>Ga0118677_10000485_pt1 | contig 87326 bp, 67 predicted proteins | sample AliMusrvi5mmetaG_FD_86154 | JGI IMG/M metagenome (GOLD analysis project Ga0118677, IMG submission 86154)
CTTTGGCATGTATTGAGCTATCAGCGTAATTTCTATATACTTCAACGTTTTTTATAAAACTGTAAACGCTTGAAAATTCTTTATGAACGGAATCCTTGCTGAATATGCCGAGTTTATCTACAAGCAGCGAATCTTTAGAAGAAGTCCACTTCATCCAGTAGTGGATAAACATATTACCTGAACCGTCTTTCTTGATTGTCGTAACCTGAGTATAATTTAGACATCCATTCAAAGAGATTAATGAAATGAGAAGGATAAATAACCGGATTCTGTTTTTCATAACGCCGTATTCTTTTTGAACAAATATGCGAAAAAATCGGTTAACAAAATAGTGGTTTGATTTTTGAAATGTATAATTTAAATAAAAACAATTGAAAAAAATTCATCTATTTTGTGTAAACATTTCCCGTTATAAATCGTTAGTATTAATATAAACTCAACAAAAATGAAAACCACACTACTATTTTTATCGCTTATTTTGATTTTAGGCTTTTGGTCATGTAAGAAAAGCACTACAGTAGGAACCGTAACTGATCCTACTCTAAAAACCACCAAAGACCTGGTTATCCCCAATTCCTTCAGTTTCCAAAATTCTAATGAAGTTTCTGTCGGTATTCTTGTAAAAAATGTAAGTTCGGTTTTAACTGGTGTTCCAATTTCTATTTACCTTGATTATCCAGGGTCTTCCGAAGCTCCGAATTTAAATGCCCGTCTCGCTGGAACATTCAATAGCGATGCAAGCGGCCGTATTGATACAAAAATTGCCTTGCCAACTTCACAAGATAGCTTGTATTTAAAAACAAATTATATAGGCCTCGAATCGGAAGCAGGTTTTTCGATAATCGGTACTACTGCATCTTATGTATATGGCGAAGGGAATACCATTAAATCTGCTTCTCTAAATCACCCATTAGGTGTTCAAAACAAATCTGCTATTGTTTTTAATTATCTTGGAACTTACGATTCACAAGGTGTTCCCAATTATCTTGAAAAAGACCGAGATAATATTTCTCAAGGCCTGCTAAACGATATTAATGCCTCTTTGCCCGAAGGTATACATTTGCCGGTAAGTCATCCCCAATATCTTACCAAAAGCAATGAAGCTAATATTGTATTAAAAGAACAGTGTGATGTATGGATTACCTTCGTAACTGAAGGAGCAGGCTATCTGAATTCTGTGGGTTACTATATTTATGATGCATCAAAACCTCCACAAACCCTTAATGACATCTCTAAATACAATATCATTTATCCAAATGCTTCGTTGAGCGGATCAGGTGGTGGAATGCATTCAGGTGATAAAGTATATCTGGGAAGATTCGATGCAGGGAAAGCAATAGGATGGTTTATAGTTGCTTACGGCTGGAACGGGAAAAGTGTAACTAATACATCTCCTATTTATTACTCCGATCCGATTTTGAATCCGGAGGCCGATGTGACAAGGCGCCAGCATACCGTATTGCTATATGATAATCTAAGATCGCTCCTCTTATTAGGATTTGAGGATTTAAACAGGAGCACAGCAACCTCTTCTGATGAAGATTTTAACGATGTTGTTTTTTATGTGACTGCAAATCCTGTTAAAGCAATCGATGTAACCAATGTTCCAGCTATTGATACTCCATTAGATGATGATAAAGATGGAGTTACCAATAATTTTGACGAGTTTCCAAATGATCCGGCCAGGGCTTACACCAGTTACTATCCGGCAAAAAACCAATACAACAGTCTGCTTGTTGAAGATTTATGGCCTTCCTTTGGTGATTTTGATTTCAACGATATGGTTGTTGATTGTAACTACGAGCAGGTTTTAAATTCAAAATTAAATATTGTTGAACTATTTATTAAACTTGATGTCAGAGCATTAGGTGCATCTCGCCATAGCGGATTTGGGATACAACTTCCAGTTTCTCCTTCTGCCGTCTCTTCAATCACATTAACAGATCAAAATGGTGCAGTAAAGAGTATAGGAGTTGAAGCAGGTCAAAATAATGCAGTTGCGATAGCATTTCAGGATGCATTTAACCTCCTTCCCTTTTCCGGGAGTGGCGTAACTGGAGTAAACACAACTCCTGGAATTGCTTATACTACTCCAAAAGAGATCTCTTTGCACATTCTATTCACAACGCCGCAAACTCCATCCAATTTAGGAACGCCTCCATACAACCCATTTATATTTGCTACAAGCGATCGGACAAAAGAGGTTCATATGGCCAATTCAAAACCGACTACAAAAGCCAGTACGGCCTTCTTTGGCCAGTCAGATGATTCCTCAAATCCTTCCGCATTAAGATACTATAAATCAAAAAATAATCTGATCTGGATGATGGAAGTACCTTCAAGTTTTCAATATCCAATCGAACAGAAAGATATCTTAAAGGCATATCTTAAGTTTGGAACCTGGGCAGAATCGGGCGGAAGTCTGTTCAAAGATTGGTACATGAACAAACCTGGATATAGAGATAATAGCTTGATTTATAATAAATAAAATTTCAATTTCAGATAAAATAGAGTCATTAACAGCAGTTAATGACTCTATTTTTTTATTAATTGAGTAATTAAAATAGTAGGTTCGTAGGATCGTCGGAAACAAATTAAAAAAATAAGAACATTTCCTACGATCCTACGTTTAAATTTTACAAAAATCGACTGCAAATATTGATTTCCTTCTTACCCACCGAATTCACTTGATTTGAACTTTATCAGGAATCTGTAGCGAAAAATCAAATATCAGGTGTCAATTTGATACACATCTCAGAATCTCAAAGATCAATTGATTAATATTTTAGGAAATGTAAGGGCAAAATTCAACAGTATATTTTTGCAATTACTTATCAGATTATTAATCAGATAAAAATTGTTCCAGAATTATAGCCATCCGCATTATAAGTTGAAGGTTTCATTATTTAATTCCTGGTTGATTAAAATTTATGTAAGAAGAACCTTACCCATCCCATTATTTTTCATATAGTTTTCAATTCTCAATGCGTGATTTTTATCTTCACCATTCAGTTTTTGGAAAATTTTCACTACTGGAGAATCCGGAACAGAGATCATAAAAAGTTCGAAATGCGATTCCCCAATTGAATTTTCAAGTTCAGAACCATAATTAAATGCTTCTAATCGTGTTGTTGGAACCAATTTAATTTGCACAATCAAATTTAAAACTGTAAGATTCTTTTCGTGTAGCTTTTTAACTTGTTCTTCTATTGAATCGAAAGGCATAATGTCTTTCCAAAAGAGGTCATTAATAGATTCTATAAGGGCTGCGTGATTCATCTCTTCAATCGACATTTTCCACCAAAAATCATAATCTTCGGGAAATTTAACACTAAATAACTGGTAAAGCTCACCAATATTTAATTCCAAATCAATTGACTCTTTTAAAAATAATCTAATTGCATGATCCATTGTAAATACCAATTAAAATAATGGGTTAGGATAATTACCTTAAAAGTATCGAATATTTTGGTATATCCTCTGTATTGTCTAAATTTATTATTATTGAGATTCGGATACGCCCTCTTTGAATGATAAAATTAGGATGCTATTTTAGATATGGTTTTATTACTTTTGTGATTACAGTTATGATTGCCACCTATAATTCATTCCTGTCGCAGGGTTTTAAATTAAAGAACAGCTTATGCTCAAATCAATATTGATTGCGGGAACAGGCGGATTTATCGGAACCGTCCTAAGATTTTTAGTTTCGCGCTATTTTCAAGAAAACACTTTTTCGCTTTTTCCCTGGGGAACATTCACAGTCAACATTGTGGGAAGTTTGTTGATCGGAATCTTTTACGGGATGTCGGAACGTGGCAATATGCTAAGTCCCGAAATTCGAATTTTCCTTACAGTAGGAATCTGTGGTGGGTTTACAACTTTTTCTTCACTCACTAACGACGCATTTATGCTACTTCAGGAAAAAGAATGGCTTAAAGTCAGTCTTTATACTTCTTTGAGCTTTTTCCTTGGATTAGTTGCAGTTTATCTTGGTCGTACCCTCATAAAATCACTCTAAAATGAAAGCTAACACTCCCAATGCCCTACTTCGTATATTTATAAGCTCAACCGACCATTTAAAGCAAGATCTTCTCAGTGAATCAATCGTATTATCAGCTAAAAATGAAGGACTTGCAGGTGCCACTGTGCTCAAAGGAATGCTTGGTTATGGTGCAAGTTCGGTTATTCATTCCTATAAATTCTGGGAAGTAACCGATAAGTTGCCCGTTATTATCGAGCTGGTCGATGAAGAAGAAAAGATTCGGAATTTTTACGAAACCATTCGGTCTAAGCTAGAATCGATGCGATACGGTTGTTTGGTCACCATCGAAAACGTAGAGGTATTACTTTTTAAATCAGGGAAAAGCAAAAGAGAGTAGTTCAAACCCATAGAACCGACGATTTTCTTAACTGTCGGCTCATTGGATTCTGTTATTTTATTTACCAAAAACATATTTCATCCATGCTTCTGCCATCAACTTTGCCCCGGCAATAGAGGGATGAACTCCATCTGCCGTCCAGTATGTAGGTGGAGCTACTTTGGTTGCTTTAGCAAAAATATCGTGATAAGGAATAAAAATAGTGTTAAACTCACCGGCCAACTTTCTGGCTGCAACACGATAAAGATCGAATTCAGGAAACCAGGTTCCATCTACAGATTTACAGCCTAAAACCGCAAAGGGTTCACAAATAACAAGTTTCGTATCTGGAAGGGCATCTCTGGTCCTTTTCAGCAATGCTCTGAAATCCCGTTCGTAAATTTCAACCGTACCATCGTAATTCCCATTGTGTTTATGCCAGTAATCGTTTACTCCAATTAAAATGCTCAATACAGCTGGTTTTATATCAATGCAATCTGTTTGCCAACGCTCTGCTAACTGATAAACCTTGTTCCCGCTGATTCCCTTATTGTAAACCTTAAAGTCCATTGCTGGAAATGTTTTTAATAATTCTGCAGTTGCCAAAAAGGCATAACCACCTCCAAGAGCGCCTTGATTGTTAGGAACTTTAGCTTCCCTGTTTCGACCAGCATCAGTAATTGAATCACCCTGAAAAAGTATTACATTGTTATTTTTCAGAGAATTGATATTAATCTTAGGCGACGGTGATACCATTTCTGCTTCATTAGCAGGTAAAACAATCGGAAATGCTGCCAAGCCGGCTGTTCCAATTAAAGCTTTTTTCAAAAAATTTCTGCGATCTGACATTTTCATAATCAATTAATATATAGTTTTATAACGATTTAAAAATAAACTCAATTCGTTTTTCGGGCGAAACCAAAGGAAGTTTAATTAATTCATACCCGGAATTCTGATAAGCTTCAACAACAAACAAATGGATTTTTTCAGCCTCTTCATAAGTTTCTGTTCTGATCGGATCGTTTTGATATATTTCGCGCCATGGTGGAGTTAAAAATACTTTCTTGGCATATTGATTTGCAAATATTGCTGCTTTTAATTTTGTGGAAATCTCTTTCCCTTTATATCTTGAAAAAGCTGCCTGATCGGGTAATCCACGATCACTAAATGCAACATCAGAACTAGAAATACGATTCAGAAATTCAATACGTTCCTCCATAACTCGTTTTTCGAACCCACCTGCATCTCTCCACGGAAGCAGTACTCCCCCTTCGGCTATTTGCTGTTCTATGATTCTCCTTGCAATTTCATCCCCAACAACATAACCAAGTTGATGGAGTTTTTCAATCAGAATACTCTTTCCAAATCCCGGACCACCGGTTATCACATAAACCATAAATTCTGATTCCTATTTTAGGCTAAAATTAGCAAATCATTTGTTGTCTTCAGCTGATTATTGGTTCCTTGTAACGCTAAATATTAATTTTACATTAAATCATTTCGCACTTGTCAATTTATTTCCCTGATATATAGCTATATAAATAATTTTCGATCTATCCTGTAGGCCTTCAGGAGAAAAATATTTCTACTTTTGTCTTATTCCGTGTGCGAACACGGATGGAATATTCAGCAATTCTCAAATCAGAGAAGTATCAAAACAATAAGAAATAAACAATGTTAAAACTTAACAGAAGTACAGTTGCAGATTTACCAGTTTACCCGGAAAGAATTCTTCAATTTGGGGAAGGAAATTTTCTAAGAGCGTTTGTAGATTGGATGGTTACCAAAATGAATAAAAACGCAGATTTTAATACTGGTGTAGTAGTTGTACAGCCCATCGAACGTGGAATGGTTGAGATGATCAATGCCCAGGATGGACTTTATCATGTATATCTGAAAGGGATTAAAAATGGCCAGCCCATCAAAGAATTTACAATGGTTGATTGTATAACGCGTGGATTAAATCCATATACTCAATTAAATGAATATAAGAATGTTATTGACAAACCCGAATTGAGATTTATTATTTCAAATACAACAGAAGCGGGAATTGCATGGGATGAAAACGACCATTTGGATATGAAGCTACAAAATTCATTTCCGGGCAAAATGACCGCTTTGCTTTATCAGCGATACAGAACGTTTAACGGCGATCCTTCAAAAGGACTGATTATCATTTGTTGCGAGTTGATTGACCGTAATGCCGATTTTCTTAAAAAATATGTCCTTCAGCATAGTGAAAACTGGAAACTGGAGCCCGCGTTTGTTCAATGGCTCAATAATTCATGTGCTTTTTGCAACTCATTGGTTGACCGAATTGTTCCTGGTTTTCCTAAGGATGAAATAGATGCCATACAGCATGAACTTGGATATGAAGATAACCTTGTTGTAGTTGGTGAATATTTCCATCTTTGGGTGATTGAAGGACCGGATTGGGTACAGAAAGAATTTCCTGCTGAAAAAGCGGGACTTGACGTGAAATTCGTAAAAGATATGAAGCGATTTCGGGAGCAAAAAGTTCAGGTTCTTAATGGATGTCATACAGGAAGTTACGCAGTATCATACCTTAGCGGGATGGAGACTGTACGCGAAGCCTTCGAAAATCTGGAGGTTGGCCATTTTATGCAGGAAATGGTTTATGACGAAGTTCTGCCAGTACTCGACGGATCTGAAAAAGAGCTTAAATCGTTCGCTAATAAAATTCTGGAACGTTTCAGAAATCCATATATCCGTCACCTTTGGCAAAGTATTGCACTAAATGCTATGTCAAAATGGGAAACCCGAAACCTGCCTACTTTATTGAATTATTACGAAACACATAAAATGCTGCCTCAAAAAGTAGTTTTTTCATTGGCAGCTATGATTGCCTATTTTAAAGGCGAATCGAACGGGGTAAGTTATAAGATTCAGGACGATAAATGGATCCTTGACTTCTATAAGGAAGCTTGGGCAGAATGCGATGGACGACCAATTTCAATTCAAGCTCTTGTCGAAAAAGTGCTAAAACTTGAAAAGGTATGGAAACAAGATCTCAACAAAGTTCCAAATTTAACAATTTCAGTCACTTGCTACCTGTTTTTGATCGAACAGGTTGGCATGAAAAAAGCTGTAAAAGCTGTATTGAATGAGAACAATCCGTTAATGAAGATCGGGCAGGAAGCGTAAACCGTTATTTAAATTCTGATGCAGAGAATTAAAAAATTTATAATTTAAAGTCCAACAATCGAAAATTGCGAATGGAAAAATATATTCAAATCAATCCACGCGACAATGTGGCGGTCTGCCTTGAATCGATGGCAAAAGGTGAGAAAATCGTCCTCAGCGGACATGAGATACTATTGAATGAAGAAATACCCGCAGGTCATAAAATAGCTTTGTCTCCGATAGCCGAAGGCGAAAATATCATCAAATACGGCGAACCAATAGGACATGTAATATGCTCAATAGAAATTGGTTCACACATCCATTCACATAACCTGAAAACAAACCTGTCGGGAAACCTCGAATATAAATTTAACCAAAAACTTAGAAGCCTAACTGTCCCGGTTGAAGAGAAGAGTTTTAAAGGATTTCTTCGAAAAAATGACGAGGTGGGAATCCGTAACGAGCTATGGATTGTACCTACTGTTGGATGTGTAAATGGACAAGCTCAGCAAATCATTGACCGGTTTAAAAACCTGATTAATAAGAAAGAGATTGACGCAATTGAAGTTTTCAAACACAATTATGGATGTTCTCAACTCGGAGATGATCACATTAATACCAGAACTGCACTTTCTGATCTGGTAAAACATCCTAATGCTGGCGGAGTATTGGTACTCAGTCTTGGATGCGAAAATCTCCAGATGGAAGAGTTTCGCGAATCATTGGGCGATTACGACAAAAAGCGGATCCGTTTTTTAAAAGCACAGGATGTTTCGGATGAGATTGCCGAAGGAGTAGCTATTCTTCGCGAAATATACGAGGTAATGCGAAATGATAAAAGAACTGCGTTACCTCTTTCCCAACTTCGGATTGGGTTAAAATGTGGCGGTTCTGATGGGTTTTCGGGTATAACAGCCAACCCATTGCTTGGCGAATTTTCGGATTACTTGATTGCGGCTGGGGGAACCACTGTACTCACTGAGGTTCCAGAGATGTTTGGTGCTGAAACGATCCTTATGGAACGATCTGAAAATGAAAACGTTTTCAATAAAACGGTAAGTTTGATTAATGATTTTAAAGATTATTTTTCAGCTCATAATCAACCCGTTTACGAAAATCCTTCACCAGGAAATAAAGCGGGAGGAATTACAACATTGGAGGAAAAATCACTTGGCTGCACACAAAAAGGGGGAAATGCATCAGTTGTTGATGTCCTAAAATATGGAGAAAAAATTCATAAAAGTGGACTAAACCTACTTTCAGCTCCCGGAAACGACCTTGTCGCCACATCTGCTCTTGGATTTAGCGGATGCCAGATGGTATTATTTACAACCGGCCGGGGAACCCCATTTGGCAGTTTTATTCCAACGATGAAGATTTCAACAAATACAGCGCTCTTCCTAAAGAAACGTAACTGGATAGATTTTAATGCAGGCGAATTACTTAACGGAGAAACAATGAGCGCGCTACTTGAAAATTTTCTAAATTACATTATTAAAGTTGCCGAAGGGGAACAACTCAATCATGAGAAAACGGGATTCAAGGAGATCGCAATATTTAAAATGGGAGTGACTTTGTAGTTTTTAACAGTTTAATTAAATGGCTTATCCAGACAAATTCATTCTTTAGAATATAATTGCATATTACCAACTTCAGAGTTTGTGTAAGGTTTCTGTAATCTTTGTGTAATGTAACTATAATGATAGATACAGAAAGATTACAGCAAGTTTATACAAAGATTACTTAAAGAACTGAGAAAATAAGGTATGGGCAGGAGGAATTTGAAAGCCTATGTTTAATTTTAGTAATTACTTATTTGCTGTTATACTTTCAATTTTTACAGGATATTAAGCCTTTTTAAATGCCAAATCGAATCGAAAATTAAGGTCTTTAATAACCATGAATAAATTTTAGATCCTATTTGTGATTTCGCAATCATTGCTTTTTTATGTACAACATTTGTCTTATTGTGCCTAATAACCATTCATTTAAAACATATAAAATTCTGAAAGAATAGGCTGAAAAAGCTTCTTAAATCAGATTTGCTTATCTTAATAGTGTCTCATCAAAAGCAATTGAATTCAAAAAAAAGGAATCCCCGCCAGATTTTCGTGTAAGGTGTGCGAAAGATTTGTTAATGGGCGAAGATTCCTAAATACATTTATCACCAATTACTTTTTCCCAAAGATCAATCGGTCAAGACCAATAATATGCGAAGTTGGAAAGATAATGAACACCAAAAACAGGAAAAAAAGAATAAAAAGATCATTGACTACAAGGTGACTTCCCTTAATTAAGGATGTATAGCTTAGACCCAAAAATGGAGGATGCGATAGGTAACCTATCAAAACGAAGACCATTCCTAAAAGCGAGAAAAATCTCGAAAATAAACCAAAAACCAATCCCATACCTATCAATATCAATCCCCATTCATTAATAAATTCAACAGCGGACATAAGATCTGAATGAGCAGCCAAGATCTTAAAATACCCGGCAAGAAAGCCTTTTGATTCTGACAGATAACCAGCTAATGACCAATTGGAATTCATTGCTCTGCCGATACCTTCATAAAGTAAAAGCCAGCCAATTGCAACCCTAAGAATAACCATTACACTCAACTGCGCTTTTGTCAACGCACTTCTCGACTTCGCCATAATTGGAAATTAACTGGACAAAATAAGACTAAAATAACATTTACTCGACTAACATTGCTCTCCTTAGTTGTAAAGCATGCTCCTCTCCTATCAGAATCCGAACTATTTCAAGAGAAAATTGTAGAGCCGCACCAACTCCCCGACCTGTTATAATATTATTATCAACAACATATGGTTTTGTCAGGATTTCAGCTCCAAGCAAATGTGTTTCATATCCCGGATAACAGACCACTTTTTTTCCTTGCAGAATTCCAAGGTTTCCAAATACTATTGGAGCCGCACATATGGCTGCAAGGTATTTGCCGCTCTTCTGATATTCAATAATCTGCTGTTTTAAACCTTTATGTTCATTCAAATTCTTCGCTCCTGGCATGCCTCCCGGAAGAATAATCATTTCTCCCGATTTAAAATCAACTTCCTCAAAAAGAAGATCAGACTTTATCTCAATATCGTGTGATCCTTTTACCATCCGATTTCCTGTAACTGAAACGGAAATTACACTTAGTCCGGCACGACGTAAAACATCTATGATTGTGACTGCTTCAACTTCTTCAAATCCCTCAGCCAGATGAACATATAAATTATTCATGAATATCAATTATTAAAGATTTAAATGTATTCAAAAAAATCGTTTTTTCTTAATTTATCGATCCGGAATCAATTTTCTGAATTTCATCTTTCGGATAATTCTCATTTGGTTTTAAAGCAATGGCTTTCTGATAATAAAAACGGGCAATTAAGGTATTTTTCTGTTTAACAGCTTCATCACCTTTTTTGATCAAATCTATATAAGCAGCGTCATTTTTTCGGTCTTCAGATCCATTTACAATCGATTCAATCTCTTTCAATCGCGAAGTTATATGGTCACTCGTACTTATTCCGATTGCCTTATTGTAATAGAAACGGGCAACAGGGTATTCCTTTCGATTAAAGGCCTCGTCTGCTTTGTTCTGATTCTCGGCAAACAACTTCTGATCTGATTCATTTAACTTTTCAGCAACAATTCGGTCAATCTCATCAAGTTGTTGCTTCGGATATGTCTCCCACTTTAAGATATCTGACGCACTTCTATAATAAAACCTTGCGGAACTTATGTTCTTGGCTTTCATTTCAGCATCAGCCTTTGCAATTTTATTTTTGTAATCCTGCATCTTGTCGGCAGTAATTCCAGAATCAATCATTTTATCGCATGCATCTAACTTATCAAGAGAATAGTTATCATTTGGCTTTGATTTCAATGCATCAATGTAGTAGAATCGCGCAACTGACCATTGCGATTTTTTATAGTTTTCATCAGCAATTTTAACCTTTTCCACATACAATTTCTCGTTATTACTACGATTTTTATCAGAAACAGATTTTTGATCTTCAAGTGTCTTTGCAGCTAAACCGTCGATAATTAACTGAATCTCTTTGATCTTTTGAGAAGGCAGAATCTCGTTAGGTTTGATTTTTTGAGCTTCGGTATATGCTGAAATTGCTTCAGTATATAATTTGGAATTAAAATTAGCTCCACCCTTATTCATCGCATCGTTGTAAAGCTTTTCTTGAGCATTTTCCTGATTTCGTGCCAACGCATCTGCCTTCATCTGAGCCATTATTTTATCAATCTCCCGAATTCTTTCTGCAGGATAAACAGGTAATGGATCTATAGTCAATGCCTGCTGATAAAATTGCTTTGATTCGGGAAAATTTTTAGATGTAAATAACTTATTTGCTTTATCAATCGCATCCTTGTACTTCTGCTGTTTTAAAGCCATTGCCTGTTTTTCTGAATCCTGACGGATACGCTCAGCTTCAACGAGCTGCAGAAGTCGTTCTGTTTCAGTAATTTTAGCGATAACGATATCATCATTTTTTAATTTCAGGGCACTTTTATAAGAGGTAAGTGCTTCTGAATATTTTAATTGACTGACACTGGCATCACCTGAAGCAATAAGTCGATTGAATTCAGCATCTTTCTTTGCTTTATCAATATTCAATGCAAGCTGTTTTTCTGCATCAGCAATCCGGGCTATTGCAACTGAATCGTTGGGTTTGACTTCAAGTGCTGATTTAAAATTTGCAATGGCTTCAACGAATTTCGATTGGCTAACATTGGCATCACCTGAAGCAATCAAGCGATTGAATTCAGCATCTTTCTTCGCTTTATCTACATTCAATGCAAGTTGCTTTTCTGCTTCGACAATCCGGGCCAATGCAATGGAATCGTTGGGCTTAACAAAAAGGGCAGATTTAAAATTTGCAATGGCTTCAACGAATTTCGATTGGCTAACATTGGCATCACCTGAAGCAATCAAACGATTGAATTCAGCATCTTTCTTTGCTTTATCAATATTCAATGCAAGCTGTTTTTCTGCATCAGCAATCCGGGCAATTGCAACTGAATCGTTGGGCTTAACAACAAGGGCAGATTTAAAATTCGCAATGGCTTCAACGAATTTCGATTGGCTAACATTGGCATCACCTGAAGCAATCAAACGATTGAATTCAGCATCTTTCTTCACTTTGTCAACATTCAATGCAAGCTGTTTTTCTGTATCGGCAATCCGGGCCAATGCAATGGAATCGTTGGGCTTAACAACAAGGGCAGATTTAAAATTCGCAATGGCTTCAACATATTTCGACTGGCTAATATTGGCATCACCAGAAGCAATAAGGCGATTGAATTCAGCATCTTTCTTCGCTTTATCAATATTCAATGCAATCTGTTTTTCTGCATCAGCAATCCGGGCAATTGCAACTGAATCGTTGGGTTTGACTTCAAGCGCTGATTTAAAATTTGCAATGGCATCACTATATTTAAATTGACCGATATTGGCATCACCCGCAGATATCAAACGGTTATATTCAGCATCTTTCTTCGTTTTATCACCAGCCATAGCAAGCTGTTTTTCTGCATCGGCAATCCGGGCCAATGCAACGGAATCGTTGGGTTTGATTTCAAGCGCTGATTTAAAATTTGCAATGGCCTCGTTATATTTAAATTGACCGATATTGGCATCACCTGAAGCAATTAAACGATTGAATTCAGCATCTTTCTTCACTTTGTCAACATTCAATGCAAGCTGTTTTTCTGTATCGGCAATCCGGGCCAATGCAATGGAATCGTTGGGTTTGATTTCAAGAGCTGATTTAAAATTTGCAATGGCTTCGCTATATTTAAATTGACCGATATTGGCATCACCCGTGGATATCAAACGGTTATAATCAGCATCTTTCTTTGCTTTATCACCAGCCATACCAAGCTGTCTTTCAGCGTCTGCGATGCGAGCCAATGCAATTGAATCACCTGGCTTGATGACAAGCGCCTGTTTAAAACTGCCAATTGCTTCAGCATATTTTGAGTGATTAACATTCGCATCACCATCAATAATGAGACGGTTAAATTCAGCATCCTTCCTGGCTTTATCAGCGGCAAGTGCGAGTTGTTTTTCGGCCTCGGCTATCTTCGAAACTGCAACAGGATCATTGGGTTTGATTTTCAATGCTCCCTTAAAGTACTGAATGGCATCACTATACCTAAGACTATTTACATTGGCATCACCCAAAGCAATAAGCCGATCGAATTCAGCCTGAATTTTTGCCTCATTTCCAAGATTCTTCAAATCGGAAGCCAACTCTTTGAGTTTCTCCTTTACAAATTTATCCGATGGTTTAATTTTTGAAGCTACACTATAGAGACTGTAAGCAGCAGATAAATCATTTTTTTTCTCTGCATCAAGCGCTTCTGCCATTTTTAGATTGAAATCTTTGTCATCGATATTTTTAAGGGCATTGTCAATTTCATCCTGAATTGTCTTATCATCGATTAAAACATTCGAATCAAAATTATCAAGTGTACCGTTCGGAGAATAAGATACTTTACCAATTAACTTCCCTTCGAAGCTTAATTTTGTATCGGGTACCTTTTTATATAGTGTAATTACGATAAAGAATGGTGGAAATATACTGTCCTTTTCCCACACATCACGTGGAATTACTGTTGATACATTTATTTCCTTTTCGTAGTATCCTTCTTTGGATATAGAAATTTTATACTCTTTGAAAAAACTGAGTTCAAGGTCAAATTTTCCTGAAGATGGAATTGCCATGCTTTTTTCAATTTGTTTCGAGTCAAGATCAATTAGTCTTACTACCGCTCCCGATGGATCCCCTTTCTCAAGTTTTATCCTGCCCGGAATTTGAAAATATTTATATTTAGCAATGCCAGCCGGGACCCGTTTAGATTGTCCCTCAACCTGAAAGACCACTAAAAGCAATGTAAAAAAGAGAAAAATTCTGAATAAATGACGAATCATATATATGTGATTTGAGCAACCCATAAAAATTACTTCAGCAGTAGAAACTAATAAGCAAAAATATCATTTTTTGAAGATAAATATCAATTACAACCGTTAAATAGACTCAACTTGAATATTCAAATATACAAATGAAAAAATTAAAATAAACTAACAATGCAAATTTTCATTCCATTTTCAATTCATATTAAATTTTTGACAAATAGTCAAAAGAACATTTGATTATACTATTTAACGGTATTTGAATCAAATCGATCAGGATGATTTAAACGGCTATTTCGAGAACCATAAGTAAAATATAGTATCAGGCCAATTATCAGCCAGATTCCAAAGCGCATCCAGTTTGTAATTCCTAGCTCGCTCATAAGATATAAATTAGTCAAAAGACCAAGAACCGGTATTAAGGACCATTTTTGCCGGATCGCATAGAACGAAACAACCGCGGATACGAGAATAAAAACTGAATATGGTATCATATGATACGAATCTAAAAATTCTGTTAAAACATTTGAAAATAAATTATTACCAGAAGCGTTGACTGAACTTGAAAAGAAAAAAATCAAAAAAATAATCAGCCAAATTGGCAGTAGAAAATGCCTGCTGTTAAAATATGGAACTTTAAAGCCTTTGTCACTTGTATCTCTTTGACCAAGTGGGTTCAAGACCAAAATTCCTCCAGATACAAGAATAAAAGCAAAAAGTGTTCCAATACTCGTAAGATCGGTCACTTCGGTAAGATTCATAAAAAGAGCCGGTACTGCTACAAAAATTCCAGTCACGATGGTTGAAAATGCAGGAGTATGGTATTTGGGATGTATGCGTCCAAATATTTTTGGAAGCAGACCATCGCGACTCATGCTCATCCAGATACGAGGCTGACCAAGTTGAAACACCAACAAAACACTTGCCATTGCAATCACAGCACTTAATGCAATTATTCCCGATAGTTGATGTAGGTTCAAGCGCTCAAAAACAAATGCGAGAGGATCGGCTACTCCAAGTTCGCTGGATGACACCATTCCTGTAAGGACCAAACTAACAGCTACATAAAGGACAGTAGTTATGATTAATGCCAAAAACATCGAAAAGGGTATATCACGGCGCGGGTTATTGCATTCCTCAGCAGTCGTCGAAATCGCATCAAACCCTATATAGGCAAAAAAGACTCCGGAAACACCTTTTAGAACTCCCGAAATTCCGTTAGGTGCAAAGGGATGCCAATTGTCAGGATTCACGTAAAAAGCACCAACACCAATAACTAATAACAAAATTCCAATTTTAAGTAGAACCATGATATTATTGGCCACTTTCGATTCCCGAATTCCAACATAGCAAATCCAAGTGATTAAAACTACAATACCTAAAGCCGGAATATCAGCGATGATACGAAATTGACCTATTTTAGGAGCTGAAATCCAGACATTGTAAGCATCCTGAAGTGAAAGACTAAGTTTACTTAATTGCGTTCCATCTTGTAATGCCTGAATTGCTTGTTGATAACCCCTTGAGGCCGATAAATAATCGGTGGTCAAAAATAGAGGAATATGTATACCTAACCCATCTAACAATCCAGTAAAATAGCCTGACCATGAAATTGCAACAGCAATATTTCCAATTGCATATTCCATAATCAAATCCCAGCCAATAATCCAGGCAACTAATTCGCCAAAGCTCGCATAGGCATAGGTATATGCACTTCCGCTGATTGGAATAGACGAAGCAAATTCAGCATAGCACATCGCGGAAAGCCCACATGCAAAAGCAGTAAAAACAAATAACAAAGAAACAGCAGGTCCTCCACTTGCAGCTGCATTCCCAATCGTACTGAAAATTCCAGCGCCTACTATAGCAGCAACGCCCAACGCGGTTAAGTCAACAACGGTGAGATTACGCCTCATCTTATTACCGCCTTCTGATAAAAGATCAGCCTCGCGGAGAATGTGACCAACAGATTTCTTACGGAATAAATTGGAGATTTTCAATAAACTATTCTTTAAATTTCACCAAATAACTATAAAACAAAACCTTACTGCGAATCATACTCAATTCAACATTAATTCGTTTTGTTTAGAATGCGAAAGTAACAAATTAACTAAAAAGTAAGCTCCTTAGGCTGAAGACTTATTGATTTATCGCATACTTCAAATTAAACCTTTTGGAAACTTCTCAGTCATATCAAATATGATTTTAAAATAATTTTGGTTGGTAAGAATGATATGATTGGTGTATGTTTTTAAAGTACGATCACTTTTTTAAGAGTAAAAATGGAGTATTTCTAATGCTCGTTTTACCAACAAAAATGTTTTTCAATCAAGTTTCTAAATCAAAATTCTTTTTAAGAAACGTAAGATTAAGAGTAGGAAAAATTTAATTTTGCAAACAGAATTAGCTATTTAATTAATATATGAAATTTAAAATAACGACCTTATCAGGCATTACAGCAATTATAATTACATTATTTGCCTGTCAATCAACAACCACTGAATCAAAAAGCGCCAAACAACAAAGCACCGGACTTAAAGTTGAAGCTTTTATCGTAAACCCATCAGTTTTGGAACAATCAATCACCATCTCCGGGACATTGATTCCTTTTGAAGAAACTGTTATAATGCCAGAGGTGCCTGGGCGGGTTGTATCCATAAATTTACAGGAAGGTAAAACCGTGAAACGTGGAACTGTGTTGGTTGAACTCTTTAATGATGATTTAAAAGCTCAATTGCGGAAGTCACAAGCTCAGCTTCAAATTGCTGAAGAAACCCTGAAACGACAAACAGAACTTATCAAAGTGAATGGTATCAGCCAATCTGATTATGATCAGGCTCAGTTGCAGGTAAAATCAATTACAGCCGATATCGAAGTTCTTAACGTTCAAATAGGCAGGACCAAAATAAAGGCACCATTTGATGGTACTGTCGGACTAAGGAATGTAAGTTTGGGAGCACAGGTTTCAACAACCACCGCGCTTGTTACACTTAGGGAGGTTGATCAATTGAAATTAGATTTTAGTATTCCGGAGAAATACAGTAGCGAAATTAAACCTGGGATAAAGATTCAGTTTACCATTCAAGGTGAAGATCAAAAATACGATGCAGAAGTAATCGCATCAGAGCAAGGAATAGATTATACTACCCGAAATCTGAAAGCTCGTGCAATTGTAAAAAGCACTTCACCAACGCTCGTTCCCGGAGCTTTTGCAACAGTTGAGTTGCAGCTCACGAAAATAAATCAGGCACTTATGGTTCCAACTCAGGCTGTTATTCCGCAAGAGAAAGACAAACGCATTATTATTGCTAATCATGGTAAAGCCAAATTCGTCATAGTCAAAACTGGTACCCGAAACTCATCAAAGATTAATGTCATTAGCGGAATTAACCCGGGCGATACCATCATTACAACAGGACTCCTTTTCCTCAAACCAGGTTCAAAACTCAATTATTCTATAGTTAAAAGAGATTCAATATGAATTTATCCGATTTTTCAATCAAACGTCCGGTTGCTTCCATAGTGATGAGTTTGATTATTATACTTTTTGGGGTAGTCGGGTACAATTTTTTGGGCGTTCGTTTGTATCCTGCCATTGATCCGCCAACTATAAACGTCCAAACCTCATATGCCGGAGCTAATCCGGAAATTATGGAATCGCAGATTACGGAGCCGCTCGAAAAAGCGATTAATGGAATTGAAGGGGTCAAATCAATTTCATCAGGATCAGCCATTGGAAGCAGCAATATTACTGTCGAATTTAACGTTGGAGCCGATCTGGAAAGAGCTGCCAATGATGTGCGTGACAAGACTGCACAAGCAGCAAGAAGTTTGCCGATGGATATTGATGCACCTCCTGTTGTCAGTAAATCAGATGCTAATAGTGACCCGATCATCACGCTGGCAGTTCAGAGTATGAATATGAATGCATACGAGTTAAGTGATTATGCTGAAAATGTTCTTCAGGAAAAATTCCAAACCATCCCTGGAGTAAGTTCAGTGGGGTTGTTTGGGCAGAAACGCCCTGCGATGAGACTCTGGCTTAACCCTGACAAGATGGTTGCTTATAGCATTACCGCTCAAGATATTTACACCGCAGTTAATAAAGAAAATGTAGAGTTGCCGGGTGGAAAAATAAGGGGGAATGCTACAGAATTGATTGTGAAGACTTATGGAAGATTGGTTTCAGAAGAAGATTTCAATAACCTTATTATTCGTCAGACAAATGACCAGGTAATCCGCTTCAGCGATATTGGTACTGCAATGCTCGGTCCCGAAAATGAAGAAACAAGTGTCAAACTTAATGGTGCTGATGGTATTTCATTAGCCATTATTCCTTTACCAGGTGCAAATGCTATTCAAATTGCTGATGAGTTTTTTTTACGTTTAAAAGAGGTCAATAAAAACCTGCCTGCCGGATTAATTATTGATGTCGGTTATGACCGGTCAAAATTTGTTAGACAATCGGTTCAGGATGTTAGCGAGACTTTGTTTATCGCCATTTTATTAGTTGTAATCATTATCTTCCTATTTTTCAGAGATTGGATTATCGCCCTTCGTCCTCTGATTGATATTCCGGTATCGTTGATTGGATCGTTCTTTTTCATGTATATTTTTGGTTTCTCAGTCAACGTACTTACCATGCTGGCTATTGTTTTGGCAACAGGTTTGGTGGTTGATGACGGAATTGTCGTTACCGAGAATATTTTTAAGAAGAGAGAGCAAGGCATGGATAAATGGAAGGCCGCGCTCTATGGAACCCGAGAAATCTTTTTTGTAGTTATTTCAACTTCACTCACTTTAGCCGTTGTTTTTATACCAGTTATTTTTTTACAAGGATTTACTGGAAGGTTGTTTCGTGAATTTGGAATTGTACTTGCCGGTGCGGTTCTCATTTCTGCTTTTGTTTCACTGACACTTACTCCAGTTTTAAATATTAAACTTGGTGGATCTCAAACGCGACATTCCAATTTTTACTACAAGACTGAACCATTTTTTGAGGGATTAGACAAAGGATATCGAAAATATTTGGGTCGTTTTATGAAGCACAAGTGGTTATCGTTTGCTATTCTGGCAATTTGCTTTGGCTTAATCTTCGTATTTTCGAAAGTCGTAAAAACAGAATTAGCACCTTTGGAGGATCACAGTATCGTCCGAATCGCAGTGACAACACCTGAAGGAACAGATTTTAATGTTACTTCTGACCTTGTCGATCGTCTTGCCCAACAAGTAATTGACAGTATCCCTGAAGCCAGGTTAGTATTTGCAAGAATGGGTGGCGGTGGAGGTGGAGGAGGTAGCACAAATACTGGTGGGGTTAATATCTTTTTAAGTGAACCTAATCAACGGAAAACTACCCAACAGCAGATCTACGATAAACTATCCAAAATGTGCAAGAGGATACCGGATGCGCGGATTATACCAAGTCAGGAACAGACCATTACAACTTCGCTTGGTGGAGGTGGACAATTGCCAGTACAGTTTGTTATTCAGAATTTGGACTTCGACAAAATTCAGGAAGCATTGCCGAGATTTTTGGATGAAGCGAGAAAAGATTCTGTTTTCAGTAATGTAGACGTTAATTTAAAATTCAATAAACCGGAGATTAATCTGACTGTAGATCGCCTCAAAGCAACAAATCTTGGTGTAAATGAAGTCGATGTTTCAAATACATTGCAGTTAGCTCTTAGCGGCCGCAGGTACGATTACTTTCTTCGAAATGGAAAACAATACCAGGTAATCGGGCAGGTTGAACGCCCCCAAAGAAGTATGCCAACCGATTTGACTACATTATATGTTAGAAATAGCGGTGGTGAACTCATCCAATTAGATAACCTTGTTAAAATGGAGGAAAATAGTAGTCCACCAACATTATATCATTTTAACCGTTATAAAGCTGCTACTGTATCAGCTTCATTAGCTGATGGTAGAACATTGGGGGAGGGTATCGCAGAGATGAATAAAATTTCAAAGAAAATATTGGATGATTCATTTCATACAGATCTTATGGGATCTTCGCGCGATTTCGCCGAAAGCAGTTCAAATATTTCATTTGCATTGCTATTCGCTTTAGTTCTCATCTATTTGATTCTGGCTGCCCAGTTCGAAAGTTTCCGCGATCCGTTTATCATCATGCTTACCGTTCCATTAGCCATTGCAGGTGCTTTATTGTCACTTTGGATTTTTGGGAAAACTTTGAATATCTTCTCCGAAATCGGTATCATCATGTTGATTGGCCTGGTAACTAAAAATGGTATCTTGATTGTAGAATTCGCCAACCAAAAGCGTAAACTAGGTTTAAGCGTTCCTGATGCAGCATTTGAATCTGCAGTTGCCCGTTTACGCCCAATATTAATGACCTCCCTTGCAACCATTTTTGGTGCAATGCCAATCGCACTGGCTTTGGGGGCAGGTGCATCAAGCCGAGTTCCATTGGGAATCGTTGTTGTTGGAGGTCTATTGTTTGCACTGATTCTTACACTTTTCGTTATTCCAACCATGTATGTTTTAATGGCTGATCGAAAATTGGAGGATAATTTTATTGAAGAAGATTTGATTAGTAAATAAGAATCCGATTTTACGTCGGAAACTCTTAAATATATAAAAGACATCAATGAGAAAAGGAGTTTTAATAATATTATTGACAATTGTATTGGGTCCTGTTTTATTCGCTCAAAAACTAATTACCGTAGATAGCGCAGTTACAATTGCACTGAAAAACAGCTACGATATTTTGGTCTCGCGAAACGACGCTGATATTGCGAAGATGAACAATACGGCAGGAAATGCAGGGATGTTACCTTCTGTTTCTGTTAATGGATCAGATAATTATTCTGTAAATAATTTGTTTAACAAACAATCGTCCGGAACAGAAATTAAATCTGCAAATGCAAAAACCAACGCCATAAATGCAAATGTAGCCCTAAACTGGACCTTGTTTGACGGGGGTAAAATGTTTGTAACAAAAAATAAACTGAACGAAATTGAAGCATTGGGCGAGTTTCAATTCCGGAATCAACTTTTACAAACAGTATATAATGTTATAACTTCATATTTCAATGTTGTGAAGCAGCAGCAACAACTCGTGTCATTCAATAAAGTGATTTCATACAATCAGGAAAGAGTTAATATTCTGCAAACCAGCTTTAATTCAGGAGCTTCGGCGAAAAACAATCTGCTACAGGCTAAAATTGATTTAAATGTTTCGAAGGAAAATGCAATAAGCCAGCAAAGTATTATTATTTCTTCAAAACGAAGCCTTAACCAGATTCTTTGCCTGAATATTGATTCAACGGCCTATGGAGTTATTGACTCAATACCAATTAATTATAAGCCTGACAGAGCTGATTTGCTAAACAAAATATACACAAACAATACGAATTTATTGACCTTGCAAAAGGAAATTGACATTGCGAAACTTAGTGTCGACGAATTCAAGGCCAACAGGTTACCACGAATTAACTTTAGTACGGGCTATAATTATCAGTATACTAATAATACCTCAGGAACTACTCTAACTAACAGGGCCACTGGACCACAGATTGGAGGAAGTATTTCAATTCCACTCTATCAGGGTGGTAATACTTCAAGATTGATCGCTATATCGAAAGTTCAACTCAAATCTGCTGAATACGATTTGGAGAACAGTAAAATTCAGGTAAATACTTTACTTGAAAATTCATTGACGGATTTCGAAAACCAGCAAAACTTACTATTGATAGAACAGGAAAATACTGACCTTGTGAAGGAAAACCTCGAAATCTCGATGCAACGCCTTAGGTTTGGACAAACTACTGCTCTGGAAGTCAGACAAGCCCAGCAAAGCTATGAGGACTCGTTTACGCGACTAATTAACTTTAAATATAATTTGAAAGTTGCCGAAACCAGGCTGAAGCAATTGATAGCAGGATTTTAAGATTCAATTTCAATATTTTGGGCTTCAACAGTCTAAAATAACAAGTTTTGGTAACTTGAATTAAGTATTCAAATTAAAAATGTCGTATTTAAAAAAACCGAATTAGGGACTTCTAAACCCAATTCCCAGTCATACATTATGTGACATACTCTATAAAGTTTGATACGGGCATGGTATAGGGAAGGTATAAGGAAGACAGGGAGAAGATCCATATAAAGAGGTATATCATTACATTTAGTAAATAATGCGACATTATTTGATTCGCATTACTTAAAACCATTATCCAGGCCTGAATTGCATTATTCTACTGGTTTAAATCCAATAAAAAAAGAAGGGCAAAACCCTTCTTTTTTTTGTTATTTAACCGGAGCATAAAAGCACCTGATTGGTGAATTAATTTTACCCTCAGTAACCAGTTTTTTAATCGCTTTATCAATCTCTTTTTTATCAATTCCCGTCACTTCAGCAATTTCACCACCTTTTACGGGTTTCCCAGCATTTTCAATTGCTTTAAATACAAGTTCTTTTGTTTCCATAACAATACTTTATTAAAGGTTTATTCTAAAAAATTATATCTGTTAAATAACAAAATATCAATATCCAATTTGGCTCAAAGTCTCGATAACCGGTTAAGTAAAAAATGATCTGCAAGAATTATTGCTGCCATGGCTTCAACAATAGGGACTGCTCTGGGTAAAACACATGGGTCGTGTCGCCCCGAAGGATTAATCATTGTTTCATTTTCATCTTTGTCTATCGTCTTCTGCTCCTTTAGAAGCGTCGCAATCGGTTTAAAGGCCACGCGCCAGTAAATATCTTGTCCATTAGAGATTCCTCCTTGTATTCCTCCCGAATGATTTGTAAGTGTGGAAATACGATCCCCTGTTTTGACAAAAATATCATTGTGTTCGGAACCTGAAAGTTCAGTTCCAGCAAAACCCGATCCATATTCGAAACCTTTTACCGCATTTATTCCGAGCATCGCATGGCCAAGGTCTGCGTGTAGTTTATTAAAAACAGGCTCTCCCCATCCTGATGGTACTCCGGTAATCAATCCGCTCACAACTCCTCCAACTGTATCATGATTTCGGCCTGCATCTTCGATCCGCGCAATCATCTTTAGAGCAGTTTCAGGATCGGGGCATCTGACAATGTTCGATTCAGTCAAAGTTAAGTCAATATCCTTATATGATTTACCCAAAGAAATCTCGCCTACACTTGAAACCCAAGCACTAATTTTAATACCTAAACCAGACAGTAATTGCTTTGCGATTGCACCGGCAACAACTCTTGCAATCGTTTCGCGTGCCGATGAGCGTCCGCCACCACGGTGATCGCGTATACCAAATTTCTGATCGTAGGTATAATCGGCATGTGAAGGACGATAAATATCTTTTAACGAATCGTAATCGTCAGAATGATGATCTTTATTACGGATAATGAATCCAATTGGAGTTCCCATTGTTTGTCCCATGAAAATTCCCGAAAGAAATTCAACTTTATCGTCTTCATTACGCTGAGTTGTAATGTGCGATTGTCCGGGTTTGCGCCTATCTAATTCACTCTGAACAAAATCAATATTGATTTTTAATCCGGCCGGACAACCATCGATAATACCCCCGATAGCTCCTCCATGCGATTCACCAAACGATGTTAGTCTGAAAATCCTTCCTAAAGTGTTCATATATAAAAAATTAATAAACCCGAAGTTTTCACTCCGGGTTTATAAAAGTAAGATTTTTTATCGTATTCTGAAAATCAATTGTAATTTTTAATGGCAACCGCAACCAGAACTCTTCTGATCGCCACTACCACAACCTTCTGATTCGCAGCCTCCTTCGCCACAACCACCATCACCGCAACCACCGCCACTACCACAACCACAACCAGAGCTATATGCTGCGGTTAGCTCTTCTTCAGTGGCATCGCGGACATCAAGAATTTCACCTGTAAAATGAAGATCTTCACCTGCTAATGGGTGATTGAAATCCATCTGAACGGTATTCTCATCCACAGAAACCACAAGACCTTCCATCCGCTGGCCACTAGTTGACATCATTGGGACAGAATTACCTGGGGTAATAAGTTGTTCGTCAATTTTTCCATCGACCATGAAAATACTTTTCGGAAGTTCCACAATCGCTTCTTCATTCACTTCGCCGTAAGCATCGGCTGCAGGTATGAAAATTTCGAAAGTATCGTTAGCCTTCTTATCAGAAAGACCAGTCTCAAAAGCAGGCAACATCATTCCTGATCCATAAAGGAAAATTAAAGGGCTGTCCTTCCCAGCTCTTTCAAAAACATCTCCTTCTTTACCGTCTAACTTCAATTCGTAGGTGACGGAAACCATTTTATCTTTTGCAATTGTCATAATCTGTTTTTTGAATCTATTAATTAAGGTCACAAAGAAAACACGTTATTCTGAAATATACAATTCAAATTAACGGAAAAAAACTAAAATTGTTCTGATAAACCAAATATTAACATCCGAATTTATTCCTGATTTTAAAATATTAACACAATAAATTTACTATCATAAAATCTATCTTAGCGTAACAACCTCATATTTAATATTATCAAGACAAACATAGGCTGGTGTATTCATACCCCAGGCCCCTGAATCGGTAGATGAAAAACGGAAGGTTAATTTATTGATTTTTCCAAGAGATGACAAATCGACAGTTGTCCATTTATTCACAATATAATCCTTCGAATTATCGTCAAAACGGTAATCTGCAAGGTAAAAGTCTATTGATTTAACAGAATCACCTGCGGCATTAAAACCAATTACAGTCATTTTAAACCAGTCTTTGTCATTTCCAGTGGATCCCCCGAATTTTTTAGCGAAACTGGGATCACCATTTTTGATTGTTAAAGCTGTATAAGTTGAATTACAAATACTTGCACTTTTTACAGTATATTCATCACCAACCGGAAACAAAGCAAAAGCATCAGATCCGAATGGAGGATAATACAACGCAAATTTATTAGTTCCATTTGCTCCATCGTATACACTGTATTGATTTTCATAGCTTGAATTAGTGATATTGGCCTTCTGTGAATAGGCAAACCCTGCCCATGAACCAAAAGAAGTTGTATAATTATTGATAAATTTTACAATTGATGATGTAAACTCACCTAAGCCGTCTGATCCATTCCAATAGGAGGAACTTCCAAGTGTTAAGTTCTCGAAATCGACTGTTTTGATCTCCACCAAATCTCCCTTATCCTTTTGACAAGCTGTAAAAAAGAAAAGACATAAAACGACTGCAATAAACTGATTTTTAATAGTTTTCATTTTCAAAAATAATTTGTTGTTCCTAATTTATTATGCACTTACGTAAGTCTGTAATACATTCGGCACATAAGCATCCTGAAAAATTATCCGCAATGAATTTCCTTAGTTCGGAGGTGACTGGTTCATTCAGACACCAACAATCCAAAATCTGATCGTTTCGACATAGAAACGACTTATTACAGCGCGGACAAACTTTTTCCATAACGGAAGATTCTAATGTTAATTTGCCAACTTTCTGTTAAAAGTGAAAATGAATAACAATGAATTGCAGTTCATTTTTGCTACTTTCCCCGGAAAGCAAAAAATAATGTAGTTAAAATCGGCAGGTATTCTGGCTCGCCTTCCTTTTGATGCCTTCCCATTCGCAAATTGACAAACAGTGACTTGTAGTTCAAAAAGTTTTTAATTAGACTTACAGCTGCGGGTACAGCTCCGGATTTGAACCGGATTCCCTTTTAATTACCATCTCCGAATTGGAAAAGGCAATACCGAAAAACGTTGCAAAGATAGAGAATCAGATTTGGATTTGATCTGCTTTATGTAAGAATATGGCAATTCGTAATTATAAAAAATGGAAGAATAGGTTAACCAGTCGTTTGGCCAATCGCCAGTAGAAATTGAAAGCACAAATGTTCTGAAATTTTTACTATTTTTATTCAATAACAAATTTGATATTTTATGAGTCAAAACGAAGCAGCCAAACAGATATCGTTTCTTAGGGAAGAACTTGAAAAGCACAATCATAACTACTACGTTCTGAATAATCCAACGATTGACGACTTCACTTTTGATCAGATGCTTTTTGAATTAATCAGGCTTGAGACTGAATTTCCGGAGTTTTTCGATTCCAATTCACCATCTCAACGGATTGGAAGTGATCTCAACCAGGAGTTTAAACAGGTTGCACATAAATATCAAATGCTTTCTTTATCAAACACTTACACAGAGGAAGAAATAGAGGAATTTGACCAACGAGTCAGAAAGCTTACAGATGAATATTTCGAATATGTTTGCGAATTGAAATTTGATGGAGTTTCAATCAGTCTTACGTATGAAAAAGGATTGTTAGTCAAGGCAGTAACGAGGGGTGACGGCGAAAAAGGCGATGATGTAACTGCAAATGTCAAGACAATTAAAAGCATTCCTCTCCGACTTCGCGGGGATTATCCCGATGAATTTGAGATCCGAGGTGAAATTTTACTTCCTTTCAGTGTTTTCGAAATGTTGAATCGTGAAAGGGAGGAAATTGGGGAACAACCATTTGCAAATCCACGTAATGCTGCCTCCGGAACCCTAAAACTACAAAATTCATCAGTTGTTGCATCCCGAAAATTGGACGCCTATCTCTATTATGTATTAGGTGATAACCTTCCCGACGATGGTCACTTCGAGCTGCTTCAACATGCTGCGAAATGGGGCTTTAAAATATCGGAACATACCCAAAAATGCAAGAATCTGCAAGAAATATTTAATTTTTTACATGAATGGAATACCAGGCGTAAGGAGTTACCTGTTGCTACAGATGGTGTAGTCATCAAAATCAATTCATCAAGGATACAACAAGAACTTGGATTCACCGCTAAGTCTCCACGATGGGCAATTGCTTACAAATTCAAGGCAGAGCGTGCCAGCACGACACTAAATTCAGTAAGCTACCAGGTGGGAAGAACTGGAGCGGTAACCCCAGTTGCCAATCTCAAACCGGTATTACTGGCTGGTACAGTAGTTAAAAGGGCTACACTTCACAATGCCGATGTAATCAAAACCCTTGATTTACACATCGGCGACACGGTCTTTGTGGAAAAAGGGGGTGAAATCATCCCTAAAATTGTGAGTGTTGATTTGGCTCGCCGCAATCCAATGAGTGAACCAGTTGATTTTATTGAATATTGTCCTGAATGTAATTCACAATTAATCAGACAAGAAGGAGAATCTGCATGGTATTGTCCTAATGAAATAGGGTGCCCACCACAAATCAAGGGGAAACTAGAGCATTTTATTAGTCGTAAAGCGATGAACATAGATGGTTTAGGTTCTGAAACGATCGAACTTTTATTCCAGAATAAGCTGATCAACGATATTGCTGATCTATACGATTTGAACCTTAGTGATCTGATTAATCTGGAACGACTTGGAGAAAAATCTGCCAGCCGGATTCTCGAAAGTCTGGAGATATCGAAACAAGTTCCGTTCGAACGGGTTTTATATGCAATGGGAATAAGGTATGTTGGCGAAACAGTGGCTAAAAAACTGGCCCGTGATCTGAAATCAATTGAACGAATTGAAATTGCATCAGTTGAAGAACTTACAGGAGTTGAAGAAATCGGAAGCAAAATTGCGGAAAGTCTTGTAAACTGGTTCGCTGACGATCGAAATAAAAGGTTAATTGAAAGATTAAAAAGTCATAATCTCAGCTTCGAAATTAATTCGGAACAAAAAGAGGGACAAACAGAGAAACTAAAAGGTTTATCGATAATTATTTCAGGTACATTTGAAAAATTTTCACGTGATGATTTGAAAGCCTTCATTGAATTGAATGGAGGTAAGAACGTTACATCAATTTCCGCAAAAACAAACTATCTTGTTGCTGGAGAGAACATTGGACCATCTAAACTCGAAAAGGCACAAAAGTTCAAAATCCCCATTATATCTGTGGATGATCTACTTCTGCTTACAAATTGAAAGTAATGAATCTGTAACTATTTTCGAAAATTTAGAGAGCTATTCCACGATTTTGTAATTTTGACACGACATGTTTAAGAAAATTGTAAGATATTTCGCTCATAAGCGATTGTTTAAATATTATCAGACCAGGCAGCGCAGCACAAGAATTAAAACGCTGAGAAACTCAAAAACCGTTGGAATTCTCTGGAATCCAGCAGATGAGGGAAGTATTGAGACCTTCGAATTACTTCGGAAAACATTACAAGTCAAAGGGATAAAATCAACGGGAATTGCTTACATCGATTCGAACCGCGAAATGGAAACGTTGACTACTATCACCCATTCTGGGTTTCTTCACAGGCGAAATGTTCGATGGTTTGGTCGGCCACAAACAAGTGCAGGAATGGCGTTTATCCAGGAGCCTTTTGATATTATGATTGATCTTTCTATTATCAAAACTATTGCATTGCAATATATATTGATTTATTCGATGGCCATTTTTAAAGTAGGTTGGCATGGGGAAGATCATAATTATTACGATTTAAATATAGATGTAACTGAGAAACCTCAGTGTAAATACCTTATGGAACAGGTTATCTTTTATCTCGAAAGTATAAATGAAAAGGGTTGAAGATTATATGAAGAAAAATTTCCGTGGTGCAGGAGTCGCACTTATAACTCCGTTTAAAACCGATCTGACAATTGATTTTGAAGGATTAGGAAGGATTGTTGATAATCAACTTGAGAATCAAATTGATTACCTTGTAGTTTTAGGAACAACTGCCGAAACTGCAACTTTAAACACAATTGAAAAACAGCAAGTTGTTGACTTTGTCGGTAAACGAGTCAATGGCCAAATCCCCATTGTTATAGGTATCGGAGGCAACAATACGCAAGCTATTATCGACTCGTTTCGTAAAATGGATCTTTCAACTGCTGATGCAATTCTATCTGTTGTTCCTTATTTTAGTAAACCTACGCAAGAAGGAATTTATCAGCACTATATTGCAATTGCAAATGCCAGTCCGCTTCCTGTGATTCTTTACAATGTACCAGGAAGAACCGGCATAAATATGAGTGCTGAAACAACTTTACGATTAGCATACGCATCTAATAAAATTATCGCAACGAAAGAGGCATCGGGGAATATAGGCGAAATAACCAAAATATTGCGTGACAAACCGACTGGTTTCACTGTCCTTTCTGGCGATGATAGTCTTGTAGTCCCTATGATAGCAATTGGTGCAGAAGGAGTGATCTCCGTAGCTGCCAATATTATTCCCAAAGCTATTTCTGATCTGACACATTTTGCACTTGATGGTAATTTCAAGGCCGCAGCTAAACTTCACATGAGTATGCAAAAAATTTGCGATGCACTCTTTGCAGATGGAAATCCAGGTGGAGTTAAAGCAGCTTTGAATTCAGCAGGAATTATCGAAAATATACTTCGTCTTCCACTTGTTCCTGTTAGTAATGCGACTTATGAAGTTTTAGCGAAGGAGATAAAGATATTTTTGCAAAGTTAGTTAAGAATTCACTTTTCCGTGTTAAGCAAAAACTCTATTGCACAAATTAATCATTCAAAGGAAAAAATCTAAGGGGACAATAATTTGCAGGTATTTTTTATAATCATAAGTGAATAAAGGCACTATTTTTTCCTAATTAGAGCCTTTACTTTTGATCGGTTATAATTTTTACCACATTTTCAACAGGTCAATATTAGGCTTCGAGCATGTTCAGAAGGTAAGCCTATAACTAAGTCCATATCCGTTTTGACCAATAAACATTGGCATTAATGAAGACTTATAAACCGTTTGTATTGATTTTTTAGGGATCTTTTTCTGACCATGACTCAAGGCTATTTTTCCGCATGTATAGCCAATCGCAATAGCAACCGGGTAATCACCTGCCCAATGCACTCCATTATTCATCATCGCATAACCAAGCAAGCCCATAATCGAATATCCAACAGGTTTAATAAATTTGCTGTCAGGATAATTGCCCGCCAAAATAGTGACAGTTGCCATAATTGTCGCCAAATGCCCTGATGGAAAAGCATCGTAATTGGAAACATCGGCCTGATAAACGGAAGGTTTTGTAAAAGGGTGCCACTCCCCTCCCGGTGTTGTCGAATTAAATGGACTCTGACGTCCTGTAATTCGCTTTAGAACCTGAGTGGTTACTGCCAAGGTAAAGAACATCTCCGCCAATTGTGATGAGGTTTGCCGGGCTCTGTAATCATTTGTGAAAATGCCATAACCATAAAAACTTCCAGCGGCAAGAATACTCGGCCATCCTTCGCCAATAAAATAAAAAGCTGAATTAAGATTCTGGGGTACATCGAGCACGGGGACTGCAAAACTCCCAATATTAAATGAAATTGCACGAGTAAATTTTCGATTAGCATCAAGATGAATAAATCGTCCAAATTGCTGAGCAGCATCTAAAAGGGGTTGATCGAGTGCAACTAAAACGGCAGTCGATCCAAGCAGCATTCCAAGCATTGGAAGATTCTTCTTCGCTACAACTGCTTTCCCAAACATTCCCAAATCATGCGGGACATTTGTTACAAATTCAAATGGACGTGGCTTATAAAAAAGCATTGATTCTGATTCATTTAGATTATAAACCTGAGCTTTAACCAACCTTACGGTATCTTTATACGGCTTGTAAACTAAGGTGTCAATCCCTTTTGAAAGTTCAACTGCAGAAACATTAATTGGAAAACAGACCCATACACTTAAAATAAGCAGTACACTGAATTTTTGTAATACGATTTTCACTCTCATTTCTTGTCCCATTTATTTAAACGGTTCTTTTGAACGAAACTGGCAGATTGGTAATAGCTAACCGCATCATTTAGCGCTTCACTATCAACTGACTTACGCTCAATTTTACCAGTATGGCGATCTATATTATAAAATGTTGCTTTTTGTTGCGGACTGAGAATCGTAAGTCTGTCGTTTTTAATATAACCGAGCTTTTGATAGTTGGCAATAAATGCCCTTTCTTCTTCTGGTTTCATTTTCAAAATGTCTTTCCCAAAAAATTTGCTTTCGTAATTCCAGTTTAATAAGGCAAGTAAGGTTGGTGCAACATCTATTTGACTTGACAACTTATCGATTCGTTGCGGTTGAATAATGGCAGGATTGTAAATAATCAAAGGAATCTGATATTCCATAAATGGAAGTTCTGTTTGCCCGGCACTTCCTGCACAATGATCGGCCATTATAACGATCACCGTATTGTTGAACCAAGGTTTTTTGCTTGCCTTACGAATAAATTCCCCAATCGCATAATCACAATACTTCACGGCACCTTCACGACCTGTTCCTGAAGGTATATCAATTGCACCCTCCGGATAGGTGAAAGGACGGTGATTTGATGTAGTCATTATCAGATTAAGAAAAGGTTTACCTGCTGAATAAGAAAGATCCGATTCTTTGAGCACTTTGTTGAACAAATCCTGATCACAAACTCCCCAGGCATTTGAAAATGTAACTTCATTACCAGCGATATCTGAATTATCGACAATATTGTAACCGTTGTTTTCAAAAAAATAATTCATATTATCGAAGTAACCATTTCCTCCATATATAAATTTCAGATCGTAACCACGTGTTTTAAAAAGTTGTCCCATCGAAAACATATTTTCGCTGTTTGGACGTTTGATGACACTTTGTCCGGGTTTGGGTGGCGCCGAAAGTGCTGCAGCCTCCAGACCCCATATTGTTCGGGTCCCAACGGCATAAAAATTTGTGAAAAGCAACGATTTATTAACAAGCGTATCCAGATTGGGTGTAATTTTCCCTTTTTTACTACCAAGATATTCCATAAATTCACCACTAAGGCTCTCTACAGTTACAAAAAGAACATTGTACCTTTTCTCATCAGTCCCATTCGTTACTGAATGGGTGATGTCGGTTAAGTCATTATTGTTCTTAAATTCGCTATTATCTGTTTTTATGAGTTCTCGTAAATGCTTAAAATTTTGATCGTTGTTATGAGTAATATAAAATGTTTGGTAATCCAGTTCATTATTAAGGAAGGCTGCGAAAAGGGAATAAATGCCGTTTTTGGAAAGTTCGTTATTATACCTGTTTTGTGATTTTTCTGCCCAGCTGAAGTTGACAATCAGAAACGAAAGGATGGGTAATATTAGTAGAATTGTGCCGGTAATCATCCTAAATCTAAAATTGCTTTTGCTTTGCAACGAATTTACAAGCAATTTCTTTTTGACAATCACAAATAGAATTGCTGCATCAATCAGTAAAATAGCACTGATTAAAAGCGGAATCGGGTATGATTCCCAAATATTCGTAAGTACCTCAGTTGTATAGACAAGATAATCGACAGCTATGAAATTATATCGAACTCCGAATTCCTCCCAGAAAAAATACTCCGAGGCACCATTAAAAATTAAGATTGCAAAGGCGTTGAAATAAACTACATAAGCGAACCATTTATGAAACCCTGAATTAAAAAAACGATCAGGAACGAACATCAAAAAGATCACAAATGGAATTATGAAGTAGGAGAACGCCACAATGTCGAAGAATAGTCCGATGGAATAAACCCTGAGTAAGCTAAAAATTCCTGTATTCACCTCACTCACTGACATTCCTAAAAGTACAGTTCGGCTTATAAAGGAAATGATTACAAATACAAAGAATAACAGGATGATGCCACCAAATCGAGTTTTAAGCCCTTTTATTATCATAGCAAAAATTTCATGTTCATTATTTAAATGATGCTATTCATTAAAATTCTTTGTAAACCAATATTTTATTTACACCCGAATCAGCTTTTTTGAATAATGCGCAAATATAAAACCCTTTCTCCATTCTGACAAGCCGTTTTTGCGATTCAACCACGATTATCAGTTTTCGTTTTGATTGCTTCAACTCTACACTATCGGTAATTTTGTCATGAAGCACTCATTTTGGATGAAAAGTAAAACAATTGCATTTATAAATAACATACTAAAACCGATAAAGTCAATCACTTATTTTCAAAGTTCAATTCATAAATGTACTTTTGCCCCCTTAAATTGTAATGAAATTTCTATGGATCAATCTTTTGTAAGAGGGAAGATTTTGTTTTTAATCAATCCGATCTCCGGGACAAAGCACAAAGAACATTTGCCCGGAATAATTGCGGAACTGACAGATTCAGACATTTTTGATGTTGAAACTGTAGTAACAAAATATAAAGGAGAGGCAACAGAGATAGTTCGACAAAAACTCATCGAAAATTATAAGTACTTCGTAGCAGTTGGTGGCGACGGAACAGTTAATGAAATAGCAAAAGCATTAATCAACACGAATGCAATCCTTGGAATCTTGCCTGTTGGCTCGGGAAACGGACTTGCACGTCACCTCCAGATTCCACTTGAACCTCGAAAAGCAATACAATTAATTAATAAACAGAAATATCAGGCAATCGATTACGGATTGATCAATAAAATGCCGTTCTTTTGCACTTGTGGTGTAGGTTTTGATGCTTTAATTGGCGAGAAATTTGCGCAATGTAAAGGCAGAGGACTATCAAATTACGTAAAAACCACAATTGCCGAGTATTTCAATTACAAACCAGAGATATACAAAATTACTGTCGATAACGGTAAAAAGTTCAATGTTCCTGCCTTTCTGATCACTTTTGCCAACGGTTCCCAATACGGTAACAATGCTTACATAGCGCCAAATGCGGATATAAGTGATGGTCAACTCGACATTTGTATCATCTCTCCATTCAAATTGTATAAAGCCCCCGGAATTGGAATCCGTCTATTCGCAAAAAGCATCGACAAGAGTTCTTTTATGCGTACTGAAAGAGGGAGTAATATCGTATTGGAAAGAGCTGCAGAAGGAGTTATCCATTTTGACGGCGAACCCTGCAAAATGGGGAAAAGACTTGAGATAACATTGGTAAATAAAGGTTTAAATGTTTTTGTACCTTAAATCCTAAAATAACATTCTTATAAAAGTCTTTAAAGGTAATAGGAATAAATGGTTGTCCCCTTTTCAAATACAATATCCATCATTGTAATCAAACGTTGCTTAAATCACATCTGATTATCCCTTTTCGTATTACTTTGAAAATACTTTCATACTACCAACTTCGGAGTTTCTGTAAGGTTTCTGTAATCTTTGTGTAATCTTTCTGTATTAAATGTTACAGAAAGGTTACAGCTATATTATACATAGCTTACTTAAACCAATAAGAAGGCATGTGGAAATTAGCAGGAAGTTGAGATGCGACAATTTATCCTGGGAATTTCTTAATTCATGCGAATCTGACAATAAAAAAACCGTTTCGGGTTTTTTCCCGAAACGGTTAACTACATTCAGAACTTAACTAAACAATTCCTTTTGGTGCTTTAGATGCCTGTGTTATTCATCCAACTTGCAATTTCGATTGCCATATCAGATTGAACAAATTCTGATGCATTATATTCTTTAACAGCATCGTAATTATTCAATTCATCGTTGTTCATCCAACTTGCAATTTCCTGTGCAATATCAGCTTGAACAAACTCTGCTGCGTGGTATTCTTCAACTGCATCGTTAATAGTCACGTCTTCGCTATTCATCCAGCTATCGATTTCAAGTGCCATATCAGCCTGGACAAATTCTGCAGGATGATATTCTTCAACTGCATCATTAATTGTGATGTCATCATTATTCATCCAACTATCAATTTCGAGAGCCATATCAGCCTGAACAAATTCTGTTGCATGATACTCTTCAACTGCATCGTTAGTTGCCATGTCATCACCATTCATCCAACCTGGAATTTCACTTTCCATATCTGCCTGAACAAACTCTGCTGCATTGTATTTTTCGACAGCTTCAATATTTGTTTCGAAATTGCTGGATATCCGGCTTTCGACTTCGTTTTCTGATTTCTCCATTGTAGTGGTACTTTGAACTACGGATGGCTTGTTATTTGCCTTTGCACTAAAGGTACAAAGCATTGCACTCAAAACAATAACTGTAATTATACTTTTAACTGACATGTTGCTGACAGATTTTATTTGCTTTTTCATTTTAATATTCTTTTAATCGTTTTAATTAATACATCGTATTCTGAACACATAACGTGCCAAACATTTTATTAGTTTCATCTATAGATGCTTGATAACATTAACATCACAAAAACTTAACAATCAGTTGAACGATTTTGATGCAGAAGATGACCGAAAGCGTACATCTAATCCTTAAAGTAATTTAGCCGAAGCAAGCCTCCCATTTGTACTTTATTTCAATTTCAGGATGTTTTCAAGGCCGGCCAGCCTGAATTCGTTTTCTCTTTGACATATATGATATTACAAGGTTTAATCTGATTTTTATTATTTGATTAAGGGTAATCGACTATATACATGTCATCACCTCATCAACTAAATAATCAGACATGAGAACGCTATTTATACTTGGAATTGCCCTGATGACGTTTCTGCTAAGTAACTCTTTAATGATCAGTCCATACATACAAGATAAAGAGACTCAAAAAAAAGTTCTTAAAGTGGATGAGACAGAATGGAAAAATCTCCATTTAAAAATCGAACGATCACCTGTTGATACTGCGAAAGAGTATTTTGAAAGATTTGTCAAAAATAATTCTCTTACTACGAATCCTTCAAACTGTAAAAATGGGAGATATTTTGGAATTACGCCGACCGATGATTTCGGATATTTTCACCTTGTTTACCTTGAAATTAATCACGGAAAGATAATTGATATTCACTATGATGAGCTAAAATCAAACGGAAAAAACAAAAGAACTGATTCTGACTATAATCAAGAGATGTTAAAATCGGGAACTTCTCCCTCAATTGCATATCCGATATATGAAGACCAACTTGTTAAATCACAGGATTACATGAAAGTGGACGCAGTCACTGGTGCAACCTATTCCCTTTTCAGGTTCAGAATGGCAGTCGCAAAAGCACTGGGAAAAGCGAATGAGAATTAATCATCTGATTGGCAAATAGATATATCCAAAGTCAAATCAAATTGTTTTCACTCAAACCGGAGAGATTCACCAGGGTCGGAATTAATTGTATGCCATAATTGCCGGTAGATAGTAAAAACTGCCACTACAAACACCGCGATAAAAACAAAGAAATAGTTTGTAAAACTTAGTGAAATATGGTAGGCAAACCGATTCAACCAATAATACGAGAGCAGAAAAGATATTGGCAAAGCAATTATTCCTGCAATTGTAATCAGTCTGAAAATCTCTTTTGATAAAAGCAGAATCAATTCTTTGGTTCCTGCTCCAAGCACTTTTCTGATTCCAATCTCCTTTGTACGATAAACTGTTGTAAGTGCCAACAGCGAATAAAGTCCCATACATGCGATAAAAATGGCAAAAAACGAGAATACGACTGCAACCTGCCCGGTCGATTCCTCCTCTCTATAAAATTCACCAAGACTTTCATTCATTGTAAACTGTGAAAATGGACTTTGAGGATAAACCGTTTCCCACAATTTCTTAACTTTTCCAATTTCCTTTCTATTTACAGGTTGAGCTAATCTGACTGTTGCAAATTTAATTTGATCAGAATGAACAGGAAATATAATAAGAGGCTGAACTTTTGTATGAAGCGACTCAAAATTAAAATTATCTACTATTCCTTTAATTACCAAATAATTGGTTGAAGTATCCGAGTTTATTTTGTAAATTATTGAGCCAATAGGATTCTTCAGATTAAGGTATCTAACGGCTTCTTCATTAATAATCACATCAACTGTGTCTTTTGACGAATATGTTTTTCGGCTAAAACTTCCTTCGGATATCGTCATACCATAAGTACTAAAAAACTTTGAATCTGCTTCCATGATGTACATTAGGAGAATATTTGTACGATCATTTTCATTCTGAAAACTTTGCATATCCAACTGTTTGCCAGGCACTGCATTTGAATAAGAAATGCCCTCAACATTTTTTAATTTTGCTAATTTTTCAAGAAATGCATGCCCCTTATCCTGAAGTCCGAATAAATTCTGAATCACAAAAAGTCGTTCCTTTTGAAAACCTACCCCATTTTGCTGAACAAATCTTAGCTGACGATATATGGTTGATGTAGAATATATTATTACAAGTGAGAATACAAACTGAATAATTACCAGTACCCCTCTTAAACCTTTACCACCTGCACTAAACTGTTTTTGCTGCCTCAAAATAGTTGCCGGACTAAACCGTATGATATAAAACGCGGGGTATATTCCTGCTATAACACCCGTAAAGAGCGTAACACTAAAAATTACAGGTGAGAGTTTAAATAAGAGAATCTGGATGTTCAAATCAGGATTCACCTGGACCATGCTATTATTTGGAGAAATTAATTCCACCATTACGAGTGCAAAAAAAAGCGAAATAAAACTTATCATGATCGATTCTGCCAGCAATTGACGGGACAATTCCCTGCGTTGGGACCCCAATATTTTGCGTATCCCTATTTCGCGAACTCTTCCGGCCAATCGGGCCGTCGAAAGATTGGCATAGTTAATGCACGCAATCAAAATGATCAGAATTGAGATTCCTGCGATAATGAGAAGGGTCTGAATGTTTACATTTTGAGAAACTTCATATTTTAAATGCGAAAAAAGATGAATATCAGTAATCTTTTGTAACCTTATGATAAAATACTCATCTTTACTTTTCATCTCTTCAATAGTGGTTCCCAATGATTTCTCGTTGAAATCACCGGCTTCACTATAAAAACCCTTATTAATTTTACCCTCCATTGCGGACAAACCCAGGTAAGAAGATTCAGCCGGTTTATTCATATCTGTACCTTCCTTAAACCGGAAATAGGTATACAAATAATGTGAAGTCCACTGTAAATTAGGCAATACAACAGAAGAGACAGAGACTAACGATTGATAATTGATATGGGAACTGAATGGGCAATCTTCAACAACACCAGTTACAATCCATTTTTTATCATTTCCGCCAGGAATACCGTCAGCATCACCATCTATTTCAGCTTTTTTCTCATCTTCAATTGTAAGAATTTTTCCCACCGCCCCATCTGGAAACATCTGTTTTGCAAGTGAACGGGTTAAAACAATAGAACGGGGTTTGCTCAAACAGGTTTTAGGATCTCCTTCGATTAACTTAAAACCAAAAACATCGAAAAAAGTTGAATCAACATATAAGAGAGTTTGGCTATCGAGAATGGTAGAAACGGGGGATATAACAGGAATATCGCGATCATTTTTAAAGATCCGACACGACTGCTCAATCTCAGGCACATACTTCCTCATCCCAGAAGCAAACAGGGGTGAAGACAATGCAGCATTTGATTCCAAACCGCCCAGTTTTGATTCAATATAAACCCGGTAAAGCCGGTCAGAGGATGGATGGAAATCATCGTATTTTGACTGTACCCAAATAAAAACCAATACCATTATTGCGCAAGCCATCCCTACTGCAAGGCCGAAAACATTTATGAAAAAATATTCCTTGTTTCGCAATAAATTACGGATTGCCAATTTTAGGTAACTGTTCATAATGCGATTATAAGTTGATGGTCGCTCTTGAATAACTCTCAGTAACAACATGCCCATCAAACAGATAAATAATACGGTGCGTTCTTTGAGCCATCATCAGTGAATGGGTCACCATAATTATGGTAGTTCCACCTTCATTCAGTTTTATAAGCTGTTGAATAATATCTTCACCATGGGTTGAATCAAGGTTTCCTGTTGGTTCATCAGCAAGAATAATTCGGGGTTTGGCTATCACAGCTCTTGCAACTGCAACACTTTGCTGCTGTCCACCAGATAGTTCACTGGGGAAATAATTAGAACGATGCTTAAGATTAAATCTTTCGAGAACCTGGTCAACCCTTCTGGCCCTTTCTGCCTGTGGTATTTTTTGATAAACAAGTGGTAATTCAATATTTTCCCAAGCAGTGAGATCGTCAATGAGGTTAAAACTCTGAAAAACAAATGCAAAATTGTTTTTCCTGATATCGGTTCTGTTTCTTTCTGTGATTTCGGAAACCAACTGACCATCCAATAAATACTTCCCTGAACTGGGAGAATCGATTAACCCTATGATATTTAATAACGAAGTCTTTCCGCAACCCGAAGGCCCCATGATACTAACAAATTCGCCTTCAGCAACTGATAAATTTATATTGCTTAGCGCTTTTGTCTCAACTTCTTTATTTCTGAAAACCTTACAAATATCAATTAGCTCAATCATAGTTAAATGCGAATCAGTTAATTTTTTATTATCTTGCTTTGACGGGAGTAATTTCTTTCGCAAAGTAGGAAAATAACCTCATTATCAAAATCCTGCCTATTCATAAATCGTACCAATTTTGCAATTAGCTAATTAATAAACTATTGAAAATAAAAATTAAAAATAAATTGTCCGAATTCGTACAAATACTGAACGATTTCGTACATTTACCTTTTCAAATCAGTAAGGCTAATTCCTTTTCAAAAAGAAAAAAATTAATTACAATATTGATTAGCAAACACATAATAAATTCAGAAAATTCTGTTTGCTTGCGCTTATCATTGTGGCTTGGTGTTTGTAAATTAGAATATTAAAAAGATCTTTTCGTTATGGAAAAATTTGGAAAAATTCTTGCGGTTGATGACAATGAGGATATTCTTTTCTCACTAAGGTTACTCCTTAAATCGCATGTTGAAAAAATTGTTACTGCAAATGCAGCCACCTCAATTCCAGAATTACTTAAAAATGAAGAGTTTGATGTGATTCTGCTGGATATGAACTTTACGAAGGATGCTATCAGCGGTCAGGAAGGTTTCTTTTGGCTCAAAAAAATACTCGAAATAGATCCTGATGCAGTCGTGCTTTTTATTACGGCATATGGAGATGTTGAAAAGAGTGTCCGGGCAATAAAAGAGGGTGCATCTGACTTTATTTTAAAACCTTGGCAAAATGAAAAGTTATTGGCAACCTTAAATTCAGCACTTAACCTTCGAAAATCAAAGAAAGAGATCGAGCAACTTAAAAGCCGTGCCAAAGCCATCAACAATATAATGAACCGTGCATTTAAGGATTTTATTGGAAATTCTGCTGAAATGCAAAAAGTATATACATCCATATCTAAAGTGGCTGCTACCGATGCAAGTGTTTTGATTCTTGGAGAAAACGGAACTGGTAAAGAATTGGTAGCAAGAGCATTGCACAACAATTCGAACCGTGTTGATGAAGCTTTTATCAGCGTTGATTTAACTTCTATCAGTGAATCACTCTTTGAAAGCGAACTATTTGGACACACAAAAGGCTCATTTACTGACGCAAAGGTCGATCGCCCAGGTCGATTCGAGATAGCTTCCGGGGGCACCCTCTTTCTCGACGAAATTGGAAATCTGCCAATGCCTCTACAGGCAAAAATCCTGACCATGCTCGAACGGCGCGAAGTGACAAGAGTGGGATCGAATAAACCAATTCCGATTGATATTCGCTTGATCTGCGCCACCAATATGCCTTTACATCAAATGATTGAAGAGGGAAAATTCAGGCAGGACTTATTGTACCGGATCAATACTGTTGAAATTGATCTTCCTCCGCTCCGCGAGCGATACGGTGATATTCCTTTGCTTGCCAATCATTTCTTTCAGATTTATGCAAAAAAATATAAAAAACCGCTTCGTGGATTCACCAAAGAGGCCATGAAACGGTTGGAAGAAGCAGGCTGGCCAGGTAATGTACGTGAACTACAACATGTGATAGAGCGGGCTGTTATAATGACCGAAACGGAGTGGATTAGCCCGAATGACTTACAGCTTAGACCTGTGAATAAGGTTTCAGAAGAGTTGGATTTAGATAATTATGAACTCGATAAAGTTGAAAAAACGATTATTCTTAAAGTTATGAAAATGCATCAGGGTAATATTTCAAAGGCAGCAAGTGAACTTGGACTAACACGTACTTCCCTTTACCGTAGAATGGAAAAATATGGGCTCTAAAAATTTTAGAATTTCTCTAATAATCAGAATATTGGCAATTGTTGCAAATGCCTATTTGATCATATGGTTGCTTTTTACAACCAGTCACTATTTTACGATTGTATTGTTTGTAGGTATAGCAATCTATCAGGTTATCATGCTCATAAATCATGTCGAAACAACCAATACCTTACTTACCAATTTCCTGGAATCTCTAAGATATTCCGATTTTTCCAGAACCTTCGAAATAAAAGGCTTAGGACATTCATTCGATCGAATGACCGAAGCTTTTAGTTTGGTAATTAATGATTTTCGAAAAGTAAGGGAAGAACGCGAACAAAACTACTTTTACCTTCAAACGGTTGTAGAACATATTGGCATTGGTTTGATCAGTTATCGCAGCGATGGCGCAGTTGAATTGATTAATAACTCGACTAAAAAACTCTTTAAAATTACAAGTCTTAAAAACTTAAGTGAATTGGAGAATTTTTCGCCCGAACTTGTCTCAAAATTGATGACTATCTCGAACGGAGAAAGTATAATGGTGAAAATTCAAAAACAGGATGAGATCCTTCAACTGGCAATTTTCGCTACTGAATTCAAGGTAGCCGACCGGCTAATCAAGATGGCTACAATCAAGGATATCCAGAATGAGCTGGAAGAGAATGAGATGGAGAGCTGGCAAAAGCTAATCAGGGTACTCACTCATGAAATCATGAATTCTATTACTCCGATTGCCTCTATTACTCAAACGCTTAACTATATGATCAAAGATGTAAGATCGACATATACGAATGCATTTCAGGACGAAGGGGAGACTGAGGCAATCGAAGAAATTGAACTGGCAATTGAGACGATTCATAAAAGAAGTATCGGATTACTTCATTTTGTTGAATCCTATAGGGATCTTACACGCATCCCAACGCCAAGGTATACCATCTTCCCGGTACAAGAATTAATGGACAACATAAAAGGGTTGATGAAGGAAGAAATGCATCAACGGAATATTGAGTGTACCGCTACTGTTACACCCGAGAATCTTGAATTATCTGCAGACGAACAACTTATTGAACAAGTTCTGATAAATCTACTAAAAAATGCGATTCAAGCACTCGAAAAAACAGAAGATCCTCGCGTCGACCTTAAGGCTTTTACAGATGCCAATGGGAGAATTATCATACAACTTTCAGATAATGGACAAGGTATTCTTCCTGAAGTACTTGATAAAATATTTGTACCTTTCTTTACAACAAAACCAAAAGGTTCAGGAATTGGATTAAGTTTATCACGACAAATTCTTCGGCTTCATGGCGGAACTCTAACTGCCCACTCAGAGCCAGATATTGAAACGGTGTTTACTTTAAAATTCTGATTATAAATAAATTGTATTGAAAAGATTTAAATTATTTGGACTGATATTATTTCTATTATGCTTCTTATTGGTAGTTTCAGTAACGTGGATAAATGTTACAATTACAAATACAGGCAACAAATACAGCTATAATTTAATTGATTCAATTCCTCATAACCATTGTGCACTTGTGCTGGGAACCAGTAAATATCTTTGGAACGGAAAAAGAAATCTTTATTATACCAACAGGATCAAGGCCGCAGTTGAGCTATATAATCACTATAAAATTGACTTCATTATCGTAAGCGGCGATAATCGCAACAGAAATTACAACGAACCAATTACAATGTACAACGATCTGATTGCAGCCGGAATTCCCAACAAAAAAATCATTCTTGATTATGCCGGTTTTCGAACGCTCGACTCAGTTGTACGTGCAAAGGAGGTTTTTGGACAGGATAAATTCACCATTGTTTCTCAAGCCTTTCATAACCAACGTGCAATATTTATTGCACGAAACAAGGGAATTGAAGCAATTGCCTTTAATACTGAGGATGAGTCAGAAAAGCTTGCCTTTAAAGTTCAGATGCGTGAGGTAGCAGCAAGGATGCTTGTAGTCTACGATATGATTACCTCTAAGCAGCCTCATTTTCTTGGAGAAAAAGTGGTTATTCCCGAAGAAATCAGTCCTTTTACAATGCCCATGGATGCAAAACCCTGAACAACCGTTGTCATTCGAACTATTATTATAATTTTGCATTGTATCCTAATAAATTGAAAAATGCTTCTCCAATTTGCGTTGGTTTTGGCGATGCTTTTGCAGGTCTTTGCGGCTGGAGTTTCGATCAAACTTACACGGGTCACTAAATATAATGTCTCGTGGATGCTGATCAGTGCCGGGTTTATCATCATGGCCATACGGATGCTTATCGAATTCCTCACTACGATATCCGATTTTGCTCCCCAAACGTTCCGCGAAGTATTTGTCTGGCTTGGTGTGGCTGTATCTTCCTTCTTCGCAGTAGGTGTTTTTCTGATTCAGAAAATTTTTAAATACATGAAAAAGGTAGAACAGGAAAAGCGTGACATGGAAAAAACGCTTCTCAATGCCATCATACAGGCAGAAGAAACTGAACGTAAACGCTTTGCCAAGGATCTTCATGATGGTCTCGGCCCTATCTTATCTACTGTGAAGATGTCTCTTTCCTCGTTGACAAGAATTGAAAAAGACGAACAAACAAAAAATATACTCCGGAATACCGATATGGTGATCGATGAAGCAATTAAAAGCATCCGCGAGATTTCGAACAACCTGAGTCCGCATATCCTCAATAACTTCGGGTTAAATAAGGCAATGCGTAACTTCATCAATAAAATAAACTATTCGGATACCATAAAAATAAAATTTAGTTCCACTTTTAACGATGAACGGTTCGAAAGTAATACCGAAGTCGTTTTATACAGGGTCCTTTGTGAGCTTATTAATAATACCATCAAACATGCAGATGCCACTTTAATCACAATATCGCTCGAAAAACTACCTGGCAGGATTTTATGCCTTTATAAAGATAATGGCAAAGGTTTTGATATCAACAAATTATCACCTACCCAGCATTCTGGAATGGGTTATTCAAATATGGTGACGCGCATCAATTCACTAAATGGAAGTTTTAATCTCACCTCAGAACAAGCGAGAGGGACAAAAGCTACAATCACGGTACCGGTTTAATTAAAATAAAAGCTTCATGAAAATTCTGTTAGTAGATGATCATACTTTGTTCCGGAATGGATTAAAAATGTTGCTTGATACCCTTGCTGGATATGAGGTTATCGGCGAAGCTTCGAATGGAAAGCAGTTCCTGGAATTAATCGAGAAATTCGATTATGATATTGTATTTCTTGACATTGAGATGCCAGAGATTAACGGAATTGAAGCAGCCAAAAGGGCAATTGAGCTAAAACCAGAATTGAAAATTATCACCCTTTCGATGTATGGTGATGAGGAATATTACGATCAGATGGTAGATGCAGGAGCAAAGGGATTCCTGCTTAAAAACACCAACCTCCAGGAGGTTAAAACGGCCATTGATACTGTGATGAACGGTGGTAACTATTTTTCTCAGGAACTGATGCAAAGCCTGTTACGTAACTATAAATCGGTTAAGGAAGCAAAAGAACCTGAGGCAGAATTGTCTGAACGGGAAATTGAAATATTGTTGCTCATTTGTTCCGGACTTTCAAATCAGGAAATTGGAGAACAGCTATTTATCAGCAAGCGGACCGTGGAAAAACACCGGGCCAATATACTTTCTAAAACCAATTGCAAAAATACTGCCGGACTTGTGATGTATGCCATTAAAAATCAAATGATCGAAATGTAGTATGGCAACTGGTAATTAGCTGTTGACTACTGGTATTCCATTGCAGGATAAACGCTATCAGCATTATAAGCTCAGTGGGTTTCCATCATTTCCAGGAAAGTTATCTCATCTCAACTACTTTTTTTCCACAGGTCACATTTTCACGCTCTCTCATTTTCTCCAAGCAACTCCTTCCTAAGTATTAATACCCATTATAAAATACCAATTATTACGGCTTCATTACTGTTAATGAAAGCGTAATTTTGCTATTGACGATTTATCGAATATTTGATACCAAAACTCGAAAATGGGCAAATTATACGATCGGTTAAACCAGGATATCCGATTTATTGAAGGATTAAACGGATGTATGAATTGCGGCGTCTGTACAGCAATCTGTCCTGCAGCAGAATTTTACCACTACGATCCACGCGTAATCTGTGACACCGTTCAAAGCAAGGATGAAAAACTGATCGAAGCTCTTCTGCACAGTGAAACAATCTGGTACTGCGGCGAATGCATGTCGTGCAAGACCAGGTGTCCCCGTGGTAACACGCCAGGTTTTGTCATAATGGCCTTAAGAAAACTCTCGCAGGAATTGGGCTATTTTACTGACTCAGAGAAAGGAAGACAGCAATTCGCCATAAAAAGAGCTATTGGCGAAAATATCCTGCGAAGCGGTTATTGCGTAAATCCAGACATCGTCTCTCCACAAATGCATCCGGAACAAGGCCCTGTATGGGACTGGATTTCAATGAATACCCCTGAAATCATGGAGAAGATGGGGTCCAACTACAAGCAAGAAGGGGTAGGCGGTTTACGTTCTATTGCTCCTGAAGTTCTCCAGGAACTCAATCAGATTTTCGAAGTAACTGGTTGTAAAACGTTGTTCGATACAATTGAGAAATACTCGAAACACAAAGCAGATGAACTTGGTATCGAAATATCAGATGAAGGTATTGGCAATGAATATTTTATGACTGTTTATACGGAGAACAACGGAACACATAATATCTAAAACTAATTCGATAAAAGTGGTATTCGACGGTAAAAAAAGAGTTTGGGAAGATTATCAGAAGCAGATTGCCGATGATCACTATTTCTATGTGAGGAGTTGCATCAGGCAAACTTTTTTTCCGGGATCGGAGACTACCTTTCTGCGAATCATGCGGAATGATCTAGGGAAAGATGTTTTTGAAGATGCTCGTCACACCACCTGTACCGGGATCGGATATCATACAGATATAGTGCCACTTGATACAACGATGACCGTCATTGCGAGGCACTTCTCATTGATGACAGAAGCTGGTTATACCAATATAATCCCTTCATGTGTTACTTCGTTTGGGTTGTACACCGAGGTTCTCGAAACGTGGAAACAATTTCCCGAAATTGAAGCAAAAATCAGGGATTATCTTTGGAAGGCAACTAAAAGGGAGTTTAAAATACCTGAAAACCTGGTTCATACTTCGGATATTATCTATAAGTTCCGCGATCAGATCAAAGAGAAATCAAAGGTATCGCTCATCAATAAAAAGACCGGGTTACCACTCAAAGTTGTGGAGCACATTGGCTGTCACTATGCGAAGATGTTTCCGGCATCAGGAGTAGGCGGAGCGGAATTTCCGTCGGTTTTATCCGGAATGATTGAATCGTGGGGTGGTTCCGTAATTGATTATCCCGAACGCCGTCACTGCTGCGGATTCGGATTCAGGCAATACCTCGTCATGGCCAATCGTGGCTATTCAGTTTCTAATTCGAAAAAGAAATTTGAATCGATGCAGCTTTACCAACCCGATTTCATCGTTGCAAACTGCCCCGGTTGTTCCATGTTTCTGGATAGATGGCAGTATACAATCGCCGAATTGGAAGGAATCACCTATGATCATAACGGGATGGGAATTCCTGTCCTGACTTATGAAGAGATGGCAGGACTCGTAATGGGTTACTCACCGTGGGAACTCGGATTGCAGATGCACCAGGTATCGGTAGAACCATTGCTTGATAAACTTGGCATTGAATACAAAAAAGAGGAAAAATACCTTGGTGCCCATGGGCAAAAGATCGGCGAACCTCTGAAGCCACAGTTTTTAATTGTGTGATATCACTAAATCTAAGAAACTAAAAATGACCAAAAATCCTCAACATATCATCATCATCGGCGGCGGACCGGCCGGACTTGAGGCCGCTTCATGTCTGGGAGCAGCCGGATACAAGGTAACCGTGCTTGAAAAAGATGATAAGACAGGGGGGAAACTGCGTCAGTGGTACAAACTGTTTCCTGACTTCCGTCCTGCGGGTGAAGTACAGGAATACCTGGCGAATGGGCATAAAATGAATCCGCCTACGATTATTACAAATGCCGAAGTCGTTAGTGTTTTGCCTGAAACTGATCATCACACGGTAGTTCTATCTGATGATCAGAATTTTAAAGCTGATGCAGTATTGATTGCTACAGGATTCCAGGTTTTTAATGCCGAAAAGAAAGAGGAATACGGCTATAAAATATATGATAATGTGATCACCTCCTTGGATCTGGAAAACCAACTCAAATCGGGTAATCAGGTAAAAACGGTTGCAGGCGCCGCACCTCATAGAATTGCCTTTATCCACTGTGTGGGTTCACGTGATAAAAAGGTTGGTAATACCTACTGTTCACGCGTTTGCTGCATCACAGGTGTAAAGCAGGCTATTGAGATGAAAGAACATTTGCCCGAAACAGAAATCTTCAATTTCTACATGGATATGAGGATGTTCGGGCAGAATTTTGAAGAGCTTTACACAGAAGCGCAACAAAAATGGGGCATCACTTTTATCCGGGGACGTGTATCTGAGATTGCCGAAAATATAGACGGAACATTACAGTTGAAAGCCGAAGATACCCTATCCGGACGACCGATGAAAATGAATTTTGACCTGGTTGTATTGATGGTGGGAATGGTTCCTGCAACTGGTACCGAAGCCATCGGAAAATCTGCAGGACTGGCTTTTACATCCGGAAATTTCCTGGCAAACAACGACTCACATATCTGTCAGAATGAAACACATACGCCTGGCATTTTTATAACCGGTACTTGCAGGGAACCTTTGTCTGTAGCAGAGACACTGACCGACGCAAGAGCAGCAACCGTAAGAATCATATCGTGGCTCAGGGAAAAAGAATCAAATTCAAATAACTGATTAATAATTTTATAGTGAAAGATTGGGGATATTCCATATTGAAAGGGCGGCAGATTGACTTCGAAAACAATGATTTCTCGATATCAAAATTTGTTGCTGAACACGAACCGTCTTTCAAATGGTGCATTGGTTGCGGTAGCTGTACTGCCACTTGTTCGGCAGCCCGGCTGACCAATTTCAACCCCCGTAAAATAAATTTGCTGATCCAGCGGGGCGAAACAAGGGGTCTTGCAGAAGAAGTTGCCAAATGTATGATGTGTGGGAAATGCCAGCTGGTTTGTCCCCGCGGCATCAATACCCGAAATGTAATTCAAAATATTAAACGAGCACTAAACACTTGCCATGCACTTTAGCCTGTTTGTAATTCCATTCACGGCAGGAATGGCCATTCTGACAGTCCTGCTTGCGTTCCGTTACATTAAATGGCTTGGTAATCTCGAAGCCGGAAATCTAACAAAAATCGGGTCGAATATCTTTACGATAAAAACGCTATACGCAGTCCGCGAAGTTTTTATGGAGAGTTTAATACATCGTAAAGTATTCAGGAATAACCGAATGCTGGGATATATGCACATGAGCCTTGCCTTCGGATGGTTTATGCTGATTGTAATTGGAAAGCTCGAAACCTTCTTTTATACAGGCAAGTTTGCGAACGAATTCTATTATCCTGTCTTTTTCAGGTTCTTTGAACTGACCCCTCATAAATCGGGGATGTTGTTCGCTTTCAATGCAGCAATGGATTTTATATTGCTGGTTGTATTATCAGGAATTGTGATTGCCATTCTTCGTCGGTTCCGCCCCAAAATAACCGGGATGAAAAAGAACACGAAGCATTCGACAGGCGATCGTCTGGCATTGACCGCATTATGGCTGATTTTTCCATTGCGGCTTTTAGCGGAGAGCTCCACTGCCGGTTATGCGCAAAATGGCAGTTTTATGACGCAGCCACTGGGCGATTTTCTCGCCTTTTTCCTGCCGGTGCAAACACTTTCAATCGTTTTCTGGTGGATGTACTCCATTTCGCTCGGTGCATTTATGGTTTCAATCCCCTTCTCTCGTTACATGCACATCCCTACTGAGATCCTCCTGATCTTCCTTCGAAACTGGGGGCTCAAAACCAACGATAAATTCGCAGGCTTTTCGGAAATAGAGATTCAATCGTGCTCGCGCTGTGGCATTTGCATCGACACCTGCCAGATGAATTCGCAGGGTAAAAACTGTACCACCCAGATGGTCTATTTTCTGCGCGATTACCGTTACAATCAGCTCCATCCCGATTTGACAGATAATTGCCTTTTATGTGGAAGGTGTACCGTTGCTTGTCCGGTAGGCATCGATCTGACGCAACAAAGGATACTCCAACGCAAAAAAACCACCTTCGAACAACCTGAAGGTTTCAGATACTTACCCGTTAATCCCTCAGTGGCCAAAGCAGATGTGGTCTATTTTGCCGGATGCATGAGCCATCTTTCGCCCACTATCAGCCGATCGATGGAGAAAATCTTTAAAGCAGCAAATATTAACTACCTGTTCCTCGACAGAGATGGGAGTATCTGCTGCGGACGGCCACTTAAATTATCGGGTCAGTTCGAAGCGGCTAAAAAGTTGGTCGAGCATAACAGGCAACAGATAATTGCGTCGGGGGCTAAAACGCTCGTCACCTCCTGCCCTATCTGTTACAAAAGTTTTAAAGAAGATTATCACCTTGATATTGAGGTGTTGCATCACAGCGAATATTTACCCGAACTGATCCTTCAGAAAAGAATTTCGGTACTTCCTTCGGGGAAAAAGGTGGTTTTCCACGACCCATGCGAATTAGGCCGGGGATCGGGTATATACATTCAACCAAGGATCCTTCTCAAGCATTTCACCAATTTAATCCCCATTATCCAGGAAAAGGAGCATTCCCTGTGTTGTGGTGGTAGCCTGGGAAACCTCTCGATGAACCCCGATGAAAGGTTCGCGATCCAGAAAGCGACCTCCGAATACCTCAACAGCGCTGATGCCGAGATCATCGCCACATCGTGCCCGATGTGTAAAAAGAGCATTGCCCAATTTTCGGACGCCCCCGTGAAAGACATTGCTGAACTGGTTGCTGCCAGCCTCGAAACCAAGCCCGAAATTAAGAAATCCTCAAAGCACTACAAAGAGCAGGAGATGATTGAGATTGGTTGATTTCATTGAACCTTCGAAGTTTTAAAAACCCCGAAGACTTTTTTTAATTGAAGTTTGATAATCATCAAAACGTTGCGCATCATTTTTTTTTGTTGCGGAAGAAAAAAAATTTGTTGCGGAAGAAATGACTAAACGATGCGCAACAAATATTGCTGAGTTGCGCATCATTTTAGTTTTTCATTAATCTGACAATTCTTCCATCGGCTATTTGGTTCTTTATTATGCCGAACGGCAAGAAAATAATCAACATTTGAGGTAATATTTTGTCATGGTGCTTCTTACTTCATTTGCTTTGAAAGCCCTTATGAAGGACCCAGGTTTGTCCATTGGATTGTCCTTTTTATTGACATTAAAGTCAACAATAAACCCTGAAGGTTTTTGGTAACCTTCAGGGTTTATTATTCTTAATCAATTCAATGGGATATCCCTTTCACTTAATTCGTGTTAATATCCTTGTTATATTTTACTATAGCTTCAATCTGATAAAGGATATTCCGTTTCCCTGTAACATTTATGAAATTCTCATTCATTGATAATTTCACTTTCCCCTGATTCATATTAATGACTCTTTTCCATCTCTTTATAAAATCAAATACTAAATTACTATTGGCTCTTTCAATTATCTGGTACTCTTTGTGCTTCAGCAAGTCAGCAATTTTATCCCATACAATTGTTGACTTGTCTTTACTTTCAATCTTTAAAATTACATCTCTGTTCATTAAGGGTTGAATAACACTCTGTATCAAAGGAGCAAGAATCAGAATTATCCAGACTTTGGAGAAAAATTCATCAAACGGCTTATTAAAAATCAATGTAAATATGATATATGAAAGCCCCATTAATAACAATAATCCCGCAAAAAAGTACAGCATCATTTGGGTAAAGGATACCTTGCCAAGTTTCTTTTCAATTTTCATATCAGAAGGTTTATAGTTTTGATCACCACAAACCTACTAAACAGAAACATCATTACAAAACAAAGCCCCGTAAAAATTACGAGGCTGTTGTTTGATTTTAAAAGTCTTCTAAATTACTTCCACCCTCCCCCAAGCGCACGATAGAGCGACACAACAGCATTGAGCTGTTGCAACTGATCGTTGACACTGCTTAATTGTGCAGATAAAAGGCTTGTCTGTGCATTAAGGACTTCGGTATAGTTGGCCGATCCATAGGTCAGTAACTCTTTCGTGAAGTCAACCGATTTCACCAATGCCTCGAGTTGTAACTTACGCAAAGCGATCTTCTGAACCGACCATTCGTACGAACCCAGGGCATTATGAACTTCCTGACCGGCTTTCAGTAAAGCATATCTAAAGTTGATCAGCGCCTCTTCCTGTTGTGCCTGGGCTGCCCTTAGCCGGGTTGTATTGATCCTTTTATTAAACAACGGCTGAGTCAATCCACCCAGAATATTAGCAGCAAACGATTTAGGATCGATCAAATGGTTAAAATCGGTTGCAGCAAATCCTGTTGTTGCTGTCAATGTCAGTGCCGGGTAAAAATTGGCATGTGCATTATTGGTGATCTCGAAAGCATTCATCACGCTAAACTCTGCCTGCATCACGTCGGGACGATTGTCGAGCAGTTGAGCAGGTATTCCGGTAGTCAAAACTGAAGAGAGTGTTTGTTCGTCGATTTTCCCGCGTTCGATGGTTCCCGGGGTCCGTCCGAGCAAAAGGCAAAGGATATTTTCAGTTTCACGAATTTGCTGTTCGAGATCGGGGATAGTCACTTCGGTAGCATAACGATTTGCTTCACTCTGAACGACAGCCGCACCGGTTACTTTACCACTTTCCTTTAAAGCCTTTATCGTTTCATACAAATCGATGTTATTTTTAACCGTTTGCTTCGTGATAACCAGTTTGGCATCCAACCCAACAAGGCTGTAATACGTTGCTGCAATTGTAGCGATCAGACGCGTTTGCACTGCTTTTTGACCGGCATCGGTGGCCAACAGGTTGGCATAAGCGGCTCTTTTCGAACTACGCAGTTTACCCCACAGGTCAATCTCCCAGCTTGCTGTGACCCCGAGTTGAACAGTATTCACCTCTGATGGACCAGTGGGATAAATCAAATCCGGATTACGGAGATAGTTATCGGATAACGACGCAGATAAACCTGGTAACATGGCTGCTTTACTCTGTCCCAGGTAAGCTTCGGCTTCATAAACCTTTTGCACCGCAACGAGTAAGTCGGGGTTGTTGTCCAAACCTTCCTTAATAAGCTTTTGAAGGTAAGGCTCCGTAAAAAGTTCACTCCACGGCTTATTGGCCATGGTTGCTGTATCGGTTGTTGCCGAACTACCGTAAAGGTTTTCGGTGTTGACTTTGTCGCGCTGGAAATGGTTCGCAGTATTGCACGAATACAACACTCCGGCAATTCCGGTGATCAGAATAATATGCTTTATTGAAATTGTTCTCATTTTATACTTTTCTGTTGATCAGGTTAAACTATTCTTCAACATCATTAAACCCAGAGACTTCAACGGGTTCCGGCCTGGTAACTTTTTCCTGGAGGGTCTGGAAGATCACAAACATTGCCGGGATCACAAGGATACCGATCATTGTTCCAATGAACATACCACCTACTGCACCAACACCGATCGAACGGTTGGCATTCGCTCCGACTCCACCACCAATTACCAACGGGATCAATCCAAATATAAATGCGAACGAAGTCATCAGGATCGGCCGTAAACGGGCAGTAGCACCTTCGACAGCCGCTTGCACGATGCTCATTCCGCGGTGACGACGCTGCAGTGAGAACTCAACAATCAGGATGGCATTCTTTGCCAGCAATCCGATGAGCATGATCAGCGAGATTTGCAGGTAGATGTTATTTTCGACACCCATTATCTTGGCGAAGATGAATGCACCTGCTATCCCGATAGGTAGTGAGACAATAATCGAAAGCGGTAAGATGAAACTTTCGTATTGTGCTGCGAGCAAAAAGTAAACAAAGATCACACTTAACAGGAAGATCAGGATTGATTGGTTACCCGAAGCCATCTCTTCACGGGTCAAACCCGAAAATTCGTAGCTGTAACCTGGCGGCAACGTTTGAGCAGCTACTTCTTGAGCTGCCTTAATTGCATCACCCGAACTGAACCCAATATTTGGTGAGCCATTCACTGCAATTGAGGTGTACATATTGAATCGTGTAATATTCTCAGGACCGAAGACCCTTTTCAACGAAATGAATTCAGTGATAGGGGCCATTTCGCCGTTTGAAGTACGCACAAAGATGTTGTTCAAATCGTCGGGGTTTCCGCGATATTTGGGTTCAGACTGAACCATAACCCGGTATTGTTTTCCAAAGCGGTTAAAATCGGAAGCATAAAATCCACCGACATATCCCTGCAAGGATGATAAAACTGAACTGACAGAAATACCCGATTGTTGGCAGAGGGCCGCGTTCACCTCTACCTGGTACTGCGGAAAATTGGTGTTGAAGGCGGTTATTGCATATTGAATCTCAGGACGCTTGTTCAACGCCTCCAGGAACTGACGTGCATTTTGTTCAAACATTTTAATGTCGCCACCGGTTTTGTCTTCAAGTTTAAGCTCGAACCCACCCGAAATACTGAATCCAGGTACCATAGGAGGTGTGAAGATAATGACTTTTGCACCTTTAATCTGCGACGTCATCCCATATAGTTTTCCAATAATTGAATTAATATCCTGACCTTTCTCAGTTCTTTCTTCGAAAGATTTCAGGGTACAAATCAACATACCATAGGAACTGCCCTGCCCGCTGATCAGCGAATTTCCTACGATGGCCGTTCTTGCTCCCATTTCAGGAATACGGCCCATGATGTCATCAACTTGCCCAACAATCTTTTTGGTCTGCTCCATGGAGGTAGAAGGTGGAAGACTGATATCTGCAAACAACCGGCCCGTGTCTTCGCTTGGGACGAAACCTGTTGGGGTAGTTTTCATCATTAGCCATAAACCACTGGTAAAAATGATGATAAGTGCGACAGCAACCCATTTACGGGCCATGAAGAAATGAGTTGTTTTTTTATAGCGTGATGTCATGGTATTAAATGAAACATTGAAGGCAGCATAAAACCGATCCATGAAACCTTTGTTGTGAAGCTCGTTTTCGCTGTGTGGTTTCAGAAATAAAGCACAGAGCGCAGGACTAAGCGTCAATGCATTGATAGCCGAAATTACAATGGCTACAGCCAGTGTAATTCCGAACTGTTTGTAGAATACTCCAGTTGTTCCTGTAATAAATGTTACCGGAATGAAAACGGCTGACATTACCAAAGTTATTGAAACGATCGCTGTGGAAATTTCATCCATGGCCGAAACTGCCGCTTCCTTCGCATTTTTTGCCCCCTGATCGAGCTTGGCATGAACCGCCTCGACAACGACAATGGCATCATCAACTACAATTCCTATGGCAAGCACCAACGCAAACAAGGTGAGCATGTTGATCGTAAAACCGAAAAGATTGAGGAAGAAAAAGGTACCAATAATGGCAACCGGTACCGAAATTGCAGGAATCAGTGTTGCCCTGAAATTCTGGAGGAATACAAAAACTACGATAAATACCAGTATGAATGCTTCAAGCAAAGTATGAAGCACCTTTGAAATTGAACTGTCGAGAAACTCATTGGCATCGACCAGAATATCATATTTTACACCGGTCGGAAAATTTTTGGAGGCCTCGTCAAGTACCTTTTTAGCTTCTATAATAACATTACGTGCATTCGACCCAGGTGCCTGAAAGACAGCCATTGCAATACCAGGTTTATTCATCGAAGTGGTTGCAATCGAATAATTCAAAGCTCCCATTTCAACACGCGCCACGTCTTTCAGACGTAAGGTATTACCGTTTTTATCGGCTTTTATAACGACATTCTCAAATTCTTCAGGCTGAGCAAGCTTCCCTTTGTATTTTAGAATATATTCAAACGATTGTCCGTTCGATTCACCCAGACGTCCGGGAGCCGCTTCAAGGTTTTGCTCACTCAAAGCGGTGATCACATCCGAAGGTATTAATCCATAAGTCGACATCACATCAGGCTTCAGCCAGATACGCATCGCATAATCTTTAGCACCAAAAACCATTGCCTCGCCAACCCCGGTCACACGCTGAATCTGCGGCAACAAGTTGATTTTACTATAGTTTTGAAGGAATATTTCGTCGAATTCGCCTTTTTCGCTAAACAACGTAAATACCATCAACATGCTGTTCTGGCGTTTAGCAGTGATCACACCGGCGCGGATGACCTCTGCCGGAAGCAGACTGTTGGCACGAGCCACGCGATTTTGCACATTCACTGCAGCCATGTCAGCATTTGTTCCCTGCTTAAAGAAAACTTCGATAGTTGCCGAACCGTTGTTATTGGCCGACGAAGCCATGTAGGTCATATTTTCTACCCCGTTGATTTGTTCTTCGAGCGGGATTACTACACTTTTAAGTACTGTTTCGGCACTGGCTCCTGTGTAGGATGCAGATACCCTGATTGTAGGAGGTGCAATATCAGGGTATTGCTCAATCGGCAGCGTAATCAGCCCCAGAAGCCCCAGGATAACAATTATAATTGAAATGACCGATGATAGAATCGGTCGTTCTATAAATCTTCTGAACATGTTCGTCTATGTTTATTTTTTAACCTGGTTATCCGCAGGCATGTTTTCTGAAAGATTACCGGTTTCTACCACTTTTGGTTTGATTTCGGCGTCGTTGCGTAATGAAGCGATTCCCTCGAGTACAACCTGGTCACCTGGTTTGAGTCCACTGGTCACAACGTATGAATCTTTGAGGTTACCAACCAGCACTTCTATTTCTGTATTATGAACTTTATTCCCGTCACCTACTACATAAACAAAGTGTTTTCCCTGTAACTCATAGGTCGTTTTCTGTGGAATAATAATTGCAGAATCTACGTATTGCGGAATACGTACCAGGCCACTGCCTCCGCTGCGTAAAAGACCATCTGAATTAGGGAAACTTGCCCTTACATTAATAGCACCAGTTTGCGGATCAACCAATCCACTCGCAGTTTCGATTCGACCTGATTTGTCATAAACCGAATTATCAGCCATAATCAATGATACACCAGGAAGTTTGGTAAATTTCTCCTGTAGATTTTTACCTTCCAGCCCTTTTGTTATAGTCAGGAATTCTTTTTCGTTGAACGAAAAATAGGCAAACATATTCACTGTGTTAGAGACCGTTGTTAGCGGCTCAACAGTAGAACTGCTAACTAAACTTCCTACCTTGAATGGAAAGGTTCCAATGGTTCCTTCAGCAGGACTTGTAATGCGTGTGTATTGAAGGTTGGCAATTGCATTTTCAAGATTTGCTTTTGCCTGAGCCAGTTGGGCCTCCTTTGATTTCTCTGTAGACTCAAACGATTGAAGGTCAAACTTACTGATAATATTCTTTTCAACCAAAGGTTTGGTTTTTTCAACGTTGACCTGAGCGATAACAACATCGGCTTCAGCCACTTTTACCTGGGCTTCGGCTGAACGAACAATTGCTTGTACATCATTCGCATTGAGGCGGAAAAGCACCTGTCCTTTATGGACAAAAGCACCCTCGTCAACCAGGATCTGCTCGATGTAGCCAGTAATTTTCGACCTGATTTCAACGGTCTGCTGCCCTTGAAGTTTCGTTGGATAATCTTTAAAAAGCTGAGTCGATTGCGATTTAACAGCAATTACAGGATACTCTTTTATCATTCCGGTGCTTCCTGCTTGTCCGGCTTTCGGTTTATTTGTACATGAAATTGCAGCAATCATTATTAAAATGATTCCCAGCCTTCTAATCTTCATTGTCGTCTTCATATTAATTTTTGTGTATTTTCTATTTTAGTTGATTAAGTCCACATTTATAAAATTCCTCTTCTGCTCCTCCGTTCTCCTCAATCTTTCCGAGTACACTCCTAAATATTTCAAGATCTATATCGGAGATACCTGAAAGTAATTTACCCGATATCTCCGACGCTATTTCCTTCATATGGTTTAATATCTCAAAACCCTTTTTGGTGAGAATCAGGTTTTTTTTCCGTTTATCTTCTTTGTTTATTAGTCGAACTACATATTGATTCTCCAGTAAACAGTTGATTTGACGAACTATAATTGATTTATCCTTTTGAAGTTGATTTGCAAGATCCTGTTGAATCAAATCATTATTTGAATTCAACAGATGTAATATAACAAACTGGTCAAATGTCAGTTCAATTTTCGCATCCTTAAATTCATAAGCCAGCTGATTTTTGAAAACCCGAAGGCTTCGACCCAACATGTATCCTAAAGGCTTGTTCAATTCCATCAATCAATTTTTACTTGGGACAAAAATAGTCTGAATTCGTTGACATTCACAACTAATAATATTAAGTAAATATTAAGGATAAACTTCCAATTAAAGAAATTGTAAATAAAAAACAAACAGCCACTTTAAATATTGTATTTTCTTAAATTTAGGTTACATTTATTGCATAGTATTAAATATTATTTGAACGATATTATCAACATTCTTTTTGGTGAATCGATCAAAATTAACAGGGTTGCTGAAAACTGTTTAGAGTAAGCAAATTTAAAATCTAACTAAATGAAAAAATTATTGTTCTTTATTGGGTTCATTGTATTGGCAAATTTTGTTCATGCACAAACAAACACAAGTACACGTTATCAGCAGGGTTACGTTAAACCAAGTACTGGTAAATATGTAGCACCACATAACAAAACCACTTCGAACAATACTAATGTAGACAACTTTTCCACAAAAGATAATACCAATACATTCACAGGGACAACAGGTACAAAGGCAAAAGACTATTCGAACGAGGCAAAAAACTACGGGAGTGGCAAGACAATTCAAACTGGTTCGAAAGGAGGACAGTATTATAATAATAGCAAAGGTAATAAAACCTATGTTCGAAAAAGATAAGTTTTAAGAGCGTTTTTTTGCACTGACCGACTTCTATTCAACAATTGTCAGGCGGATAAGATAAAGTTGGAAAAGAAAGAAGAGAAAAATAGGATAAGCACCACTTTAAAGAAACAAGAACAGCTGATTATAAATCTTCATTCAGGTCAGCTGTTTTTGTAATAATATTAGTTGAAAATGAATTGAATTAGCAATCGAAAATAAATAAGATATCCAGAACAAAATTATTTTCAGTACTTTAACTTTTCATCTTACTTCACTTCCGTAACATCGCCAAGCACCTTCTGAAACAGTCGCGCACAAAGGCCTAACAGTCCGGAATGGTCATCAATTTCGGAAATCTCGATTCGGACTATGCTCGATATTTTTTCAAGACAATCCTGGTTCAGCGTTTGTTGTATCGGGGTCAGAATGAATTGCTGCGCTTTTGAAATGGGTCCTCCAAGCACAATAATCTCAGGATTCAATAATTGGATCAAAACGGCTAACCCTTTTCCAAAAGAATTACCTACTTTGTTTAATATGGAAATCGAATACTCATCACCGGCCCGGGCAGCATTTACGACATCCTCAGGCTTTAATGAGGAGAGATTATCCGAAAAACGTGTCGTCAGTTGTGAAATCGTTCCATTTTCAATCCCAATAATCGCCAGATTAAGAATACTTTGAGAAGAAGCAATCGTTTCGAGACATCCTCTTTTCCCACAATAACAAAGAATACCATTCTCTTCAAGCTTAATATGACCAAATTCGCCTGCAAAGCCTGTTGATCCACCATAAAGTTGACCATTCAGTATCATTCCCAAACCAAGCCCCCAACTCCAATTGATTACCAGCGCATTGCGTGAATTTTTCGCTTTGCCAAAAATAAATTCTCCTAATGCCTGCATCCTGGCATCGTTGTCGATATAAATGGTCTTTCCAAACCTCTTTTTCAAGGTTTTGCCAATATTCTGGTAAGCCTCATTTTTAATTGCATAATTGATCCCGGTGGCCGAATTGACAAGACCCGGCATATACACCCCCACTGCAACAATCTTTGAATCGTCGATCCGGGCTTCATGTATCAATTCCATTGAAACATTATGAAGTTTTTCGGCTAAATCGGGATGATTTACATTCGTTTGTATGGTTCTAACTTCTGTAATAAGTTCATTATGACTGTTAAAAATCGCTATTTTAGCACTGTAATGCTCTATTCCGATTGTTATTACATAAAAAGCTTCGGCAACAAGACTATATAATGCCGGCCTGCGTCCACCACGTGAATCACCAATACCGCTGGTCATTACAGCACCAAGTGCAATCAACTCATCAAGTAACGTTTTTGTCGTAGGAAGGCTGACGCTGATCTTTTGACTCACTTCAGCTGCCGATACAAATCGTTCTTCGTAGAGATACCGTAGCATCATCTTCCGAAGTCGGTAACGCTTTAGGTTATTAATTGATAAATGTTTAGCTTCCTCTTTTGTAATCAGAATCATATTTCCGTTTGGTTATATTTTCGTACGGCAATTTAGAAATTATTCATCTTAATAAAAACATTCCTTATCTATTCTGATGTTAATTACTTTTTTTATAAAGAGATGAAGACTTTTGCAGATCTGTGGTGAAATGGGGAAAAACAATTATGCATCCGATGTAATGATTCAGCCATTGGTGAATTATTTTTTAAATTCAAATTTCAATGTTCCAATCAGAAAAACACCTTTACCACGGGTCGCAACAGCAAATCTCAAAACGTGACCCTTATCAGGGATAAATAGAATTCTATTAACAGGGACCCCAATTTTCCCAATATAGGTTCCAAAATTTGTTGCGACAAAAATCTTTGAATCCATACCTGCAACTACTTGTGCATCCTGAATAACATCAACTGATAGTAACCAATCGGATCCAAAATTTTCGACGCTCTCTTTCTTAATCAGAGTCCTGTTTTTAATGTTCCAAACGATCAATCTGGAATCGTCCCCACACGAATATAACATGGTTCCTTCCTTATTGAAACATAAATTACGAACACTATTTTTATGACCGACAAGGTTCGAAATGATTTGACCACTCTTTGTATCGTAAAGCCGAATCTGATGATCCAATGACGCCACAGCTAAAATCTGTCCATTGGGGCTAAATTTGACTTTTGTAATGTCGGATACAAAATCATCAAATTTATATACAATTTTTCCCATCAATAGATCAAATATAACTACAGTTTTATCAGACGAACCTGTGGCCAACAGATTTCTGTCAGGACTAAAATTTAAAGTTGTAATGACTCCGTGATGATAATCAAGTTTTCTTAGAATCTCGCCCGTATGAATATTTCGTATCAAAATGATGCTATCCATTCCTCCGCTTGCAATGAGCTTTTCATCAACAGACAAATCTATTGCAAGGATAGCTTTGGAATGGCCATCACGCATAATTTTAGTCCGTACTTTTGAATTAATATCATAAAAGCAAATCTGATTAGATTCAGGAATGACCAGCGTTTTTCCCGAATCAGAAAAACAAATATCATAAACAATACCTGTAAATTCACCAATCCGTTCACTAATATCAATGGCTCCCTTATTATTTTGGCTTAAGCAGGTTTGAATTGAAATTATAGTGATTATCAAGGTAATTAAACCGTTTTTCATATCTAAAATTTTCAAAATGGATTAATAGTTATATTGCTTAACCCTTGATATGGCAAAAAATATTCCAAAATTAAATGAATAAATAATTTCATGCTCCATGGTTAAATCACTTTTCAAAGAAGTAATAAGAGAGTTGCACGACAATCTTAAACCAACGCGTTGCACAAGATAATACTCAATCGATGGCGTCAGTGATAAACCAACGCCTGTTGATTTTCCTTTCATGACTACACTGGGGCTTTCGGGCAAATTATCGAGGCTATTCCAAACCGAGTTGTCGATTGTCACAGTTCGCTCACCTGTATGTATAACAGCTATTGGAGCCACCCCGAATTGCATCCGAATCCGGTTTTGCCACCCAATTTCTTTATAAGGAAGAAAAAAAGTCGCATTTGGCCCTATAGTGATTACCTTCTCCTTATTACTGGAAATTTTAATAAAACTATTATCACTTTCACCTGGTGTCCCTGGCAAAACCAATGTCCCTTCAACACCAATTTTCATCCAGGGAAGAATATTAGACAAATAGTCGGCTCTTAACAATATGCCACCGTTATTCATCCCTTTCGGGTAAAAGAGCTCATCTGGTCCTCCAAAAAAAAGCTTTCCTGCCGAGATACTTAAAAAGTTTTTCGAATTGACAATCTGACCGTTTAGGCTGGATGCAATAAGGAAAAGCAGCCCAAGAAGATATAGATATTTTCGCATAAGATGATTCATCATGGATTGAATTTATAAACATACCGTTCATTGATAAAATAAACGTTCCCTTTGCCGTCGGGACAGAACTGATAATAATTATCAAACTTTAACTTTTTTGGAGATAAAGCTTCAAAAGTTTCATCCGGATTAAATCGGTAAAGACTAAATTGATCCTCAACTCCTCCACCTGGCTTCGCACAGAAATACATTTTACCTTGCATTTCAAATATAAAGCGCCCCTGATATTCATAAGTTCCGGGCATAGTTATTTCGTTGATTATTTTCCAATCTGATGTAGAAACGACTGAGATCTTTCCCATATAAAAATCAAACAAATAAAGTTTTCCATTTGCGGAAAAAATATAATGCAGGAAATAATGGTTCGTTTTTACACTATTTAAAAAAATCCATTTTTGATTATATTGATAAATATCTCCGTTTGAAGTAATAGCTATTAAATGATTATTGTAAACCCCAAAGCAAGACAATTCGTGGCCAGTTGCAATTCCTTCCATATTCAAGGCATCCCAATCTTCGGTCGTCTCATTAAATGAGCCAATGACATTTTTTCCATCCTTTGCCACCATCAAATAAACTTTGTCATTAAAGAATACCGGCTGATATTCACTAAAGGAATTATTTGAAATAACTTGAACATCTCCATTTGAGATATCGATAATACTTGTTTTGCCATCTTGGCGCGTGTACAATTTATTATTAATCGCAAAACCACAGCTGATATTATATTGCCAGAACGGATCGGTCATCTTACTAACATAACTGAAATAATCCTTTACTTTAATAATACCGGGATATTTAAACGATATATCTCCAATAATATATTCGAGCTGATAATTTCCACTACCGACTATGTCTTCCGATGTAACTTGTTTTGAAACAGGATTAACACTTTGCTCCCACCAATTGCTCAGCACAAACGATCGACCACTTTCTATCTGAGTAAACTTATAGGCAGAAGAATAGGGTAAATATTTTCCTGTAATTTGTATTATATCGTTACGGGAGAACTCTAAAGGTGAAACGGCTTCAATACTTGGCGCCTTTATAGTAAATAACTTAATATTTGAAAGACGCCCAAACGAAGAGAGCTGCATCTGGTATTCACCAGGAAATAATAATTCATTAAAAGAAAAAATTCCAGACGGCAAGGATAAATTTACAGTGCCATCCATCGATTTTATAAGGGCCTGCATATCTGCATCCCAATAAATACCTTTAGCCTTAAAATTAATTGGCTCAGCATAGACATATTCCGTTTTTTCGATACTTTCAAGTAAGGGTGCACGATGGTTAACTATTTTTTGATCAATAGTCATATAGGTTGTATACGGCCATACCAATGATTTTGACCCAAATTGTATATCGATATTAAATATTGAATTCTTGTAATTTCCCGATAAAATGAATGCAACACTATCATTCCATATCTGTGTTATTTTTAATGACGGATCAGTTACCCACAGTCCTGTATCAAAATTTTTAATATCCAAAAGAATCCTTCTGAAATCAGTATTCTTAGCATAAAGTTTGATCGTATCTCCAATCCAAGCATTAGCTGGTGAGCAACCCAGAATACTCTGACCATAATAATGAAAATTATCGGATATCGTAAAACTTTGCGCAAAACGCATAAATTCAACCTTAACAGTCTTCTCATCTTTTAAATATGGAACTATAAATGAGACTAATTTTCTGGAGGTATATAACATTTGTGCTTCTTTTCCATCGACAAGAACAGATGTATTAAGGTTTGTAAAATTGTCGCCGCTTATTGTAACTGTATCAGGATAAAGTCCTGCTGATTTGGTGATTCCAGAAATAACGGGCGTAGCGTACTGAAAAGATGCAATCTTCACCGAAAGATTATTATTAACCTTTACATATACCTTAATTTCAAAATCCTTAACAATAGGGACGATCGCCCAAATTGTATCCTTACCTCCCCAAATTTTAGGAGACAATTCATTGTTAAACAACACCTTATTATCTTTACCAAAATAGTCAAAGAATTTTCCGAGTATCATAATGGTATCTCCCCATAAAGCTGTTGCAGGAACAATTTTCTCAATTACAGGTAATTGAGAACCATTGCTTTGGAATATAATTATATTTCCTAAAACTTCATATTTAGGTGTTTTTGCCCATGTCCTCACATAATACTTTACGTCGGGTTTAAGCGCAATCTGAGCAGTCGCTTCGAATCTAACGGGTTGGTGATCTGATCCGGCAGGGATGATAACAGGATTTTTAAAACTGACATCTGTATCAATTTGAAAACCGTATTGAATTGAGCGATAATTGCCAGACAAAACAAACTCTCCGCTCATCGTAATCACGCCATCACTTGCTGTATTTACCCCTGCCTGGTTAGTTTTAAGAAATGGCTTCACCTCTGGCGCAGATTCCTCGCGTTTGCAACATGCAAAAACCACGACAATAAGCAAAATCGAAAATGCCCGTTTAATGCTTTTTTTGCATATTAATTTCATCGGATTTGGTTTTATTTCAATAATATGACCTAACCTAAAATAGTTTATATTTTTAATGTATTAATCATTATCAAATCAATCATTTGGTAAACTAGGGTCAAATTCCCAAACATTCCTGATAAATGTATTCTGCAGTCTTCCACATAAAACATATGCTTTTTTTTCGACTGTAAATATGGTCGCTTCAGTACAAAGTACTTCATTTGGAACCGACATTTTGTTAATTTGTTTATTATTGCTGTCAAACTCTAACAAAAATGTATACCAACCGAGATATGGCACAATATAGCCTTTACTTCCTATCGTAAAGGCAACTTCACTTCCATAAATTGATATTAAAGTTGAAGCAGCAATATCCTGCCATAAAGTCTCTTTAAATTCTCTAATTTTTCCCGAATCATAAACATAACCAGCATTGCCAATTGAAAGCCCAACTGCAGTTTGTGTTTGATATGGGAAATCCAATACTTTATTCCATTGGTCAATTTGGGGATTATAACTCCAAAAATCATTGGTAGCTATAGAATTACCACTTTCAATATGCCCAGTACCTACATAAGCTAGCCCATTTTTGATAAATGAAGCAGAAAATAATCTTGGTATACCGCCAAAATCTGAAATTTTTGTCCACGCATCCGAGAGCGGATTATACTTATAAATATCTTTATAAAATCCAGTAAAGCCAGCACCTAACCCGACATAACCCTCTCCATCCAAAACAAAAGTTGATCCGGAATTTCTTCCATCACCCGGAAAATCTGATTTTCTAATCCATGTGTCGGTAAACTGAGCATATTCCCATAAATCTGAATAACATTCACTAACAGAATTGTTAATAGAGCACCCTAATCCATAATATCCTTTATTGCCAATGGAAAAGCCTGTAGCTTGACCACGTGGAATACCTGGAAAATTCTTCTTTTTTGTCCATCTACTTTTCCATGAAACTTCAATATTTTTGTTGAACTTAGCCTTCTGTTCGCCAACATTAACAGCAATATCAGCATTAGTAAAAACTGAGAGATATCTGTCAGGAATTACTTCGTCAGGAAGTTTTACTTTTAAATACCCAAAGGTAGATTCTACGATTGTGGCCTTGAACCCATTTATAATTACAGCATTATTAATCAATAATGGATTAAAGTTTTCACCTTTAATTGTAATTATTCCTGAAGGATGAAAGATAGTATCCGGTTCAAAACTTTTTAAAACTATAGCTTTCAAACTAAATAATGAACCAAATTCAATGTCCTTTACTGGTCCAGATATACTTATTTTTGCCTGATTTAATGTTAGAGTGGCTGGAACAAGTACTTTTAATAAGGATCTCGAAGCATAAACAATTGTGGCTGTCAATCCATTAAAGTAAACTTTGTTGCCAACAATACTCTTAAAAAAATTAGTTCCTCTGATATAAATGGTGTCATTAAAAGTTGCCAATAAAGGACTAATGTCCGCAATTGAAGGGATGAGATAGCTGAAAGGTGTCGTGCTTACAGAAATATTTCCCTCTATTGAAACGGAAACATTGACCTTTTCGTAATTTATCTTTGCAGGAATAACAAAACGAATTGTAGTATCTGTACTTGAAATAATTGTTGTCGCCAGTTCGCCAAGCTTCACAACAATTCCACTTGTTCTATATCTGAAATTTTTTCCCGTGATTTTAATCGTATCATTCCAGCTTGCCGATTTTGGCGAAAAATCAGCAATAACCGGAGCCTCACTTCCAAGACTTTTAAAGGAGACAACTTTCCCATAAACCAAATATTTATCGGTTTTCACATAAGCTCTCATGTAATAAACAACATCTTTCTTTAACGCAGAATGCACAATACCACTAATTGATTTATTGCTTAAGATACCTGTCATTACCAGTTTATCATGCAAATTAATATCAGGCGAAGTACTTATGTCCCAAACAAATCCATATTCTTTCGTTTGAGTTAGGTCACCCGAAATTATGTTTGCACCAAAAGTGGCACCAGACTCATTGATTCCTGACACATCGAGAGTATTGATCCTGGGATATTCCTTTATTGCGGCATCTTCTTTTTTACAGGTTGTTAATAAACAAATCATCAACAAAAACAGCAGATATTGAAGGATCCTCCCTTTTCTTACATGAAAGATCATCTTAAAAATATATTCCTGCATGAAGATTAATTGTATTAATTATTGTGGAATAGGATTCTGACTCAAAAAAGTTTGAAGATCCAACTGAACTTTCATAGCCCAGATTTAAAAAGGCAACCAACGATGATGAAAGATGGTAATCTACACCAAAATCAATGTTATATCCCAAAACAGAATTCGCAACAGACACATCCCTATATTCATACATGACAATGGTAGAATTGAACTGCTGATCTTCAACTCTTCTTCCATCTTTTTGGATTAGCCACAAAACATTTCCCCCAAGCATCAATGTCGGCCTGATTTTACCTTTTGGATAGGTGTATTTAAAACCCCCTTTCAACTTAAGCAAAGAGGTATGAAGGTGTATCTCTTCAAACGCTGGATTAATAGGATTGATGCCAGTGCCATAAAAATAGGTTTTACCAAATTCACCCGAAACTTGAAACGAAATCTTCTCATTAGCTTTTGGCATTGAGGTATTTAGCAAGATACCGATCATTGGATATCCCGGTTTAGTGAAATTAATCGCCTCATAAAAAGTATTATTGCTAAATTTCAATGAGGATACATTCATTGAAACAAAAGGGGCAAACGTAAGCTTAATGGCAGGTAATATCTTTTCGTAAACGACACACTGCTGATCATTACACACGTATTCATGATATTTTTTAGTGATTTCAATCAGCGATTTATCCTCTAATTTGGCCTTATTGATCAGTGGAAAAATCTGGGGACAATCAGAAAAAGCATATTTCAAAAGTCCAATATACCTGTTGTTATTACGTGAATACTTCAATCCATCTTCATCAAAGATTACCTGGTCGTTGGTTAACTCAAACAATTGTCCATCCGACTTTTCAATAAAATAATGAAGATTTGTACCTTCAGAATAAAAATACAAATCTGAAATTCCTTTCACCAAAAACTCGAGAAAAAGTTGAACTTCTTTTCCATTCGATTTGATTCTTTTAGAAATATAAAACTTTCCATCATCAAACCTGTATCCTTTGATGCTAAATGGCATAAATTCTTTAACAACTGAATTTTGCTTATCCTTAAAATCACATTTTTTCGAATTTCTCGAATCACTACGGTAGTCAATCAGTCCGTGAAGCGTATCATTTTCATTTGTGATCACATAACCAGGACGAAAATTCGTTTGGCATTTTACTTCATAAACACTAATTAAGATTAAAAAAAGCAGTAAAGCCTTCATAAGTAGGTTTTTTGTTAATTTCTAAGGATATAGTAGCTCAAGTCAGCGTCCTATTTCAAAATGAAATATTGGTTAAAAACGACATAAAATGAGTGGTGAAAAACGATACAAATAAAATAAAATATTATTATAAACTAAAATTTTAATGGAACAATTTTTTAAAATATTAATCTACACAAATAACTATTTCAGGAATGTTTCGTAAAGAAAAAAAATGGTTTATTTTCCGGAATACCTGTATTCAAACAATTAAATTTAATCAAAACCTTATATTATACCTGATCTTAAATTTCAATGAACTGTCATTCATTACATAACGCTCCATAGGTTGTGTAATATTTGAGGTCCAGACAATAAAGATCTCGTTCCCTGGATTAACAATCCACTGAAATCTTGATTGTACACCAATTGTTTTTGAATTATTATCGTATTGAAAATAATTGTACAAAGTAATATCCGGACTAAAAAGAATATTGGCGTTTACCTGGTAAATACGAGCTGTAAAATTACCATCCGGAAGTGTCACATCGTTCTGTTTATATTTTAACCCAATGAAAAAAGGAACTGCGACCTTGTAGTTTACTCCAATATTATAGTCTTTACGTGATCCATTGTAAAAATCACCCCAGGCATAAGAACCTGTTACTGCAAAATTTCGACTTCCTGCAGTCAAAAAATTCAATGTTTGGCGGTAATATTCGTATCGCCCAACAGGGATTACAAAGTTTGAAAAGATATTAAACGCCTTTTCGAGATTCTCGCTACTCTGATTAATAGTCCACGAAAACTCCTCGCCCGACTTAAACCGAAAATAAAGAGGCGAATAGTTAATCGTTCTTGTCTCAAGTATATTTGAAAAATTCACAATATGATCGAAACCAATCCCCGAACTGACTTGCAAAATTCCCAATTTATTGGGTCGGGGCCCGATTTTGATATTTCCATACGATTCTTTGATATTGGTTCTTGGAACAAAACCCATACCGGCAACAAAATTTTCACCAATCTCATGATGACCCAGACTAAAATAGAGAAAATCGTTTGGATAAGTGATCGTTCCACCCCATGAACCATCACTATATGATAAACCTTTGGTAGTTGATTTCAATCCAAACAGAATTAAAGCGATATTTTTATTTCTCCTGAATTTGGAGGTAGCCAATTTCAAATCAACTCCTGCAACTGAATTTTCGGCCTGCGTAATGGCATTTCCATAAGTACCTATCACCCCAACCGATGATGCTCCTCCCAGATTTCGCGAGATCCTGGCGACCGAGAAATTGGAATTTCCTACCGTACGGTTGTCGTTCACTTGCATCACTCCAATATTCCATTTGCCGATCGTCCCGGTAAGTTTGCCTGAATAATTTATTTGAATTGGCAATCCACTATTATTCAAACCCATCCGACGCGAAAAGAAAGGAATTATTGCTTTCCCATATGGATTTGCATCATCACCTTGAACACCAAATGAAAAATGACTGGCTCCATCAAGAAAAAAATCTCTTCGTTCAGGAAACAGAAGATCGAAACGGGTTAGGTTTATTTGACGATCATCAACAGCGGTCTCAGCAAAGTCGGTGTTAATCGTCAACAATGATTTTAAACTTGGAGTAATCTGATAAAACAAATCCAGACCACCAGTAGCGTGGTATATGTTTTTCAAACCGTGTTTCGTGTCCATCCCACCTACAGCATAAGGTGATACATCAAGCCCGATGCCTTGTGTAATATTTTGAAATCCTTCTATTAATCCTGCATCAGAGACCTGAAATTTATAGTTGTTGATATTTGTGGCTGGCCAATATGATGCTTCAAGTTTTCGCTTGATATGCCGGATAAATTTGATTCCCCATGTCGTTTGGTCTTTGTCGAAACCGATTGTTTTAAAGGGCATTGCCATCTCTGCTTCCCAGCCATCCTTAACAATCCTGGCCTTCCCTTCCCAAAGTCCATTCCAGTCTTTATTAAAAACGGCGCCATTTTCGCTGATTGTGGCATCACCAATCGAACCTCTCGGACCAATCTGAAACCAGTATCCATTCCGATGATCGAGGTAGGTATCAAGAATAACCTGGACCCTGTCATCATTCGCTAAATTAGCATCACGTGCCAGCTCTTTAGCGGTAATTTTAGCAGGATCGTCAAAACACTTGACTCCAATGTAAAGATGATTAGCATCGTAACAAATATAAATCAATGTTTTTTCGGATACCGGATCTCCATTGTTTGGTTCCCGCTGGTACAATTCGTTAACCTGTGCAGCATTGATCCAGGCTTCGTCGTTTAATCGTCCGTCAATAATGGGTGGTTTTGAAACTAAAACTGCTTTTATTGATGGTTGAGCTACTGTTAATGTCGATATCAACAAAAAGAGAGGGAGAATCCGCAATGAACAATTCATCATAAGGGTATAAATTAGTAATCAGCCGAACCCCTATAAATTGTTCTACACCTGTTAATTAAACTACAGAGAATTCAGAGATAATTTGAAGGATTGGGTAGCCAGAAGGCACTTAATTCAGTGTCGGAAAATACAAAAAATTGCTGTTCATATATGATTGTTAATCGAAAAATAAAGATTCCAATAAAAAAGAATTTTGCGGGCTGGCAACTGGAGCAATACACTCGATTAATAGTGATTATGCTTATTTAGTAATAGCCACTATAAATTCTCGCGTTTCAGCTTCCTTTTATTCTGACTATATTTTCTTCGCGAAATAAGTAAGGTTTGTTTAAGGTTGAAGTAATATTTCTGTAATATTTGTTACAGATACATTACACAAAGGTTACAGCAACCTTACACAAAGTATGGATTTGGTAGTATTGAGGTATATTTTAAACAATGGGCCAATCGCTCTCCGGACATTACAAGTTGTAAATTTTGTGAGATTCTATAGTTGTTAATCGATGGGGTTATTGATTGGCAAAATGAATAAATAGATGTTGAATTTACAAAAGCTGAATTGGAAACTCCTAAATCAAACCACAAATAAACATTATGCAACAATAATTGATTAAGAATTTTCGAATAAGCTGGAAGGAAGCTATATTGATGTAAATATTTTCGATATGTGTCTTTCTGTCGTAGTTATTTAAATAAAATTTCTGTCCTGACTTTGTTGCCAATTATCAGTTCTATTTAATAATTACCTAAAAGTTAGAACTAAAGATCAACATCTTTCCTATTGATTTTAGTCTTTGCCTGCACCCTTTTCGACTCAAGCCGCCGCTCAACAGATGCCTTGGTCGGTTTTGTTTGATGTCGTTCTTTACGCGGTGTAAGTGCCTTTTCAATAAGCAGATAAAACTTCTCTATTACATTCTCTTTGTTTTTGAGTTGAGAACGCTCTTTTTGCGAAACAAGGATTAACTCGCCAAGATTATTAATTTTATTGATCAACTTACTGGAAATAATCGCTTTTTCATCATCATTCAGCAAAGCTGAGCCGGCAACATGAAAGCGCAATTCAACTTTTGTGCTTACCTTATTTACATTTTGGCCACCTGGCCCGCCGCTTCGCGAGGTCTGAAAAACAAATTCATCCTGAAAGTCTCTGTCACGAATGTTCATTGATATTATTTTTCCACAATTCTAATCAAAAAAACGTTTAGTTGACTGGTATATTTTAAGAGCATGTTTTGATGCATCGAAAAGTGTCCTAATTTTGGAAGTTGAAATGGTTGAAGAACCCTTTTTACATTAATAGCGATTTATAAAAGGCTAATCCCTTACCAATCAGAATAAAGAATTAAATATCAGCAATTACTATAAAAAAGGATGGACATAAAAATTGAATCAAGCTGGAAAGAACATCTAAAAGAAGAATTCGAAAAGCCCTATTTCACAGATTTAACAAATTTCGTAAAATCGGAATATGCTACACAAAAAATCTATCCTCCCGGAAAACTGATTTTCAATGCATTCGAAAAATGTCCATTCGACAAAGTAAAAGTGGTGATTTTGGGGCAGGATCCTTACCATGAACCAGGGCAGGCCCATGGAATCTGCTTTTCGGTTCCTGATGGTATAAGTTTCCCTCCATCACTGCAAAATATCTTTAAGGAGATTAAAAATGACCTCGATATTCCTATTCCTAAATCGGGAAACCTTGAACGATGGGCTGAACAAGGGGTATTTTTATTGAATGCAACTCTTACCGTTCGTGCGCATCAGGCAGGATCGCATCAGAAAAAAGGTTGGGAAACCTTCACCGATCATGCGATTCAGCTACTTTCCGAATCGGGAGATCACCTTGTATTTCTGCTTTGGGGGGCATATGCACAAAGAAAAGGTGAACTGATCAATGCTAACAAACACCTGGTATTATCTTCAGTTCACCCTTCTCCTTTATCCGCCCACAGGGGTTTCTTTGGAAATCATCAGTTTAGCAAAGCCAATGAATACCTTTTCGCCTATGGAAAAGAGCCAATTAAATGGTAGACAACTAAGTCAGTTTATTCAGCATCATGACCACCATTTCTTTGGTAACGATTTTTCCGAAAGCTGCACCGGCAGCAACAAGATGTGTACTTTTCAAATGAACATCGAGGTGTTCTTTACTTTGCCAGTTTTCGATAAAGGTAAATCTTCCGGGATTTGTCGTGTCCTGGTAAAGGTCATAACTAATGCAACCTTTCTCTTTTCGGGTTGGCTCGATCAATCCAAGACAAATTGATTTTAATTCATCTGCCTTATCAGCAGTAGTTTCGGCAATTGCCACAACATTTAAAGAGTTTGCGCTCACTTTTTTTGGTTTTTGTGTGAATGATAACAGTGTCGACGAAGCCGGCACAAGAGCTGCAACTATTGCAGTTCCGGTTGAAAATTTCAGAAAATTACGTCTGTTAAAAGCCATGGTCTGAAAGTTTTAATTAAATAATATATTTCTCTGCTTCGATAATCTGGTTCGGCTTTCCGAGATCCATCCATAAGGAAGATTGATCATTGTAACCTATAATCCGATGTTCTTCAGCAAGCCGAAGATAAAGCGGGATTAGCGGAAAGCTTCCTGTTTCGGTAATTAATTTAAAAATTGCAGGATTAATTAACTGTATTCCACTAAAAGCTAATAATCTACAATTCTGCATATTATGGACAGAAATCTCATCGCCGGTTTTAATGTTTTTCCATCCGCAGAGTTGCATCGATTTATCAAAAGCGAGGTAGCGCGCGGTATTACGATCACGCACAACCAGCGTAGCCAATCCACCCTGTTCCTTGTGATACTTGCTTAAAAGCTGTAAATCAATATTGCTCAATACATCAACATTATAAACCAGAAAAGCCTCATCACCATATAATAAGTGAGCCGCATTTAAAATACCTCCACCTGTATCTAATAATTGATCACGCTCATCCGAAATGGAAATATTCAAATCAAAGTTATTATTCTTTTCTAAAAATCGGATGATCTGATCGGCAAAATGATGCACGTTTATTACCAAATCATTATAGCCTGCCTGACTTACCTTTTCGATGGCCAATTGAAGCAACGTTTTACCGCCAATTTCAACAAGCGCTTTGGGTTTGTCGGAAGTTAACGGATAAAGACGTGTTCCAAGCCCGGCAGCAAAAATCATAGCTCTCATTTAATCAATCTCCTTAGGTTTGCAAACCTGCTTATCTTTCATGGCTTTACGCCCGCACTTTTTGCACTCAAATTTTGGTGCTTCAGGCTTTTCGTAATCCTTCTTCTCACAACGTTTTTTTGTCATTCTGAATCAATTATCTTGTTCACGATGGTTGATAACAACCCGCACAGGAAATTTGTTTCTCAGGTAAGTTCCCATCCTTTCCGCTGAATAGACTGACCGATGCTGGCCACCTGTGCAACCAAAACCCACAGAAAGATGTGTAAAACCGCGTTCGAGGTACTTTTCAACAGACCTTTCTACAATAGAAAATACAGGAGAAAGAAATTCCTCCATATCAGTATCTTCTTCAAAAAACCTGATTACTGCATCATCTTTACCCGTCAATGACTTATATTGATCGTATCTACCCGGATTTCTCACTGAGCGACAATCGAAAACAAAACCGCCACCATTGCCGGAAAGGTCGGTTGGATACCCCTTTTTATACGAGAAGCTTGTGATGGCAATGGTTAATTCGGCCTGTTTTGAAGCTATTTTTTTCAATGTCACTGACTCAGAGAGAGATTTTAAAACCCGAATCAATTCGGTCAACTCAACAGGCAAATTTACTCTCCGAAGTACTATCTCAAGATTAGCGAGGGCAAAAGGGATACTTTTAAGAAAGTGTTCCTTCTTTTCGTAAAACCCTCTGAAACCATAAGCACCCATTGCTTGCATCATCCTGATAAGCACATATCCATAGAAATACTTACGAAACTCAATCCGATCGACTGGATGAATTTTTTCCAATTCATCCAGATAATCCTCCATGAGTTCCTCCCTTACTTCCTGAGGAATATCAGCTTTCGAATCGTAAAGCAACGAAGCAAGATCGTATTGAAGTGCCCCTTGCCTTCCCCCCTGGTAATCGATAAACCATGGTTCTCCATCAACAAGCATAACATTGCGGCTCTGAAAATCGCGAAACATGAAGAAATTGCTTTCAGCCCTTAAAAGATAATCAGTAAATGTTGTAAAATCATCTTCAAGAAGCTGTTCATTAAATGAAATTTTAGCAAGTTTAAGAAAATAATACTTGAAATAGTTAAGGTCCCACATCATCGACTGACGATCGAATGCTTTACGTGGATAGCAGAAATTATAATCAAGATCCTTACTCGCAAGAATCTGTATTTTAGGCAATTCCTTGACCACTTTACGGTAAATCCGAATAATTTTATCCGAAAATCCCTCAAATTCTCTTACTTCACTTAAAAAACTATATAGGGTTTCATTTCCAAGATCCTCCTGCAGATAAATACATTCGGCAGGTTGATAATCGTAGATCTCAGGAACTCTAATTCCATTGTTTCTGAAATGTTTAGAAAATTCGATGAAGGCAGTATTCTCCTTTTCATCCTCATTCCATGTTCCTATGGCTTTAAAATTTGTGCCGATTAGTCGCACGTATTCGCGGTACGATCCAGAAGGAGGCAATGCTTCAATAGTAACGCTTTCTTCGATGAACCTTTTCTTATAAAGGTCGATAATATCTTGCTGAGTTTTCTTTTTCAAAATTCCTTTTTTACAATTATACAAATATAAATTAGTAGCGATTAATAAAAGCAATTCCTTGATTAAAATATTCATTCAATTGTTTAAAATACTCATCGAATCAGGTTTTTTAGTTACTTTCAGGAAATTAATAATTTATTTTAATGAAAGTAATTTTACCACTGCTCCTTCTGATTTTTTGCACAAATACTTTGATTGGGAGCAATAAAAAAAATGATAAAATGAAAAATTCTGAGAAACAACAACTTGCTGTAGTTTGGACGAGCAGCGATCCTGAAGTAGCCGAAAAGGTTTGTTTTATGTATACACAAAATGCCAAACTCAAAGGATGGTTCGACGAAGTTGTTCTGGTGGTTTGGGGGCCTTCAGCAAAACTTCTATCCGAAAATAAAGTAATGCAGGAAAGAGTCAAACAGATGATCGCCGATGGAGTAAAAGTGGAAGCTTGCGTGGCTTGTGCAAACATGTACGGAGTTGCTGATCAGCTTACAGCTTTGGGAATTGAGGTAAAACCAATGGGCCCGATCCTAACTGTTTACCTTAAAGAAAACTGGAAAGTCCTGACCTTTTAGGGCTCTGCAATTTTTAAATTTAATAAAAGGCTGTCCCTTTGAAGAGACAGCCTTTATTCTGTTTGAAAATGTATTCTTAGAAAGTGAATTGTAAAGACTTCCTAATTATTCTGCAACAACTTCGAATTCAAAATCAACAACCACATCGCGGTGAAATTTCACTTTTGCGGTATGTTTACCAACTTCTTTGATCGCATCTTCCTTGATAAGGATTTGCTTACGATCAACTTCGAAACCTTTTTCTTTTAGTGCTTCTGCTACCTGAATGCTATTCACCGAACCGAAAATCTTACCCGTTGTGCTGGTTTTGGCACCAATGGTAATAACGATTGATTTTAGCTTTTCTGCCATCATAAGAGCCTGATCTTTCAACTTGGCCTCTTTATGGGCACGCTGTTTTTGGTTCTCGGCAAGCACCTTCTTTGCTGAAGGGGTGGCCAATATTGCCATTCTCTGGGGAATCAGATAATTACGTCCGTAACCGCTTTTAACAACTACATTGTCGTCTTTGCTACCCAGATTTGTTACGTCTTGAAGAAGAATGATATCCATTTTTGTCTCTCCTAATTATTATTTCATCAAATCTGTTACATAAGGCAGCAACGCAATCATTCTGGAGCGTTTTACAGCCTGTGATACTTTACGCTGGTATTTCAAAGAAGTACCTGTAAGTCGGCGTGGAAGGATTTTACCCTGTTCGTTAAGAAATTTTTTCAGGAACTCGGGATCCTTGTAATCAACATACCGGATTCCGTTTTTCTTGAAACGGCAATACTTTTTCTTTTTTACCTCAACCGATGGTGGTGTGAGATATCTGATTTCGCTTGAATTCGTGGTCATGACTTAGTTCTCCTTTTGAGTTTTTGCATTTACCTTCTTTTGTCTCTTCTCGCTGTAAGCAGCGGCGAATTTATCCAGTTTCACTGTAATGAAACGGATGATGCGTTCGTCACGACGGAACTCGGTTTCGAGTTTTCCTATGAATGCCGGATCAGCCTTGAATTCGAACAGGTGATAAAATCCTGTCGATTTCTTTTGAATGGGGTAGGCCAATTTCTTTAGACCCCAATGTTCTTCATGGATTAGTTCACTGCCACTTGCAGTGATCACATCCTTGAACTTTCCTACCGCTTCCTTTATCTGAGCCTCAGATAAAACGGGAGTAGCAATGAAAACGGTTTCGTACTGGTTCAACATACTTTTAAAGATTTATATTAAACAATTTTACTCTATTAAATGAGTGGCGCAAAAGTAGTAACATTTTATTTGATTCCAAACTCTTATTACCTTAAAAATTCCAATAATCTTAAGGGATATTGTCACTAAATGAATAATAGGGCAATTGACCATTGGTATTTGCTAAATTGTAATTGGCAACGATTATATATAAATGATTTGCTGATCATACAACATTGGGTTGGAATGCGAATATTTAGTTCAAAGCATATTCTCATATTTGCAACTTCCTGTACCTTTATTTTGATTCTCAAAAAGTCAAAACGCAAAAAGAGCCGACCCCATTGGTCAGCTCTTTTGATTGTCTAGTTAGAAAAAAAATGTAGTCTTAGTAAAAGTCCGATAATCAAAAATGTTCTTCTTTTAAGCGAGTGCTAAATTAGATGTTTTTATTAAAAAATGTTAATGGATGTTAGTGCGAATTAACAAAAGATCAAAAAACAGACGTCCAGCCCACATTTATTCAATTGATTTTTAAAAGATTGTAGCCTCAAAATTAAAAACATGTTATACAGCATATTTTCATTTTCGGTTCTGGTAAGGAAGAAATCATTAAAAAAATGAATGAAAAACTTATTTATTTTATTGATTTTCAATACCATATGAAACATTGTGATTTTCAGCAAATATTTTGAATTAATGTTTCCGTTTTTTTTATGAAATAATTGGATGTTGCTGATATATATTAGGAATTGTAAGATACAATTTACCTTACTTTGTAACAATAAACTAATTCGTTAAAAATGAAGGCGATCAGAAAGATGGAGCCAGCACGCGGACTTTGGCTCGAAGATGTTCCAGTACCACAACCCGGTGTTAACGAAGTCCTTATAAAAATATCAAAATCTGCAATATGCGGAACAGACCTACATATATATAAATGGGATGCGTGGGCCCAGAAGACAATCAAAACACCCATGACGATTGGCCACGAATATGTAGGGACCGTTGTTGAGATTGGAAACGAGGTAACAAAAATTCAAATTGGTGAGCGCGTTACCGTAGAAGGACATATTGCATGTGGCTTTTGCCGTAATTGTCGGCGTGGTCGGCGTCATATTTGTGATCATACGGTAGGCATTGGCGTCAATCGTGATGGAGGTTTTGCCGAATATGTCTGTGTTCCCGCAGAAAATGTGCTGTTTATTGATAAAAGAATACCCGATGAGATTGTTTCTATCATGGATCCATTCGGAAATGCGACGCACACTGCGCTCTCCTTCCCGCTTATCGGGGAAGATGTTTTGGTAACAGGTGCGGGCGGACCAATCGGTTGTATGGCAATCGCAATCTGCAAGTTTGTAGGAGCCCGTAATGTAGTTGGTTCCGAAGTCAGCCCCTACCGTCGAGATCTTGCCCGCAAAATGGGAGCTACTTTGGTTGTCGATCCGATGAAGGATGATATTTCTTCTGCTATGAAACAAGTTGGTATGGTGGCAGGATTTGATATCGGACTTGAAGTTTCGGGTTCGCCTATTGCTTTCGATTCGATGATTAAGCATATGTATAATGGTGGAAAAATTTCGCTGCTGGGCATATTACCCGATACAACTCTCATAGAATGGGATAAGGTAATCTTTAAAGGCCTTACATTAAAGGGAATATATGGACGTGAAATGTACGAAACATGGTACAAGATGGAGAAAATGCTCCTTTCAGGACTCGATATTTCACCTGTAATCACCCACAGATTTCATTATACTGAATTCCAAAGGGCTTTTGATATTATGGAAGAAGGAAATTGCGGAAAAATCATACTTGACTGGGAAAATTAAAAAAAGCAAACTAAATATTTGGTCTCCAACTCAATTTTACTACATTTGCCGACCATAAAAGCCACTTTAGCTCAGTTGGTAGAGCAGCTCATTCGTAATGAGCAGGTCGAGGGTTCGAGTCCCTTTAGTGGCTCTAAATTCGGTTTGTTCATCTGATTATTAGCAATAATAAAAAACAGCGACGGATTATTGAGCGCAGGAAGATAAATTTATCTAATTAAAAAGCCTTCAAAAAAAGCACTTTGATCGATATGATCATAGTGCTTTTTTATTTTAAACACTTTTCCCATGAATATTAATTCGTCACAATCTCAATTTTTTAGAGGTTGTTTAGCACACTTCGTTATCTGTATCTATACATCTTGCGTTGTGGGATTTAGTTTTTCGGCTAATTAACCTAAAAACATCACTTTTGCATATTGTCAGTTTTCAACTTATCGTTTAACCATTAGTCTCTTGTCAGGCCTCATACGACAATGATCTTTCAGTAACATTCACATTCTGATCAACATCTAATTTTAACTAATTCCTGATCAACTCATATATAGGTAACAGTTTTGGCTGACATCTTGAAGTAAATCATTTTCAATCGGGTCATATACCTTGTTCCAACACGTCTGTAAAACCTCCTCTTGTAGAAGAAATAAACGTCTGCCAGGCATCTACATCATATTCACTCCGATATCTTCGCGGTGTTGGACTTTATTTAATTTAGTAAACTCATCCATCGTGTATGCATGGCAATAATCGTATTTAACTTGTCCAAAATTAACCGCGCACATCCTTCATATTCCTTTTAACGATTTACAAACATGACTTTTAGCCAATGGATGGAAACTTCAATCCCCTTAATGAAATGCAACGTCAAGTTATTTACTTTGCACAATATACATAATGAAAAATGGTCATCTCATTTTGGAGGTGACCATTTTTCAACTTATTTTGCTTTTAATGTGGTGCCACCTGGAATTGAACCAGGGACACACGGATTTTCAGTCCGTTGCTCTACCGACTGAGCTATGGCACCTTTTTATAAGGCGGTGCAAAAGTAATTAAATTTTAATAGTTTCAAAACAGATCCAATTAATAATCATATGTGAAAGAATAATTCGGATCCATGACGTTTAATGTGAGTATTCCATTTTGTAATTATTGATGCTGGCTATTAGTGACTGACTCCTGGCAGACCCGCTTATTAAAAAGCAGGAATTATCTTAATTTTTTAAAGAATTAAAATCAAATAGTTAGTATTATCATGCCAGCTGCCAGTTGCCAGTTGCCAAAACCCAGTTGCTCCTTGCATCATCTATTTGAAAGCGGTTCGAAAATTCAATTAGTAAACGCGAATTTTTACTGTGGAAAGAGTAAAAAATCATGCAATTTTAAGAGGACATGGTTATAAAACTTGACCATTCATGCCAGTACAAGAGAAAAATCAAATTTGTTTCAGGCTCTGGGTGCAGTTAAGTCTTCAGTCAAATCGCGTTTCACAAGGACAACCTTGTTATTCTCTTGTTCCCGAAACCCTTGGTCATAACAAAAGTAATTCACCCGACTATTGCGACTTGTATTAGTATAAGTGAAATAATCAAAACGAAAACCTTTTTTTTGCAAATCGCTTCTTGTGGCAATGGTTTTTCCTTCAGATTTAAGAGTGGAAAGGATAAAATAATTCTTTTTAAGAATCCTATTAATTGTCCGAATTACATTATTTGATTCAACGTACTGTTGGTTATTGTAAGCACTACGGCATTGATCACTGCAAAACTTTTGGTCAGCCCGTCCTCTCAACTGCTCATAGCATTGAAGGCATTTTCGTTCTTTCATATTATTGATATTTAGGGGTTTTACCTTTTCAAAAACAAATCCACGAACAACTAAGCACAATTTTCTCAGCTAATATACAAATAAAAATTCAGATTTCAAACAATTAGAACCGTTTATTTTCGATTATAAACGGTTATTTTCGTTTATATTTCAAGTATTCATACGAGTAATTTACAATTTTGTAACAAATATTTAGCTTAATAATTGAAATATTGCAAACTTTTTAAAATAAATAATATCAATTTGGCAATAACATTAAAATACAAATTATCTCACATTACATTCAATAGTTATGTAAATTGTAGATTATCAACAAATAAAGTAAACAATTATCCTGATATTTTGCTCATGCAAACCAGTTTTTGAAAGTTTCAAGCAGATCTACAAAAAAGCGCCTTGATGATTATTCTTTATTTTTTACCTCCTTTACTAATATACATACGAATTCATCGATATCGAAAAAATGAAATTAAATTGGAAACATGTTTATTCTCCCTCATTAAATATGACAGTAAAAATAGGTGCTTTAATGACATTAATATTTAGGTTTAGGCTTATTTTTTATATGTTATTATTGACAAAGTAAGCCTTATTATTTCTCAGAAAACTACTTATTTTAGTTTGTATAAACAAATTATTTACTGCATCTTATAAGGCAAGACAAACCAAATATTATATCTCATTTGGTGGTATCCAAATTAAAAGTTCAACAGATAATCAAAATCCAAAATAGGCCTAATGTAAGTTGAAATTCGCATTTCAAATAGAAATAGCTTGAATAGGATTCAGGCTGAACTTTATCGCAGTGCTCCACATCAATAGAAGGAATTGTCAGTTTTGCCGGATCTGAAGATTCAGGACAGATTTACTTTTCGTTCATTTACAAAAATGAAAATAGGAGCATCTTAATAATTAATATCATTTTTCCACCTCTCCTGATCAAAGTGACTGGTAAGAATATTAAGAATTTCATTTGCAGACGATTCAATGGGCTTATTTGTAATCTGTATCTCCGTAAATCCCCCTCTTTCGAATATCCTGCGCGCATATGCCAACTCCTCGCCCACTTTCCTTGCGTTGATATAGTCAGCATCTTCATTCATCTTGAGGCTTTTTACCCGGTTGGCACGTTGTGCAATCAGGTAAACTTGTGAAATATTTAATCCAAAAACCCGTCCAGGCTCAGCTTTGAATAAACCTTCAGGTGGATCAATACCCAGAACTATGGGAACATTTGCAACTTTCCATCCAAACATTGCGAGGTAAACGCTTAAGGGGGTTTTGCCCGTTCGTGAAACCCCTGTCAATACAATATCGGCTTGAGTAATCTTTTCGGGATTTTGTCCATCATCAACTTTCATAGTAAAATCTATTGCTTCAACCCGCTGAAAATAAGCAATATTACTTAGCCTGTACAAACCTGGTTTACTAATAGGTTGAGTATTTAACAAATTTGATAAATAATTTGATAAATCTCCGACAAGATCAAAATGATTCACACCACTTCGAATACAGGATTCAATCAACATTTTTCGTGCTTCAGGGTCCACCATTGTATGAACAATTACTCCATTAGTTATCAACGCATTTGAAATTGCATTATCCATATTCTCCTGATTCAAAACATCAGGAACAATGATTACCGGGACTTTATTATTGGGAAATTGAATAAGTACTGACTGAACAACTGCATCGCCAGCAAGTCCCTTTCCACCTGAAATAATGTAAATTGGAGGAGTCTTTTCGCTCAAGTTAGAATTATTCATAAAAATCAAATTTTCAATTCCTTAAACTTATATCATCTTTTACAAGATCAGCAATAACTGTTGAAATGTCAGGATATTGAAATCGGAAACCTTCTTCAGGTAAACGTGTAGAAATCACAGATGCTCCCTTGGTAAGCATTCCGGCAGCTTTACCATAAATAAACTTCAATGCAAATTCAGGAACGGTAAAAAATGCAGGACGATGAAGATAATAAGCCAATGTATTGGTAAATAATTTATTAGTCGTTGGCTCCGGACAAACGAGATTATAAACGCCCAAACTTTTGTTGTTTTCAATCAAGTGTCCGATCGCTCTACAAAAATCTGATATATGTATAAATGAAAACGGTTGTTCTCCTAAACCTATTTTTCCCCCTAATCCTGCCCTAAAAAGGGGTATCATTTTTTTGAGAGAACCACCCGTGGTTCCGAGTACTATTCCTATCCGAACAGTACACAATCTCAAATTCAATAGCTTTAGATCTACTGTTGCGCTTTCCCATGCTTTACACACCAAAGCCAGAAAATCTGTTCCAAATGCAGTTGAAAATTCATCATGAAATTTATCATTTTCATAAATACCAATTGCAGATGCACTTATAATAACATTGGGACGATGTTCCGGCAGATTCAATTGAATTGCTTTAACCAATAACTTTGTGGTTTCGACTCGACTTGAAAGGATTAGGTCCTTATTTTTCTTGCTCCATCTTTGTAAAACTGATGCTCCTGCAAGATTGATGATAACATCCGCAGATTTGATTACTTTTGCCAGTTGATTACATTCGCCTGCAAAGTCACCGCGTGAAATCACAATAAGTTCATTCCCTGATCGTAGTAAATATTCCGACAGTTGTTTTCCAATAAAACCTGTACTGCCGGAAATAGCAATTTTCATGTTTTGAGCAATTTTAGTTGAAGTGAATACAGATTATACTTTTCAATATGCCAGTTAAAAAAATTAAGGGATCCGTGAAGAAGAAAACCGTTAAGGGGTTCTTTTCCGGATTATCATCAACATCTAAACAATCTTGGACTAAAAGAGTTCTCATTTGGGGCTTGAAGCTCATACTTTTGGGGATATTCTTATTGCTTGTGCTTTTTGGGTTGGTTTATATCGGAACTTTCGGACAATTACCAGATTCAAATACACTTATTAAGATAAAAGAGCCAGCTGCTTCAGAGATTTATTCTAAGGATAATAAATTGCTTGGCCGATATTACACCGAGAATCGTAGCAATGTTACATTTAAGCAGATATCACCTAATCTGATAAATGCCCTGATTGCCACTGAAGACAATAGGTTTTACGAGCATCGAGGAATTGATGAATGGGCTCTGGTAAGAGTAATTGTGAAGACAATTTTCATGGTTGACAGAAGTTCAGGCGGAGGATCGACCCTATCCCAACAGATCGTAAAAAACCTATTTGGTCGAAAAAACTATGGACCATTAACACTACCCGTAAGTAAGATAAGAGAATCAATTATTGCCTACCGCCTCGAAAAACTCTATTCTAAAGAGGAGATACTTACGTTGTACCTTAACACGGTTCCATTTGGTGAAAATACATTTGGGATCGAACTTGCAGCAGAGCGTTTTTTTAGTGTCAGGCCTGATAAGCTTTCTGTTCCACAAGCAGCTACATTGGTTGGAATGTTAAAAGCCAATAATTATTACAATCCTCGGACAAATCCTGAACGTTCACTACAGAGAAGAAACACTGTCATTTCTCAAATGGCCAAATATAAATACATTACGTCTGAACAATCCAAAACCTACAGCAGTGCGTCACTCGGCATAAAATACAATTATCTTGTATATAATACAGGGCCTGGTGCTTATTTCAGGGAACTTATCCGACCTCAATTAGAGGATTGGTGTGCCGAAAATACCAAAGCCGACGGCACTCCTTATAATCTTTATACAGACGGACTACATATTGTAACCACACTTGATTTCAGAATGCAGCGATATGCGGAAATGTCCATGCAAGAAAAAATGAAGGATTTGCAAGCTACTTTCGCAAAGCATTGGGACGGAAAAGATCCCTGGGGAAAAAACAATGCTGTGGTTATTAGGGCCATGAAACGGTCTGAACGATACCGCAAAATGAAAGAGGCAGGGAAATTGGCTGATGAAATCACAGAGGTATTTAAAGTGCCTTTAAATATGAAGGTTTTTTCTTGGGAAGGTGAAAAACAGGTTAATATCTCGCCACTTGATTCTGTAAAATATGCTTTAAAACTGCTTCATTGCGGATTTATAGCAATTGATCCAAAATCTGGAGATATAAAAGCCTGGATTGGTGGAAATGATTTCAGGTATTTTCAGTACGATCATGTATTGGCACCACGCCAGGTTGGATCGACATTTAAACCAATTATTTATGCTTCGGCACTTGAGCATGGTATTTCTCCTGACAAATATTACGCGAACGAAAAAACTGTTTATTCTGAATATCAGGACTGGTCGCCAGGTAATTCAAATGAAGAATATGGTGGATACTATTCGCTTGAAGGTGCGCTCTGTAAATCAGTTAATACTGTTTCAGTGGCTGTACTGATGGAATCAGGAATTTCTGAAGCAATTTCACTTGCACATAAAATGGGCATTAAATCTGATCTGCCAGAGGTTCCTTCCTTAGCGCTTGGATCTGCCGATATTCCGCTGCTTCAGCTTGCAGAGGCATATGCATGTCTCGATAATTTGGGTCGAACTGTTAATCCAAATTACCTGATTAGAATTGAAGATGCAAATGGAAAACTTCTGAAAAAGTATATTCCAGATAACGATGAGAAGGAAGTAATGTCACCTGAAACGGCAAAGATCATTACGCACTACCTTCAAGCTGTTGTCAACGAAGGGACTGGTTCAGAAATAAGATCGCTCTATAAGGTTGAAGGTCCATTTGCCGGAAAGACAGGAACAACACAGAATTTTGCTGACGGATGGTTTATGGGATATACTCCCGATCTAGTAACCGGATGTTGGGTTGGTGGAGAAGAACCTTCCATCCACTTCCGTAATATCGCATTAGGACGAGGTGGCTATATGGCACTCCCTGTAGTGGGAAAATTTTTCAATAAACTTTATCATGATCCTGCATTCAGTGATTATAAAAACCATTATTTTCCAGGATTAGATGAAGCGACTCTGGCCATCCTTGATATTCCTCATTTTACAGAAGAAAACACCGGAAAAGGAAAATCTAATTTTTGGAGTATTTTTGGCGGAGATCCAAAGAAAAGAGAAGAACGCAAGGCTGAAAGACAGGAAAGAAGGAATGAGGCCGATTTGCCTCCTGATACGAAAAAAGATCCAACTGTAAAAGAGGAACCTAAATCTAATATTTGGAAAAAAATAAAAGATGCACTCAATAAAAAATAATGATAATTGTTACCTTTTTGTACCAATTATTCAAACTTTAAAAGATTTTTGTATTTTTGGCGACCAATTAAGCGTTCATTTTGGCAAATTTTAAAAAAACGACAAAATCACGCAGAAATATACTGAATTCGTTAATGATCTCGGCTGATATCGTTTTAAAAAGTCAAAAGTAATCGATCTGGATTTTAAGAAAAGGCTTTATTTATAAATGGTTATAATTAGGAAAAAATATGTGTGGTATTGTAGGAGTATTTGATTTAAAAGTAAAAGCAGAGGATTTAAGAACACAAGTCCTCAAAATGTCAAAAAGAATCCGCCACCGTGGACCAGATTGGTCAGGAATTTATTGCGGTTCGAAAGCGATTATCGCCCACGAAAGATTGGCAATTGTTGATCCGTCGTCTGGTAGACAACCACTTTATAGCAAAGATAAAAAACTTATTTTAGGCGTAAATGGTGAGATTTACAATCATCGCGAATTGCGAAAACCACTTGAAGACCACTATGAATTTCAGACCGAATCCGATTGTGAAGTCATTCTGGCGCTGTATCGTGAAAAAGGGATTGATTTTCTTGAAGACCTAAACGGGATATTTGCTTTTGTCCTTTACGACGAAGAAAATGATTGTTATCTCGTAGCCCGTGACCATATCGGAATTATTCCACTCTACATGGGATGGGATTCGTTCGGAAACTTATATTTTGCATCAGAACTAAAAGCACTTGAAGGAACGTGCAAAAAAATTGAGGAGTTCTTGCCAGGACATTATCTATATAGCAAAGAAGGTGTTATCAAAAATTGGTACTCCCGAGAATGGACTGATTTTGATGCTGTAAAGAATAATGAATCAGACATTGATGTTTTGAGAAAAGCCCTTGAAGATGCAGTTCATCGTCAATTGATGTCGGACGTGCCTTACGGCGTTCTTCTTTCAGGCGGGCTGGATTCGTCTGTTATTTCTGCAATTGCTAAAAAATACGCTGGCAAAAGAGTAGAAAGTGATAACAATCAGGAAGCTTGGTGGCCTCAATTACATTCATTTGCAGTTGGACTTGTCGGTTCACCTGATCTCGCTGCCGCACAAAAAGTTGCCGACCATATCGGCACAATCCATCACCAGGTTCATTTTACAGTTCAGGAAGGCCTTGACGCATTAAGTGATGTAATATATCATCTCGAAACTTACGATGTCACTACAGTCAGGGCTTCAACACCAATGTATCTTCTAGCCCGAGTGATCAAATCGATGGGAGTAAAAATGGTTTTATCAGGTGAAGGAGCCGATGAACTGTTCGGAGGATACCTTTATTTTCATAAAGCACCTAATGCTCAGGCTTTTCACGAAGAAACAGTTCGTAAAATCGGCAAATTACATTTATACGACTGTTTGAGGGCAAATAAGTCACTTGCTGCGTGGGGCGTTGAAGGTCGGGTTCCATTCCTTGACAAAGAATTTATGGATGTTGCTATGCGTCTGAATCCTGAAGATAAGATGGCAAAGGATGGAAAAATGGAAAAATGGATTTTACGTAAGGCATTTGAAGATTACCTTCCCGAAAGCGTAGTTTGGCGTCAGAAAGAACAATTTTCTGACGGAGTAGGATACAATTGGATTGATTCACTGAAGGCACTCACTTCAGAAATTGTTACTGATGAACAGATGGCTAATTCCAAATTCCTCTTCCCTATCAATACACCTATGTCGAAAGAAGAATATTTCTACCGTTCAATCTTTACCGAGCACTTTCCTTCTGATGCAGCAGCCACTTGCGTGCCATCAGTACCTTCCATTGCATGTAGCACACCTGAAGCGCTAGCATGGGATGCATCTTTCCGCAACAACGCTGACCCCTCTGGAAGATCAATGAAAAGCGTTCATGAACAGGCTTATAAATAAATTATTTGATAATAGCTAATTGTTAAATATTGAAAAAGGTCGTAAGCATTCGGTGAAGTTCGTCTTGATTTCCTGAAAAATCGGGATTCTACTTTCAAAGTTATTCTAAAAAGTTTGGAGAACTTTGAGAGTCTTAAGAGAGGGTCTGGTTACAATTTTGGTTTTGCAACTTAAAGTTGTTCGGTAGTAGTTCTGCCAGGTCTTTGCTGTAATCGTTGTCGTATTTATGGACGTTGTTCAAAAAGAAGACCAGCCAGTCACGGAAGT
>Ga0118677_10000486_pt1 | contig 87295 bp, 65 predicted proteins | sample AliMusrvi5mmetaG_FD_86154 | JGI IMG/M metagenome (GOLD analysis project Ga0118677, IMG submission 86154)
GGCAAAGGCGGCGGCGTAAGAAGTCAGGCGGATAAAACCCGGAACAAAACCGGTGGCAAAGACTTTCCAGAAATGGTTTTTTTGTCTGAAATCAGCCTGCCGACTTTTTCAGCGGCCCCTACCTATACCTGATCCCCAATGACCACAAAACACAAGATCCTGACGCTAAAAAAGGCCCTTGCCGCCAGACACGCTGCCGCTCGCTCCGGTAAAAGAACGGTCTTCACGAACGGCTGCTTCGACCTAATCCATTCCGGCCATGTCGCCCTGCTGGAAAAGTCCCGGTCATTAGGCGAGATCCTGATCGTGGGTCTTAATTCCGACGCCTCCATCCGGAGGCTGAAGGGCCCTTCCAGGCCGCTGAACCGGTTTCAGGACAGGGCGCGGGTACTGGCAGCGCTTTCTGCCGTAGACATGGTGGTGCCTTTCAAAGAGGATACCCCTTACGAACTTCTCAAAGCGCTCAGGCCGGATATCCTTGTCAAGGGAGCGGATTATTCCCATCAGGAGATCGTAGGCCGGGAGTTCGCCGGCCGGACCGTCAGGGTCTCCCTGGTCAAAGGGCGCTCCACGACAGGTCTGATAAAGAAGATGCGGGATCAGGATTAAGTTTCGAAATCATGCGGCCTTTCCGCATACTTTTTACTACTTTCCACTTACTCCTTACTCAGTGTTGTTTTTCCTATGATTAACCCACTAAATTTAATAAAATAATAGGATAGCTATAGTAGGCGGACCGTCGGCCTAATACGCTGTGCGGGCTGCGTACGTCCCATAGATTAAACCACCTGTGTGTCTACACGAGGAAAACATGAAAGATTTATTTGAAAAATGCGGCAACTTCCACATCGCTAAACAGCTTATGGCCGCCGGCTTCTACCCTTATTTTAAAGAACTCTCCTCCGAGCAGGCCCCCGAGGTCACTATCGAAGGCAGAAAGTTCATTATGTTCGGGTCCAACAATTATCTGGGCCTCGCCAACGACCCCAGAATGAAAAAAGCGGCCATCGACGCGATCAACAAGTTCGGAACCGGGGTGGCGGGCTCGAGATTTTTGAACGGCAATACCGTCCTTCATACCGAACTGGAACGCAAACTGGCCGCGTTCAAGGGCCGGGAAGCCGCTCTGGTCTATGCCACCGGCTACCAGATGAACCTCGGAGTGGTCTCCGCCCTGGTTGGGAAAGGGGACGTGGTCATTGTGGACAAACTGGACCATGCCAGCATCCTGGACGGCTGCCGTCTCTCCGGCGGCGAAATAAGGCGTTATAACCACAACAATACCGAGGACCTTGAAAGGGTGCTGAAGAAGGTCGGCCCCAAGGTCGGGAAGCTGGTTATTGTGGACGGCGTTTTTTCGATGGAAGGCGATATCGCCCCCGTTCCGGAGATCTCCAGGATCTGCAAAAAATACGGCGCCAGACTTATGGTGGACGACGCACACGCCACCGGCGTGCTGGGCAAACGCGGCCGCGGCACCTGCGAACATTTCGGTCTGACCTGCAAAGACGTCGATATCGTGGTCGGCACCTGCTCCAAATCTTTCGCATCCGTCGGCGGCTTCGTAGTGGGAGACGCGGACCTGCTTCATTATATACAGCACATTTCCCGCTCGATGATCTTCTCGGCCGCGCTGCCGCCGGCCTCCGTGGCCGCCATTTCCAAGGCCATAGACATTATCGAGAGCGAGCCGCAGCGCATCAAGAAACTCTGGGATAACTCCAACTATCTTATGGAGCGCTTTAAAGCTATGGGGTGCAACACCGGAGAGACCCAGACCCCCATCATACCGATCATCATCGGTGACAACATGAAAACTTTCGCCCTTTGGAAAGCGCTGTACGACAAGGGTATCTTCACCAATCCCGTGGTCAGCCCGGCCGTACCGCCCAAGCGCTCGTTGCTGCGCGTGGTCGTTACCGCCACCCATACCCGCGAGCATCTGGACCGCGCCCTGGACATTTTCGAGGCCTGCTATAAGAAGATCTTTAGGAAAAAGACCGCCCTGGTAAAATAATATGCCATTAGAAATAAAAGAACTGGAAGAGAGCGCCCTCGGCTCTTTCGTGGATTATCCTTATGCCCTTTTTAAGGGCCATCCCTACTGGGTGGGAGAGTTCAAGAAGGACGTGCGGCATCTGCTGGACTTAGGACATCCTTTTTGGCGCCACGGCGAGCGCAGGCTTTTCATGGCGTACCGGGACGGCCTGCCGGTCGGGCGCATCGCGGCCATCATAAACAGCAAACACAACGCTTTTCACGATGAGAAGTGTGGTTTTTTCGGCTTTTTTGACTGTATCGACGACCGCGCTGTCTCAGGTTTATTGTTCGACGCCGCCCAGAAATGGATCAAGGCCAAGGGAATGGACAAGGTTCGCGGTCCGGTCAACCCGTCCACCAACGAAGCCTGCGGCCTGCTTATTGACGGTTTCGACTCCACCCCCATGGTGATGACGCCTTATAACCCCCCGTATTACGCGAACCTCATAGCCGCGGCCGGGTATCTCAAGGCGAAAGACCTTTACGCTTTCCAGGCCTACACCAAGGGCGGTTTCCCCGAAAGGCTGGAAAAAATAGTGAAGCGCATGACGCGCGCCGGCAAGGTCCAGGTGGAGCTTGTGGATATAAAGCGCATCGATAAGGCGCTTGCCGACCTTAAGGATATTTATAACGCCGCCTGGGATAAGAACTGGGGCTTCGTGCCGATGACCAATGAGGAAATAGACGAGATGGCCCGCTCCCTCAAGCCGCTTCTGAAGCCCGAATACCTGTATTTCGTTAAAGTGGACGGCGTCCCCGCCGGCTTTGTGCTGCTACTGCCCGATTTCAATGTCGCGCTCCAAAAGGTTGACGGCGCCCTTAACCCGCTGAACATCCTGCCGTTCCTTTATAAGATGTTCACGCCCATAAACCGCGGCCGGCTGCTCGCGCTTGGCGTAAAAAAAGAATTCAGGAACCGCGGCCTGGAGCTTCTTCTGATCAAGCAGGCTTTCATATCGGCGGCTAAGATGGGCTGGGAATACGGCGACCTCTCCTGGACGCTGGAAGACAACGACCTGATCAACAATGTGATCCAAGCCGTCGGCGGCAAAGTCTACAAAAAATTCCGCATCTACCAAAAAGACATATAAATTAACCCTTCACGCTATAAAACTTCGGGATTTAACCACAAAGGGCACAAAGTTTTGCACGGAAAGTTCACAAAGATCATACCCAATAACTTGGTGTCCTTATTTGTTCCGAACTTTGTGTACTTTGTGTTTAATCTCCTTCTGCTTTCGCTTCTTCTTTGTGCCTTCGTGGCTTAGTGTGATAACACTTTTCTCTTCTTTCTCGAATATTTCTCACACAAAGCCACTAAGCCACAAAGTTTTCCGATTTAACCACAAAGGTCACGAAGTTTTGTACGGAAAGTTCACAAAGATCATATCCGATAACTTGGTGTCCTTATTTGTTCCGAACTTTGTGTACTTTGTGTTTAATCTCCTTCTGCTTTCGCTTCTTCTTTGTGCCTTCGTGGCTTAGTGTGATAACACTTTTCTCTTCTTTCTCGAATATTTCTCACACAAAGCCACTAAGCCACAAAGTTTTCCGATTTAACCACAAAGGTCACGAAGTTTTGTACGGAAAGTTCACAAAGATCATATCCGAAAAACTTAGTGCCCTTATCTGTTCCGAACTTTGTGTCCTTCGTGTTAATTCCGGGTATTTTAGCGAAAAACCACGAAATTAAAACACGCACATGGATGTACAGGATAAACAGGATAAAAAATTCAAATTTCAGATCCTGTCCATCCTGTATATCCATGTAATCCTTTCCCGCCGTTTCTTCGCGGCTTAGTGTGATGTGGCAGTAAATTAACACCGCCGCGCTTTACTAGCCGCGGCGTTCGATGTTTTGGGGAAGGATCAGGGCTTGGCTTTGAAGCTGGACGCCACCTGTTCGAAGACTTTTAGGTGTTTGAGGAAAGAGACTTCAGGGGCGGAGAAGTTCAGAACATAAAAACCTTCTTTGGCCGGCAGAACGTACAGTTTCTCTTTGAGCTTCACGCTCTCATCGGACTTGCTTTCCGGATGCAGGTAGACCAGCCTCACGCGCGCGAGCTCAAAACCCTGGCGCCCGCCAAGAACCGTCTTCTTGACCGGCTCGAACGTTTCGCGCTCGGATTTGGTCTCACCCGCCACATTTTTAGAATTACGGTCTATAAAATCCTGGTAGCCGGCAAAGTCTTCGTTCTCTTTGGCGTAATACGATACGAATATCGAGGTCGGCGCCTTGCCGGTTTCGGGGGCCAGCAGCTGTATCTCGTAGATCTTATACTCCTCATCCTTGTCTTTTTCCCTTTCGAGAGTCCAGGCCGCCGGGATGGCGCAGGAGAAGTAGTCGTTATCCATAGTGTATTTTTTGAACTGTTTGGCCGCGGCTTTGGCGGCGGTTTGGAGGCCTGATGCCTTGGCCGCGGTCCCGGTCAAGGGTTTGGCCACGCCCCCCGCCTGCGCGGCGGGGACCGAAACGGCTAAAGCGGCCAGTATAAAAATCAGATATTTCATAATACCGGCGGCGCTCCTTTTTGGGCTGTGGAGCCGGTCCTGATATTCTTGAGCGCTTTGCGGGTGTCGCTGTCCGAAGCCTGATAGCTGGCTTTATAGGGCGAGAGGTCCGACAGGTCTTTGCGCAGCTTCTCCAGCGCCGGCGTGCCGAGCTCGGCGGCAGAACCGGACAGTTCGGCCGGCGTCATGTCCATGGCTTCCGACAAACTGAGCCCGACGGAGTCGAGCTGCGCCCGCGCCGCCGGCGTCATCGCGGCCCTGCGGTCCAGCTCCGCCGTTACGGCTTCCAAGATCTGCGAGGCGGCCGCGTCGATGGAGGGCAGGCCGGAGAAGTAGCGCTGGCGCACCGTGGTGGCGAATTTTTTAGAGCCGCTCAGCTCGTACTCGGTGGCGACGTCGAGCTTCTTGGAGGCGTAGGACGAGAACTTCCTGCTAGAGGTGAAGATGCCATTGAATTCCGGGTCCTTGTGCATTTTCTCGGTCGTGTAGAGCCCTTCAAGCGACATGGCCGATATCTCGTCTTCCTGGACGCGCGGCGCGTACACGCCGGACTTGGCGGCCCAGACGGCGCGCATCTGATGCCCGGACTCGTAGACCACCAGCGGCGAAACGTATTCTGCTACTTCCTTCAGCTGCTGCTTATTCTTCATCAGGGAATCGGCGGTATAGCCTTTCATGCGCATGTACTGCTGGATGTTCTCGGAATCCAGCTGGATGGTCCCGGAGGCGGCGTCAAAGCGTGAATAGGCCCCGTCGCACGGCTGGACTGCGATGTTCAGTTTCGTCTCGCCCGAATAAAAAGCCAGCACCTTCGCGCCGGCCTGCGTTCCGGCCAGCTCTTTTGCCACCGCCGTGTTGAGCATGGTCCCCAGAACCGCACGCTGCTGGGCGGGCAGCACTTCCTTCGGCAGGGAATCCCTGGCCGCGTTGATCTGCGCCTTCAGGTCCGGGTTTACGGACACCTTGCTGCCGTCGAAGAAACTGCCGAGCAGATAGATCTGGTCCGGGAGCTCTTTGCCGGCGAGCTGCGCTATCTGCGCCTTCGACAGCGCCCCTGATTTTATGGTCTTGTCCACGGCCTGCGCCAGCGACATTTCGTCCTTCATCGAGGCCAGCGCGGCGTCGTCATAGGCGAGAAAGCTGGGGTTCCTTTTGATTATCTGGGCCATTACGGAATTGCGCTGGGCGAGCGTCCAGGTCCGCCATTCGGCCTTGGTGGCGACGACGCCGTTCATCCCGCGCGCCTGGCCCCATTGGATGTTCCTGGTGTCGGTCATCGTGCCGAACACCACTTCCCACTGCCTTATGGCTTTTTTAACGACGGCGGTCTTGTTGGAGGAGTAATCGGGCTGGTATTTAGCCAGCCAGGAGAGCAGTTTTTCAGGCTCGGGGCCCACGCCGACTTTGGAAAGCGGTTTATCCGCGTCTATCCTTATAGTAAGGGCCTGGTTGAGACTGTTCATCTTCGCGTCATCCCAGGGCATGGCCATGAGCTCTTTGAGGTCTTTCAGCGCTTCGGCCCGGGCTTCGAGCGCCGCCTCTTTTTGCTGGTCCGTACTTGCCAGGGCCGAGACGAGGTCTTTGTCGTCCAGGAAATTTTTAGCGGCTACCGGATCCCCGTTGGAGATAGCGGTTTCGTACGCGGCGACGACGGCCTGCTGCGCCGGGGTAAGGAGGCAGTTGCCCGCAGCGCGCAATCCGCAAAGCAGCACCCAAGCCGTCATAGCGGCCAGGGCTGTCTTTTTAGCGGACTTTATGCTGAACATAAGTTCCACGGCTATTTAAGCCGTTCCCCCATCATCAGTTTCAGAAAATCATCCCAGAGCGAATCCGCAGCGAAAGCGAACTTCTCGTAATTGGCCGAATCATACCGGAGGTCCGGGATGTAGATGGCCAGCCCGTGGGCCTTGGGCACGGCGGGCAGCGCCGTAGCGCGGATAAGCAGGTTTTTGGCCATGTAATTCTTGAGGTCCGCCCCCGCTTTGACGGAAGCCGAGCCGGCCGGCAGCAGTTTGTTGACGTTATCCAGATAATCGGACAGGTCTTTGGAATCTCCGGACTGGAAATAATAGGTATTATTGACCGTGTTCTCCGCAGCGGCGGCTTTAAAGGCTTTGCGGTCGGCGGTGACGGTCTGCACCCAGTCGTTCAGCAGGTTCAGGAAGCCCGGCATGGCCGAGGTCCGGAGTGCCGAGAGGGTGACCTTTTCGCTCGGATAATGGGCGCCGTAGGCGTCCACCATTATCCTGCCAAGCGCCTCGTCCGACATCGAGGGGTCGGCGACCAGCGGCGTCAGGATAGCTTCGTAAGGGTAGCTGTCCCCGGGGATGACCTCTTCGGAGCCGACTATCGTCACGGCGGAATCTTTTAATTCGTAGGCCACTTCGGCCATCTGCATCAGGCAGGCGTCGGTGGCGAAAAGGTCGACTTTGCGACCCAGGGCCTGTTTTATCTGGGCCATCGCGCGGCCCAGCTGGTCCACTTCCATGTGGTTCTTGCTGGCGTCATCCCAGGAGATGCCGGCGAGCCCGCCGCCGTGGTTCCAGATTATCACGGCCACCTTTTTAGCGGGGAACTGGCGTATGCCGCGTTTAACGAAGCGCACCAGGTGGGCCGGGCTGCCCATGTCCATGTCGTTGGAGGAAAAGATCACCGGCGAGGTTATAGTACCGGGGTCGGAGTCCTTTTTGATGAAGAGGGTTTTGGAGCCGCGCTGAAATTGGATGTTCCTGGAGGAGGCGTCCGCGCCGATTATGCCGAATTCGGTCACCACGGCCACTTTGTCGGTGGAGCCGACCTTTTCCATCTCGTTCACGCTCTTATCGGCGAAGCCCAGTATGCCGAGGTCGTTGACGCCGTTGATGAACACCAGGACCAGCCACTCGCGCTGAGCCTGGGGTGCCGCCGGTGAAGCCACGGGCGAGGGAACTGGTGTAGCTATGGAGGAAGAGCCGGCTTTTATCGCGGCCACGCCGGAGCCTAGGTTTTCAAAAGAGATATCCTGCGCCTTGATGTTCGCCATCAGCGCGAGGAGCGCGGCCGCAGTTATCAACAGTATATTCCGTTTCATAATATCAGCCTTACCTTGATTACTGACCACTACCCACTGTTCACTGTCATTTATATTATTGCTCTTATAAAAACCGCGTTCAAAGGTCTTTCGACCCAGAGGTCAATAGGTCTTTAGGCCTATATCGATCCCTTAACACTATACAATTTACGTGAGAGACCGTAAATGCGGGCGTATGAATAGTATAGCAGACCAAATTGACTTGTCAAGGAGCAGGCGGCTATGGGTTTGCGGGCTGTCGGTGGGTGGGTTCCAAAAACCAGGGTCGGGCACACCGTGCCCGCCCTTCCGTTCCTCAGCCTCGTCGCTTACGCAAGCCTCGGCTTCCGGACGGTTTTTTCCACCCACCCACCGGCAGCCCGCTCCAAAATACCCGCCAACTCCTAAAATATAAACATTTACCCCACCCTGTTCATGATACGGCGTAATTACCCGCCCAGTGGTAGCCGCCATCCTGATCACTTAGTTGCCATGAACGCCGCTGGGGAAGCCCGGCGGCTTTGCTTTGGCGTAATCGTAATATGCAACCCGCGCGATTTCATTTGGTAGAATGTCGTAACGGGATATGGAGCGTAATTAGTCATCTGGTTATCAGCGTCTTCAATCTTTATCTTCAGAACTTATGATCACAATATTTAAAATGTTGGCGTTATTCGGTCTTTCCTGTTATGCCGGTACTGCCGCTGTACGGCCGGCGCTGGTCGTGGTCTTTCAGCCGTCGCACCAGACGGACACCGGCGAGAATTACAGCGAGGCGCTGACGGCCGACGCTATGGTGCGGTACGCCATGCGCGCGGCTCCGCATTACAACGAACATAAGGTCTGGAGCTACGGCCGCACGGACCTTCACCACGCCGATACCGGCACCAATACGCTTATCGCGCATACCTCGGCCATGCAGGACGGGAAACTTTCCGGCTACGCCTGGGAAGTGCGGGAGTCCAACGCGCTCTCGCCTCTGGTCTTTATCGGCGTACATAATAATTCCGGTACCGGCCGCCACGCGCTCTGGGGTTATATTCACGATGGGGACGGCATGATGGAGAGCAACAGGCGGCTTTCGAATATCCTTATCGAAGAGATCGCCCGGGCCACGGACCTGGAGAACCGCGGTACGCATCTGGACAGTTCCGCCGGGCGCAACGATTACCGCTGCGCCGCCACCGGGCGGCTGGCTTTCTACAGCATAGACGAGAATGTCAACCGCGCGCCGTACAGGGTGCTTCTGGAGATAGGGGATATCGAGGCCGGCCGAGCCTTCCTCCTGGATGAAGGCTCCCGCCGCGCCGTTGGCGAGGCCATCAAGCGCGGCCTGGCGCGTTTCCTAGCAACCCTCCCGGAAAATGCAAATCCGAAATGACCAGGGATACATCGGCAAAACTTTTTAAGGTGGTATTAAAAAGGCAGCAGGAGCCTTTGAGTTATAGAAAACGGCTTAACAGGAGGCCTGCGGCTAGAAGCGCCGTCATATATACGAATACGCCCCAAAACCCCAGCGGATGGATGATGGAAACCAGCCTGTAGTGGCGATCGCACCAGCATCCCGTATATGGGACCGCTCCGGGGAAATGTCTCGTGTGCCCCGGTTTTCCGCATTTCTCGCAGAAACCGCAATAACCGCGGGGTACGCCGCGCGATTCATAGAACGAAGGGTCCTTCTCCCAGATGCCGCAATAACAGCCGCGCTCGTTCATCCGGTTCTTGAATTTAACTATCCGGACCTCTCCGTCGAAAGAGGTCCGTTGGGCTTCATCGCGCATCACTTCAAGCGCGCGTCCAGGAGAAAATCCGCCCGTTCCGGAACCTATAATCGGGAAAGCCAGCGAACGATAGCCCCGCTCTTGCGCGAGCGAGAGCGCGCTGCGCACACAGGTGCGGATGATGGCTTCGGATGAGCGCCAGAACAAGTTTATGCCGGCGACATGGATAATAGCGCGGAACGGGAGTTTTCCGGCTTTGGTCTCGACCGCCCCGCCTGGAGGTATGGGCCCTTTTCCGGCGAGTTCCCTGAACGGAGCGAGTCCGGCCCGGTACTTTATCGCTCCGGAAACCCCCTGCGGGAGCAGCAGCCACCATGGAATAATATTCCTATTCCAGGCGTTGACGATAACCTCAACATCCTGCTCCAGCAAATTCCCCTCGACGACCTTAATTTCCATTGTCCCCTGTCTTTTTAAATAACGCAGCAGCCTTTTTCCTTTCCCCGGGCGGGTCATTACACCGTATCGTGAATGGGCGGGGTAAAGATGTTAAATTTTTAAGATGTCGTGGCCGTAATCCAAGTAAAGCTCAAGCGTGTACGTTGTTTTGGAAGGGCCGGCGGGGGCATGGGTTCGGCGGGCCCTCGCGCAGACCTGAGCTTACGTAAGCGCAAAGGTCGACCGGGAGCGCGACCACGGTGTGGTCGATAGCGTGCCCGACGCGGCCCATGCCTCCGCAGGCCCTGACTTCACTTCTCGCGGCTCATAACCCAAAGCCAACCAGCCTTTAGGTATTCCCCAACCAAGATTGCCTTGCTTACGACAGCACCTTGAAATATTCCTTGGTACGCTTGCAGGTCGGGCAGACTTCCGGCACGTCGCGCCCGATATGCGTGAACCCGCAGTTCATGCAGTTCCACCGAACTCCGGCGCTTTCTGACGGCACTCCGTTCGCCTCCGCCGCCTTGGCACAGGCGGCGGCGAGCTCCTTGTCCCGCGGCGAGATCTTGTCCGCGTGGAATTTTTCTTTTAAAGCGCAAACCTTACCGCAGTTCTTATGATCTCCGGCCTTAAAGAAAGCTTCCGCCAGGGCCGAATAGGTGGAAGGTTTGAACTTGAACATAAGCATGTTCTCAGGCGCGCCCGCTTTCCTGTAGATCTCCACGAATGTTTCATGATCTGCCGGGGCCTTGAACTCATCCAGCAATTTCCCGGAATGGAACATGCTCAGCGCGGCCGAATAATTCCCTTCCTTCGCCAAGATGCCGGCGTACGACAAAAGGAACTGATACGGGAGGTTCTCTTTGGCCAGGGCGTCAAGCGCCATAAGCCCCCTATAGAGGTTCAGCATCTCCTCCCGGGGCAGGTTCTCCATGTCGCCGCCAAGCTCTTTATATTCCGTGTAGGCCCTTAAAGCCGAGTCATAGCTGCCGGAGAACGTCTCGTTCTTTATCCTGCCGGGCAAAGTTTTCCGCAGTCTCGAGCGCTCCCTGGCCCTGGAAACGCGTTTTATAACAAAGAGGAGCACGGATAGTCCCAGCAGATACCACAAGATCGTAAGCGCCATACGTTCTGACGTTTTGACCACCGCCGCCAGTTTCTCCCGGCAATCCTTGTCCTCCTTGTAAGAGAGGGCTTTTCTGAATTCCGAGATCGCTTTTAACTGGCCGAATATTAAGCCGGAAGAAGCTAATTCCACGCCCGCCGCGCAATGGCGCTCATAGTCCTCGTTCTTAATAACCTCGGCCTTTATCGCGACGACAACGCTCTTTTCCGCCTCGTCGCGCTTTTCAGCTTCCCAGGGTGTCAGCCACCATTTCATTGTCTTATCAAAGCTTCCCGAAGCCAGGTATTTCCCGTCCGGGGAAAGGGCGATGGATCTTACCAGGCCGTTGTGTCCCGCGTATGTTCTCACGAGCCTGCCGCTCGCGGCGTCCCAAGCGGTTACGGCATTATCCTTCCCTCCGGAAAACAGATAATTCCCGTCCGGGGAATATATAACGGCGAAGACCGGATGTCCGACGCGGATGGTCTGTACGCATATACCGTCGCTAAGGCGCCAGATCTTAACGGAACCGTCCTCGCTGCCGGAGGCCAGATAAATGCCGGTTCCGGAAAAAGCGACGGCGTTAACGGCGTCCGCATGTCCTTCGAGGACCATCGGCCTGCCGCCTTTTTCGAGGTCCCAGACCTTAATGGCATGGCCGGAGTAGCCGGAAGCCACCCTGGCTCCGTCGGAGGATACCGCCACCGAATAAACATAACCTGCTCCGGCCTTAAGCGTCTTATAGGGTTTGCGGCGTCCTGCCCGCCATAGTCTGACCGTGCCGTCGGTGCTGCCGGAGGCGAGGCTTTTCCCGTCGGGAAAATACGCCACGGCCGCGACGGCGTCGGTGTGTCCTTTCAAGGTGCTGACGCAGGAAGCGTCCTCGACATTCCAGATCTTTATAGTGGAGTCCTCGCTCGCGGTTGCCAGATAATTGCCGTCCGGCGAGAACGCCAGCGAATTCACGAAATTGTTATGACCTTTAAATGTTCTGAGCCGTGTTCCGTCCTCCGAAGACCGGAGTTCCAGGGCATTTCCCACGCCGGCCGTCGCTATATATCTGCCGTCAGGCGAGTACGACAGGGAATAAATGATCCCGGGCTCCCTTAGAACGGTCCTTATCAGCAGACTTTCCTGTCCCTTTGGAGATTTCTGGGCGTAGGAAAATACGGCGGAGAAAGAAAGGAATAACAAAATGGATTTCATCATATCTCCCAAATTCTTTGCGTTCTATACGGCCGCTAAAGGGAAGCTTCTATCCCGCGCGGATAAAAACGGCGGTCCGCCGGGGCACAGTGATGTCTTTGACTCCTCCGCGATGTTTAAGTGTTTCCCCCGGAATATAATACAAAAAAACACTTCCGCGATTCCTCTCCGCTTTACCTGGCTGGCGCTTACAAGCCCTGAAGACCGGTTGAATAATTTTCAGCGTCACTCTGCTTTCCCGGATGGCATGACGCTCAGGGCCAGAGGCAAAAAATATTTATCCGGCCGCCTATAGCCGCCGCACATTTCAAGAGTGCATTTTATTACCCTGACCAGATCGCAGCTGCGCAAAGTCGCACCGCTTCTTATCCCGAGCCTCCTATGGGCCGCGGAGATCAGCTCGGGCCATGCGGCGGAGGCCAGGGAGAAATTACGCGCCATTTGAGCGCTTTCGCCGCTGTCCATAAAAAGCAAAGCTTTATTCAAGAAGACCCATGCGGCGCCATAATTTTCGCCGGAAGCGGGACCGCATCCGATGGAAAGCCTGCCGGCCGACTCCAGCTCTCGAAACGCTTCATAGCGGCGGCCGCCGCGGCGATATGCCTCTCCAAGCCATATCCGTGCCTCCGGGTCTTTCGGAATTGCGGCGACGGCTTTTTCAAGTTCCCTCAAGGCGTTGTCGAACTCGCCCATTTCCAGATACGCCGCCCCAAGCCAGCAGGAAGCGTAACGCTCTCCGTTACAACGCAGCAATTCCGCGGCCTGGCGGTATTGTTTCAGGAACAACCGCATCTCCCCTTCCCAGGCCAGTACGCTGTTTTTATCCCTGCCGCCGGCGGCGGAGTAAGCGTCCTTGAATTTTTCCAGGCCAAGGCGCACCTGCCCGCCGCACAGGAGCGCCTCGCCCAGGCTGCAATGGACGACGAAGTTCGAATACCCCAAAGAGAGCAGTTTTTTAAAATCAGCCGCTGCCTGAACGTACCGGCAGGCATAAAGGTTCTCCCTCCCGGTTATATACCTGGCGAAATCATATTTCCCTGCCCCGTTATCTATCAATTCCCGCAATTCCGACATGGTGTCCAGCGTCCCGGCGGAGGGGAGGTTCGGGGCCAAAGTGCATTTAAGGTAGCCCATAAAACCCTCAAGTTCACGGCTGACCTTTATCTTTTTCAATTTGCGGGAGTGGTCGAGATAATAAGTTTCTGGCAGGCTGCGGTCCCCTTCAAGGTCCCAAGGGGCGCTAATGCCGACCAGGCTGAAGCGGCTCCTGGCTTCGGGCGAGGAGGTAAGCCGCGAGAGTATCTCGTGCGCCTCTTTATAATGAGATAGCATGCAGTATATCTGAAAAAGCCCGAAATCCGGACCGCGCGCGTGCAGGAGAGCCAGGTTAAGGAGCGCTGAGCGCAGTCTTTTAAGATCGCCTTTCTTTCCCGCGGTAATGGCCAACTCCCACAAACGGGCCGGTTCGTATCCCCGCGGACGCCAGTTCCGGTGCGCGGACAGCAAGAACAGCAATCTGCCCGCCTCTTCATAACCGGGATTTATCTTAAGGGCTCTTTTAAGCCAGCGCAGAGCTCCCTTACGCTCGCCTTTTTGGGCGAGAATGCGGGCTTTCAGGTAATATGGATGAGCGATGCCGGGTTCGATGGCAAGGACGCGGTCCACATGGGGCGCGGCTTTTGCCTGGTCACCCAAGTTCAGGGCCACGGTAGCTAGAAGCAGGTCCGCCTGCCAAAGCCCCCCGTCGAAACTCAACGCCTCGGCAAAATATTTTTCCGCCTCGCGCGATTCGCCGCGTTGCATACAGGATTCCCCTTTTGCCAGGGACCTGCGAGCGGCCGTAGTATCTGTAATGAGCTTCATGGCAAGCGGCCTTTCCGTATCATGATAATATCACTCACCAGGAAATGATGAATGTAAAAGCGTTCCGGATAAATTTTCAGAACTGCCGGAAGCGGGCCCTTTCTAAGAGACTTAATGATATCCGCCATCCGTCAGCCTCCGTTCAGGGACTTTCGGCTGCTATCCGCGGTTCAATTACCGCCGGCCGCCGCGGCGCCACGCTTGTGCTTGAGGTAGCCCAGCAGGCCTGGGAGGATGGAGATAAAAACTATGGCAAGTATGACGGCGGTAAAATTATTTTTTATGACGGGAACATTGCCGAAATAGTAGCCCGAGAGCATCAGGAGCGTCACCCAGGTGGCTCCGCCTATAATATTGAACAACAGGAACTTCGGATAGGTCATGGCTCCGACACCGGCGACGAACGGGGCGAAGGTGCGCACTATCGGCACGTATTTGGCGAGTATGATGGTCTTGCCGCCGTATTTCTCGTAAAAATTATGGGTCTTTTGAAGATATTCTTTTTTGAAGATCCTGGAATTCTCATAGTGGAACACCTTGGGACCTATAAAATTCCCGACCGCGTAATTAACATTGTCCCCCAGGATCGCGGCGAAGACCAGAAGCGGCCAGGCTTTAGACAGATCGATAGCGCCCATAGCGGAGAACATCCCTATAGCGAACAACAGCGAATCGCCCGGCAATACGGGCGTGACCACGAAGCCTGTCTCGCAGAAGATTATCATGAATAATATCAGATAGGTCCAGTTTCCGTAGCTCTGGATGACCGAGCCGAGATATTTATCGAGGTGCAGGAACAGGTCTATAAATTTGAGCGCCAGCCGCGTAAGTTCTTGAATGAATGCCATAGTTAGTTGGTTCCCTTCGGGATATTTTATAATTTTAACGCCGTCAGCGCACTAATTTTGTTCGACGGCGCTCATCAAAAAGTTTTTATTCGGCGAATTAATTCCCAAGGTCCCAAAAATTCAGTTTTATCTGATTTTTTGGGAAATGCTATAATTTAACAGGACGGCGATGAGGTTCGCCTTTCCGGCGCGGGCCGGGAGAACCGCCCGAAACGGCTGATAACCTCTACCTGAAGTTACTTAGGTAGGGGTTTTTTTATTTGAAATGAAAACTTATTCAGTATAAAAACCACGGGGTGGAGCGAAGCGACACAATTCAACCGTATCTAACAGGACACGGAGAGCACAGAGGACACGGAGTTAAGTGAAGCAGCAAATCTAACAGTGTTTAATAGAAACCACCGAGCGGAGTACGTAAAAAATACATGTTTGCCAATTTGTCAAAATGTAATCTCCGTGAACTCCGTGTTCTCCGTGTCTCTGTGGTAATTCTGTTTTTGTAGTTAATAATCTGGAGATATATGCATACCGATATAACGCCGCTGATAGGCGGACTGCTGATTTTCGCCGCGAGCGTTCTGAGCCTGAGATTCGGCGTCTCCGTGGCCATATTCGAAACGCTGCTGGGACTGGCGGCCGGGAATCTCGGCCTGCATGCGGCCGACTGGATGATGTATATCGCCGGGTTCGGCGGCATACTTCTGACCTTCCTCGCCGGCAGCGAAGTGGACCTGCGGCTGCTTAAAGATAATTTCAGGGCGGCCGGGATATTAAGTCTGTTCTCTTTCCTCGCACCGCTGGCCGGCGGCTTTATTTTTTGCCGGTATCTGGCCGGCTGGAGCGCTCAGGCCGCGCTCGTGACGGGTATTGCGCTCTCCGAAACCTCGCTCGCGGTGGTCTATTCCGTGCTTGTTGAAACGGGCCTCGCAAAAACACATACAGGCAAACTGCTGATGGTCTGCACTTTTCTTACCAATACGCTTACGGCCATCGCTTTGAGCTTCGTTTTTATGAAGCCGAACCTCTACACTCTGCTCTTTCTGTCCGTTTCGGCCGTGTTCCTGCTCTTCGCCGGGCGGTTTTCCATGGGAGTGCTCCGTCATCCCGCGCTGGCCGGGAAAGTGATAGAGCCGGAGATCAAATATATTTTCTTCGTGCTGCTGGCTTTCGTCTATCTGGCGGAACTCGGCGCGAGCCAGGCCATCCTGCCCGCTTTCTTTTTCGGGCTCGTCATGAGCAGACATTTCAAGGCCCAGCGCAGCACCGCCGATATAAAGAACCGCCTGCGCACGGTCTCCTACGCTTTTATCACTCCGTTCTTCTTTATCGTGGCCGGCATGAAGGTGTCGCTGCCAGCGCTCTGGGCTTCGGCGGGGCTTTTTCTGGCGATCTTCGCCGTCAAGCAGGCGTCCAAATTCGCGGGTGTTTATTTTCTGATGAGGAAGTATTTTCCGCAAGGCGGGCTGTATTCGACTCTGCTGATGTCCACCGGCCTGACTTTCGGCGTGATGGCGGTATTGTTCGGCCTGAAAGCGGGCTACCTGGACCAGACGCAGTATTCCATCCTGACCGGCGTGCTGATAGCCAGCGCGGTGATTCCCACCTTCATAGCGCAGAAGTGGTTTGCTCCGATCGAAGACGAAGACCTGCTCTGATACCAGTCGGGGCGCGCCCGCTCACTGTCACGGGATGATCAGTTTCGCGCCGGGGTTAGCGGCGGGTTCTCCCGGAATGATTATTTTGGCGTCCGGGTTAGCGTTTGGAGCGGGCTGACCCGGGATGAATATCCGGGCGTCAGGGTTCGGCTGGACCTGACCCGGCAGTATAAGGCCAGGCTTCGGCATCTCCGCCGGTTTCCCTATCCATTTATCCACCTTGGCGCTCGCCCACTTTTCCGCGGAACTTAACGGATTATTGGAGAGATTAACATTGATCTTGGGGTCCAGGCCCATGCTGATATCCTTCGTCATCAGCTTGGTCAGTAAGCCGGGCTCGTTCTTTCCGGTTATGAATTTAGTAAAACCGCTGAGTTCTTCCGGCGGCTTCTGGTAGGGCTTGCCGTCCGGGCCCAGTACCGAAGACTGCGGCTTGCCGGTAAAGGCGTTCTTCACTTCCTTTACATCGGCGGACAGCTTGAAGACGCTGCCCACGGTCTGAGGGGCTTTGAGCGCGTTTGCCGTCAGGCCGGTGACGGCCGCATAATATCTTTCCTTGCTGGCCGGGTCGTTCTCGTCGAAGCCCCTGTACGCCTGCACGAACTCCACGCCGGAAGCGCCGGCATCGTAAACCCCTTTAACGGTCTTATAAGCGCCGTAGCCCTTGGTGACTACCGTGCCCACCGTGCCCGCCTTTCCGGCGATATTCGTTAAAGGTCCGCCCAGCGGCGCCATCATCAGCGAAGTGGCCATGCCGTTCGAGAATTCCACGCCGCCCTGCAGGACCGCGCCCATAGTGGGCCTGCCCATGCTTGCCATTTCCTTGCCCACGTTCTGGATGTTATGGTCTTCCTTGACCCCCAGCGCGGCGTAGCCTTGCTCGTATCTTTCGCCGAGGTAATTCTTTGCCAGGGTCCGGCTGACATCGTTGCCGTAGAAGTTGGCTTTGGCCCGTTCCATAAAGCCGTCCTGCAGGTTCTTGTCGGCCCAACCTATCGTGCCCGCGCTTACCAGGGCAATGCCCGAGCCGGTCAGCTGCACCGCGCCCTTGCCCAGGGTTCCCATGGCTATGCCCGTCTGCCCGAGCGCGTTGGGGCTTGAGTAGAGCGTTTTCGTGCCCGTCTTGATGCTCGTTATCGCGGCGCCTGAGTCCGAGGCGTAGCGGTGTATATAATTGTCCGCTTCCGCGCCATAGCCCGTGGCCCAGTTCCCGGTCGTCCGGCTTTCGGCGTAATAGCTGTCCAGGGTATTGTCGCCAGAGAACCTGAAAGGCTTGATGTAAGGGTTCTTGCTTATGTCCTCGTTCTTTCCGGCGCTGCGCACGTTGATGTCGAGGCCGACGTCGCTGGCAAGGCCGGCGCTCTCCTCTTTGGAGAGCTTCGTCCACTGCCCCACCATCTGTTTCTGGTGACCGTCCGCCGTCAGGATATTCGACTGATAGACGGGGTTGCCTTTGGCGTCCTTGCCCGTGAGAATGCTCACCTGGTCGCCGGGCTTCGACTGTTTATCTACCTGGGTTATAAATTGCTTCAGCGGCCCGGCCTGCGCAGCGTTCCCGCCGGCCAGGACGTCGGCGGCGGCTTTAGCGGCCTCGGCGCGCTGCGCGTCAGGCAGGCGCTTTATGGCGTCCATATCCACTTCGAAGCCGGCGCTCTTGCCGTCTTTCGTCGTTTCGAACACATAATCGCCGGTGCGGGTTTTAACGGTACTGGCGTCCAGTTCCATTTTGTCCATCACCAGGCGGCCATCCACAACCCTGCCGCTCTGCCTGGGATAGCCGTCCTTGCCGGTGAGGGACTCGAGCGTGAACGTGCCGGCGCCCTTGGCGTCGGTGAAGACGGTCCGCTTTATCCCTTCCTTGTTCAGCACCACGGCCTCTATCTGCGAGCCGTCAGGTTTCCTGACCTTTGAGGCCACGGCCTTCCCGTCGTCGCCGTAGAGCTCAAGAGCCACGGTGCCGTCCGGCCTTGTTTCCTCGGTCCGGAAGAGCTTGCCGTTGGGGCGCGTTTCGACAGTATTCACCGTCCCGTCCTTTGAGAGGCGCTGCTCGATCACGCGCTTCTCGCCCGAAGGATCTATGACCTCGTTCACGCACACCCTGTCATCAAAGCTCTGGAAATGCGAGAGCCCCTTCGCGTCCGTAAAGGCGATGCCGCGGGCGCCGTCCGCGGCGTTTTCCGGGCGGCGGCTTATTACGACTTTCTGTCCCGGAGGCAGCTGGAGGCCCAGTTCGTCCGAAGTGAATTGGGTGCCGTCCTTGAAATCGGCCATGTGGGAACGCATATAAAGCTGGGCATCGGCTTCGGTCTTGCGGGCCTTGAGGTATTCGGGGTTGTCTACATAGAAGTCGCCCATTTTTTTGCCGGTTTCGTCGTATTCCTGCCCGTGCGCCTTTATCCAGGCGGCCCGTTCTTCGTCAGTCTTGAGCCCGGCGTACTCGGCGTCCTGGGCGGCCTTTTTGTCCACCAGGGCTTTCTCTGACCGGCCTTCCTGGGAATTGTCCATGAGCCGGGAAACCGAGGTGTTCCATTCGCCTAAAGCCTGGGAGCGCTGGTCCGAGCCGTCCAGGTCCGCTACAGCGGCCTTCGTGCTTTTCAGCTTTTCTATATTGCCGGCGGCGGTCAGGCACTGAGCCTTTTCAGAGGCGTCCTTGGTCTTACCGGCCTGGTCCAGCAGAGCCCGCTGCTTCTTCTCCAGCCAGTCGGTTTTGGCGTCGGCCGCGATATCCAGCTTGGTCTCCCGCAGATGCGGGGCGGCCAGCGACGGCGAGAACTTGCCTACCGCGGACCACATGCCCTGCTTCATATCATTGGAAGTGATAAAAGGCTTGCCATCCTTATCCGGCCGGGCTTGAAGGGCGCCCGCCGCGGAGGCATTATCCGCCGGGACGGCTGCGCCGCCGATGCCGGGAACCGCGGCGCCCATCGGCTTGGTGAGAGGGCGCGGGCCGTGCTCATTAATGCCTGGAACGGAGGACGCTCCGGCCAAATTCACCGACGGTGCGCCCGTCTTGAGCTGTTCGGCGTACTTGCCGCGCTCCTCGGGCGACAGCCCGTCAAAGAAGCTGTTCAGCATACGGCCGCCTTTCTGTGGGTCCATGCCGGCGAACTGCTTGATGGCCGCGAATTCCTTTTCCTTGTCGCCTATCGCCCTTGCCTCTTCCATGGCCTTCAGCTGGCGCTCTTTTTCCAGCTCAACGGCCCGGGGACCGGCGTTCTGCGCGTCCGGCTGCCCGGAGGCGGCGGCTTGCTGCTGCTCCTCCATTCTTTTAGCGATCTGCTCGAGTTTCCGGCGCGCCTCTTTATAGCGGCCCAGTATAGCCTCCGTTCTTTCGCCGGCGTAAGCCTTAAGGTCCCGGAGTTCCTGCATATCGTCAGGTTTAGGAGAGTCCTTCTCCAGCTTCTCCACCAGATCGGAGAGATTCTTCCGGAATTCGACCAAGGCCTTTATCTCACCGCCGGTCTCGGCCAGACCGTTGTGGCAGTCGGCATAGGCATCGTCCGTGATTACGGGCGTGGACATTAGCTGGTCGTATGCTGAGTCCGTCAGATCCAGGCGGCTGTCCAGTTCTTCGCTGGTGAGCTTAAGCTTGTCTTTGATCTCCTGGGGGTTATAGCCGGAGGGCGCCGCGAACGCGGCCGCGGGAAACAGGGAGATGAGGAAACATATTAAAATCTTTTTCATAAAACATCCTCTTTACTTATATTCAGAATATAAAGTTATATTTGCTTGTGATTAGAGTATACCCTCCGGGGAAGCCGTTTTCAACCCTTATATTTTCCCAAATCCTCCGGTGAAGGAGGATTTGGGACCTCCGGGATTAATGCAGGCGCTCATCAAAAGTTGATAAAACAGCCCGGCCGTCTGTTTTCAGACGGCCGGGCTCACGGAAACTTCCTTAGATGTTTATCTTACGAAGGCATTGTGCCCGGCGTAAACTGCGGCCGCGCCCAGTTCTTCCTCGATGCGCATGAGCTGATTGTATTTTTCCACGCGCTCGCCGCGGCAGGGCGCTCCGGTCTTCAGATGCCCTGTGCCCATGGCCACGGTAAAATCGGCCAGGAAGCTGTCCACCGTCTCGCCGCTGCGGTGCGAGACCATCGCGCCCCAGCCGGCTTTGCGGGCCAGCTCTATGGCGGCCACGGTCTCCGTTACCGTGCCTATCTGGTTAAGTTTTATAAGCACGGCATTGGCGCAACCTTCCTTTATGCCTTTGGCAATGCGCTCGACGTTGGTGACGAACAGATCGTCTCCCACGAGCTCGACCCTGTCGCCGAGCTTTTCGTTAAGCAGCTTCCAGCCCGCCCAATCGTCCTCGGCCAGGCCGTCCTCGAGCACCACAACCGGGTACTTTTTGGCGAAAGCGGCGTACATCTCCACCATTTCGGCGGAAGTGACCAGCCGTTTCTCCGTGCGCAGGTTGTATTTGCCGTTCTCGTAGAAGCCGCTGGAAGCCGGGTCCATGGCTATGGCGATGTCGGAGCCGGGCTTATAGCCGGCTTTTGTTATCGCTTTCACGATGAATTGCAGCGCGGCTTCGTTGGTCTTCAGCGCGGGCGCGAAACCGCCCTCGTCTCCGACGCCGACGGAATGGCCGGCCTCTTTGAGCACGCTTTTCAGCGCGTGGTAGGTTTCGGCGCCCCAGCGCAGGGCTTCCTTAAAACTTTTCGCTCCGACGGGGGCTATCATGAATTCCTGCAGGTCCGTGCTCTGCCAGTTGGCGTGCACGCCGCCGTTGAGAATGTTGAACATCGGCACCGGCAGGATCCTCGCGCCCGAGCCGCCCAGATAGCGGTACAGGGGCATCAGGGAAGCGTCGGCCGCGGCTTTGGCCACGGCCATGCTCACGCCGAGCGTGGCGTTCGCGCCCAGGCGGCTCTTGTCCTTCGTGCCGTCGAGCTCTATCATGATCTTATCCACGAGCGGCTGGTTCAAAGCGTCGACTCCGGCCAGCGCTTTCGCGATATGGGTGTTCACGTTCTTGACGGCGGTCTCGACTCCTTTGCCGCCGTAGCGCTTGCTCTTGGAGTCCCTGAGCTCCAGCGCTTCGTGCGCGCCGGTGGAAGCCCCGGACGGCACGCCCGCGCGGCCGAACGCGCCGCACTCGAGCACCACATCCACTTCAACGGTCGGGTTGCCCCTGGAATCCAGTATTTCTCTCGCATGTATTTCATGTATCTTAGACATTTTTCCTCCTGAAATTATCCCGAAAACGAAAAACTCCCGCGACGATTATCGCGGGAGTCATCAGCCCTTTAGGGCAGGTTAGCCAATCAGGACTTAAGCGAAATCCATCGCTGTCGCAACTTTGTTCTCTCACTGACCACTGTTCACTGGCCACTAACCACTGCCGTTAAAACTGGTGGGCGGTACAGGATTTGAACCTGTGACCCTTGTCGTGTGAGGACAATGCTCTACCGCTGAGCTAACCGCCCTAATATGTATATTCTACAATAGTTTTTCGCTTTTTTCATTCATAATCAAAACCCTCTGGTGTCCAATTTGGTGTCCAATTTATGAAAACCGAATAGAACATAATAGAACAAAGTACAGCAAAATTGACAGCAAGGCCAAGGATGCGTTTCCAGACCAATTAATCTCCTTCACGGATTTTTTCCTTTTCGCCGCACAGCTCCGCGTAAGGGAGAATGGCTTTTTTTAAGAGGCGCAATACAGAGCTGATTACCGTATTTTGCTATTAATTAGTCGTATGCTTAATCGCGCCGTCCTTATCTTTCCCGCCTGTAATGACGGCGCGGCTTGCCATCGCTTTGCCCACCCACTCCTGAACATCTGCATGCTGGCTGTCGCCGTATTTCGCTATCAATTCATCATATGCCTTAATAGCGCCGTCCTTGTCGCCTTTTTCACCCATAATGACGGCGCGGAAATACATGGCTTCAGCTACATACCACTGAACACCTGCATCCAGAATATCTCCGTATTTCGCTATTAATTCATCGTATGCTTTTATTTTACCAGCCTTGTCGCCTTTCCAGCCTATAGTGTCGGCGCGGCTAACCATCGCCCTGGCTACATATTCCTGAACATCAGGATATTGGCTGTCACCATATTTCGCTATTACTTCCTCGTATGCTTTTATTTCACCGCCTAAGTCGCATTTCTCACCGATATTGACAGCGCAGTAATACATGGCTTTGACCATGTACTTTTGAATATCCGGATGTCGGCTGTCCCCGTATTTCGCTATTACTTCCTCGTATGCTTTTATTTCACCGTCCAGGTCGCCTTTGGAGCCTATATCGACGGCATAGTAATACATGGCTTTTGCCACGCACTTCTGAATATCCGGATGTTGATTGTCGCCGTACTTCGCTATTAACTCATTATAGGCTCTTATTTTACCGTCTTTGTCGCCTTTCTCGCCTATAGTTTCGGCGCGGCGAACCATCGCTCTCGCTACATATCGCTGAACGTCCGGATGCCGGCTGTCCCGGTATTTCGCTATTAATTCTTCAAATGCTTCTATTGCGCCGTCCAAGTCGCCTTTCTTAGAGATAGTTTTGGCGCGGACTTTCATGGCTTCGGCCACATATTGCTGAACATCCGTATCTGAACTGTCACCATGTTCCGCTATTAATTTATCGCATGCGTCGAGACAAAGGCCGATCTCTTTATCCAGAGAGTTCTTTTTTTTGATTACTCTTAAAGCCGCCAAATTCACAAAAAGATTTTTAATTATTTTAATTTTGCCCTCAAGCATAACTCGCATTTTTTCAATGTCCTGGTTTTTAGTCATTTTAGCCTCTACTAAGAGATGATTTTAGCCTAACAGCAAATTAACAAATACCTTTCTTTCTGCGCATCCTGATTCGTACGGTGCCAGCCGGGTTTATCGTTCTCCGAGGCCGGGTCGTGCGGACGTAAGAAGCGGCAGCTCAAAAAAGACGCGTGTGCCTTTGCCCTTTTCACTGGAGATGTTAAGATGGCCGTCATGCAATATAAGGAGATCATTCGCCACCTTCAGGCCCAGGCCGGAAATTCCAGCCGCGGCCTGCGCCGCTCCCTCTACGCTGTTGTGAAGGCCGGCGCTTATCTTTTTCAGGTCAGCCAAAGAGATGCCTATGCCGGTATCCTCCATGTGCGCTATCCTGCGTTTCATGCGGGGGCGGGGGCACATGATACAGGAGGGGTTGCAGGCGGTGGTAAGCTCTATCGAAAGCAGTCTGGGAAATTTTTCATGGCGCTTTAAAAGAAAATCGGCGCATAGTTTTTTCATAATTTTTCTTTGGATATAAACTTTCCCCTCGCTGCACACGGGTCAGTGTGGTCGTTTTTGAGACAGGCTTCGACAGGTTCTCTCGTCGGCGGCGGCCCTAACATACTCGCCTTTCTTCCTGTATGCGAATCCCCGGTTTTGATACGCTGCAGCCGACTTCGGATCAATTGCGATGGCCGCAGAATAATCTTCGATCGCTTTATTATAGTCGCCCTTGTTCCTGTAGGCATCTCCGCGATTATAATAAGCCGAAGCGAACTTCGGATTGTTTTCTATGGCTTTGGAATAATCCTCGATCGCCTTTTCATAATTGTGATTGTCAGCATAGACCATTCCCCGGTCGTTATATACCACGGCTTTCGTGTCGGGTATGGAACTTTCTTTTAATTCGCATCCGGAACATAATCCGGCCGCAATAACCAAAAAAGCAAGAGCGTGATCCGGGCGGAATTTTTTCATTATCAATTTATATCCCCGTAAATTTGCGAGCATCGATATCGTTTGCCGAACCTTCTGTCTTGTTTCTGGAAATCAGCCATAAGCGGCCCGAAAGCCGCAACAACCTTTTTGCTTTCCGGGCTGAAGTTTCTGCAGCGCGTCTCAGCCATGCCGGCTCATGCCGGCAGAGCCTCTGTGCGTAAATCCGCGGGCGCCACAAAACAGCAGAATAAACTGTATTAATCTTAATACCATATAACAGGCGGAACTGCGCCTTGAAATAATATTTTGAGGAACAATCGGAGAACTATTTGGGAAGGTTAAACCAGCGGCGGGGCCCGGCCGCGCTCAAGATCGGAGAAAACCGGCATTAATGAACGCACCGAAAATTCGATTACACAGGGAGCCGTGAAAAATGTAGGATTTGGAATATCAACGCTGGGAGCTGACGCCCCTGAAAGCGACTGACACACCTGACAAGTGGAAACAAGTTCGCTGTTGGGAAGACAATGCGTAAAGATATGCCCGGTCACCGCCAAAACTCCGGATACAAGTAAAAAGAGGCCAAGAGACCGGATCATTTTACGCATCGTTAGCTTATTCTAGCAAAAAATATATCCTTTGCAACCTGCACGTTGGGCTCCATCAGTTTTATATAATTCCAGGTGGGATTAAGTCAATTCAAAGAATAGGAGTAATATATGACAAACACACATATCTCACATCCCAGGATAGAAGAAAGAGGGAAGGAGCGGCCACATCTCACAAAACATGAGCATATGGGATTGAATGGCCGATTTGCGGTGTTTATCACCAATAAATTCGGCACAATAGAAACTTTTTATATCCTTGTCATCTGGATGTTCGGATGGATAATTCTGGCCAGCGCGAAGGTCGGAATATTCCGCCAAGACCCATACCCATTCAGCTTTTTGCTTTTTTTGAGTAATCTAGTCCAATTATTCGCACTCCCGATCTTGGCTGTAGGCCAACAAGTTCTAAGCCGCGCATCCGATAAGCAGGCGGAGCAGACATTTAAAGATGCTGAGGCGATCTTAGTACTCCAGGATGAAGTTCACAGACTTATTAAGATCAATAGCGTGCTAACCCAGGAAATCCACGCCATGCTTAAAAAAACGCAGCAATAAATTTTATTACGTACTGGTGCGTTTCAGTCCTTCCGCTCAAATTTTCTTCGGGACCAAAGACCTATAATTCCGCGGGTCCTTTGGCCCTTTTAAACTTGGGCCGCGTCTACTATATTATATATTCCACGATGTAATCCCCGGAATATGGCCGGGGAGTATCCACTTCCAGACCCTAATCTGGATTCACCATCGGGTATCCGTAACTTATCAAGCGGCGGTCCCGATATGGCAACAAAACATTCCCAGTTACCCTGCTTTTGCGCCGGTATTTTTGGAGAAATCAATGCATGCTAATTTAAAGAAGTTCTGGTTAGTTCCGTTTTTATTGATAATGTCCACCTTCACCGCCCCGGCGCTGCGGGCCGGTGCGGCTCTTGACGCGCTCCAGGTCAAGGCTGGAGATTTTGGCCTTATTTTCCCGGAAACCTCCGTCGGCCGGCTTGATAATTCCCCGTTAAGTCCCGCGCGTACGGAATGGTTGAACGCTGTAAAACTTTACGCCGACAGAAATTACACGCAGCAGCCGCAGCATCGCGTCGATACCGCTAACAGCAAACTGATACTGCTGCAGGGGTTCCACTGGTACGCCGACAGTTACTGGATACATCCGCCCAATGGCTGGTGGGGCGTCCTGGCGGACAAAGCGCCGGAGGTGGGAAAAGCCGGGTTCGATCTCGTATGGTTCCCGCCGGTATCAAAGGGCAGCTATTACCCGACCGAATGGTACAACCTGGATTCACAGTGGGGCGCCAAGGACAACCTGCTTAAAGCCATAACCGCCATGCATGCGGCTGGAGTCAAGGTCCTGGCCGACGTGGTGCTTAATCACCGCAACGGCACCACGGGCTGGGCCGACTTCACCAATCCCGACTGGCCCGCCACCGTTATAGCGCAGGACGACGAATGGCCCGGCGTCCCCGGCGCGCCGAACAACGGCAAAAGCCCCAATTACGACGAGGGCCAGGGCGACCCCGGCTGCCGCGACCTGGACCATAAGAATCCCATTGTGCAGCAGGATTCTAAAATATTCATGCGCTGGCTTAAGAACACCATGGGCTTTGACGGCTGGCGCTACGACATGGTTAAAGGCTATGCGCCGTCGCATATAGAGGACTACAACAGCGCCTCCAGCCCGGTGTTCACTGTCGGCGAGGTGTATGACGGGAACCGACAGGTGGTCGCGAACTGGATAGACGGCACGGACGATTCGCAGGGAAAGATAAACGCCTCAAGCGCCTTCGACTTCCCCACCAAGTTCAATCTTATTTCGGCTGTCGAAACGGAGCGCTACGAGACGCTTAACGATCAGGGAAAACCGTCGGGACTTATCGGCTGGTGGCCCGCCAAAGCCGTGACCTTCGTTGAGAACCACGACACCTCGCCGCGCGACCCGAATTTTATCGCCAACGCGACGGCCGAATATAAAGCGCAGCGCCTTATAGGCTACGCCTATATACTTACGCACCCGGGCGTCCCTTCCGTGTTCTGGCCGCATTTCTTTGACTGGGGGCAGGATTACCGGAACAGCATCCAGACGCTGATCAATATAAGAAAAGCGGCCGGGATAACTTCCACCAGCCGCATAGAGATCTTATCGGCCACCAGTGAGCTTTACGCGGCCGTTGTGTATGGCGATCGCCAGCGTGTGGCGTTAAAACTGGGGCGCAACTGGGGCTGGAACCCGGGCTCCGGCTGGACGTTGGCTACTAGCGGCGACCGCTACGCAGTCTGGACGCAGCCTCTGCCTTAACCTGAATTCCGCAGTTCAATCTTGTTTTCATTGAGAAAATCAGGGAACGGAATTACAAAACAGAGATGCGCGCGTGAATCGGACAGCTCAGGCCGGCTTGTTCTCCCTCAGGAGATAAGCGCCTGCGGGGACGAACAAGGCGCCGAAAATAATATAAAAACGCCAGTAGGTTTTGTGAAGCCCGGCCCAGAACGCGCCGCCGGAATGGGCGCTCATCCACCATGCGAGCATGGACAGGCCGAAGGTGGCGGCCGTGGGGATAAGCATGAGCGGCAGGACTTTTTTGAATGACAGCTTCCAATCCGTCATTATGGTTACGGCAAAAATGCCCAGCAGCGGCCCGTAAGTGAAAGAGACCAGCCGGAAAGCCAGCCACAGCAGATTGTCAAGGTTCCTGAGGGCCAGCGCGAAAATAAGGAACAAAAATCCGAAACCGACGAACGAAAGCCTGGACACCATGACCGTCCGGGCTTCCGAAGATCCTTTTCCGAAGAAAGGCTTGTAGAAATCCATCGTAAAAGCCGTGGAAAGGGACGCCAGCGCCGAATCGGCGCTGCCCATGGCCGCCGACGCCACGGCGGCGAGAAGGAGCCCCCGCAGGCCGTGGGGCATGACGGTCAGGATAAAGCGCGGAAAGACATGATCGTTGTCGGTCATCCCGGCGACCAGCTCCGGATGCACATGGGCGTATGCGTAAAGCGCCACGCCTATGCTCAGGAACAGAAAAGCTATGGGTATGCCCAGCACCCCGGTCAGGATCAGGCTCCAGCCGGCCTTGCGGTTATTATTGCAGGCAAGCAGGCGCTGGACCATATCCTGGTCCGTCCCGTAAGCGGCGGATGAATTAAAGAAACCCCATACCGTCATCAGGCCCAGCAGCGCCAGATTGTCCGGTTTGAACATCTCAAGGAAATTGAATTTATTGTAAATGGTCCCGTCGGCCCTCACGGCGTGCGAGCCGTAATCGACTATGGCCGGAATACCGCCCGGCACATGGGCCACTATGTAGACAAGCGCGGCTGTCGCTCCGGAGATGAGTAAAGTGAACTGAAGCAGGTCCGTCCAGGCTATCGCCCTTCCCCCGCCGATGGTCGTGTAGGCGAGGATCCCGAAGACCACCACGCAGACGCAGCCCTGGTAGGAAAGCCCTCCGCCGGTGACCACTTCAAGCACCTTGGCTATGGCCACTATGCGCACCGTCGAGGCAAGCGTCCTTGTGATCAGAAAATAAGCCGAGCAGATGGTCCTGGCCCGCGGGCCGAAGCGCTCGGCCACCGCCTGGTAAATGGAGGTGACCCGCAACTTCTGAAAATGGGGCAGGAATACCAGCGCGATGAAAAAGACCGCCGCGATATCGCCCGGGTTGCTCAGCAGATAGCGGTAATCCGCGCTGTAGCCCTCGGAAGGCGTGCCGACAAAAGTGAGAGCGCTTATGCAGGTGGCCATGAAACTGGCGGACGTGACCAGCCAGTTGATGGAGCGGTTGGCAAGAAAATAATCCTCGGTGGTCTTTGACGTGCGCCTGGCGGCCCACCAGCCGATGGAAGCAAGCACCAGGATATAGCCTATGAGCACCGAGGAATCGAGGAAGCCGAATTTCAAAGCGCCGGTCATATCGATCCTTGTACGGAGAATTCCGATTTGTTATTTATTCCAGTTTATAGCGATCAGGCACGCGCTGCCCTCTGGCCGCAAGCATTGAAGAGAGGCGGCCGGGATCATCGCTAATTATGCCGTCCACGCCCCAGCTTATCATCTTAGCTACAAGAAGAGGATCAAACGCCGTGCCAAGTTTTTCAGGCCAGCTCCAAACCACCACTTTCAATCCCAGTTTGTGCGCTTCATCCAGGGACTCTTTAGTGAGCTCGGCGTCCTCCGGCTCCCACGCGTAACCGCCAAGAGCCTTTACCATCTGCGGTATCGTAGTGCCGTAATCTTTCAGGAGTTTCCCTCCGGTCCAGGCCCCGGCGATATTTTTGTCGTCCGAAAAAAAACTAGCGACGCCGCCTTTCTCGTTGTCCCGCGAAGTTAAATAAGCGGTCTTCACGCGGCTGTCCAGCTTTTGCAGTTCGTACAGGCAGCGAAAATCAAAGGCCTGTATCTCCGCTTTATCCAGGATGTTCTCCTCCTTGATAATTTTGTACAGCGCTCCGGCAAAAATTTCCGGATCCGGGCTGTAGTCCGCGCCCGGGTCGGTCTTCATCTCTATCTGGAAGCCGACTTCGTCGCTTGAAACAGTATTAACATAACGCACCACATCGCGAAGCGGCGGCATTCGCGTGCCGTCCACGGAAAATTGATCCGGAAAAAACTTGGCGTAAGCGCTGTTCGGGTTAAGACGTCCGATATCGAATTTTTGCGTTTCGGCTAAAGTCATGTTCTTTATCGCATATCGGGCATTATAGGCCAAGCGTTCCGTGCCGGACAGATTTTCAAGCGCCTGGCGGTTCGCGGCTATAAATTTCCCGTCGGGTCCGCGCGCGATATCGGCATTCGCCACCAGATCGTGCGTTATAAGAACTTCGCCGTCTTTTGTAAGCGCGGCATCCATGTCGACCCAATCCGCGCCGAGGCGCAGAGTCGATTTGTAAGCCGGCATTGAGTTTTCCGGCGAAAAAGAACGTCCCCCTCTGTGCGCGTAAACCTGAACATATTTTGCCGAAGGCGGAGCACCGGCGCTGATCGCCTGCGTCGACAAAATGAGCGCGGCGGAAACGGTCCCGACGCTGCGTAAAGCGGCATAAACAAAATTCATGAGGATCTCCATCAACCGGAATATGATTTAGTTAAAACCCGGCATATTGCATTCCGCAGGGTTCCAATTAAAATCATAGCTTAATGTCAGCTGGAATGACCAGTATGCCGCTCGCCATGCGCCTGGCTTTTATCAAAGGGCTTGTGGTAGAAATATAAACGACAATCGAATGCTTGCTATCGTAGATAAACTTTATAATTGACCAAGAAAAGCTTCTTGTTTATGGCTGGACAGAACCGTCCTTCACGACGAAATAAGTCTCGCCAAAAGAATTAGCAGTCTGCTGAAAAACCCCACTCGGAGGTATTTTGAGACGATTTTGAGCCGAGCCGAAGCGACGCGAGACGAGCATCCTCGACGAGAGGATGTGAGTTGAGCGGCGCAAAGGCGCAGGCCAAAAGCGGCCAAAAGACCCCGAAAGGGGGTTTTTCAGCAGACTGTTAGACAGCGGGCGGAAAAGGCCATCCCCCATCATCAGGGGGGCGGCCTTTTCTGCCCGCGCCTCGGATATCAATACGCCGTCCAATAAGACCCGGCTGTCGGATCGGCCTGTCCCGCTATATCCTTATGAGAACAGTTTACTATGAAGTTCCCCCATGTGGTGGGAGTTGCAGGGCTGGCGCATCCATTAACGGCCCTGTGGTTAAAAACTCTTTTAGTTATTGGATAAGTTCGTCGCAGTTCGCTGCGCCGCCGGGGCAGGCGGCTACAGCCACTTCCGGTCTGTCCGGGACATTAACGTTCAGCGAATAGTTCCCGTAGCGCGCGGCAACGGTCGAGTTGTTGGTGTGGCGCGTGACGGTCAGAAGATAACAGGGCCCGCTGGCGCAGGTGGCGGCGGCCGCGGTCCCGCCGAAGAACTTGGTGGAGACGGCGGCTGCGGTCATTCCTGTATAAGCTATATCAAGCTGGGTGAAGTCTGCGGTGTAGACCCCGCCTTTGGCCAGGTAGCGCTCTTCGGCCGATTTGATCGTGGAAATAACGGACATGGCTTCGGCGACACGGGATTTTTCCACGACTTTAAAATACTGGGGAATGGCGATCGAGGCCAGGATACCGATGATAAGGACTACGACCAGCAGCTCTATAAGCGTAAAACCCTTTTTATTGTTCATAATATATCCTTTTATCTTTCGTGTCGGGCATTGAACTCTCTTTTAACTTGCATCCGGAACATAATCCGGACGCAACCGCTAAAATAGCGGGAGCGCGATTCGGGCGGATTTTTTCTTTATCATTTTATATTCCCACAAATTCGAGCATCGATATCGTGTGCCGAACCTTCTATTTTTTCTGAAAATCAGCCGTTAGCGGCCCGAAAGCCGCAACGACCTTTTTGCTTTCTGGACGGTTCCTGTGGCATGGTTCAACCACGCAGACTTGTATTGGCAGAGCCTCTGCGCGCAAACTCGCGGCCACCATGAAAGCAGCAGAATAAACTGTATTAATCTTAATACCATAGAACAGGCGGAACTGCGCCTGAAACAATATTTTGGGGAACAAGCGGAGAACTATTTGGGAAGGTTAAACCAGCGGTGGAGCCCGGCCTCGCATGAGATCGGAAAAAACCGGCATTAATGAAACGGACGAAAATTCGATTACAGAGTGAACCGTGAAAAATGAGGGAGTTGGAATATCGACGCTGGGAGCTGACGCCCCTGAAAGCGCCTGGCACACCTGACAAGTGGAAATGGGCTCGCTATTAGGCAGACAATGCGTAAAGATATGTCCGGTCACCGCCAAAACCCCGGATATAAGCAAAAAGAAACCAAGAAACCGGATCATTTTATGCATTGTTAGCTTATTCCAGCAAAAAAATACACCCTTTGCAACCTTCCCTGAGTTCACATTGAAATCCGCATACTTAGCCTGTAAAATTGAATAACTATTTTTGGCACTCTTTTTTTCATCCCGGCATGTTTAGAAGGCAGGTTTTTGGTTATAAATAAAGATCACGGCAAAGGCCGTGATCTTTATCATATCTAAACTGCCGCCTTATTTAACTATCGTAAGCTGTACAAAGGTGGCGTAATGGTCCATCGTGTAATAAATAAGCTTCCCGCCGCCTATTATTATCCGCTCAGGACCGCGCGCGCTTAGTACCGGACCGGTCATATAATCAGTCCCGCCGATGTTAACAGGAACCGGGCCGTCGCCGGTATTGCGGCCGGGAACCATCAGTGTATACTCTTTATAAAAGCCGGCCGGGGCCTGCGGCATATGTCCTTCGGAGTTGGTGTTGACGATGCCATCATGAGGATACGGAAGCGGTTTGCAGGCCGCGATCTTAGCCAACAAGTCCGTTATGGCTTTCGCTCTGACATCGTCATTTATTTTTGGGGAGAAATCGGTTCCAGGAATTAACACCTGGCTGGGCGTGCAGCCGGCATTACCGCCGGAATTATTGCCGCCGCCTTTGATCGGGTCGCTCTGGGTATCGAAAGCGACTTCTCTGCTCATTGGTATCGGCAGGTCTGTGCCTATCTGTGCCCCATAGGTCCCAGTAAGAGCGTCAAGAGATTGTTTGGCGCCATCATCTTTTACAGTGGTTGTGGGGCCGGCAACAGCAAAAGAAAGCCCGCAAAAAACGAGGGTTGCTGATAAGAGACTGGTCCGTATAGTTTCATTTATTTTGTTCATTGGTTTATTTTCCTTATAGAAAAAAGGGAGCCAGCGATACTTCCGCTGCTTCCCCTGGGAACACCAGATCAAAGTCTGCAAATATAGTTTAGTTGACATACATCAAACGTCCAAGGGCTAAAGGGCCTATGCCTGTCTAGGCCCTTTGACCCACCGGGGTCCCGAGAAACTTTTCAGGCGAATGGTAAAAAAGGATACAAATCGCTATTTCCCAACAACAATAATAGCGATTAAAAGAGACAACTGCGGGTTCAATCGGCGCTCAGCAAAGTGGCTGGGCGTGCAAGGATAGCCTTATGGCTGGCGATGAGTCCCATCGCGCAGCACAAAAGCGTTGTCCCCAATACGATCAGCGCAGGCACGGCGGGGGCGAACACCCACGGACTGTCAAAAATTGTCACACTGATCACGGCAGCGCCGGCGAAACTGAGCCCCACACCAAGTATGGAGGCCGAGAACCCGATCACGGCGAACTCCATTGCGGCGATCGCCGCAACGTCTCGCGTAGAGGCTCCAAGCACTTTCAGCAGCGTCATGCCTATCAGGCGGCGCCTGGTCTGATGGCGCGCGATGGCGAACAGCACCGTTAAGCCGGCGAACAGGGTAACCCAGGACATTATGGCTAGCGCGCGCTCGATCTGGCTCACCAGCTCCAGGCCGCGTTTAACTGTGGCTTCGACATCGATCACTGATACGTTCGGCAGCGCTTTAACAAGGCTGTTTTGAAGCGAGATCTTCTTTTCCAGTCCAAGCCCTGAGACCGCGGCAACAAAAGTTTTTGGCGCGTCTTCGAGCACTCCGGGCTGGAACTGGATAAAAAAATTAGGTTGAAAGCTGGTCCACCGCACAGCCCGCAGATTAACAATGCGCCCGACAACAGGGACCCCTTGCACGTCGAATGTCAGCGTGTCGCCGATACCGACTCCGCCGCCAAGGCGTTTGGCGAACCGCTGCTCCAGCGACAGTTCCGGCAGGCCGCTGCCCTCACGATATATCCCGGAGAACGGTTTTCCCGCAACCAGCCGCTCAGAGGAATAAAGTCCGCCCCTGTAGGAGATGTTATAGCTGTGCGCCCGGCCGTACTCGTCGTGGTCGTCCTCACGTTCGAACGCCCGCCGCTGGTTGGGCGGCTGGGTTTTAAATTCCGCGCCGTTGATCTTCAAGAGGCGGGCTCGGATCATTGGTGAAAGAAAATTCAGAGGAACGCCCTCACCTGCCAGCACGTCCTTGAGAGTTCCTGTCTGCTCATCCTGGATGTCGAACATGAAGAGCCCCGGCAATGCGGCGCGCTCTCCTGGATCGAGCTGGGCGTCCAGGACCTGCCTGACCGACGGAATAAGGCTTACGAGGAGCGCGCCCAGCGAGATAGCAAAAAAACTCGCCAGCGACGCGCCTCGCTGCCGGGCAATAAACCGCAAAGCCATCCGGCCGCCGAAACCAAGCCTGCGCAGGTCCATATGTGACAGCCGCTTCAAGCTTCCGGCCCCGATACCGGCAAGCAGCGCCGCCGACACTAGAAAAATCGCGATAAATATCCCGCCGGTCCGCCAGGAGCGCGCTTGCCAGACGGCAAGCATCCAGAAAGCCGCCAGTCCGGGGAGATAAGCGGCAAGCCGGCCGGCCATCCTCTGCGGCAAAAGCCCCTCTTGTCCCCGCAGAAGGTCCGCCGGTTTTACGTGACGCAAACGGATCAGCATGGGACCGCAGAAAAGCAGCACTGCGCCGACGCTCACCGCCAGGCCGGCGCCGATATCGAGGAGGGAAACGCTTATATGGAGGTCCCCGCCCACAAGCGGCCCGGCCCAGCGCGCGGCCGCCTGCATTAAGCCGATCGCCGCAATGCCGGATATCACGGCCGCGGCCGCCGCTAAACAGATGAATTGAGTAAGGTAGACAAGAAACGCCGTCGCGTGCGAGGAGCCGAGGCTGATAAGTATCGCTACCGCCTGCAGCCGTCCGTCCAGAAAGCTCCTCGCAAGATAAATACACCCCACTGCGCTGAGAAAGAGTCCCATTAGAGCCACAAGGCCGAGGTAATCCCCCACATACACCACTCCGCGGGTCAGGTGCTCTATTGCGGTTTGATGGGTTTGGACCCTGATTTCCGGCGACTTTAGGGCTCCGATGATCGAACGTGACAAAGCCGTTAGATCTGTACCGGGCGGGGTTTTATAGAGATATCGGAATGAGACCCGGCTGCCGGTTTGCAGTAGTCCCGTGGCGTCCAGGGTTTGAAGTCCGATATACACTCTTGGAGCGAGGTTGAAGCTCACGGAGGCCGTCGCGGGATCGTCCTCGATCACATCTGACACGGTGTAGGATATATCCCCGATCTTGAGGGCTCCGCCGACCTTCACCCCGAGTTGCAATACGAGTTCCGGCGGGATCCAGGCCGCCGCTCCCCGCACCAAGTCTTTGCTGGTTTCGCCGCCCACACGTCCCTGTCTCTTCAGGATCATTGCGGAATAGAATGGGAAGCGCTCGTCTACCGCGCGTAATTCTACCAGTCTCGATCCGCCGACCCCCTGCGCCATCGACAGTAGGCTGGCCTCGCGCCGCAAAATTGTATCCTTGGGCATACGCCGCGCGATGACATCCAGTTCGGTCTCGGTGAGCCGGCGTCGTGAATTGACCAGCAGATCCGCTCCCAGCACGCCGCGCGACCTCCCGGCCAGGCTCGCCTCGAACGACGTCTTGAGCATATCGATAGTGAAGAGGCCAACCAGTCCTACCGCAAGCGTCAGAGTAAAGGAAATTGCGAACCCGCGATTGGCGCGGATCTCACGCCAGGCGAGCCGGAGAAAAAGTCCGCCTTCACGCATTGCTGAGCCTCCCGTTTTCCAGGTCGAACCGGCGCCGGCACTGTGCGGAGAATTCGGGGTTATGTGTAACAAGCAGAAGTGTGGTATGGCGTTCGCGTACCAAACTGAAAAGCAGCTCCATCACCTGGCGTCCGGTCCGGACGTCCAGGTTCCCGCTGGGCTCGTCGGCCAGCAGGATGCGCGGCTCCGTAACGAGCGCGCGGGCGATGGCGACACGCTGGCTCTCGCCGCCGGAGAGCTCGGCGGGAATATGTTCCTCACGGTGGGAAAGGCCGACGTCGCTCAGTCCCTTCCTCGCCTTCTCCCACGCGCGGGGATCGCGCGCTATTTCCAGCGGCAGCGCTACGTTTTCAAGAGCGGTCATGTGAGACATCAAATGGAATTGCTGGAAGACGATGCCGAGATTTTTTGCGCGGAAGCTCGCCAGCTCCGGTTCGGACATGGCCACGACGTCATGCCCAAGGAGCGAAATCCGGCCGGAAGTGGGCCGGTCAAGCCCGCCCAGCAAGGCCAGAAGCGTAGATTTGCCGCTGCCGGACGGCCCCAGAACGGCTGCGGTATCCCCTTCTGCGAGTTCAAGATCCAAACCCTTGAGCACCTCCACCGGATTCTCGGCATGAGGATAAGTTTTGCACAATTCGGCCAGGGAAACTGCGGGGGTCTCAAGGATGTTCATTTTTCAGGTCCTTTCGTCTGCTTTTTTCCCAGCAGAGGCAAGAGATGTTTTAAGACGGTCGCGGCCACTATCTTGTAGCCTTCTTCGTTCGGGTGGATCCCGTCTTGAAGGTTGAGTTTCGGATCTGCCGCCACGCCCTCCAATAGAAACGGGATCAGCGGGACATGTTCTTCGCGCGCGAGTTGTGTGAACACGGCTTCAAAACGCTTGGTATAATCCTTGCCATAGTTAGGCGGCATCTTCATCCCCACGAGCAGCACTTTCATCTTATTTTCAATGGCCAGCCGGATCACGGCCCTCAGGTTGGCCTTCATCGCCTCAGTGCTTAACCCGCGCAAGCCATCGTTTGGGCCTAGTGCAAGCACAAGAATGGCCGGTCTGGGAGTTTCCCTCAAATGCCACCTAAGCCGTGACAGCCCGCTCGCTGATGTCGAGCCGCCGATCCCGGCATTGCGCAGCACGACGTCGGTCCGTCCCATGATCTTAAGCTCGCGCTCCATGTCAGCCGCGTAAGTTGAGTCTTCCGGGACTCCTTGGCCCTCCGTCAGAGAATCACCAAGCAGCAGAACCTTGGTCAACCCGGCGCCCATAGCTTCGCCTCGCCACAAGAAAGCCAGCATTAAGAAAACCATGAACCGGAGATTTGTAGTAACCATGCCTGTTATTATTAAACTTTATTCCTTAAATCATTATGCCTGTTCATGAGTGTGCGGCTCGGTTATTTAAAAGAAGAAAAGTGTCCTATGCAATCTGGTCTCCGATTTGGTGTCCCGAAATAGCACAAGATGGCGATAAATAGAACAAAGTCAGCGTGCGGATTTATCGGTGTTGAACTTGGTGAACACGTAGTCGAACTTGTCGAAAAATGGTTTACACTCCGCTCCTGAGGCGAGCAGATCATCCCAGGATAGGGAACAGCCGTGTATCAGAATAATGTCAAAATCCGAGGTCGCGGTTCCTATTTTCTCCAGCCGCACATAGCGCCGGGCTTCTTCTCCGTAAAACTCCTCTATACTGCTGCCCGACCGTACCGCCGGGCCTGTTATGGCCAGCGTAAACAGGGCGATGTAGGACAGCAGCGTGAGGCGGATCTTAAATTTATTCGCCAGCGCGGCCAGCCCCAGCAGCGCCGCAAGACCGCCAAGCAAAGGCAGATTAACGCTGTGCAGCAGGAATTCAACCGCATAGGCGAACGAAGGCCGCATGGCCGGGTTTCTATGGATGTTGCCGTTCAAATGCACCAGCGCGGTGGCTATAAAATAGCAGTGCCAGAAATTCATTTGTCTTCCTTTTCCGCCGGGCTTCTGCGGAATAGCCGCGCCGTTGTGGCTGATGCCTATATTGGAAACGGGAACCGTCAGCGAGCCGGGGGCTTCAGGTGCTGCAGGATATAATTTTCCACGTACCGGATCCGCTCTGTGGTCGGCGGGTGGGACCTGAGGTACTTCTCGATAGTCACATCGCGCTGGTCCTTCTCCAGTGGAAGGATGCTTCTGAGGAATTCCAGGGAGCTGTCCGGAGAATAGCCGAGCCGGGCCAGATACCGTACGGCGCAGACATCGGCCTCCAGCTCCATCTCCCTGCCGTAGCCCAGATCCATAAGCTGGCTGGTCATGCTGCCGGCCTGTTTGGCCGCGGAATTTTCCATGCCGAAGATGATGAAGCTGAGCATCCCGTACCCCAGCTGGGACTGCAGGGTCTCGGCGCCGTGGCGCCGCGCGATATGCCCCGTCTCGTGCGCCAGGACGCCGGCCAGGGCCAGCTGGTCCTGCCCGATAAGCTTCAGCAGCCCCGTGGTTATGAAGATGGAGCCGTCGGGAACGGCGAACGCGTTAACGATGGAAGACTCCACGATGTAATACCGGTAATGGTAATTCGGGCGCTCGGAAACCGCGGCTATCTTGCGGCCAATGTCCTCTAGGTACTTTTGCCAGGCCGGGTCGGTATGCAACGGCATCTGCGCCAGGACGGACTTGGTTACAAGTTCGCCTACTCGGTTCTCCAGTTTTTCCGGGACCCAGATCTGCGAGCAGCCGGAAAGCAGAAGGGCCAGCGCCGGCAATACAATATTTTTTATCCGTGCCATGGATGCCACCTGTCGGGATCTATAATATCTACGAAAAGCGAGGTCGCCAGGACCAGGCGCGGGTCCTGGACCGAACTCAGGCCCTGGACATCCAGGGTGTAGCGGTTCCAGATGGACCAGTCGCGCTTTATCTCGCCTATCACGGAGTTCTCGTCGGAGATAATATAGTTGGTCCTGAGCAGGCCCCACAGGTGGCCTAAGAGCCTCCTGGCGAAGGCCTTGGCTGTGGAATCTTCCCGGATGTCTAGCAGGACCTTATCTTCCGCGCCGAGCAGCTGCCAGCGCCTTCTGATGAAGACAAAGCCTACCCGCTTCATCTTCCCAAGTTCGTTCCCGGCCGGGTCGCGGATGAGGAAATAAAGGGAAGCGAAGCTCAGGCGTTTCTGACAGACGTAGAGGATAAGGTTGCCGGAAGAATCGTAGATCTTCAGCTTTTTCCTGAAGAACATGGTCAGCACGATGCCGGCGAGCATCATGATATTAGCCAGCGATAGCAGGCGGAGGATCATTAATAACGCGATCTCGGGTAAGTTGTTCAGGTCCACGCCCGCGAAAACCAGGAGCTGGACCAGCGCCTTCAGCAGGAAATAGACTACGACGCCGGTTCCCAGCATCAAGGCCGGCACTCTGTAGGAGACCGCCCGGTACTGCTGTCCGGACGCGTCCCGGACATCAAAGACTATGGGGAAAGAGAAATACCGCCTTTCGACGCGGAAAGGGAAAACGGAGCCCGCGGCCGATTGCACCTCGGGGGCCGCCGGGGCCTTGCCGGCGAACGCGCGGTAGCCCAGCGCGGCCGCCGACAGCACGATCGCTATCAGGACGAGGGAAAGCGCGCCGCCGACATTGCGCTTCGGCAGCGGCGGCAAGTCACCGGACTCCGGCCGGGCGCCACCGGCGGCGAAGGCGGCGGCAGCGGGCGGCGCGGCCAGCGTATCCGTGGAAGGCGCAGGCGGCAGGTCCGGCGACCCGGGGTTCGCAGCGGGCGCGGGTACGCTTTTATCCGCGGCAGGCAGGGCGGCGGCCGACGGGGCGGGAGCGGAGGCCCGTTTAGCCGGCTCCTCCTGGTCTTCTGCGGCAGGTTCATCTTTCTCCGGCAGCGGGACCAGGGAACCGGCTATTGCTTTGAATTCGGCGCTGGAGAGGCCTGTCAGTAAAAAGCCGTAGGATTTTCCGGCCAGGTTAAAATTACCGGAGCGATATCCCTTGCCCTTTGAAACGAATTGGATGAAGTAAATCTTTCCGCCCTCTCCGGTAGCGGCGGAGAAGATTTTGTTTGGGACGAGAACCCCGCCTTTTTTAAGCTTTTTCTGGGTGGCCTGGAGTTTCGCTTTCAGGGCCTTCTCTGTGGCGGGTGCTGGAAGTGCGCGGATCTTGATCGCTGCCTGGCCCTTTTTTGCCAGCAGGACGCTGCTGGGATCGGTCGATTCCGAGACCTGCCACCTGCCGGGAACGCTCAGTGAGAAAGCGTCGTCGGATGATTTCAGCGTGGCGGCCGACGCCGTTTGCCACAGCGCTAGAAGAAAGATAGCGGCTGGCAGTAAAGCTTTCTTGAAAGTCATTTATTCCTTTCTCTCAGACAAACGGTTCGTTATAAAAATACTCTCTTAAATCTATGATACAAAAGATTGTCGAACGGTAGGGTTATAGCTGATAAACCGGTCAACATGAAACATAAACTGCGGCCCTATTAAACGGATTACACAACTTCTTTCCCCCGCCACAGATAAATACCTTCAGGGCAAAAAAACAGCCATAACCGCACCGCTCCCGCCGCCGCATGAGCAGGCAACTTCTTTTACTGCTATAATGGGCAAAGCGCGTTTGAAAATTTTGACAAACCCCCGTGTCCGGCGGCCTTACAGGCTTGCAAGACGTGCGTGGGCCATACCGGGATATTAGGAATAAATATGTCACAAAAAAAGCTCTCTCCGCGCCTTTTTGCGCGGGACCGCCGGGAATGTGTCGCTTGGCTGGCCATAACCGCGTTCCTTTTATTCTCGCAAGCGCCGCGAGTCCGCGCCGAAGCGCCCGGCGACCCGGATAAGGCCATTATCGAAGGCCTGCTCGAAGCCGCCGGCGCCGCCGACGCCGGCGGGCAGACGGCCTGGCCGGGGTATAAGCTGTTTGACCAGCCGGTGCTCCTCTACCGCTCAGCGCCGCTCGCCGTGCTGATAGGCCGCCAGCACCCGCCCGCAGGGTTTAGCGCGTACCCGGTACGGGACTTCCCGCGGTCCAGAGTATTCGTCTCCAGTCTGCCGCTGGAAGGAATCAACGCTTCGTTCTACGCGGACTACGGACTCGGCGGAGAAACGGTCTTCGCCTACCATTACGACGGGAGTCCCGAAGCGTCCGAGGTTATAAGCACCGTGGTGCACGAACGGTTCCACGTCTTCCAGGGAAGTTTACCTGTGGCTGGCCGTAAGGGCGCTTTCAAAAACTTATATTCCGGCCCCGATATACCAGTTTCAGATCTTTCGGCGGAGAATCTGGCGCTCGCCGGACTTGAACAGGCGGCCTTGGCCCGCGCGCTGCTGGACGGCGGGAATTACGGTGATGCCGTCAGGGATTTCATTTCCGTCAGGTTCCTGCGGCGCAAGCTGTTCGGCATGTCCTGGGCCGCGCGCGAGAACGATGTGGAAAGGACCGAAGGGATGGCGGATTACCTGACCGCAAGGATCATGGAGCGGACGCGGGCCGGCGGCGCGGCGTATTCTTTAACGGCTCTGGCCGAGTCACTGCTGCGTCCCCTGGAAGCGAGCGAGCCGGCTGAGCGCATGCTGCACGGCCGGCTTTACGCCACAGGCCATGCCATAGGACTGCTGCTGGACCGCAGCCTTTCGGGCTGGAAGGGACTCGTGGCCGGCGGGACCTACCCGTTCGAACTATTATGCCGCGCCGTCCCGGTGGACGCGGCGGACCAGGTCAAGAGAGTAGCGGCCCTTAAAAAGCGCTTCAATTACGCGGCCATGCTCCGGCGGGCCGAAGCCGGCCTCGCCGGAGACAAGGACGCGATGGCGCTGGCCTTCAGGTGTTTTGAGGATTACGCCGGGCCGAAGCTCATAGTGCGCGCGGAAAACGTAAAAAACACGAAGGTGTCCTACACCGCGGTCACGACATATAAGCTGGAAGAAGAGACTGAGCTCTTCATGAACAACCCTCTTTACGAGTTCACCAATGGCGGCATCGAGCTTCTGGTAAGCAGCGCTACGCTCCGCGATCACAAGGACTCCGGCGGCAGGGACGTCTTCGAGATACATCTCCCTTCCGCGCCGCAAGTGTATTCCGGCGGAAAACTCGTGAAGCCGCCTGAAAGTCCGCGGGAGTTCACTGATGTCTCCATAATGGAAGAGAACGTGACGCTGAAAGCTAAAAAAGCCCTGGTCCGGGCCGCAGGGGCGACGGTGTCGGTGGATATACCCTGAGGGCGCTCAACGCAGGTTAAATTAGCGGTCTTCAGGCGTTTCGAAACAACCCTCCGATGCAATATAGGCCGCCGTTCGGCGTTATAATAATAAGATGAACGATTTCCTTCAGCACCGTCAGAGATCGGCAGGCGAGGCCAAGCCCGCCATAGAACTTAGCGGCATAGGCCGTTCCTACATGGTCGGGGGTGGCGAACTCCAGGTCCTGAAGGATATAAACCTGTCCGTTGAACAGGGTGATTTTGTCGCCATAATGGGGCCTTCCGGCTCCGGTAAATCCACGCTGCTGCAGATACTCGGGCTGCTTGACCGGCCCACTTCAGGCGCGTACCGCCTGCTGGGGCGCGACGTTTCCCGCATGTCCGACGACGAGGGCGCCGCCATGCGCTCGCTTACCGTCGGTTTCGTTTTTCAGATGTTCAACCTTCTCCCCCGCACTACGGCCCTGGAGAACGTCGAACTTCCGATAATCTATTCGGGCGCTCCGGACCGCCGGGGCCGGGCACTGGCCTTGCTGGGCGAGGTGGGGCTGGCCGACCGGGTCGGGCATAAGCCCAATGAACTTTCCGGCGGGCAGCAGCAGCGCGTGGCTATCGCCAGGGCGCTGGTAAACCGGCCAAGCATTATTTTTGCAGACGAACCTACCGGCAACCTGGCGTCCGATCAGGCTGAAGAGATACTGATGCAGCTGACGCGCCTTAACCGGGAAGGCATCACCATAGTTATGGTAACGCACGAGGCGGACATCGCCTCCTACGCTAAAAGGGTGCTTACTCTTAAAGACGGCGAAATTATCTCGGACAAGCTTAATGAAAAGGGGCCGGAAGCGGCGCGCGCAAACTCCGGGGTCCGCGCCGGCGCCGCGGCCATTTCGCCGACCGGACCGGTTTCCACGGCCACTCACCTGGCCCGCATAGCCGAATACGGCGCCTCGGCCCTGCGCGCAACGGCGGCCAACAAGGTCAGGAGCGCCCTGTCGATGCTGGGCATACTCATCGGCGTGGCCGCGGTGATCGCCATGCTTGCCATCGGCCGCGGCGCGCAGGACTCTATCCAGGCAAGGCTTGCCGGCATGGGTTCCAACGTTCTGATGCTCTTCCCCGGCTCGCCCAATTTCCGCGGCGTCAGCGGCGGGGCCGGGAGCTACAGCCGCCTGACGCAGGACGACGCGAAGGCGATCAAGGCCGGCGTCCCGGGGGTAGCAGACATTTACACGGAGGCGGAGGGCGATGTGCGGGCGGTGTACGGCAGTAAGAACACTAAAGTGGAGATGCAGGGCGTCACGGCCAGTTATGCCGCCATCCTCAACGCGCGGCCGGAATACGGGCGCTTTTTTTCCGAGGAGGAGAACGTCGCTATGGCCCGTGTAGCCGTGCTGGGCGCCAGCGTGGTAAAGGACCTTTTCGGAGCGGAGGATCCGCTCGATAAGACCATTAAGATAAACCATGCCAATTTCCATGTTATCGGGGTGCTCCCTTCCAAAGGCGGCGGCGGGGGAGGAGACCAGGATAATATCATCGTAGTCCCCATAAACACGGCGATGAAACGCGTGCTTGGAGCTAAATACCTGCACGAAATGGCCATTCAATGCGCTTCCCCCGAGGTCATCCAGGACGTAATAGACGTGCTCGGGAGACTGATGCGCGCGCGCCATCATCTGCCCGGCTACAAGGACGATGATTTCAGGATACGCAACAACGCCGAAATGCAGGCCACCATGTCCGCGACCACTAAAACCATGTCCACTCTCCTCGGCACCGTGGCCGCCATCTCGCTGATAGTCGGAGGGATCGGCATCATGAACATAATGCTGGTCTCCGTGAACGAGCGCACGCGCGAGATAGGTCTTCGCAAGGCGGTCGGGGCCCCCCGGCGGGCGATACTGGCGCAGTTCCTTATAGAAACGCTCCTCCTTTCGGTCTTTGGCGGCGCCGTCGGAGTAGCACTCGGGATACTTGCGTCCGCCTCCCTTTCCATGTTCGCCGGTTGGACGTGCGTGGTCACGCCGCAGGCCGTAGCGCTGGCTTTTGGCTTTTCGGCGGGGGTAGGCGTTATCTTCGGCTTCTGGCCCGCGCGCAAAGCGTCCCTGCTTTCTCCGATAGCCGCGCTCAGATCCGATTGAATAAGCGCGCATAGGCTGTGGTAAGCAACGACATCTAAACGGATCTCCGCCGGCTGCGTGTGTTGACATATCTTCGGCAGTCTGCGATAATTGGCTTTATACCGCCTATGGAACCCGCTAAAAATAAAAAAAAGGTTTCCCTGAAGCCGTCGGCCCGGTTAGTTTTGGGGGCGTGCGTAGTCTTTTTGTCGGGTTGCGCCGCCCCTCAGCTCCATCCCCTGAATGGAAGGGGCGAAGGTAAGAACATGGAACACGAACAGAGTTTAAAAATAATAACCGCCGGGGAAAACGGCCAGGAATTCAAAATGGCCGCGGGAGAAACGTTTCAGCTGTCGCTTGCCGAAAACCCGACTACCGGCTACCAATGGGCGGTCGCCGGCTCAAGCACGCCTGTCGTAGAGCTGGAAAAGGAGGAGTACTTCGCGCCGAAAAACGACCCGGCCAGGCCCATAATGGGGCAGGGCGGCGTAAAGCTCCTGACCTTTAAAGCCCTGAACCCGGGCGAAACCGAGCTTGTCCTTCACTTACGGCGCTCCTGGGAAGCCGAAAGCGAATTCGTCGAGTCCTTCTCGATCGTGATAAAGGTCCTAGAACTGAAAAAATAGCTTTATCTGTCCCGGTTCCAGGGGTCGTTGGATAGGGTTCCTGCGTCAGCAGAAGAAGAAGCGGGTCATGTTGAAAACTTTAATGCGCCTTACCGACACCACCGCCAAGACCGCGGCCGCGGCGGTCGTTCTTACCGTGGTCGTAGGCTATGCCGACTATCTGACCGGGTATGAAATAGCTTTCTCGTTCTTTTATCTTCTGCCCATTCTGCTCGTTACCTGGCGCCTGAACCTCAGATACGGGATGATACTGTCCGTTATCTGCGCGATCATCTGGCTGATGAACGACTACTGGCTCACTGAACATTTCTACACCCACCCGCTTATCCCCTACTGGAACACCCTGGTCGGATTCACCTTTTTTGCCACTTCCACGCTTCTGTTGGATCGCATCAAATCTCTGCTTCAGAGGGAAAAAGCGCAGGCAAAGCTGAAATCCCTGATACTACACACTATCAGCCATGAGTTCAACAGCGCGCTGACCGTCATGTCGACGGGCCTTTTCCTGTTAAAAAAGGAGAGGTTGAGCCGCTCCTCCGATACACTTTCAAAACTTGTAACGGCGCTTGATAATTCGCAGGCGCAGATGTCCTTCTACGTGGATAATATCCTGAAAGACGCCTGGCTGGATGACGGGGGGTTCAAGCTGGAGATAAAACCGTTGTTGCTGCGGGAACTGATGCAGGGGTCCGTGGACTCGATGAAGGAGCTTTTTGATCATAAAGGGATAACGGTGGAAATTAAAATATCCGAAAGGCCCCTTTATGTCGGCGGCGACAGGGACGCCCTGTCGCTGGTGATGAGCAATCTGTTGAGCAACGCCATAAAATACACGCCGCAGAACGGACGCATAGTCATCGATATCTTTTCTTCCGGGGATTCGCCGAATAAAATCATCTTTTCCATAAAGGACACCGGAATAGGCATCTCACTTACGGACCTGCAAAAGATAACAGCCGGCTTTTACCGCAACAAAGAGGGCGAGATCAAAAGCACGTCGGGAGAAGTCGGCCTGGGCCTAAAAGTAACGGACCATCTCCTTCAACTGCACGGCAGCAGGCTTCAGGTGGTCAGCGAAAAGGACATCGGCTCTTGTTTCTTTTTCGCGCTGCCGGCCCTTACGCCCGCGAAACCCGAAGTTCCGGACAAAAGCGCTGATCTATAAAACTTTTTTATAAATAAGCCGGCGGCGACATAACGGCTTTGAGGTCCTGTTCCCGATAATAGGGCGCGGGGCTTTATGCCTTTAAAACCGGAACCGGTTCTTTAAGGGATTTCGTTCGTTCGGTTATGCTGGCGCGGACGCTAAAACATGGCCGAAAGGCTGACGCCGTATAGTTCCTGGGTGGTCTGACCGGTTTCGCGCACATGTTCATATTGAAGCGTGCCGGAGATCTGGCGGCCGAAATCTATATCCATCCCGCAGGTCACAGAGTCTGCGGTCATGCCCGAGACCAGGGTGTGTATCGGCGGGGCCGGGGGGCGGTATTCGTAAGCCGCGAGGAAATGCGTATTCTCGTATTTGCCCCAAAGCGTGAGCGGCGCCGGCAGAGCGTCGATATCCTGGTAAAGGCCGATCCTGGCCGACCAGCCCGGGTAGCCGGTCAGCAGGCCGTTCGCTCCGTCTATGGCCCCGCTTGTTTTTTTGAACAGCCTGGGATGCGCTTTGTTCAGCTTAGCTTCCCATCTGGCCAGTTGCAGCGAATAAGAACTTATGTCCGGGCTGTAACCGTACCCGCTCACTTCCGCCTTTATCCTGGCCCCGAAGAACTGCTGTTTAACGCCTATCGTCGCGGACCTCTGCGTCACCTTCATTCCTTTGGAGGCTGTGGAAACGCGTATGTCCTGGAAATCGTTCGCGACGGAGCCGTTGGCCGTAAGCGTGGTCCTGAAATCGCGGGAATCGGTATGGAACGACGCGTTGAACCCGAAGGAGCTGGACCTGAAATCGTTCTGTAGCGGTTCCAGCGTGCAGCTCGCGCCGAGGGAGTATTGTCCGAAGTTCTTGTCGGCCCCGAAGGAGTAGGTCTTCGTGGCTGAGGAAATATCTGAGCGGTAATAATTATAATCGGCGTTCATGCTGAAGCCGTCCGGCAGGTACAGATCGGCCGAAATATCGCGGCTGCGGTAATGGCCGGTGCCGAAGATGAACTTGTAAGCGGGTTCGACGCTGTAGGACGTCTCCGTGCCGGCGCCGGCTTTAGCGCCGTCCGTCATGGTTTCCGCGGCCGCGATGGGGTGCGGCGCTGCGCAAAGCAGGCAAGTTAAGAGAAGCGCGTATATTCCCCTCATAGTTTTATTCACTCCTGCGGCTTTTGTCTCTGAGATCGTGCGTCCAGGCCGGCGCAAGAAAAGGCCGTCTTCCCTTTTTTGAAGGAAAGAACGGCCTTGCTATTTCATCGCTTCAGCGGTCTAGTTTTTCTTCTCGTGATGTTCTTTCTTCTCATGCCGGTCCTTTTGCAGCTCCTTTTTATCGGAGCGGAGGTCCTTGTGATCCTTCTTGATGTCGGGTTTTATAACCTTGCGTTCAGCCTGAGACTTCTCTCTTAGCGCCTTTTTCTGCGCCTTGAAGTCTTTGCGGACATCGGCGATCTTGGCCTTCTTTTGGTCGGCCGTAAGGGTCGTATCGGCGCTGATGGCGTCTACGGCGGCCTTTTCTTTGGCGCTGAGCGCTTTCAGTTCGGCCTGTTCCTCTTTATTGAGGTCCGCCAGTTTTTGTTTGTCGCTCTGCACCTCTTTCTTGTCGGCTTTGATGTCGGCTTTGTCCTGTTTGACATCGGCCGGAGGCGCGGGGGGCGTTTGTGTCTGGCTGACCAGGGGCTGGGCCGCGTTCGGCGTAGCTGCCGGGGCGGCGGACTGCTGCGCAAAACTCAGGCCGGCGAATACGGCCAGAGTGCTGAATGTGATAATTAGTTTGTTCATAAAAAAATCCTCCTTATTGAATGACCGGATACTTCATGATAAAAGTATACATGATGGTTCATTAAATCCAGGTTAAATGCGAATTAAAATATTTTAATGTTCAAAATAAGCTGCAAAGCACACCTCCGCGAACCGGCGGAAGGCCGGGCGCAATACCGCGCGCATCGGCTGACTTAGGGAAAAGCGCGGGGTTATGCGGACAGAAAATTTCGGCTGAAGTTTTCAGTAAAATCTGCGCGCGCCTGACGGGAGTTGACTTATTTTTGCCAGTCTGCGAGAATATTGTTTGCCGGATAACGGGCTGTCCGGTATTTGTTAGATAGTCAAATACTACAGGGGGTTTCATGAAGTGTCCGGGATGCCGCCACATAATAAGCAAAACAGCTTCTTTCTGCGAGTATTGCGGCTTCGGTTTCAGCCCCGAGTTCCAGTCAAAGCTGGAGCTGTACCTTGAACTTCGGGGCGACCTGGACAAGCTGCGGTCCATAGCCGAGAACGACCTCTCCGGCGGGATAGAAAGGCTTTCGACCAAAATAGAGAAGTACTACACCGCCGGGGACGAATCCGCCGCTCCGCCCCGCGCGCCCGCAAAGCCTGAAGCCGCCATTCCCGCCCCTCCCGCGCGGCCTGAAGCCACGAGACCCTCGTTCATAGCGGCCCCGCCTCCGCCTAAACCTCAGACAACTAAAGAGGAGAAGCGGCGCGATGACCTGAATTTCGAGACCGCGATGGGCCAGAAATGGCTGCTGATAATCGGGATCGTGGCCACGGTGTTCGGCGTAGGCTATTTCCTTAAATATTCTTTCGACCAGGGCTGGGTGGGCCCGGCCGGGCGCGTGGCCATGGCTTACGTTTGGGGCGCGGTCTTCCTTTTCGGCGGCGACATGTTCCGCAAGCGGCTCAATATGGAGAACTTCGGGCTCTCGCTCAGCGGCGGCGGCATAGCCACGCTGTATTTCGCCACGTACGCGGCCTTCCAGATCTATCAGCTTATCGGACAGGCGCCTTCTTTCCTGCTTATGGTCATGGTGACCGCTCTTGCCGGGCTGCTGGCCGTGCTGTACGACGCCAAGTGGCTGGCCGTACTGGGCATGATCGGCGGTTTCCTGACGCCGGTGCTTCTGGGCGCCGGCCAGGATAACCAGCTCGTGCTGATGAGCTACATGACCATCCTTAACCTGGGCCTGCTGGGAGTGGCCTTCCGCAAGAAATGGGACCTGCTTACGGTGCTCGGGTTCTTTTTTACGTACCTGCTTTACGCCGGCTGGTACGCAAACTACTACAAGCCGGAGAAGTTCTGGCCAGCCCTGATCTTCGTCACGATCTTCTACCTGATATACACGGTCATGCCGTTCATAACCCGCTTTGTCAGGAAGGAGCCGGTGACGAACAAGGGCTTCTCGATCATAATCCCCAACTCGTTCATCGCCTTCGGCTTTTCCTACTATATGGTCAAAGAGCATTTCTCGATAGAGGCCGTGGGCGTCATCTCGGTGTTCTACGCGGCCGTTTTCCTGTACATGGCTTCCTACGCTTATAAGTCCGGAAAGAAGGATACCGAAGGCTTCGTGGTGCTGGCGGGCAAAGCCATGCTGTTCCTAATTATCACCGTGCCGCTGATCTTCTCCAAACATTGGATCTCGGTCTTCTGGTCGGCGCAGGCCATGGCCCTGCTGTGGATGGGCGCCAGACTGGAGAATAAACCGCTGTCGCGCTCCGCGCTGGCGCTTTTCATCGTAACGGCAATAAAACTTTTCTTCTACGATTACCACGACGTGTTCGGGCTCCGCTATGATTATTGTATAGATCCCTCCTATTGGCATATGGCGGCGGAGCGCCTGGGGACTTTCGGCATATTCTTTACGCTCTTCTATATGGGGTCGGATCTGGCCCGCGTGAAAAAGCTCGCGCTGGCCGGTAAAGGCGAGACCTATCCGTTCATGTACTCGCTGCTCGGGCTGCTGTCGTTCGTGTTTCTGAACATAGAAACTTCCGCGTTCTTCCATGACGCCCTGCCGGCGGCGCGGTTCGCCGCCGTTTCGGTGCTGTGGGCGCTGTTCTCCGTGGGGCTGATAATCGCCGGCTTCCGCACCGCGAGCGCGGCGCTGCGCAAGACGGCGCTGGCGCTGTTCATGGCGGCCATCGTCAAGGTCTTCTTCTTCGACATGACCAATATAAGCACGCCATACCGGATAATCTCGTTCATAATGCTCGGCCTCCTGCTGGTGGGGACCTCGTTCCTGTATCACAAATACAAGCTTAAGCTTATGCCCCAGAAGCCGGCCGGGGAAGAGGAGAAAGCATGAAGATCCTATTGAGCCTCGTTGTCTGCTGCGCGCTTGCAGGCCCGGCCTGCGCGGCCCGGCTGCAGCCCTCTAATTTCAAATACAGCGCGGCGGCGCAGGGCAATATGAAGTCTGGCGCGCTTTACCGCGTGGACCTGCCCGCGGACGTACTGCGCGGCTGCGCCCCGGGCCAGCCGGACATCCGCCTTTTCGCGCCGGACGGCGCCGAAGTGCCCTACTCGCCGGTGAAAGCGGAATATCTTAAAAAGGCCGACGAACGGTACGCCGCGGAAATAACCGGCTATAAGGCCGAGGGCCGCGAGGCCGTGCTGGAGTTCAAACTTAACGGGCGGCTTTTACCCGTTAACTCGGTGGAGCTTTCTATCGGCGACAAGGATTTCCGCAAGGACGCGGAGCTGTACGGCAGCGCGGACGGCAGGACCTGGAGCCGCCTTGTCTCCGCCGCCATCTACGATTATTCCTCGCAGGTGGACCTGCGCCGGACGCGGCTGGACTTTCCGGGTTCGGCGTACGGGTTCTACCGCCTTAAGCTGCGCGACACCGAACCGCAGCAGTCCGGCGGCAAGACCGTTTTTTTAAAATACGACGGCATAGACCTGAACGTGTCCGGCGGGAAAGGCCTGAAGCTGCGGATAGACGGAGTGACGGCCCGCACCGGAGGTCATGACTCCGTGGTGGGAGTGTACGACGTGGAGACTTTCCAGCCGTCGGCCGCGGGTGAAACCAAGGACAACTCATCGTACGTGGTAATAAATAAGGGCGTGCCTTTCGATAAAGTGGGGTTCGAGGTGCAGGACGGTTTTTTTGTGCGCGAGTTCACGGCCTGGTACAGCGAGACCGGAGCTGAGGGCTCTTATCAGCGGCTGGCTTCCGGCAATATTTTCCGTTTCCCGTCCGGCTGGCCCGACGGCGAGCGCACAGAGGCGGAGATGGGGAGCCCCGGCTACGGCTTCTATAAGTTCGTGTTCAATAACCGCAACAACCCGCCTCTGCGCGTTAAGTCCGTACGGCTGAAATGGCTGAGGCGCAGCCTGTATTTTATAGCGCCGGCAGATATGCCGTCCCTGACGGTGTCTTTCGGCAGGCCGGGCGCCATGCGGCCCGCCTACGACGTAGAGAACTTCGTGAACCAGAATAACTGGGAGAAGCGGTCGTCCGAAGCTCTGCGCCTGGCCGCGCCGTCGCTTAACAAGGACTATTCCCCGGACGCGCCCGTTGACCGCAAAGCTAAAACGGAGAAGGACCTGCTTACCGGCATTATAGTGCTGGTGGCCGCCGGCATGGGTTTCTGGTTTTACAACCTGCTTAAAAAAGCGGCCCCGCCCGCGAAAGGAGCGCAACGCTAACTATCCGCATTCGCGTGCGTGCTCCGGCTATGAACGGCAAACGAAAACCGCTGAACTGGTTCTTCTATCTGGCGCCCGTATGGTTCCTGGTCGAGACTTTTCTTTGGCCGGGGTTCAGGGCCGGACTGGTGACCGGCGGCAATGTCTGGGGAAACGCGATATTTTATTCGATGGAGGCGGGGCTTGGGGCCGCCATCTGGTATGAACTTCCATACGCGGAAACCGGCGCGCTTATCGAGAACGTCGTCTATCTGGTCTTTGTTCTCAAGTTCATCCTGTTCACACCTTGGGATATGGCGCTGTCGATAGACGGCGATACGGCGGGCGCCTTAAAGACGGCGGCCGGCTACCGCGCGTCGTTGCCGGGCATGCTCTATTCGATGTTATATCTGACGCTAATGATCAAGAACAGAACAAGCGCGGATTAGCCGCGAGGTATGCTTAAATTATTATGCGGTTCCTTCCTTGAATTCCCTCATTTCATACTGTTTATTTCCGGCGCTCAAAGCGGCGCAATAGTACTATAAAATCGGTATTATTTCCCTATTCCGGGCATTTGCCTTTGAGCCACTGGGTCCTTCGACCCAGGCTTAAGTCGGCGTTCCTTGATATACTTTATATAACAAGTTCGAGCGACATCCGGCATTTACAGAACGATCGGAGAGGAACAATGAAAAAATCAATATTTCTCTATGCGGCGCTGGGCCTGGCGCCTATCTCATTTATCGCGGCTCAGCCGGCCATGGCGGCCGCCGGCTCTTTGCGGCAACTGCAAAACTGGGCTCCCGCAGAGGCTGACCTTCCTGTCTTTTCCGTCCCGGGCGCGGTTCCTGCCGGACAGGATGGTTTTAATATGGAAAAAATGAGCGACGGAAGCTGGAAGTCCGCCGATACCAGAGGCATGCTGTGCTGCTCGGACGGCGCCTCCTGCATGAGGGCAAAGAACGAGGGTTTTGCGGCTCTGGGAGTCCAGCAGGGAGACCTGCGCGCCTGGGAGTCCTCTCTCGCCGCCTTCAAAAAGCTCACCGCCAGCCGCTGGTACACGAGTTTTCCGGACGGGACCGCGCTGACGGACGGGAGCGTGGGCAGTTTCTTCGTAACGCGCAAAAGTTTTGTGGGCATGTACAAATTTAAGATAGAGAGCATGGCGGTCGAAGTCACCTGGAACCCGGACCCGCTTCTCGGTTTTGCCAAACCGGGCGAGATGACGATGTCGATGAGCAAGGTCTGCGTCGCCCAGGACCGTATCGATGTTTTCGCCTCCGGGCACAGGATGTCGATCGCTGCGGTCCCGCAGCCCACTTTGATACAGCCTTCCCCTAACACCGGCACTAACACCCCCGTGCGCAGGGACGGCTACCTGATGACGACGGAATATGGCCAGTATCTGGTAAGTTCGGACGGCAAGTAAGGGTTCACCCCGTCCGCAAAAAATACACGGCCGGCCGCTCCGGGTTCTCCGGGCGGCCGGCTTTTTCATGGCCAAAAGGCACTGGGAGACTTTTTACTTTAACCGTACCTCATTGCGCTTAGCGCAGGTGCGGGGTGGCTTCAATGGCCGGATGCCTTGCGAGCATCATAAGCAGGAGCGCCTTTAAAAATTGCTCCCGCGAGAACCCGGGGGTGCTGGTGTCGACTACGGTTCCGAAATGGTCCAATCCGGCTATTTTCACCTGCTCCGAGCCGGGTAAAAGAACGCTTTCCACCCCGGTCATCCCGTCGTTCACCAGACCGTGCTTCAGCATGGCGTCGCGTAAAGGCTTAAGTACGGTGTCCCACTTGTACGCGACGGGATCTTTCCAGGTGGCTACGGAAATGACCGGGATGCGGGCCGTTAATTCCTTTATGGCCGCCTGATTCTCCGTCATGTATTTCGTCCGCGCCGCGATAGTCAGGGTGTTAAGCAGGTCCTGGTTGCCCCTGCACATCCTGATGAGGCTTTTCATCATGCCGTTCAAAACACGGCTGCCCACGATATAGTCCATGGCCGGCGAGCTGTAAAAGGGGCTTTGGATCATAATGACCCCGTGAACCTTGTCCCGCAGACCGGGACTGGAAATAAGCGCTTCCAGAATATCCAGTCCCCCGGCGCTGTGGCCTATTAAGATCACAGGCTTATCAGAGGCCCGGACGGACTCCGCTATGATGGCGGCGTTCTCTTTTACCAGGGACTCGGAGTTGACCGGCACCCGCTCATGGTCCACCAGATGCATGGCAAGCCAGCGGTCCTGGCTGTAAAAATATTCCCGCGGCAGAGGGGGGAATTTGTACAGTCTGGGAGTTTTATCCCCCACATCCGTGAACAGTCCCGGAACCAGAAGGATCCTGTACTTTTGAAGATTTTTAAGTTCCGGCGATTCCCATTCCCAGTCGGGATATGCGCGCGCATATGCGCCGTTATACTCCTCGGTTACATCCGGGTTCGCGCGGCCCGCGGCCTGCGGCGCCTGGGGTTCCGGTGCCGGAGAGGTTATACCGGGATCCGGCAAGGCATTAAGCTGTTCTATCGCGGGCCCGGCATAAGCGACCCTGAAGGCCCCGGCGATTATTGCTGCGAGTATTATCGCTGTTTTCATGCTTTTATTCCTTAATTCTTTCTTATATCCCGCTTGTAGTCGCGGTTCTTAAGACCGCGTTATATAAGTTTAGCCCTTTTGCCGATGGATAACCTGAGTCCAAAGACTATGGCGGCCTTGTTAATTGACCCAGGAGCGGCGGCTTAGTGACAATGCCTGTATTAAGCCAATGGCTTAACTCCCTTCCGGGAATGGTTGGCAATACATAAAAACCCCAGATAATGTTTTGTGGGCGATCTCATGTTTTGCGAAGGAAGTACCCTTTTTATCTGCAGTTTTCCCAGAGACGAATTAACCACCAAAATAAATAGTAGCATCAAGCGTATGGTGCATATATCTGTAAGGTTGGCTGCGACCTCCGGGGTGGGAAAGGATGTATCTTTGGGGCGGGCCCCGCACTTTGGCCCACTTCGGAAAAAGTGCGGGGCGGGGATAAATATATTATTAGGATTTCAAAGTAATGAGGAAGTGTCGGCGGGTATCGTTGGCGGGGTGACAGGCACGGGTCGGATCGGGCCGAGGAGGAACCGGCGCTCGCCCCACACTTTGGACGCAACGCTTCGAAGCGCCACGACCTTCCAAAGTGAGGGGCAAGTCGCCGGGCCGGCCGCAGGACCGATCCGACCCGCGCCTGGCAGGACCCCGAACCGGCAGCCGCCGGCATTACCGCATTATTAAGCGCCGGTATGCTTTAAAAAGCGCCAGGTGACTTTTTATTCTGTCAGACGCACCAGGCGGGCGTCGGAATCTTTGTAGCGCGCTCCGGACCCGGTCAGGAGCCGGTACAGGTTCCGGCTGAGCCCGGTCTGGCCGGCATCCTCGCAGATCCTGGCCAGGGCATAGTAGAATTCGGGGTTGGAGGCCGCCGGCTTTCGCAGTGTCAGCTCTTCGGGAAACCATTGCGCGGAGCTGAAATGGCCGCAGCGGATATTGGCCTCGAAAAGAAGAACGCGCTGGTCCGGGGTAAGGTCGCGCAAACGCCGCAGGGCTTCCAGCGTTTCCTTATGCTTGCCAAGGGTATTCAGGCAGTCGGTAAACACATCCTGGAAGCTTCGCGGCATAGCGGGGAACCGCCGGTCGATGAAATTCGCGAGGCCGACGCTCTTCTCCAGAATATCGGCCGCGGCCAGGCAATCCCCGGGCCGTCCGGCGCAGGCGGCCAGCGCCTCATCGGTGAGCAGCGCCAAGGCCAGTTTGGGCTGTCCGCGCTCCAAAGTCCGTCCGGCCAGCGCTACGATCTTTTCAGCGGGGACATGCTTCCAGAACGCCGGCCCCAACTCTTGCGCGGCCGCCTCCACGATCGAGACGGCCTCTTCGTCCGAAAAGATGTCCAGGCTTCCGCCCATGCGCAGAAATTGTGATAAGAGGCGGCCGAGTTCCCGGCTTAATTCCGGCCCCCGGGCATCGTCCAGCCGGGCACGTATCTCCTGGGCGAGCCTGGCCTGCCGCTCCGGTGCCGGGCCTCGGTATATGGGCGCGAGAGACCTTTTTATCCTGTGCCGAATGACGGACAGCACAACGGCCAGACCGATGAAGCTCAGGGTCGCGACCCAGTTCCAGTTCGTGCATTCGGAGTCGCCTGCAAATCCCCCGAATGCCACGCAGACCAGCCCCCAGAATATGCCCAGAAGGCTGACCAGAACCGCGCTCGCGACCAGCCCCCACAAAACCCCGCAAATTATAAGGCCGAACCGGGGAGTCAGCATGAAATCCTGATCGCCCAGCCAGAGATAGGCCAGCGCGAACAAGAACAGCTGCGGCGTGACCAGTCCAAGATGTATGGGAACTAACTTTTCAAAGCGGAAGATGGCGAGCCAAAAAAGATAAAAACTGATTATAAAACCGGCTGCCGGGATAATTCGTTTCATATGGTGCTCAAATAGTCAGCAACGACGGATCTTCTTGCGCCTTCTCGCCTAAAATAGTAAATATCTTTCTCGGATTGTTTTAATTTTATAACACCGCCCCGACTTTTTGTATTATAGCGGTAAGGGCGCGCTTTCCGCAAATTTATAAGCCTTCGGAAGCATCAAGTACATGGTAAACTTATAATAAAACATCCTTATGTTTACTACACATCAGTGAATCAGGGGAATAGTGAAAATATTTTTAAGGTTGGCTGCGACATACAGGGTGGGGAAGGATTTACCATTAAGGGCGGGCCCCGCACTTTGGCCCATTTCGGAAAAAGTGCGGGGCGGGGGTAAATATATATTTTCGGATTTCAGAGGAAGCATTAATAAGAAGTGCCGGCGGGTATCGATGGCGGGGTGACGATGGGCAGCCCTGCAACGAAGTGAAGGAAGCAAAAAGACTGCCCGTCGGCAGGACCCCGAACCGGCAACCGCCGGCATTACCACATTACTAAACTCCGGGATGCTTACTACAGTTCTAAGTTCTATGGACACTCGCGATCCCGCAAAATCGGTCAGCTGGCTTTACGTGGACATGAATTCCTTTTTCGCGTCCGTGGAGCAGGAGCTGGACCCGTCACTGCGCGGCAAACCCGTGGCGGTCGTGCCTTTGCACGCCGACAGCACTTGCTGCATCGCCGTCAGCTACGAGGGCAAGGCTTTCGGCGTTAAGACCGGCACCAAGGTCGGCGAGGCCAAGAGGCTCTGCCCGCAGATGAAGTTCATTGAGGGCGACCACGGCAACTATGTCAGGTATCATAATAAGATAGTCGAGGCCGTCGAGTCCTGCGTGCCCGTCGATTCGGTCTGCTCCATCGACGAAATGGCGTGCAGGCTGACCGGCTCCCAGCAGGATATGAAGGTCGCCGAAGCCCTCGCTCTTAAGATCAAGTCCGTCATCAGGACCACGGTCGGCTCTTCGCTGAAATGCTCCATCGGCCTCGGCCCGAACCGGTATCTCGCCAAGATCGCCGGAGATATGAAAAAGCCGGACGGCCTGACCGTCATCCGCCCCTGCGATCTGCCTCGGATACTTTATAACCTGAAGCTGCGCGACCTCACCGGGGTCGGAGCGCAGATGGAGGCAAGGCTCGAGCGCAAAGGTATCCGCAGCATGGAGCAGGTCTGCTCTTTGACCCCGGAGGAGATGAACCGGGCCTGGGGCAGCGTCTGCGGCGAAGAGATGTGGCATCTTCTGCGCGGTGAGGAATTGCCGGAGAAACTGGCGCTGCAAAAATCAATCAGCCACTCCCATGTTCTCCCCCCCGAACTGCGCAATGTCCAGGGGGCTTTGCGGATACTGAAGAAACTTACCGACAAGGCCGCCGCGAGGCTTAGGCAGGAGGGATTTTTCGCTTCCGGAATACACATCTTTGTCAGGTTTCTCGGGCAGGACAGCTGGAAGGCCCGCTGCGGGCTGATGGAGACTCAGGATACTTTGGCGTTCATCAACGCCGTTACGACGCTTTGGAAAGAGCTGCCCGACGGCCGTATCTTCGCTGTGGGCGTGGCGCTGAGCGGGCTGGTGCCGGAAGCTTTCCATGCACCCTCTCTCTTCGAGGACCAGCGGCAGGCCCGGCTGATAAAGACGCTTGACCGGCTGAACGTGAAATACGGGAAGGATGCGCTCCACTTCGGCGCGACCCACGAATCCGCCGGTCTGGTCCCGCTGCGCATCGCGTTCACCAGGATCCCCGACGAGGATGAAGGTTTGTAATAAACAAAACCTCCGCCGATACTGATAGCGAGCCAACCCTTCTTGATCTGATAGATCTCCCCTGAAACGATAACTAAAATCCTTAACTGCGTCCCATTTCTCCGCACGGCCTTAATTTTTTGTCCGGATCTTCCAGCGCGATCCAAAATTTCCTTTCAGTCCCTCTCCGTAATACTACATAGCAGGACCGCATAACTCCGCATATCAGCCGAACCAGCAGAGGGCTATACTTATCTTATGCCCGCTTTTGGCGAACATAAAATACTATCGCCCCGCGTGATCCTCCGGCCGTGCCGGTTGCTCGCGGCGATGGCTTTGCTGACCGGTCTCGCAGGCCCGCTATGCGCAGCGGTGTTAAAAGCTCCGTCAGTTCCTGATAATTTAAAAATTAAGAGGTATTTCGAAGCCAACCGCGGCCAGACCGACGCTTCGGTCAGGTTCTTCACCCGCGCCGCCGGCTACAACCTGTATTTGACCGCTTCGCAAGCCGTCACAGTCCTGCCCCGGCCCGAAGCCGATAAGGCCGGCGGTCCCATCGTAGTACGCATGAAGTTGAAGGGCGCTAATGCCAACCCCTCGGTTCAGGGTCTGAATATCCTGCCCGGGCGCACCAGCTATTTCCTGGGCGGCGACCGCTCTAAATGGCGGACCGGTGTGGAGCAGTACGCCAGCGTGAAGTTCGGACAGGTCTATCCCGGGATAGATATGGTCTACCGCTTCGATCAGGGGCATGTCGAACACGATTTTATCTTGGCGCCGGGAGCGGACCCTGGGCGCATTCTTATGGATTTTGAAGGCGGTCAGAGTCTCCGGTTGGACACCAGGGGCAGCCTGCTGATCTCCGTCGAAGGCGGCGACCTGACCTACAAGGCGCCTAAGTTGTACCAGCTGCTGAACGACAAGCGCGTCGACGTGAAAGGTCGTTTCGTGCTGGCGGGGGGCGGACAGGTCCGGTTCGAGGTTGGAAACTATATAAAGAGCAAGGAGTTGGTGATAGATCCGGAGATAATATATTCGTCATATCTGGGAGGCAGCCTCGACGATAGAGCCGGCGCGGTCGCCGTCGATGCTTCCGGAAATGTTTATCTGACCGGGTCTGTCGTTTCCACGAATTTCTCCCTAGGTTTCCCGGTCGGGTCGGACCGGCTTCAGACCATTAACGGCGGCGGTGCAAGCGACGTATTCGTGACCAAGATCAACGCGGCGGGAACGGCGGTAGTGTGGTCGACCTATTATGGCGGCTCCGGAGATGACATCGGGCGCGGCATCGCGGTGGACGGCGCGGGCAAAGTGTACATAACGGGCTCGACGACCGGCTCTATCCCGGGCCGCACGCATTTGTTCGGGACCGGAGGCGGAACGGACGCTTTTGTGGTGGCCATCAGTTCCGACGCCAACTCTCTGATCTACGCGGATCAATTCGGCGGGCCCGGCGAGGAAAGCGGCAATGGGATCGCCGTTGACCCGGCGGGCAACGCCTATGTGACGGGACATACCAATTCCGCCAATTTCCCGACGCTGAACCCCGCTCAGCCGGCCAACGGCGCGGCGGACGACGCGTTCGTTGCGAAGTTCGACGCGGCCGGCGGCCAGGTGTATGCCACCTACCTGGGCGGCACCAGCTTCGATCATGGCAACGCGATCGCCATCGACAGCGCGGGCAACGCCTACGTTACCGGGTATTGCGAAGCCGCTTTCCCGGTAACGGGACAGGCGTTTAAACCCACTATCACCGGAGCCTCCGACGCGTTCATAGCAAAATTGAACCAAGCTGGGTCCGCCTTTCTCTATGTGACGTACGTTGGCGGCTCCACCCTTGACGAAGGCACGGGCATCGCGCTGGACAGCGCGAACAATATTTATATTACAGGGTGGACGGATTCCACTGATTTCCCAGGCCCCGGCGCCACATACGCCTCTATGCGGACGGGTTCCGCTCAGCCGACCAAAGGAACCGGAGAAGATGCGTTCGTGTTCAAGCTTAATATCGGCGGCGGCGGGATACTTGACGGAGTGTATTCCACCTATTTGGGCGCCTCGGGCGCCGACAGGGCTTCCGCTATCGCGGTGGACGGCGGCGGCAACGCCTATGTGACCGGTCACACGGCCTCTACCGACTTCCCTTTGAAAAGTCCGTTCTCCGGAGGGGAGACACAGGTCGGGGGAGGAGCGTTCGTGACACAGATCAGTTCTACTGGCGGCAGCTTCGGCTTTTCGAGCTATCTGGGAGGGTCTACGGATGAAGAGGGACAGGGGATCGCTCTGGACAACGCAAATAATATCTATGTGACCGGCTGGACGAATTCGGCGGATTTCCCCTCGGTGAACGCTTTCCAGGCCGCAAATGCCGGTTCCTTCGACGCCTTTATCACTAAGCTCTCCCCGGCCGTGGCCGCGGAGTATTGCGTTTATATAGACACCGACGACATCCCTCTGGGAAATATCCGGGCGGACACGGAAGTGATGATCGGCACCAAAGCGGTTATAACCAACTGCGGGAACGTGAAGGTTACCTTCGAGTTCAAAGCGACCGATATCACGGCGGATAGCCCGTGGCAGATCTCCGATACCCAGGGCATAGACCGTTTTATTTTGTGGACCGCTATCAATAATGTCCAACCACTGGCTGCGGACTTTGGCGTTGAGGACAAACTGACGGAGGTTTCCGTCAAGGCCGATCCCGTAAAATTCGCCATAGGCGGCCAAACGGGAGTGTCGGTCGCACCCAATGAAGAGCGTACCCTTTGGTTCAAGCTGTTGACGCCGGTCAGTTCCAATACCGACAAGGAACAGAAACTTAACGTGACGGTGACGGCGGGTGCTCCGTAAACCCCGCCGAGTAAAAGGAGGCATAACGATCATGAATATTGCGCGCCTTATCGCAGGCGGTATCTTTATACTTACCCTTTGCACAAAAGCCGAAGCAAGGATAGGCCTTACCTCGCAGTTCGTGGATGTTGTGCTGGAAGGTCTTCAGCCCGGCCAGTCCTACAACCTCCGGGAGCTGAAGAACATTCCCTACGTGGTCAGCAACAGGGGGGATGTATCCATGAAAATAATCGTGGAGATCGAGACGCCTCAAAAAACCTCCTTGAGCGAGGGATACGAGCCTATCCCGGATATTAATTGGGTCCGGATCCTGCCCAACGAGTTCCAATTGGCCGCGGGAGAGAGCCATTTCTCCGAGATCATCGTAACGATCCCGGACGATCCCGCTTTGACCGGCCGGCATTTCCAGGCCGCGATCTGGGCTCACGGTTTGACGGAAGGTTCTATGTCGGTTGGCGTGCGCGGCAGGCTGCGCTTTTCGATCGGGAAGGGACCTGAAACGCTGAAGGCGGAGAAAAAGAGCAAGGCCATGCTGAGCCTGGACCTGGACCTTCAGCCGAGGAAGATCACCCTGCCCGGCGTGCCCGTTGGAAAGCATTACGACGCCATGGAAGCCGCCGGCCGCAGTCTGACGATCACCAATAGAGCGGCGGATGCCGTTCAGATCCAGTTCGTCAGCGCCGCATGGGACCAGCAGCAATTGCAGTATTTGCTTCCGCCCGATTATCAGCCCGCTCCCGATCCCAAATGGCTCACGCTCGATCCGAAGACGCTGAAAGTCAAAGGCGAACAAATCAAACGGGCGAGGTTCTATCTGGATATTCCCCATGACGCGGCGCATTACGGCAAGAAGTACGCGTTCCTGATATCGGCCAATATAAAAAACCAGGCGGTGCCGCTGGAACTTTATTCGGTGGTCTGCGTAACGATTGAAGCGGCGCCGGGTGGGAACAGCAGGTAGAGGTAAAGGTGTAGGTAAAGTAACTACAACTTTTTACTCTGCCTCCACCTTAACCTCAACCTTTATTTACAGCACAACTATAGATTTAGAAGTTAATTCGGAAAAGCGGTACATAGGAGAATAAGCAAATGAAGACAATGATGCGAGTAATGACGGTCCTTGGACTTGTGTTAAGCCTTGGACTGGTTGCGGCAATACCCGGACAGGCGGCGGTGTCGGCCGGATTCACGATCACGCTTACGCCCACTGGCGAACGCGGTGTTATCATAGACACGCAAACGATCGCGATGTCCGGGTTGTTGCTCGGTTCTACCGACTACACCGGCGGAGTCTCCGGCGTGGTCGTGATAACTACGGGCACGATAGCGCCGACTGAATACACCATCCAGGGAGCACTTACCAGCGGCTGGACCCTGTCGACCAGCGGCTATGCGGACGCACAGGACAAGCTGGCGGTTCACGCCTTGTTCAACAGCACAGCGCCTAACATAGCGGCCTTCGAGGGGACGGATATTATGAGGAATCTTCTCGGCGCAACGGCTCACGTCGGCGGCAGCAGCGCGACCAAATATGTGGGAGATCAGTCGATGACCAGCATGGCTCTGAACACCATCAGGAACCTGTGGTTCCAGCTCAAACTGCCTTCGACATCCAGCATGCTGAACGCGCAGACGATAACGGTGACAGTAACCGCAGAGGCGCCGATCTGATCGAACGAGGTTGATATCCGGCCCGGCGCAGTTAACCTGAAAACTTCAGTAGAAGTTTTCCGCTCGCATCGCGAGCGCCCCTCGGGAGGCATACGCCTCGTCGGGCCGGGCGCGCATAGCCCCGCACTTTTTCCGAAGTGGGCCAAAGTGCAGGGCATAGCGCTGGGCCTCCGCCCGCTTCGCGGGGAATTCTGCAGGATAATTCTCTGATTTTCACAATGAAAACCAGGTTGAACTGCAGAATTCAGGTTAATGGAATGGCGGAAGTCTGACGTTCTGAAGAAGACGGTAATGCCCGGCTGAGGCCGATGGCTTAGGTGCGCCATGGGTTCCGAGCTATAGGCTGGATTGAATCCCTCAGTTGAAGGATCAAACCTTCCGCGCCGAAAGTTGCAGTCGACTGCAACTTTCGGGCTGGGAGATGAATTATGTGAATAAATAAACCGGTTTCGATATAACGAAGGTACGTTCGGCTGAGTGTAACGTCTCGCAAATGGCTTAACTTTTGAAGGCTCAGATTTGAGCCGGATGTGAGGCGCGATGACGAAGACATACTACCTGTATGTTGAGGAAGAGCAACGAAACAGCCGGCCAAAGATGAGCCTCCCCCCGGGGGCTGGCCGCTTTTGGGCTGCAACTGCGTTGCGAATCGCTTACATAGCGCTGCTATGCCGCGCTCTTCGCTCCTTGTTTCGCTACAAAACTCGGCCAGTCAAAAGTAAAGTCATTTGCGAGACGCTACACTAACGCGGAAGACGCTGGTGAAATGGAGATCGCAATGCTCCGGCGCCGTCGTAGTCTCGCGCGAAGCGCCTGTTGAGGCGGCGGCATAAGGTGCGTGCCGCTACAAGGTAATGACGAAATTGCGTGGCTTAAATTATTGGCGCAAACTGATCGCGATCTGGTCGATCGCGGTCGTGGGGAGCTTTGTCCTTATAGGCGCCATATCCGCTAAAGCCCGGGCCGCCGGCTCCGTGGATTCATTCACCATTAAGCTCGGGCTTAAGGATGTCTGGCCCCCCGCCCCGGTGGCCGATCTGGACGCCGTTCACGGAGATGAAGGAAAAGCCCTGTTGATCTGGACCGCGCCTGACGAAAACAACGACATGTTCGCTGAAAAGTCGGCGGTTTCCGAATATATGATCAAAATCGCCACTTTTTCGATCGACAACCTTGCGGCGGACACTACGGCGTGGTGGAACCTGGCTTCGGATATCGCGGGAGCACCCGCCCCCTTGCCTCCCGGGAGTACTCAAACAATGCTGCTTGACAGCCTCACGCCCGGCGGGACCTACTTTTTTGCCATTCGGAGCCTGGATAACGCCGCCCTTCTTTCCCCGATAGACGCAAAAGCCTCGGCTTCCGGCCGGCAGGCCAGCGTCGTGATCTTCGACGCCGCGCCGCCCGCGCCGGCAAATTTAACCGCCGTGCCGGGCAATGGCCGGGTGACGCTCGTCTGGAATGCGGTCAGCGTCCCGGATCTGTGGTTTTACCGCATACACGTGGACTCCACGCCCCCGTACGATTTCGGGGATCAATTCCTGATCTCTGTGGCTTCCACCGCCACCTCTTTTGTACATACGGGCCTGACGCCCGGAACTACCTATTCATATTTTGTCACCGCAGTGGACAAAGGCGCGCCCGATTACGCCGGCTACGCTCTTGAGAGCGCGGGGTCCAACACGGTTTCAACTATGACGCTCCAGGTCCCGCCCGCACCGGCAGGGCTTACGCCTTACGGCGTCTTTGCAAGTTCGCTGGCCGTCTCCTGGAACGCCGCGGCCGGCGCCGCCTCATACACGCTGGTAGCGTCCACTTCCAGCGACTTTACCGGAGCTATCAGCGTACCGACGGCTAACACGTTCTCCGTCCTGACAAACCTCTCCGCCGATACGACTTATTTCCTCCGGGTAAACGCCTCAAATGTCGAGGGCCCCGGTGTCTTCTCAAACCCCGTCTCCACGCCGACCCTGGCCAATGCGCCCCTGCCTAAAGCATTCGACAACGTGACAGTTTCCGCTTTCAGGGCGAACTGGCTGCCAAATGGAAATCCGGCAGCGACAGGTTACCGCATCGAGATCTCCACGGCTATGAACTTTTCCGCCATAACGCTGGCCGCCGGCGTCAACGGTTCCTCCGCCGCTTTCATTTCCCTCGCGACGGATACCACTTATTATGCACGGGCGCGCGCCGTTAACGCCGCGAAAATCCCCACGCTTTGGGTGGACCTTGGAGGCGTTGTAACCGCTTACGGGGTTCTGGCGGTTTCCGCCGACAAGCTGACGAACGTCTGGTATGCCGTACCGCCTACCAGCTTCAACGCGCAGGGAGCCGACCACTACCACTACAAGATCGCTTCAAGCTCTTCTGATCTGCCTTCCTCGGCGGACCCGTCGTTCTACGGGGCTCCGCTTACCCTGGACCTGAGCGACGGTATCTGGTATTTCAACGTACGCGGCGAAGGGCCGGCGCATAATCCCGTCGGGTACGCCTCGTACGGGCCGCTGGAAATAGACTCCCTCCCGCCCGTTATGACTGCGATACGGGCGCAGAGCAGCGCGACGGATCTCACGCCCGCTCTGTCTGATGTGCCGTCGGACGCTCCGAACCCGCGCTTCAGCTGGGACGTTCCCGTCTCCCGCTCGCCGATACTGGGCTACAGCTACGCGGTCTTTATAGATTCCGCTTCGGAACCCGGAGACACCGTCAATACCGCGCTCAACTTCCTTGATTACGCTGTTCCGTCGGTCGGCATATACTACTTGAAAGTGAAAGCTCTGGGCGGCTCCGGCAACTGGAGCCCCTGGGCTTCGTTCACCTATATTTTCCTGGATCTCCCGTCGCAAACCAGCGTCACCCCGGAAAACAACTACTTTAATCCGCGCAGCGCCCGGCAGATGCTGCTGCACTGCGATATTCACCGGCCGGGCAGGGTGAGGATACGGATATTCAATCTTAGAGGGGAGCTGATCAAAACTCTGGAGGATGCGCAAAAGCCGTCGGGCCGTTACACTATAACCTGGGACGGTTTGAACAACTCGGGAGAGACGGTCGCCACAGGCGTTTACCTTGTGTATGCGGAAGCGCCGGGATATAAGAGGACATTTAAATGTATCGTAGCCAGGTAAATAAGCGCGGTGGCGCATGGCGTAAGGAGCGGCTTGTTGTTTTGCTCGCTTGCGCCCTCGTGTCCGCGGCTTTTGCGCCGCTCTACGCGGATGCGGGCCGCACCGGCGCTGTTTTTATGAGAGAGGGTTTTGACCCGCGGGCCAAGGCCCTTGGGGAGGCGTATGTGGGCATCGCCGACGATGCCTACTCGATGTTTTACAATGTCGCCGGTCTGTCCCGGATCGATAAACAGCTGATAACCACCGCCTATTTACAGGGGCTCGCGGACTCCAACGCCCAGCTTATCGGGTATGCCCAGCCGGTGGGCGCCCGCCAGTCCGTGGGAGTAAGTCTGGCGCACTTCACGGCGGGAACCATAGATATCTACGGGCCTGCGGGTTCGGTGGAGTCTAGAAACGCGGAGGAGGACCTGCTTTTGTCACTGGGTTACGGCATAGCCGGAAAAAGTTCGGGCAGAGGACAATGGCATCTGGGCGCGGGCGTCAAGCTGTTCAAATCCACGCTGGCGGAGGAAGTCCGGGCCACTGCCGCGGCGCTGGACCTCGGCGGGCTTTGGACCGATCCCCGCTTCTCTCTTGGTATCAGCCTCTCCAATCTGGGGCCCGGGATAGGCTATAATGGCGGTATAGCGACCGGCCACAAGGATCCGCTCCCCGCCACCCTGCGTTTCGGAGGTTCGGTGTTCGTTCCCCTTGCCCCGCCTTCAAACCGCTGGCTCATTACCGCGGAGGTCCGCAGGGTCTTTTTAGAAAGGACCACATTTGCCATAGGGACTGAGTTCCTTTACCGGAACACCGCCGCTCTCCGGCTGGGCTATGGAACGGGGCAGGACCTCGGTTCGCTCAGCATGGGGCTTGGCCTTCAATGGGAGGGTTTCCGGCTGGATTACTCGCTAGGGCTCATGCAGGCTATTAACCATCAGCAGGCTATCTCCATCACCCATTTCTTCGGACCCGGCCGGAGCGCCCCCCCCGCGGCCTCCGCGGAAGTCAGGCCCTCAGCCCCGGTGCCTGAGGATGAACCAAAGACCGCGCGGCCAAACACCATCTTACTGACAGTCCCGGGAAATTGAATACGCGCACAGGGTGTTCGGGGAAACCCCGTCAACACGGGTTCTTCTCCTGAAGGATTCAGGGTAGTTTAATTTTTGGGAATATAAGCGTGAAGGTCGTGCCTTTGCTTACTACGCTGCGTACTTCTATTTTGCCATTGCAGGCTTGCGTTATCTGCTTGATCAGCGCGAGCCCGAGCCCCAGCCCGCCGCTTTTCCTGGTCATGTAATCGGCCACCTGATAAAACGTGTCATAGAGCCCTTCAAGTTTTTCTTCCGGTATCCCGATGCCGGCGTCTTCCACGCTGAGCCGGATCTCCTTGGCGCTTTCAGCCAGCTTTATTTTTACGACGCCTCCCGCGGGACCGAATACGACGGCGTTCTTTATGAGATGTTTTATGGCCAGGGTCAGCTTTTCCGGCTCGCAGTTCATGGTCAGGGCGGTTTCGGGGAAGAAAGTAAGCGCGGACGCGCCATGATCCTTAAAAAGAGGTTTCAGTTCCGCGACCGCTTTTTTTATCAGGTCCGCCGGATCCGCCGCCGATAATTGCGCCGGGGTTGTTGAATTATTTGAAGCCGTATACGCAAGTATGTCTTCAATAATTTCACTCAGGCGCAGCGCGCTTGTTTGCGCGGCATTTATTACTTCCTCAGGCGCTCCCGCGGCTCCGCTGCCTTTAATTATCTCGAGTCCGGTCGATATTATCGCCAGCGGAGTCTTTAATTCATGCCCGATAGTGGACAGAAAAGCGGTTTTCATCTTTTCAAGAGATTGCAGCTGGGAATAAGCGGCCAGGATTTCGTCCCTGGCGGCCTTAGTGTTCGTAAGCTCGATGGAAAGTTTCCGTTTCTGAAGGCACCGTTCCACGACAAGCTGGAGCATTTCGTCAGAGAACGGTTTTGTCAGGTAATCATAGGCTCCGGCTTTAAGCGCGCCTATCGCATTTTCAAGATTCGGCTCGCCCGTCATTATGATGATATCGCACGTGGCGGCCATGTCTTTCATTTTTTTAGTCAGGGTTATGCCGTCCATCCCCGGTAGATTTATGTCTATCAGGGCCAGATCAAAAGGCTCCAGGAGCACTTTGCTCAGGAATTCTTCGGCCGACCCGACCGCCGAGGTCGCAAAACCGCGGCTTCCTAGCGCGCGGACGAGAAAAGCGGACATGGAGCTGTCATCGTCGACTATAAGTATGCTGGTTTTATTTTTTTCCATTGAATTCATCCCTCCGTCAAGAAGTCAACTGCCGGCATGATTCCGGCATCTGCCGCTGATTTCACGCTTCCGGGACCGATTTCACAGTTAACCTGAAAACCAGTTGAAGTGACATAATTGTCGGGTAGTGCAGAATTTTTTTATCCCGTCATTCCGGCGAAAGCCGGAATCCAGGCCCTGTCGGAATCTGGACACCGGCCCCCGTATCAAGTACGGGGCAAGCTTCGCCGGTGTGACGAACCAACAGAAGTTTTCAGGTTAATGAAGGCTCCCCGTCCAGGGCTTTTCTTACCGCGCGCAGAACGGTGTCGATCTTCAGCGGTTTTTCGAGGAGCATCCTGCCGGGCTCCAAAATATTCTGGTGGGTTATGGCGATATCGGTGTAGCCGGACATGAAGATCACCTTCATTTCCGGGATAATGGCGGCCGTGACCTTTGATAATTCGTAGCCGTTCATCTGCGGCATGACCATGTCCGTGAGCATCAGGCCGATATCCTTGCGGAGTTCGCAGAGCCGGACGGCTTCACCGGGCCCGGACGCCTCCAGGACGTTGTACCCGTTCTGCGACAAGGCGCGAGATATAAACCTGAGTACGGCCGCGTCATCCTCGACCAGCAGGATAGTTTCGGTGCCGCGATAAGAGGGAATGGGCGTGTTTTCCGCCGGTTTCTCATAGGCCCCGCCGGCGGTTACGGGCAGATAGATCTTAAAGGTCGTGCCTATGCCGGGTTCGCTGTAGACGAAGATGCTCCCTTTGTTCTTCTTGACTATGGCATATACGATGGAAAGCCCCAGGCCGGTGCCTTTGCCCTTTTCCTTGGTGGTGAAGAAAGGCTCGAATATGTGCCCCATGATCTCCGGGCTCATTCCGGACCCGGTGTCGCTGACAGCCAGCATGACGTAGCGGCCGGGGAAAACGCCGGAGTGGTTGGCGGCATAATCGGCGTCCAGTTCAACCTCCGCCGTCTCAAAGATCAGCTTTCCCCCGTCCGGCATGGCGTCCATAGCGTTGAGCGCCAGATTCGTAATTACCTGTCCGATCTGCCCCGGATTGGCCAGCACATATGCCGCCGCGGAATTGAGGGAGGTCTTGAATTCGATATTCTCCGGAATCGTGCCGCGGAGCATTTTGATTGTTTCCGGTATTAGCTTGTCCAGGTTCAGTTCGCGGAACTGAACGACCTGCTTTTGGCTGAAAGTCAGCAGCTGCCGGGTCAGGGCGATGGCCCGGTCTCCGGCCAGCATTACTTGCTCCACATCGGCGCGTTTCGGATCTCCCTCCGGGATAGCCCTGCGGAGAAACTCGGCGAAGCCCATGATCGCGGTTAGGATATTGTTCAGATCATGGGCGAGGCCGCCGGCCAGCTGGCCCACGGCTTCCATCTTCTGGGCCTGCGCGAACTGCTCCTCTACCCGCGCATGGATGATCTCGGATGCGATAATATCAGTGACGGACTGGATGAAATCCTTCTGTTTCACGGTAAAGGCGGCCCCCTCTTTCGTATAGAGGTTAAGAACACCAAGCGTCGCGCCCGCGGCAATAATGGGCGCGCAATAGTGGCCATGCGGAAGCATTCCCGCGTAGCGTATCTCATGGTCCGGGTCAATGTGGTCCACGGCCACGACCTTCCCGCTCGCGGCGGCCTTGCCGCACAGGCATTTTCCGAGCGGCACCTTCGCGCAGGCTACCAGCAGGGCCGGGGCAAGCCCCTGTTGAACCGCCAAAGTCAGAGTTTGTCCGTTTAACAAAAAAATGGCGCCTTTAGGCTGCACCGCAAGCCATGGAATTGAAAACAGGGTGGTAAGCTGAGCGGACATTTTCTGCTGCAGTGCAATAGGCTCTAAGGATTGCTGGCGTATAGTGTTGAGCATCCGCTCCATCTCATAACTTTCGCGGATACCCGCTTCGGTCTTCTTGCGCTCGGTAATATCGCGCGAAATATCCAGTATCAGCTGCTTTCCGCCCGCCATTATATCCTCGACCGAGACTTCCAGATCGAGGACCGAGCCGTCCTTGCGGCGGTGCTTCGTCTCGAAGGTCAGGCTTCCGGCCGGCTCCCTGAGCGAGGAGGCCGGGATATCGGTGTCAAAAAATGAAACAGGTTTGCCTATAAGCTCTTCGCGCGAGTAGCCGTGCATCCGCAGCGCCGCGGCGTTGGCGTCTATGATGACCGGCGCCCCTTCGGTCTGCAGCTCAAGAAGCATTATGGAATCGCGGGCCTGCTCAAAAAGCAGCCGGTGCCGCTCTTCGCTCTCGCGCAATTTTTCAAGAGCCTTCTGTCTTTCTTCTTCGGCTTTCACGACCGCGGCTATTATGCCCAGGAGCTTCAGGTCTTCTTCCGCCGGCTGGAAATCCCTGCCCCAGACAAGAGCCAGGGAGCCGACTATAAGGCCGCCTAAACCGACCTTATAACCCAGATAGGTCCGTAAACCGTATTTTGAGACATTAATATCCGTTTTCAGATAGGAGGAGGACTGAAGGCCGCGCAGCAGCGAGAACGGTTCACCGGACTCATTCACTATTACATCATGGCAGATATGCCCTTCGGCCTCATCTTCGAGCGTCATGCCGGCGGGCAGTTTGTAGCTGCCCTCCACTTTAAGCCGGTCCCCGTGAAAGCGGTTGTAAAGTCCGGCGTCGGCCCCAAGAGTCTTGCAGGCAAGCTCTACAAGGCTGGTAACATTTTCCTTATAATCGACGCCAAGGCCCGTCAGGGTGGCGTTTACCAGCTCAAGGCGCTCGCGGTAACGCTTAATTTCAGTAATGTCGCGTTCCACTGAGATCCCCATGCGCTTGCCGCCGACCAGCAGATCCCGCGCTGACGTTTCAGCGGTAAAAACCGAGCCGTCCTTACGCTTATGGCGAACCTCGATACTTATGCTCCCGACGTCGCGCTGTTTACTGGTCTTCTCCTTCATTAAACGCACGGTAGCAACGTCCGCGTTTAACATCGACACAGGCTTGCCGAGGAGTTCTTCGCGCTGGTAACCGAACGCCTTCAGCGCCGCGGCATTAGCCTCCCGGATAACTGGCTCCCCGTCAGAAGGCAGTTCAAGCAGCAGAATGGTATCGGTTGCCTGCTCAAAAAGCGTCCGGTACTTGACTTCGCTTTCGGCCAGGGCCGTTTCAGCCCGCTTGCGCATAAGCGCCTCTCCGATGTGCGATGCGATCCCTTCAAAAAGTTCGATCGTTTCGATGGTGAAGCATCCCTTACGCTTATCATTGAGCTGGATCAGACCGACGATCCTGTCCTGGGTCCGAATGGGTACCAGCGCTATGGAGGCATAGCCGTGATGCATGCATTGGTTGCGCGGATTATGCCGGGGATCCACTCCGGGCGGCATGTCCAGAAGCGGGAACGAATCGTTCGTCCAAAAGCTTCCGCCGGGTGTGAATAGCGGATTGGCCGGATCGGTCCTGCCGGAAATGACGAGCCCGCAGGTACATTCCAGACTGACGCAGCCGTCTTTGTTCCCGCATGCCCCGCCATCCGCCTCGCGCGCGAGCAGCGTATTTTCCGTACACAGAAAATCTTTGGAAAAGCCTTCCTGAACTATATACGGGAAATCATCCCCATCCTTCAGGCGAATGCCCACGGCGTCAAATCCGGTCTGCGCCTTCACCGCGGCGAGGACGCGCTGGACCGACTCCTGAAAGTTCCCCGGCTTGTTCAGCAGCCGCAGGATCTCCCGCGCCATTTCTTTAGATGCTTCCGCCTGCTTGCGTACGGAGATGTCGCGGATGTTGCATTGGATGACCTTTTTGCCGCCGGCCTGATAGACGTTGCTGACGAATTCCACGGGCGCCTTTTTCCCATCTTTCGTCTCGAGCGGCAGGTCTTCATAGCGGATATAGCCCCGCGCTTTCAATTGCTGAAAATCGTTCTTTGACGAAGCGATATCCTTGAAAGGGCCCACCTCCCAAAGATGCTTCCCGACGAAAGCGTCTTTGGAATAGCCCAGCAGTTCGGTCATGAACGGATTGGCCTCCGTGATCATGCCCGTTTCGAAGTCGAGCAGAAGTATGCCGTCCTTCGCCGCCTCGAACAGCCTGCGGTAGCGCTCCTCGTTCTCCCGCAGGGCTTCTCCCGCCTGCTTGCGCTCGGTAATGTCCCGCGTGATGGCCAGGATAAGGGTCTTGCCGCCGATCTCCATCTTGGCCGTTGAGGATTCTATATCAAAGATGGAGCCGTCCTTGCGCCGATGCTGCGACTCGAAGGTCGCGGTCTTGTTCGACAGCGCGGCGCTGACATGTTTCTTGACCAAAGATTTAGGGAGAATCTCCGGAATAAGAATGGAAATTGATCTGCCCAACAGCTCGCCGCGCGAGTAGCCGTGCATGCTCAGGGTGGCCGCGTTGATCTCCCGGATCACCGCATCCCCGTCCGGCGTCGGTTCGAGCAGTATAATGGAATCGCGCGCCTGCTCGAACAGCTCACGGTGCTCCTCTTCGCTTTCCCGCAGCAGCTTCTGGACTTTTTGTTCCGTCAGGTCCGTGATAACGAGGCAGAAAACCGTCTCCGCGCCTTCGGTTTCCAAACGGGAGGCCGACAGATAGACGGGCACCGGACGACAGGCGCTGTTTTTCAGGTTAATTTCCCCATGACCGGGTTTTATGCCGGTTCGCGCGAGGATGACGTCGAACTCCGGCTGGTCGGCGGGCGGCAGATAATTCCGCAGAGTGGAGCCCAGGACCCGATCGAGCGGCAGTCCCAGCATCTTCGCCAGAGAGGCGTTGGCGTAAAGTATGACTCCGCCGGTGGATAAGGTCGCCGCGCCCTCGTTCATCGTTTCGATGAGCCGCCTGTAGGCGAGGTCGGCCCCGCCCAGGGTGTAGAGCTGGCTGCCCTCCTCGCCGGCGAGCATCAGCGCGTCCACTTTCCCGCTGTGGACGGCGCGCAAAACCTCTTCGGCCTGGGCCAGCCGGGCGCGGAGGCCTTTCAGTTCCGCTTTAAGTTCGGGTACCGAAGGTTTGCCTGTCATACCCCGGTTCCTTTTATATATGGCTGCGGCTTCAGGTCCAGTCCGATCAGGACCCGCTCGCGGTCCGAAAGATCGCCTATGATCCGCCGCAGGGGCGGTGGAAGTTTCTTGATCAGCGTGGGCACGGCGATGATCTGATCCCCTTTGGCCAGATCAGGCTGCTGGTAGAGGTCTATAACCTTAAGGCTGTAGCGCCCTTTCAGCTTCTCCTCGCAGATCTCTTTGATGTTGGCGACGGCGCGGGTGGAGCGCGGGGTCATGCCCGCCACATACAAACACAGTACGGCCCGCTGCCCGGCCGGCTTGGTCGGGGAGCCCTCAATGTCGGATGCCGCTCTCTTTGCTTTCTTGGGTTTCATAGCTGCGCCGCCTCACTTGTGTTTTGCCGTTCCGCCTGTCGCGTCGCCCTGCCGCAAGCGCCCCATTTGGACGCGGTCGCCCGCAAGCACCCCGGCGCGCGTCTGGGCCTGTCCGCTCGTCTTTGCCTCTTCGGCGTTCTCGACTTCGAACTCTACGCGCAGCGCGGCGATCTGCGCCTCCATGGCCTGCCGCTTGCGCTCCAGCAGCCGCTCCCTGCCCTCGGCGTCCTCTTTGCGCACCAGGGCCTGGGCCTTCTCCTGCGCCTCCAGAGCGTTCCGCGCGCTGCCGGCGAGCAGGATGCCGGAAGGCCCGGCATACACGTCGCGCAGTTCGACGCCGCGGCCGGTCAGCAGGAACTCGCGGACCTGGTTGGAATGCGCCATGCCGCGCGACTTCACCAGATGCAGCACGCGGTTGCGCTCCGATCCGTTCTGCACGTCCCCGAGAAGCAGCCAGGTGTCCATCAGCGACGACACCCCGGCCTCCGAGGCTTCCGTCAGGCCGCCGCCCGTGGTCAGGCTGGTGAACAGGGCCGTGATCTGCCGCATTTTAAAGAAGTCGATCAGCCGCGTCAGCATGGCTTTGATCTCAGACCCGCTCCCCAGCGCGGCGAAATCGGTTACCGGGTCGATGATGCCGACCCGCGGCTCGAACTCGTTGACCAGTTTGTGGATGGTCACCAGATGCCTCTCCAGGCCGCAGACCGTGGGCCGTTCCGAATGAAAGCGCAGCGTCCCGCGCCGCACCGCCGGTTCCAGGTCGACGCCGATGGAGCGCATATTGCGGATGATCTGGCCGGGCGATTCTTCGAACGCGAACCACAGGCACCGCTCGCCGCGAGCGGCGGCCGCGAGGGCAAAATGCGCCGCCAGGCTCGTCTTGCCGGAGCCCGCCGTGCCGGACACCAGCACGGTGCTGCCGCGGTAATAGCCCTTGCCGCCCATCATCGCGTCCAGGCGCAAAACGCCCGAGGACACGCGTTCGGAGCCCGCTTTGTGCTTCAGCCCCATCGAGGTGACCGGCAGTATGGAGATGCCGCCCTCGTCTATCAGAAAAGGATACTCGTTCATGCCGTGGGTCGAGCCGCGGTATTTGACGATCCGCAGCCGCCGCGTGGACATCTCACCCTCCACGCGGTTATCCAGCAGGATCACGCAGTCGGCCACGTATTCCTCCAGCCCGTAGCGGGTCAGGCTGTTCTCTCCCCGCTCGCCGGTGATGATGGCCGTGACGCCTTTGTCCTTCAGCCAGCAGAACAGACGGCGCAGCTCGGCGCGCAGGATGGCGGTATCGGACAGCCCGGAAAAAAGCGCCTCCACGGTGTCGAGCACCACGCGCTTCGCGCCGATGCCGTCGATCGCGTGCCCGAGCCGGATGAACAGCCCTTCGAGATCGTAATCGCCCGATTTTTCGATCTCGCCGCGCTCGATGCTGACGAAGTCGAACGCCAGCTTTTTCCGCGCGACAAGCGTATTAAGATCATACCCGAGCGAGGCGAAGTTCTTCGCCAGTTCGTCCGGGGTCTCCTCGAAGGCCATGAAGACCCCCGGCTCCCCGAAGTCCGCCGCTCCGCGCACGAGGAATTCCATGGCCAGCAGCGTCTTGCCGCAGCCGGCGCCGCCGCACAGCAGGGTCGGCCGCCCTTTCGGCAGGCCGCCGCCGGTGAGTTCATCGAGCCCCCGGATGCCGGTGGGCGCTTTGGGCAGTAAGGGACTGCGGCGGGGTTTACGGGCCGTATCTTTGGGGCGGTTTAAAACCGTGTCGCTGTGTTTCATAGGTCGTGCCTCCGGCGCATACTCAGAAATTCAGGTGAACGCAAAGTCTATAGACAATGCGCTATCGATGTTGAGTTACGAGTTAGCGTGTATAAGATGAAGTATAATCCTTTGCCGATACCGCGGCTATTCGGAGTTTTACTAGCCGGCACAGTACTATTACGGATTCCTGATGCGGGTTGAGCGGACCGACGCAGTTCAATAAGAATGGGCCGTGATGAATCAGACCGGCCTAGGTATGTTAAGGGAGCGAGACGGATGAGCCGGACAAAGATGCGCCGCCACAGGACGGACGGCGCTTTTCCCCGGAAAATATTTTAAATTTAAGGGTTCGGACCAATGATTATTTAGGCGTGCCGGGCGGCGGGCTGTTGGCCGGCGACAGTTTTCCTGTTAAAGGGCCGTTCTTGATCTTCACGGTTTTAAAAAGCTGTCCGTTGATCGTGATCTGGCAGGAGATGGCCGCCTTTTGAATATCGTTAGAGCTTCCGAAGCCGGCATTGCTCCGCAGGACGGCCAGCCTGGTCACCTTAGGCATGAAAGAGGCGTCTGAAGAACGCTGAAGATAAGCGGAAGCGGTGTCCATGTCCTTATCTTTTGAATTGTCTATAAAAACTCCCTCCAGCGCGATCGTTTCTTTGATCGGCAGGAGCGATTTATTCGTCCACTTCATGATCAGCGTCGGCTGGTAGATCGCCGAGTCCGAGGCCGGGTCGATGTATTTAAAGAACCCGCTTTCGGAGGCGGTCAGTTCGATCCGCTCGATAGCGGGAATGATCTTTTCTCCGGCATCGGTAAAGTCATATTCCCTGACGGCCGCGTCGTTCTCAAAAAGGATCTCCTTGGTCTGCACTCCGTTGATCGTGAACTGCTTCTGTATCCCGTTCCTCTTCCCGTTCTTATATTCCGAGGTGCCGATCACCGCGCCGCTTTCGTAATACTCTTTTACGGTCCCCGAAAGCTGACCGGAGGCGTCGAATGGGAATTCCACGCTCAGGAGGCCGTTTGGAAAGTAGTTGTAGCCTTTGTTTATTCTTTTCCCGTCCTTAAGCTCGCGAATGGACCTTTTGTATTTTTTCCCGGTTAACTTGTTTACAGCGTAGAACGCCACCGTTCCGGTCACGGGCTGGCCGGTATCCTTAAAGGTGTAAATGTTTGTTTTTTCGTCAACGGTGATCTTGTCCCCGTCGATCTGCGCGCCGACCAAGGAGCAGGCCGCCAATAAAAACATAAGCCCGATGATCGCTAAGACTTTATTCATATCGTAAATATTCTAGCAAATGGGCCCCCTTGTAAGCCTCCCAAATCCTCCGGTAAAGGAGGATTCGGGACCTCCGGGATTAATGCCGGCGCTCATCAAAAAGTTTTCACCTCGGCAAATTTATTCCCAAGATCCCGAAAAATTAGTTGTAGCTGATTTTGGGAGAGCGCGAAAGTGTTTTGCGGTCCGGCGCCGCAAAACCCTATCGAACCTCGCCGCCTTTCGCATAAAAGTTTTAAACGCGGCGGGGTATAATTGGAGGACTCCGACCTGGCCGCAGCGGCCATCCCGAACTTGCTCGCCCCGCACTTTGGACGCAACTCTTCGAAGCGCCACGATCTTCCAAAGTGCGGGGCAAGCCCGCCGCTTCGCCAAAAGTTTCTTGAGACAGCCGTGCGATATCGGACCTTTTTTCCTCTGGGTATTTTGGCCCTTCGGAAAAAGGGTCTAAAAGCCCTGCTGCCGGATTCCGCAGGCTGCTACAATATTCATGAAAGCGGTGAGGAGGCGTTATGAAAACTATTTTGACGGCTATTGCGGTGTTCGGCGCATGCGGGCAACTTTACGCGGTCAATTTCGATTCGCCCGGGACCGATATCAGCCGGGAAATATCAGCGCAGACCCTTTCCGCTGCGGCCCCTTCTCCGGAGGAAGTACTGTTCTACGTCAGGACCGACGGCACCGGAGTTTTCCGGGCGGCGGAACTGCCGTCAGCGAACGCCGACCTTCTGGCGGAACTGCGCGGCGGAGAGCGCATCAAGGTGCTTGGCAGAACCGGTGATTTCTATAAAGTTTCCATCAACCGCCGCGAATACGATGCCGAGTCCGGACAATGGGTCAATACCCAGGGCTGGGTGAGCGTCGAAAGCGTGGGAGAGGACGCTCCCGAGGCCGGGTCGCTTACCATCCCGATGACGTTCCAGGAGATGAAGCCGGACGGCTGCCGCGCGGCGTTCACGGAAAAACTGAAAGTTTTCGCGGAACAAAGAGTGCCGTATGTCTGGGGCGGAACGTCCCACTCCGGCGTGGACTGCTCCGGCCTGGTAGTGGCGGCGATGCTGGAATCCGGCTGCGTCTCCCAGACGCCTCCGCGCACCGCGGCGGACCAGCAGCGGGCCGCGACTCCTAAAACCGGCGTGGAACAGCTGCAGCCGGGAGATCTGATCTTCGTCGGCACGCCTGCCCATCACGTAATAATTTTCCTGGGTAAAGATGAGTCCGGCGGCTATTCTGTCATAGAAGCGCCGTACACGGGGAGCGTGGTCAATATTCATCCCCTGCAGCTTTCGGAAAATAACACCTTCGGGTCCATCCTGCAGTAACGCCGGCATTAATCCCGGAGATCCCAAATCCTCCTTTATCGGAGGATTTGGGATATTTCAAGGAGCTAAGTGAAAATAAATAAGATCCTGCCCGTATCGCTGGTATTCGTCTTATTCCCGTTCAGCGCCTACACGGCTGAAACGGTTTCTTTAAAACAATTGACCGGCGCTTCCGGAGCCGGGCTGCCCGCCATCGCTTTTGAGGGCCTTCCGGCACGCGCGCTGATTTCGGCGGATAAGCCCGTGCCCGCATCGTCCGACCTGAGCCTGTCCGAACTGGCGGCCGAGCTGTCAAAAGAACCTGGCGCCATCGACGATCTTATTGAAGAACTCACCGGGAAGGACGGATATCTTGGCGGCGCCTGGGCCACTCCGGAGATCAAGGCCGCCCTGGCCAAGGCCCTGAAAGGATCCGATAAGGAATTCCTTGACCGGTTCCCCATCCTCACGCCGAAGGAACTTTTAGCCGCGGCGGCCGCTTACGCCAAGCAGCAGCCTCCGGTCAAAGAAACGCCTGTACCGGACGAGCAGACCCTCGTACTGAGCGGCGAGCCGAAAACGCCTCAGGCGGACGAGTTCCTTAAGCCGATCGGCCATGGCCTCCTCTACGGCGACGAGACGATGCCGGCTGACGGGGCCGCATACGGGGACAGCATAGAGCTGTCGCAGGCGCTGGACCGCCTGGCCGATAACGATCCGGCCGCGCCGCGCTTCACCCTTCGCTACGCCGATAAAAATTTCTCCTCCGTCGCCGGATTCCTCTCCGCGCTCCAGGCGGATGGCGTTTCCATCGAGGTCGCGGACCGCCGCTATTTCGCGAACTTCGGTGATCTGCGCTACGAGCATAACGGCATCCGCCGCGAGGTCCGCACCCCGATCTATGTGGACACCGGACTTAAACTTTCCGGCGGCAAAACGCTGGTCCTCCCCGTAACGCACAGCGAGCTCGATATCTATCTGCGCGGGAAAGTGAACGCCGACCTGACCTTCTTCTTCGGCATGGACGGCCTGTCCTCTTTCCGCACCAACGCGGCGACGAATATGCGCTGGGTGGGCGGACGGACGGTGAAGACCTATACAGGCGCCGGAGCGATAGCGCTGCTCGAACGCGCGGCGTGGGTTCACCGGGGGATGAAGGCCAAAGCTCAGGGCCTGCCGCAGGGCGGCTATGGGCCGCTGGGCGACTGCAACGACGTGAACGCCTTTATTACCGGACGCCCCGCCTATCCCATGACGCGAACCCCCGAACTGTTTTCTGGCGCGGCGGGCCTCGACTCCGTTTCCAACGCTCTGCCCTACGATCTGAACTCCATGCCCGCGCCGGCCGTGGTCATAGACTCGCTGCCCTTCGGGAACATCTCGGACATCCCCTTCCCCGAAGTGCGCCTGGGACTGCGCGAACTCGGCGCGCGGTAAGACGGCGCACTCGCTCGGCGGTTCAATTTAATAATATCAGGAATTCCCTTTTAGAGCGGGATTGGCCGCAAAAAGGCACATAGAGCACAAATGGTAATTAGATAACTGCAAGATGGGGGAAGGTGTAAAAGGGACTACGAGCATTCTCACACGAAGGTGCGAAGAAAAAGCCGGAAAAAGATTAACATGGATATACAGGATGAACAGGATGTCGGATATTAGACCCTATCCTGTATATCCTGCCCATCCATGGAATCGCAGTTTTTGTTCTTACTTCGCAGTCCGCTCCGCGGCTTTGTGTGGGAAATCTTTCTGTGACTTTTGCGCCTTATTGCGGCTAATTCTGAAAATTCCGCCGGAAAGGCGTCGACCTAACCCGAAGGAATTCAGGTGGACCTGAATTCTTTCGGGTTATTTTATCGGCGTGCAGGGGGTGTGCCGTCGGCGTCTTCTTCTTTAGCCTCTCCGTCGAAGGAAAGGATCAGGTTCATCAGAACGGCCAGCACCGTGCCGAAAGCTATGCCGGCGATGTTTATGCCGCCCGCTGTGAAACCTTTGACGCCGAGGCCCGTGGAGATTATTATGGACGAGCCCGCGATTATCAGGTTCTTATGCGAGCAGAAATCCACTTTCGCGTCCATCCATATTTTTATCCCCATTATAGCGATAAGACCGTAAAGTATGACGGTCACGCCGCCCAGCACCGGGGCCGGTATGGATTGCACCACGGCGCCGAACTTCGGACAGAGGCCCAGCAGCAGCGCCATGCAGGCCGCCGCGATAAAATTGTACACGCTGAAAACCCTGGTTATGGCCATCACTCCCATGTTCTCGGCGTAGGTGGTCTGCGGGGTGCCGCCCCCCATGGCCGAGATGAAGGTGGCTGCCGCGTCGCCGAGATAAGCCCGGCCCAGGTGCGGATTAAGGTCGCGCTTCATATAGCCGGAGATGGCCTCTATATGGCCCTTGTTCTCCGCCACCAGCACCACGAACACCGGCGCTATCACCAGCAGGGCTTTGAAGCTGAAGATCGGCGTCACGAAATGCGGCAGGCCGACCCAGGCCGCGTTCCTTACCGCCTCCAGGCGGGCCGGATCTATTATGCCGAGGACCAGAGAAAGGATATAACCCGTGACGACGCCGGTGAGTATAGGCAGCAGGCGGATGAATCCTTTTAGATAAATAGAGACCGCGGCCGCCGTCACAAAGGTCGCCGCGGCCACCAGCAGTTTCAGCGCGTCGCCGCCGGTCGCCAGACTGAAATCGGGGTTGAGAAAGTTCGAAACGGCCGATGACGAGAGGTTCAGTCCTATCAGCGCCACCACCGCGCCGGTAACGACGGGCGGCATAAGCCGGTCTATCCATTTAGAGCCGTATTTCATGGTGACGGCCGCGGCTATGGCGTAAAGGACGGCGGCCCCCGCGATGCCAGAGAGCGCGTAAGGTATGTTTTGGGACAGGCCGCCGGTGACGGCGAGCACGGGCCCGATAAAGGCGAAGGAGGAGCCCAGATAGCTCGGCACCTTCGCGCGGGTGATGGCGACAAAGATCAGCGTGCCTACGCCCGAGAAGAAAATGGCGGTCTGCGGGTCGAAGCCCATCAGGATAGGGGCCAGCACTGTCGCGCCGAACATGGCCACCACGTGCTGCATGCCCATTGGTATCAGGCTTGAAAGAGGGAGTTTATCTTCGGGATAATATATTTTCTGCATTCTGAAATCATATTAATTACGCAAAAATTTCTCAATAGGTCCCAAAAAATCAGTTTTATCTGATTTTTTGGGAATACAATTTGATATTATATTGGTCTGCCGCGATCTTGGCGGTCCGCCTTTAGGCGCGGGCGGCGTGCATACATGCTTTCGGAGGAAAAATGATAAACGTTTCTGTAAAATGTCCCCATTGCGGTAAATCTCTTATGGACGCTAAAAAAAAGCTGGACAAGATGGCGTCCATCCTCGTCCATCTTACTTACGCGGGCAAGAACGCGCCGCTTTATATGAGCTCCGCTTACGGCAGCTACTCCGTCGAGACCGACCTTAAGATCCCGCTCGGCAAAATAGCCGGCTTCCGCTGCCCCAGCTGCGAGGCCGACCTCAAGAGCACAAGGAAATGCGAGGTCTGCGGAGCGCAGATGGTCGCTTTCAACCTTAAAGAGGGCGGCCAGGTGCAGATCTGCGCGCGGCACGGCTGCAAGAAACATCTTCTTGAATTTCAGAATCCGGACAACGAGCTGCAGGCTTTCTATAAGTCTTACGTGAAAGCGTTCAAATAGGGTCTGCGGGGAAACAAGCTGCCGGTCGACCACGGCGATAGCGCGATGATTACGGAGATATAACAATAAGTTCCGGGACCAGGGCGTCCCCGGCATCTCCTGATTGTTCCCGCTATCGCTGTGATCATTTAGGATAACCGCGATGGAAACCACGGAGCACAAAAGTTTTTTCAGTACCCATAAGGTCCTCTCCCTGCTGCCGCTGCTCGCGCTGGGGGCGGCGGTGTTCTGGTATATTTCGAGGTACGGAACCGAAGAGTCCTCGGGCCGGGAGCCGCAGGAAGTGAACTTCGCCAAGCCCGCGCCGTCCGCCGAACCCGCGGCCGCCCCCGAGCAGGAGGAGGCCAAGGCGATATCGGCGCTCGAGATACAGGGCTCCCCGGAGTTCAAGGACCAGGTCACTGGCGCGCTGAAACTGATCTGGATGGCCGACCGCGACACCTTCCTCTTTATCCGCAAACAGCTCTACATGATCCGCAACGAGGACAAGACCGACTTCTATCTGGATGCCGGCCAGCCGGTGGCGGCCGTCTCCAGCGCCCAGGCGTTCCGCTCCATGCCCTGGTGCGCCGGCATTATCGCGCATCAGGCCTATCATTCCTTCGTCAAGCTCGGCGCGATGAAAAAAACCGCTTTCCTTCCTCCTCCGCCCGGGACCGAAAGGGTCCTTAAGGTCGAGGCAAACCCGATGTCCCTGAAATACACCAGCCTGGATTCCCTGCTGGACGGGGAAAAAGCGGCTTCCGAATTCCAGGCCAAAGTCCTGATCATGACCGGCGCGAGCCGCGCGGACGTCAGGTCCGTTGAAAAACGCGAGCCCCGCGATTTCACCACCGGACACGACGGCAATTATTCTTTGAAACCGTGAACCAACTTATAAAAACGCTCAAAATAGGCGCGGTGGAGCTGAAAAACAATCTGGCCCTCGCGCCGATGGCCGGCATCACCAACGCCGCGTTCCGGTCGCTCTGCATCGAGGGCGGCGCGGGCCTTGTCGTAAGCGAGATGGTATCAGCCGAAAGCATCCGCTACGGCAATAAAAAATCCCTGAAACTGCTCGAGATCTATCCTTCCGAGCATCCGATAGCTATGCAGCTTTTCGGCGCCGATCCGGAAAGCATGGCCTCCGCCGCCGGGCTCGCCGCGGAGCTTGGCGCCGATATTATAGATATAAACGCCGGCTGCCCGGTGAAAAAAGTGCTGCGCTCGGGCTCAGGCGCGGCCCTGATGAAGGAGCCTTCGATACTGGAAGCCATCGTGCGCAAAACAGTTAAGGCCGTAAAGATCCCGGTGACCGTAAAGATACGCTGCGGCCTGACCTCAGGAGAGGTCATCAGTCCGCGCCTGGCCCGCGTGATAGAGGGCGCCGGAGCCTCCGCGATCACGCTGCACGGCCGCGCGGCCTCTAATTTCCATACCGGTCCGGTCGATTATGACGCCATGGCCTCCACCGCCGCCGCGGTGAAGATACCCGTCTTCGGGAACGGCGGCGTGCGCACGGCCTGCGACGCCCTTAAAGTGCTCGGTACCGGCTGCGCCGGGGTCGCCGTCGGCCGCGCGGCCGTGGAAAACCCCTCTGTTTTTCTTGAGATAGCGCAAGGACTGCGATGTTCGACCGGCACGGCGAACCCTGACGCTGAGCGCTCCGCGGCGGAACTTAACGGCGGCGCGGCCGGTCCGCCGCGCCGCATAAGATCATTCATCCGCTTTCTGGAGCTCAATACGATCCTCTACGGCGGCGACGAAGGCGTGGTTCGCGCGCGCAAGCTGGTCGGCTACTGGCTCAAGGGCTTCCCCAATTCATCGGCTCTGCGCGGCGATTTCATGAAAGCCGCCGGTCTTAATGAGGCCAAGGCTCTTTTGCTACAATATATGGAGAAGCAGGATAGTGCGGCGCGCACTGGTCCGCCGGTCAGCTAGACAGCTGTGCGGCTGGACCGCTTACAGAAAATCGAGTGATGAACCAATTTTCTTAGCCTCAGGCCGTCCAGCCGCCTAGCCGTCCAGCGGTCTCGCTGATTTATGAAAGAAACCTCCGACATCCCCGAAACCCCTTTGATGCAGCAGTATGCCGCGCTTAAAAGTTCGTACCCTCACGCCATATTGTTCTTCCGTCTGGGCGACTTTTATGAAATGTTCGCCGAAGACGCGCGAACCGCAGCCGCCATCCTGGGCGTAGTGCTCACCTCCCGCGGCGGCGTGCCGATGTGCGGGATCCCTTATCATTCCTCCTCCAATTATATCGCCAAGCTGCTGGCCGCGGGCCGTAAAGTGGCCATCTGCGAACAGATAGCTCCGACCGCAGAGGAAGCGAAAAGATCGAAACTGTTCAAGCGCGAAGTCGTACGGCTGATCACTCCCGGCACCATCGTCGAGGACGAGCTCCTCCAGACCAAGACCTCCAATTATCTGGCGGCTGTGGCGATCGACATAGTCGGCTGGGGCCTGTCCTATCTCGAAGCTTCCACCGGCGAATTCTTTTCGACGCAGAACCTGAACGACCCCGATTTTTACCAGCTCGCGGCTTTGCTTTCCAAAGTCGCCCCTTCCGAGATCATAGCCGACGCGAGGACCATCGCCGAGCTGCGCAAACGCGCGCTGGGCCCGGACGGCGCGGTCCTGAGCGAATGGCCATTACCGGCCGACCCCTCCTCTCGCGAGCGCGGGGCCGCCGTTAACCCGGGTGAGCCGGGAGCCGCCTGGCAGCGCGGGGCGGTCTGGCAGAACAACAAGCTGGCGCTCAGGACCGCCCTCAACACCGCCGCGTATGTCCGGGAGAACCAGCCCGGCCTGAAGGAATCCTTCTCCCCGGTTTTTTTCGAGCCGTCCAACAGGATGCAGCTGGACGAATCGGCCATAAAGACGCTGGAACTGGTCAATTCGGAATACGGCGAGGACTCTAAAACTCTCTGGGGAGTGCTGGACGCGACTAAAACCTCCATGGGGTCGAGAATGCTGAAGAAGTGGATACTAGAGCCGCTGACCGAACTGCATGAGATAAACACCCGCGCCCACTTCACCGCGTTCCTCGCCCGGAACAGGGAGGCCAGCGACAGCCTCTCCGACATCCTTTCCCAGATGCCGGACATAGAGCGGCTGCTCGGCCGCGTGATAAACGGCAGCGCCGCCCCCAGGGACGCCGCCGCCGTCCGCAAAGCCCTTGGCCAGCTGAAGCGTCTGAAGCTGCTTTTAAGCTCCTCCAATTTTTTTGAGTGCGTGCCCGGACTAGCCGGCCGCGTGGAATCCGTCTATCCCGCGCTCTCCTCGCTGCGCGAGGTCCTGGACAAAGCCATCGTCGACGCGCCGCCCGCCAGGCTTTCGGACGGCGGGGTCATCAGGGAGAACCACAGCCCGGAACTGGACGAGCTCCGCGGCCTGCGCAAGAACAGCCAGAAAGTGCTGGCCGAGATAGAGGCCGCCGAGAGGGAAAAGACGCAGATCCCCTCCCTGAAGGTGGGCTATAATTCCGTTTTCGGCTATTACCTGGAAGTTACCAGGACGCATCTGCCGAAGGTCCCGCATTATTACACGCGCAAGCAGACGCTGGTCAACGCCGAGCGCTTTATCACCGAGGAGCTGAAGGTCCTGGAGTCGAAGATCCTCGGCGCGGAAGAAAGGATGCTCAAGCTCGAAACCCATCTCTTCGGCGAGATCAGGGAACTCCTGCTCAGGAATTTGAAAGAGCTGCGCGTTTACGCCCTCGCCGCGGCGGAGCTGGACGTTTTCTACGCCCTGGCCGAGAGCGCCCTTAAATACGATTTCACGCGTCCTGTGATGTCGGCCGGCGCCGAGCTTATAATAGAGGAAGGCCGCCACCCCGTGGCCGAGCGCTACCTGCCGGCCGGCTCGTTCGTGCCCAACGATCTGAACATCGGCGACAAAGACCCGCAGATAATAATTCTGACCGGGCCTAACATGAGCGGCAAGAGCGTTTATCTGCGCCAGAGCGCGCTCATAGTCATCATGGCCCAGATGGGCGGCTTCGTGCCCGCCCGCGCGGCCACTATAGGCGTGACCGACCGCATCATGACCCGCATAGGCGCCCAGGACAGGCTTTCCCGCGGCGAATCCACGTTTATGGTCGAGATGCGCGAGACCGCCTCAATCCTGAACCTGGCCACGCCCAAGAGCCTCATCCTGCTGGACGAGGTCGGCCGCGGCACCTCCACCTTCGACGGAATTTCGATAGCCTGGGCCGTGGTCGAGTGCCTGTATAAGGAATCCGGAGGCCCTAAGGTGCTGTTCGCCACGCATTATTTCGAGCTGACCGAGCTCGCCGAGAAATTCCCCGGCATAAAGAACTTCAACATCTCGGTCAAAGAGTGGACCAACTCCGTGGGCAAGACCGAAGTGGTCTTCCTGCACAAGATCTCGGCCGGTCCCGCCGACAAGTCCTACGGCATTCACGTGGCCCAGCTGGCCGGCCTGCCGGATTCCTCCATCAGGCGCGCCAAAGAGATACTTCATGTGCTTGAGACCAAGGGAAATATCGAAGTAAAGGGCGGCGAAGAGGAGATGGCGCCCATGCTTCCTATCTTCTCCGAACATCCCGTCATAGACGAGATAAAGCTCTGCGATCCGGACAATCTGAGCCCGCTCCAGGCGCTTAACACCATTATCGAATGGAAAAAAAGGCTGAAGTAGCCGCGCGGAGAGAATCCTATCTGGTTCAATGCTCCAGAAACCCGGGTTTTAGCGATAGGAGCTTAGCCGTAAAAGGGAAAGAATTAACCACAAAGTACACAAAGTACTGAACGGATAAGAACACGAAGTTGTTCTTTGATTTGAACTTTGTGAACTTTTTGTTTGTTAACTTTGTGAACTTAGTGTTTAATCCTTTCGGTTTATTCTGTTTTTCCGGCTGAATTTCAGCCGCGCATTTTAACGAAGGAATAATAATCATGATGAAACTTAAAGCGGCGTTTATTGTCCCTATATTATTGGCGGTTTCGGCGGGCTCCGTGTCCGCCCAGGTCGAATCTACCGCCGACGCTAAAGCTCAGCAGACCGTCGCGGCCCCGCCTCCCGCGGAGCAGCCTGAAGTGGTGGAAGCGGATAAAGCTCCGCAGCAAAGCCTTGTTCCGGCCGCGCCTGCGGACCCTGTGCGCGCCGAATGGGAGTTCCTGAAGGTCAAAAGCGCGGACAAGGATTCGGACGTGCTGGAGCTGGCGCTGCCTCAGCTTTCGGACTGGCTGTTCCGCAATCCCGAGAACGAGAAAGCGGATTCCGCGCTGCTGCTGAAAGCCGGGTTGCACCTGAAGCTGGGCGATTACCGGTCCGCCGTAATAGACCTGATGGAACATATGCGCGAATATCCGCAGTCGCCTACGTCCGCCGAAGCCGCAAAACTTTTTGTCGAGACTCTGGAAAGGAAAGTGGACGGCAAGACCGCGCCGCGGCTGACAGATATCGCGCAGGCCCCGGTCGCGGGCGAGAAGGCCGACAGGCTCGCCGTCTTGCTAGAAAAGACCGCGGAACAGGCCGGGGAAAATTTTTACGCGCCGCTGACCGTCGGATTCAGGGATTTCTTCAACAGATTCCCGTTGTACGGCAAGAACGACGAAGTGCGCCTGGCGCTGGCCGATCTGCATTTTAAAAAGGAAGAATATCTCTCCGCCAGACTGGCCTATGAAAAAATGATACTTATGGGCGCAGACAGCCCGCTGCTCCCCCGGGCCAAGAATTCTCTCGCAGGGGTGCTGGCCGACCACCTTAAGGAGTATGACGCGGCTATTGCCGTTTACCGCGATATCGCGCAGGCCTATCCCGGGACCGACGAAGCCTGGACCGCCTACGGCAGGCTCCCAAGGCTGGCAGAGAAGCAGCGGAAATACGATCTGGCCGTCAAGGTGTACGAAACGATCATAGCGCTTTACCCGGACAAGCCGGAAGCCTACTCCGCTTTTCAGTCGGAAGCGCGGGTCTTCAGGGACGAGCTGTCGAGGCCTATCGAGGCCATCGCGGCGCTGAACAGGCTCGCGGACAAATATAAAGGCGACAAAGCGATAGAAGCTCTCTTCCTGGCCGCGGACATCGCCCGCAAAGACTTAAAAGATCCCGCCCTGGAGATAAAGAATTACGACAGGATAGTATCGGAGTATCCGTCGGGTCCGCAGGCCGCAAAGGCCCTGTTAGCGGCGGGCGAGGCCTATGAGAAGGAAGGGAACCGTGAAAAGGCCAGCGAGTATTATTTGCAGATCATAGAGAAGTATGCCGACGACTCCCTGGCGAAAAAGGCTCAGAAGAGGTTCAACTCCCTGGCCGGCCAGTGATTAAAACGGCGTGATGGAACCGGGAGCCTGCGCGTTTCGCGTCGCTTCGCTCCACCCGGCTTCAAATCCGTCAATTTGGCCTTAAAAACCTTATGTCGGACAGGCTCATATCAGGCGAAAAAAAGATTGGCGGGCGTGTAATTATCCGCTCGGAAGCGGGCGGCCTCGTCATCGTCATAAAAGAGCTGATAGCGCTTGCGCAACTGGCCGGAGCGTGTCTGGCGCTTCTGGTTATTATGGCAATGCTGCTGGGGCTCGCGCCCGACGCTTCGTCTTTAATATACGGTCATCCGAAATATCCGCTTCCGCTCGTCGTGCTATTTTTGTGCGCGCTGTATTTCGCGGTGAGCATGTTGACCAATAGGGAAACGCTGACCGTTTTTCAGGGAACGCTGAAGATAACGGACCGCAAATTTTTTGTAAGTTTTTCGCGTGAATTCCAGGCGCGTGACATAACGCGCCTCGGCCTTAATATCCCCGAGGACAAATTCTACCCCGGTTATAAGTCATATTATACCGCCTTCCTGACCCCGCGCAACCGCCTGGTCCCCGGCAGCCGCCTGCGCGGCGCAGTCGCCTTCCAGTACGGCGATAGTGTGGTGGAATTCGCGCGCGGCCTGGACCGTGTCTCCGCCACCTACATCCTGAACGAACTCCAAAATTCACTCGGTTTAAAATAATAGTAAGTAGGGGCCGCTGAAAAAGTCATTATCTGATTGAAGTCTCGTCGTAGAAATGGGAAAATATAAGGGCAATAACGCATAGAAACTGCACGGAATTCGCATACCGGTCATAAAAAGCCGTGCAG
>Ga0118677_10000487_pt1 | contig 87275 bp, 68 predicted proteins | sample AliMusrvi5mmetaG_FD_86154 | JGI IMG/M metagenome (GOLD analysis project Ga0118677, IMG submission 86154)
TTATACAACGGTGGTCTCTCTCTTTTGATTCTTTGAAACTAAATCAAGAATGGGTATCCGGAAAAATCTAAGAATGAGTTTTTCAGCAGACCCTAATTACTAATGCTTTTTTAAAATTTACCTGTGAAAAAAGAAAGAACGGTAAAAAGATAAAAATTTGGAATAGAATGTAAAAAGGTTTCATAGTCAGATTAGAATTAAATAAAGCAGATCTTTCAAAAATAAACAATAATAATATTGAAAAGACTATTTTAAGCTTAGTCATCAATATTTATTTTAAATCACTTCTTCAAAACTTGTTTTCCTAAATTTAATCCTTACAAATGACCAAAATTTATTAATTTTTCAAAAACGCTAACAGAGGTTTGATAAAACGTTCGAATGATTCAATATGCGGAAGATGTCCTATTCCATCTATTTCTACGAGTTCGCTGTTTGGTATTCTTGTTTTTGTAAGTTTCCCAAGTTCAGGATAATTCCCCATTGTTACTTTCACCTCCTCCGATACAAGATCCTTACCTAATGCCGTCCGGTCCCGTTGACCGATTATCAGTAACGTAGGCGTTTTAATACCCGACAACTCGTAAACTACAGGCTGAGTGATGATCATATCGGTAGTTAAGGCATTGTTCCATGCAATCAATGGAAATTCTTTAATTAATGTCCATCCGGCGGTAAGATTCAGCCACTGATCATATTCCGGCTTCCATTTATTGTCGTAATAGGAGGTAAGCTGGTATTTTTTTATTGACTCTGCATTTTGTTTGAGCTCCTTCTTGTAAAGTTCATCTACAGTTTGATAAGGGACTTTAATTTTATAATCTTCAAGTCCGATTGGGTTTTCGAGCACGAGTTTCGCAACCGTTTCGGGGAACATTAAAGTGAATCGTACGGCAACCATGCCTCCAATTGAGTGACCAAGTACAACGACTTTATCGATTCCTAAAGTATCGAGCAGAACTTTTGTATTCGTCGCCAGCTGTTGAAAGGAATATTGGAACCATTGTGGTTTCGATGATTTCCCGAACCCGATCTGATCAGGCATTATTACTCTATATCCTTCTTCCAATAACGCTTCGGCTGTTTGTTTCCAATAGGCGCTGCTAAAATTCTTTCCGTGAAGAAGTACGATTGCTCTTCCGTTCGATTTCGCAGGTTCAAGATCCATATAGGCCATCTGATATTGTTGTTTCTGAATATCTAACCGGATATATTTAACCGGGAAAGGATATTCAAGACCTTTAAGGTTAACATCCATAGGCTTGACCTGCGATTGGGAACACAGGGGCAGGAGAAGCAATAGAAGAACAATACTGAGTGGGTTACCCAAACGATTTTTCAGGTAACCATAGATGTTAGTATATTTTCTATAATTGTTTTTCAATTGTACTTCTTCTTTAAGTTTTTACAATTCAAACAGGCCTAATTTACCCAACAGGTTTTAGCCTTTACCTTCTCCCGATACTGTTGTTTTTAAAGCTCGAAATATCAATCAAACCTTGCGTATCATCATCGAAACTGATTACAATACTGTCGCCTGCAAATGTTACCGGCAATTCGTTTGAAATCTGAGATGAACCGATGAAAATATTCTCCTTTCCCTCTACCGTGAAATAGTAGAAGCTGTTCCCGTTCTTGATATCCGAATTAATACGTTGTATCACTGAATTAAGGACTTGTTTTTTAGTTGCACTTTTTGGATTAATCTTATTACCTGCCATATTATAGGCGTTTTTGTAGGACATCAGTGTTTCGGTGAGTGTATTGCCAACGCCAACGATTGTATAATCTTCGATGGCCACCATCGCAAACATCTTCACCAAACCCCCATCATCTTTCAACGTCATCACATAAGTAGGGATATTGTTGATATTATAAGGGATAGGTGTTGAGGCCGAAAATCGCTTTTCCTGTACTTTCCCGCGTGCCGATTTCTGAGCTGCAAACTCTGTCGCACCACTTTGCTTGTACCATATCGTCTTTTTTGTACGCGTATCGACCAATACAAACCCGACCGTAGCCTCATCTGCACCAACCGAAGTAAGTCCTGTATACCAATACGATTTATTGTCCTCGCCATAGACAAGAGTTACACCTTGTGTGATCTGTAATTTGTTCTCATTCGAGAAATTCCAGTATCCTTTCACAAAATTTCCCCAGTCATTCAGCTGGTTTTCGATGAAATTGTCAGGTTGAATACGGTCAACCCAGGCCGGTGTATTGGCAATACTGTATTCGGTACATTTACCAGTCTCAGTATTCACCAATACGACGCCTACGGCATCTTCGCCATAAAATCCGATTGTCTTTTTATATTTCGTGATCACCCAATAAGGGACGCCATCATCATCGATTTCAAAACTATAGTCTGTTAATCCGACATTATAATAGCCATTAAGGTAAACATGACGTTCGAGGTAGTCATTAAAAAAGCCTTCGGGCTGATATTTGATCCGTACCTTCTTCCCGCCGACTTCCTGAACCAGCTTCACATCGCGTTCGTTCGATGCATTCACCATCACGTAACCATTTGTACCCTCACTGTTCATATTCCATTTGAAAAACCCTGAATGCAATAATGGGGCTACCCAATAAAGATCGTTTTTGACCTTTTGAATATTGAATTCGCCGAGACGTACCTGGCTTCCGAGGGCAGGTTGGGCACCAAGCACCTTATCGCCTAATATATTGGCGAGCGCCTGATCGACAACCCTCACTTTTTCCATCGAAATTGGTGCCATATGTGTCGAAAGGTTCTCCCCAATCTCAACATTACCAATTAAATTCCTGTAAGCCGAGGTTTGGAGCAGGGGCCATGATGTTATCATGGGCAAAACCGTCGAATAGAGTAACAATATGATCAAAATAGCGACTGGTACCTTAATATTCCCCTGTGGTTTGAACTGAAAGGTTTGGACTCCTGCATTATATTGTGGTGTAGCCTTCATATTTAAGACAATCCACAAAAAGATCAAAGCGGCAATCATTGCAGGCAATCCCCAGAAGCCATAAGCAATTACGGGCATGCCAATGTAAAGTATCAGTATTGCAGCAATGGTGATAATGATCAGTCTTGATAATTTATTCATTTTATAGATTATAAGTGTAGTACGTCTTCTCCTTTAGAAATCAAAATAGTATTAAGCAAATCAATGGAATAATATCGTTTGTTTTGTAGAAATGTCTCAAAGATAGGCCTTAATTGGTCAATTAATCTTTTGTCTTTAGCAACAGAAAGCAAACCAATTATCCCGATACAATTAATGTCCAAATTCTCAGCTATTTTTCTTGCCTTTTTATCGTCAATCAATAGAAAATCGGCCTTTAATTCCTTGAAGAGAATTAGCGATTCAGATTCACCATAATCCATTAAAAAGGTTAATTCATTTAATCCTGATATTTTACAAGTTTTATCCTTGAAAAAATCATATAGTTTTTGATAATCTGGTTTAGATTTATCATATGTTATTTCATCCCAAACAGCATTAGGAATCCTCACATGATCGAATAATGCATTTAATAAATCAAGTCTATCAATAATAGACAATGAAAATATGGGTCCCGAATCTGCGATTACAAGTCCATTATTCATTTTATTGTAGCTTTTTGATATCATCCATTACATCATCTATTGTCAAATTTGAAATTGGGATTTCATTCTCGGAGAGCAACGTTTCGAAATCAAATCTCGAAAGCCCGGATAATTGAGCCGCTTTACCCAATGTGAGTTTTTGTAACTTATATAATCTCATAGCCAAAGAAGTTTTTATTCTTTGTTTTAATTCTGCTTCTGTTTCATTCAATGCCAGGAGAATATCAGAAGGAAAATCTATTGTAATTGATTGAGTATTCATTATTCTTATTTTTATCAAAAATACAATAAAAAAATCAGTTATAATTCGAATAAATGTTTGTTAATCACAAAGCATTGTGTCAAATTTTCTTGATGAATCGATTCAATAAGAGTTTAATGGCCCTCATAAAATTGAAGCATATATAATCAATAGATCAGCACTCCGACAATACAAACCAGCGTGCTTATGGCGAAGATCGCTGCTATCGACATATATTGTACAATTACGTCTGCCATAATCATTCCAAATCCTTTATCAATAATTAAAGCTGCGTATAGTGTCGATTTGGATATTACAAGGTGACATGCATACGCAAGATTGTTCACCATCGTCCGAAAGGTTGAAAATATTACCCCAAATTAAAACTCGATAATATTGACGGATAAATAGAATCCAGCAGGATTTCGGACAATTGCAAGCAATGGGAAACCAATAATTAACAAAATCAGGCAAAGCGTTATAATTCTTCGCGGGCCTGTTTTATCAAAACTCATTTATGAGGACAACCGGGATGTTCCTGTTCATAATGCAGAAATCAGGAAAAAGAGTGATATATTTTGTTTTCAAGTCTAACCCCCATATCATGCGATTAAAGACAATAAACCCCCACAAAATATATTGATAATCAACACATATAGGGATGTTCGAACCGAATGATTATCGAATAAAATGTTCCTGTTATATTGAATTCGTTTTCTAACGAAAAATCTTTTAGGCAAATAAATCACATACGCACAAACCAGGCTTGCCAGGCGGATAAAAAGACCAGCTGCAAACATTGAAACCTATCCCCAATGATGACGTATAAGTAAACACAAACAAACCGACCAGGCTTATGATTGCACGAAGGTCGCTAACTAAATAGAGGATTAAAGCCGAAATAACCGCATTGTAACTAGTCGACATCAAAACATTCGACAGAATGTGGAGAATAAAATCCTTATTCCACATCCGCTCATTCACATTTCAAATCTGTTAAAATCGCAGCGCAATTATTTTCATAAAGGAGGGTAATTATTCCCATGTCGTGTTAACAAATTGGCAAAAGATTCGTAAAATAAATGTAAAGAGGAAGGTTTTAACTCATGAATGTAATCATTTTGTAATTATTTAGTAACCATTTCTTTTTTTCTTGCAGCGATCTGAAATCGATTATTTGGTATCTTGGTAACGGAATAAATGCTCAATTTAAAAGCGACTGATATGGGAAATTTTGTAATTTATAAGCTGGATGAAGAGCACTATTACGCAGCGCTTCTTGCAACTAATGGTAAGATCATCCTTCATGGCAGAGATTGTAACAATCTCACCGATTGTAGATATTTGATTGATTCGATTCGGGATAATGCAACTGATTATTCGAAATTCGAGTTAATGACCGCTAATGACGGGAAATATTATTTCAAAGTTAGGGGATCGGGTGGTGACGAAATTGCCCGAAGCGAAATATTTGAAGACACAATTGAACGTTATGCCGGAATTGGATTGGTCAGGAGAACAATTCCATTTGCAATTGTTGAGGAACAGTTATTGGCAGGGTAGTATAATTTAACAGGTTGATTAACCTTAATATAGGTATTTATGGGAATCTTTGTTGTAAATAAAGGGGAAGACGGGCATTACTATGTAACGCTTAAAGTTAAGGGGGGACGTATCATGCTCAACAGCCTAAAGCATTTTTCTAAATCGTCGTGCAGGGATGGGATTGAAACCATTCGTGCCCATGCCTCTGATAACCTGAAATACGAGTATAAAAAGACATTCGATGGAAAGTTCTATTTCCGTTTGAAATCTATTAATGGCGAAATATTGGGAAGCAGTAAATTGTATGAAACGGCCGAAAACCGCAATATTGGTATCGAAACAGTACGGCGGATTGCACCTTTGGCTTGTGTGATCGATATTGCTTCCTGATGATGTGTCCTTTGTTAATAGCGGCTTTGCTCTTATCGAATGGAGTAAATACCTGCCTTAATAAATGATGCAAGCCATTTGATCTGATTCCTGGAATTTCTATTGGAAAGCATAAGTCTTGCTAAAAACTTATGCATACAGAACTTATCGTCATTTTAAAATTAATAAGATCTTACTCTTTACATTAACCCCTGATTCATTTCCCGGATTAAGCTGATCGACATTCTTGATTGCTATTTTTTTATTGTCGGATAAAGACAGATCAGGCAAATAGATTGACTCAACAACTCCATTTGAATTAATGCGAATGAAAACCGGATTTCGTTCCTTAATCGCGATATCATTCCTTTTGAGTTCGTTCTTTATCTTTTTAAGAAGCCTTGAATTCGAGAATGTAATATCTTTTGAATAGCAGGGTGGATTTGTTAAACCTGCCGCATAATAGTAACCATCTTTAAATGCTTTCACTGAATCACGAATGCCAATTGCTATAACTCTATTGGTGTTGAACTTATACAAATTCCTGATAGGTCGAAAATAATTTGTCGAGTACGACTTATCACTCATACTTTCAGTAACCTTCGGAATAATCTCTTTGAAATCCGACTCAAGCTGTTCGGAATAACGCCAGGGTCCAAGTTGTAATATGTCCAGTATATTAATCGCAACCACTTCATCATATCGTAAGAAATATTGAATGATTGACAGTTTATTATTAACGGTGCCAATGTTCAAATTTATGATGGATTTATCGTACTGATCTCTGACGGATTTGAAACTGCCGGCACTTAAATCATTTAATGGTATTTCATTGATTATTTGATCAATATTGAATTCCTTCGTTTCAGGATTCCGCCTAATATCCTGAATGATAAATACTTTATTTGTACTATCAATACTAAAAATGAATTTTTTATCAATATCAAACTCAGGTGCTTTCTCTACTAAAGATGGAGGCAAGGCATTGAGTTTATCCAAAAATCTTTGGCCAAATAAATGGGCATTAAATAAAAATAAAAATGGGATTATTAAGATAATCCTTATGTTTATATGAATAGTAATCTGTTTATCTTCCATTTCCTGACCTCCCATATTACCTTACCTAAAGCATGAATGACATTTACGCATCAGTCTCATAATTAAGAATGATCGCAAGATCCAAAGCCATTCAAGCTCCAGTTTGGTATATTTGCTTTTCATTCAAAGGATTCAAACGCTTCCTCAAAAATAGTTTATTTAATTTATATGTTTATCATTATTAATCATCAATTTGAACAAATAATTGCTTTCCATTAAATCTGAAAGTTAAGCTGGCTTTTCATATAGTTGTCATATTGCTCAATCTTTTCCTCCAATCGTTTTGCCAAATATTCGTTTCCCTCTTTGAGTTCGCTTAATATTATTCTTGCTTCGTTTTGATAATTCAATTTTTTCAGTTTATCCCAAACGGTAGGTGGCTCCTGAAGATTTGTTATCCGATCTGCAAGTTTCACTGCCCAAACCTCTGCCGGTTGCTCCTTAATTCTATTAAGGCTATCGTGCATTTGCTGTTCTTTTGATAGTTGAGGATTTTTCGACAAAGCCAAAACCGCATTTGCCACTTTAGCTCCAAATTCAACTTCCAAATGGCTGAAATTGGTCGAAGTATCTTCGATGATATCATGAAGCAATGCCACCTGCACCGCAAAACCCACATTAAAATTCTCGGTCTTCGGAGCTGCAATTAATATTTCCATCGCTACATTGCTTAAATGAACGACGTAGGGAAGATCTGTTCCCGGAACTTTCTGTTGTTTGCCAATATGTCTGGCTGTTGCAAATTTAATGGCCTCCTGATAAAGTTTTTGTGTTTCCATAGATATATATTTAAAATTTAAGGTTCATATCGAATGTTTATAGCGCTAAATGCCAATTGTATAAATAATTCAAAGGCCTCAAGGTATGTCAGGTCTCAATATCATACTTTGCTTTAGTTTTGGAGCTTGTTGCATTGGAGTTTCCTGATATAAAAGGTGCATACGAAATCAACAATCCTTTTTTCGTCATATATAAAGTATTTGTGTTGAATGCCGGTTGACGCACAGTAACAACCATAGATCCGAACATTAATCGGTTGGCCATATATTCCGATCCGACCGAAGTGTTCGTATGATGGATGTTGAATGACAAAGTATTTTGTCCAAATAACGAACTATTTGAACAATACGCAAAAGGGAATAGGACTGCCTTTGTGTAAAACAGGCGATTCATAGAAAAAAGATTTAGAAGTAGGTAATATAACAAAATAAATTTTTAACAATAAAGTCTTTAAGCTCAATCTTCAATCACGGAACGACTTTTTTAAAATCGGATTATACTACTATATTACGGGAAAGGGGATTATTTGGTTACAAATTGAATATCTAATTGTGCGAAAATCGTTAGTGAGATTACTAATTAAACATTTAAGTACAGAAAAAACACTTGTAATTGTACTAATTGAGCTTTTTAACGATTGAATTACGCTTGGAAGATTGGAAAGTAATAATGTAGTAAGAGAAATGAAATTTGTTTATGCGCAAAGTTAAAATGTAATCAGATGAACCTCTGCTATCAGATAGTTAATCAGTAAGTTTGAACCCAATCTGAAAGAGATCAAAATAAGATAAATCACATCACATTTTTAATCGCTCATCTCAAACGCCAAAATACTGGTCCGGCGAATAGCTGTCGCGGGTGGAGCTTGTGAAAAAAAGATAGATCCCGGTCATATTTAACTGATCGGAAGGTAGTTCAATGATAGCCTGACATGCCGACCGCTTAACGCCCGTTGCGATTGGTGGTGTTGAATGACCCATATACCCAACGATCATCAACAGTTGGTCAGAATCGCGCGTGCTTTTCATATTATGGTCATTCACCCAACTGACTTCAACTCTAAGCGGATCGTTATCTGCTCGTTTTGCTTTAAAATGTTGCGGCAACGGCAGCTTTCCGGCAGAGAAGTGAAGCTTTTCGACATCGGCAAGTTGACCATCTAATGCAAAAGCAGGCATATTGGTCTTCAGGAAAAGGTTGTAACCATAATTGTGTTCTGCGGCAAGGTTCCAAATCTGCGGAATCAATGTGCGTTTGTAGATCGCACAATAATTATTAACCGCCTTAAAACGTGTGCGGTGCAGTTGCTGCCTTGGAGTCCATGAGCTTTTGCTCCTGACCGGAACAACCCTGATATAAGTCTGGCCATCGCGTTGTACAAAAACCACTCCGCCGGTCTTTCCCGATAACCCTTGCGCAATTCCTCCTGTCACCTTCGCCATATCAAGTCTATATTAAAGCTATACCTCAACTATATTCAATAAGTATCTTTCGTCGTACAAATATAGGTTATTTGAGATCAATTAGCACAGATGATGCACAGCAGATGCACAAAAAACCCACAAAAAGCATAGTCCAGGTATAGCCCTGATATAGCCCAGGTATATATGAAACTTACAAGCAATACAAGTGAGATGTTTTGAAGGATGGCTTTAACATGTGTGAAAACGGAGCAGTCCCGAAAATATCGCATTGGCTGGACGAGTGCCATTTCAAAAGATGGACTTCTGTCGTTTCGGGTTTGGGGATTGGCGCGAATCGTTTAAGCTGAATTCCGTCGTGGCCGATCACCAATTTTGTGAGGGTTCATTTAATCATGTCTCCTAAAAATCGTGTTAATAGTTTGTGAAGGAAAACTTACAAAGGATGTGCGCCCGATCTGTTTACCACGATCTTTTCGAACATCTGAAAACGGACATCCTAATTGATAAGCAAGAATTTCGCCTGGATATATTGCAAGTCGGGTTAAAGGAATGATGTTTGAAAAGTCGGTAAGTAAGGATGTAATTATTGAAACGAAGCATGTAAGGACTCAATGTTGATGTATTAGACAATGATCAAATATAGTATGATCGGCTTCAGGATATATCAGCCATTGAAAGCAGGGTTAAATCGATTTCCGTTGACATGGTGCTTCAAGATCATATATTTACTCGCCGCCAATAATTATCAGAATCTAATGCATCCCGTTTCGAAGATATCCTAACGATGATGAAGCTCATTTTCGATAGCGGCAAGACCCATTATAAATGGGGAAATCCCATCAAAGCAAAGGTTTTTATTTTAATGGATCGCAAGCGAAAACATCAGGTTGTCAAAAATGGTTCGTCATCTTTTAACACAGAGAAATCAAAAGACAGAGGGCTAAATGAACAGGTTTTTTTTAGCGCAGATCGGCAATGGTGACTGTGCAAACTTTTTAACAAATATCACGCATAATTTAGATTGAAACAATTCAGACTGAGGTAAAAAAGATGCTCTTTAGAAATGAAAAATTAAGTAAATTTGGGCCTTAATTTTAGGTATAATCAGAAAGGTATTAAATGCAGTTTGGAAAGTTTGTTAATCCGATAGGAACAGCCGTTTCTTATTCGCGATTTGAAGGAAAAGAGATCAGCGAATACAATATAACGATTACTGCGGTTCCTGGCGGACGATTTAAGGATCAGATCCTTGACATACGCAGGGCATTTCTGGATTTCCTCGCCCAGCACCAACTCCAACAAAGCATTATCCTCTTCGAACGCGTCTTTGCAAGCGATATTTCAAACCAGTGGGAAGAGCTGAATGAGCTCACTTTTTGCTCAGCAGTTTCATACATTCAACAACCTCCGCTTAGTTACTCCAAAGTTTCGATATGGGTGGTCATTCTTCAACCTGTCGACACAAATTCAGTCGGCCTGAAACGAGGTGAAAATGAGGCTGTTTTTACACACAACGGTTATTCGCATGGATTTCTTACCCAGATGAACGGGATTAAACAGGGTGATTCGTATTCGCAAACCGAAGCTATTTTTAATCACTACATTAAATGGCTTGCAAATGAGCAGCAAACACTTTCGGAGAACTGTCTTCGTACCTGGATTTTTGTGCGTGATATCGACAATAACTATAGCGGAATGGTGAAGGCCCGTAACCAGGTTTTCGAAATGGAAGGTCTTACTCCAGAAACACATTATATTGCAAGTACAGGTATCGAAGGTCAGACCACATCCACTTCGGCGCTGGTGATGATGGATGCTTATTCGATAGCAGGTTTGGATCAGGGACAAATCACTTACCTCAAAGCATTGGAATACCTTAACCATACGCACGAATATGGCGTGGCATTCGAACGCGGAACAGCTGTCGATTATGGTGATGGCCGGCATATCTTTATTTCGGGAACTGCGAGCATCAACTGTAGCGGCGAAATACTTCATCTTAATGATATTGAGAAACAAACGGAACGAGGTTTCGATAATATCAAAGCCCTTCTGCGCGAAGCCGACGCTGATATGGGTGATGTGAATTCGATGATCGTTTACCTGCGCGACCGAGGTGATACGCCATTTATCGAAGGTTATTTGGCTTCAAATTATCCTGATATACCAACCATTTTAGTCCTTGCCTCGGTGTGCCGCAGTGGTTGGTTAATCGAAATTGAGTGTACCGCAATTAAAGCAATTGATAACCGGTTATACAGAAATTTCTGATTCGGATAATTGGATTATTGACATCGGCTCCTTAGCCTGACCTGGGTTTTTATTATTTGTTAGATTTTATCCTTTCATTATTACTTTATAAATAAGATACTTGAAAAAGAAAATATCGATTGCCGGCATTGGAATTTTGTTCGTTCTGATTGCGGGATTATTCTTAAGCCGCGAATATTTCGTGACCAACAGACAGATTAAATTTAGTTATCCTTTCCAAAATTCATTGTTTCCGGGTGATTTTACGGCTCCAACATTTTATTGGAACGATAAAGATGTAAAGATAAAATCGTGGAAAGTGACCGTGGCGCTAAGCACATCGGATAGGATTTTCACGGCAATCGTCAATAAAGATCAATGGAAGCCGGAATTGTCGGCATGGGATAGTATTAAAAGCCTGTCGAAAGATGGCGAAGTGATGGTTCAGGTTGAAAGAGTAGACCCTTCGCATCGTAATTTCTTAAAAAGAAAAGCCATTGTAACCATTAAAATTTCGGAAGATAGGGTTGAAGCGCCCATCCTTTACAGGCAAATATTATTGCCCACTGCCCTTGCAGAGGCTAATAATCAATTCACAAGCTACGATTTGGTTGATGTTTCGAGCGCCAAACCACCCACAGTTGTGTTGGGCGGGTTTAAAGTTTGCGGCAATTGTCATACCATTACTACCGATGGGAAAACTATTGGTCTCGATTTCGACGCGGTGCGTCGGGATAAGGGAGGCTATTTTGTTTCGAAGGTCGATTCGGTCATTACCTTCGATAAGGATAACTACTTTTCGTGGTCGAAACTGATCGGGAGGAATACTTTTGGTTTGCTATCACGCCTTTCGCGCGATGGAAGGTACATCATGGTTACCATTAAGGACAGGGTTGTCTTCGAGCGGTTTGAGGATCTTGCCTATTCACAATTATTTTTTCCGGTAAACGGCATACTTGCAGTTTATGACACACAAACAAAGAAAATAGTGGAATTACCCGGCGCAAACGATCCTGATTTTGTGCAGACCAATGCCGTTTGGACGCCTGATGATCAATACATCATTTTCGCACGTAGCAAAGCGCTTCCTTATCCGGATAAAGATCCTAAACATGAAAGCATTATCATCGATCAAAGTGTTACTGCCGACTTTATAAGCGGTAAAAAAGACTTTAAGTTCGATTTATATAAGATTCCATTTAATGGCGGAAAGGGTGGAAAGGCAGAACCAATAGCAGGCGCTTCGAATAATGGGAAGAGTAATTATTTTCCATCTGTTTCGCCCGATGGGAAGTGGATTGTCTATTGCCAGGCGAATAACTATATGATGTTGAGGCCCGACAGCCGATTGTATATTGTTCCGGTCAACGGAGGCGATGCAAGAAAGCTGAAGAGTAACCTTCCGGACTTAAATTCATGGCACGATTGGTCGCCAAATGGCAAGTGGCTTGTATTTGCGTCGAAGTCATTCAGTAAGTTTACCGATTTATTTCTCACGCATATCGATTCGAATGGGAATGCATCAGTCCCTGTATTGCTTGATATTCAAAAGAGGATGAATTGCGCGCTCAACTATCCTATGTTTGTGAACCGCGATCCGAAGAAGCCGTTTACAATGGATTACAAATATGTGAATACCAACGATATTACCGAAGCTTTCGGGAAAAACGATACTTCAGCAGTTTACAAATTGCTCGACACCTATTTCAAGCAACAGCAAATGGGTATGCCGGTTGAGTATTATGATATTTCGCGGATTTATGGACGGTTGGGGAATACGAAAGAAGCCAAGAGATTTCAGGAATTGGGTGATGAAGCTGAAAAGAAGTTTAATAAAGGGTTCTGACGGACTGAGGTTTAATATTATTTGATCTTATTCGGGTTCCAATGATTCCTTATAAATCAATAGAATGATCGAAACTCACCATTGATCCTGTCGTCTGTTATGCAACGCATTCGGATTGGGAACGGTCAAAACTGACTATTTAACCGTGATTTCGGGGATATTAAACGAATATAAAAAGGGCGTGCGAAAAGCTGCATTTCCCTTTTGCTATTCTAAAAGTTCCCCGATACACGATGATCATTCAAATTCCGGATGTTTTTACTTCAGCTATCGTTCACTCTTTAAATGTCACTTGTTTTGCAGGTGCTTCGAGTAATTTCTCTAATTCAGGGATATTAACATTCACTTTTTCGGTTATAAACTCAGGAATATTAAACGAAAATAGCAGCCGGTCGTAATATTCAGTGTCTTTCTGAGGTAATAAAAAAGGCTTTCCGGCCTTTCCATTTTCATCAAGATAGGCAATAAAAGGTCGTGTGTATAAACCATCCATGCGCCGGCTGCTAAATACAAACCACCGCGAATTTGACGACCATGAATGGTAACTTTCGGTATCATCGCTGTTCACCTCATCCATTCGGCGCGTATTTCCTGTTTTCAAATCGAGCAGATAAAGGTCGGCTTCCTTGTGCCAGATGGAGAAATTACCGTAATCAACCAGCGTAAACAGGATAAATTTACCATCAGGTGATGGGCGTGGAAAAGTGACACTTTTTTGAATTGCATTGGCATTGAATACAGTATCAATCCGGTCGCCAAAGGTTCCGTTATCGGGATTGAAAGCGATACTGCAAAGATTATACCTTACCTGGCTATATTGGGCGGGCATTTTTTGATGCTTAGCGCTACAGAAATAAAGCGTTCGTCCATCGGCTGAAAAAGAAGGAAAAGTTTCAAAAATACTATCCTGCATCAGTAATTTACAACTGATCGCCTTGTTGTTTTTAATATCATACACAACGACATCCGAGGCAGCATCGCCTACTTCAACCCTTTTACCCCTGGCTTCATGAAAGACCTGGTGCGTATTGTTTACCGAATAGGCGACATATTTACCCGAAGGATGCCAGAAGGGGTATACAAAATTCGACATTGTTTTGTCGGTCTTCGTATTCAAGAGGTTCGTCTTTCCATCCGATATCAAAACAGTTCCCCCAATTTTCCCCCTGATGTGAAAGCTCATATCTTTAGGGTTCGATTGCCGGAATGAGTGACAATTCACACAACTTCCGGGGATCAATGTATTTTCAATAACAGGTGATTGATCAAAGTTGGAGATGTTACGCTGATAAATGCCCATTTTACTATACACCTCATAACCCGGGGCAATCAGGCGATAGACCAAACCATAATCAATCGGGGTTGCATTTACATAGATCGAAAATGGGGCATATTGTTTCCATTTGTCGTGTTGCTTAATGGAAACCGTTATCCGAAGACTGTCGCTTTTTGAATCAGAGAGCATCTTCGCCCATTTATCGGCAGGAACGCAAATTTCTTTAGCGTCCTGAACATGAATTGGTGCGGTATTATGTCCTTCTATGACAGCATCTATGGAGGTATAATCTTCCTTCACCTTGAAGTTCAAAGGTGCAATGGTTGCAGGAATCGTAACACCAATATAATCGGGATACAATGTTGGTTTTTCTTTCGATATTTCGGCAGGCGATATCTTATCATTACAAGATGACAGTGTTATCAGCAAGCCGCATGCCACGAACAAACCGAAACGCGAAATCAGCTGGCAGTTGCCGGTTGCCGCGTGCTTATCACTTATATTAGAGTCTCTTAATATCATATGGTCGTTATTTTAAACTTCTATTTTCTAAAAAGCAGGTAATACCAATAGGTATTTGTGAATTCATTGAATTGCCCCGGGTCCGGGTTGCTTTGGTTTGGGCTTACGTTTTCGAAAGCTTTCATCCGCTGCATGGTTAATGGACTTATGGGATATGGAATTTCTTTTGAAGGATCATTATTTGTTTTTATCCAGACATACATCAATGCTTCCTGGTAACTTGTCGGAATCGCCTTATAGTGGAGAGATCTGCCCAATGGTATGTATTGCATAAAATGGTTTAAGTCTTTTGTCAGTAAGGTATAAGCCATTAAATATTCATAAGCCATCCTGTTAGTCTGATTTTGCCTGAATAATACCCCCAACATCATATCTTTTTCTCCTTCGCTGAACAGGAAGTCCTCTTTTGTACGGAATTGACGTAACATTCCCCATTCGGGATGTTGTGCAATTAGCTTTTCGTCCTTCATGGTATTGAGAGCGTTAGTAGCCCAGCCGCGGTAGTAAAAAGTCAGTTGCAATAAATGCAAATATTTTGCCGCAACGTCGTAATTCCCATTTATCAGGTTTGTTTCTGCCAGACGCATCACCCCGCGCGCACTTTTTTGATAGTCGGGTAATGCTTCCATCGCTTCGAAGGCATATCGTTGCGCTGTATTTATAAATCCAAGGTGATAATAAACCTCACCGGCGATCATTGGAATTGTAAAATCGCGTGTAAAGTCGGGGAGCAGTCCGCCAACACCATTCTGATAATAGTTAAACATCCGTTCAGCAAGCAAACCCTCCTTCGCAAGAGCGAGATTCAGACAAGTTACCGAGAGTGGACTGGATGGGGCTTTTTTATCAGCAAGTTTGATCACGCGATCCCATTTGCGCATCCTTACATTAAAATCATAGGCCATCACCTCTTCCTTGGTCATATCTGCCGCCTCATGGATAAACAGGTAACCACCCAATAACAATACAACTAATTGAAAAGTATATATCAATATCTTTCTGTTTCTCTTTTTTGGAATTGGAATAAACCGAAGGGCGATGGGAATGAATACGATCAGCAATCCAATTAATCCGATTGATATTGGGATGTTTACAGGGAACCGAAAGAAGTTAACACCAATCAATGCCTGACGCATTGGATATTGAAGCAAGTAGGTTTTACTTAATACGGGCAGGGCATATGAAAGCGCAATACACCCCAATAGGAACATTACAAGTGGAATGGCTTTCATTTCTTTCCTTACTATTTCAAGTAGAATAGCGACTAATGGCAGTAATAAAAATGCTCCTCCGGCAAGCCAGTAAAGCAGTGGAATGGATAACAAAACGAATGATGCACGAACCCATGAGGATTTAAGAAGGGTATATACACAAATGAAGGTTGCGACCAAAAGCATTACGACAACTCCGCCTAATAAATAGTTCTCGTCGCAAAGCAAGCCCCAATAGAGGATTGAAGGAATAAATGTGACTGGTGCAAATAGAGGTTTAGCGCCCAGTTTCTGCGAAATAAACCATATCGCTCGTTGCAATAGCGTCAAAAGGGCGGCAATGATAATTGCACCTATCCATGAATAGAAGAAAAACTGGGTGAAGAAGTTCCCGATATAGTCTGAGAATCCACCCGGTTTTGCCATATATTGGAAAAAGTAATCGGCAGAAAATAGAAATAGTTGGTATTGCTCCTGATAATTCAGATGGAACGGATATAAAATTGTAAAAAACAGAAATACAATTACTCCAAAGACCAACGATAACAGTTTATCGATCGAAAATATCTTCATGTGAAAAATGTTGTAGCTTTAAATATGATTAAAATCCAAAAATAGTTGATATACCATCGACTATAAAATTTCCTTCAAATAATATTGCAGTTCCATTTGACATTCTTTGTTTCTATGGTTTGCAAATAGGGATTGTTTCAAAATACAATTTAAAGCATCGTTTTGCAGAGATGTCAAAGAAAAACGCAGAGCCATGATTTTATATTTTTGAGATGTACCCATTTGTATGAATAACTGTATCATTTTACCTGTTCCGCCTCCTGATTCCAGTAAACATGTTCAATATCCCTGGCATCGAATGGTGTCGGACCTTTTGAAAGTTCGGGAATATTAAACGATTTAAGCATATTATCATATACCGAAGGATCGCGTTGCGGCAAAACAAATGGTTTATAAGTCTTACCTGTTGAATCGATGTAGCAGAAATAGGGTTTGCCATAGATCCCGTCATCGCGTTTGCTTGCAAATACAAACCAACGGCTGTTGGACGACCAGCTGTGATAGGAATCAGAATTAGGTCCGTTTACATTCTTCAGGTGATCGATTTCTCCTGTTTTAAGGTTCATGAGCTGCAAATCGGCCTCGCGATGCCAGATAGGAAACGTTCCGTAATCGGCTACTGTATAAAGGAGGTACTTGCCGTCGGGAGATGTTTTCAAATGACAGGCAGAACCTCCCATCTTTTGGGCATTCCATATTGTGTCGGCCTTTGAGCCAATTATACCTTTCCCGGCATCGAAACTCACACGGCAAATATTGTATTTTAACGATTTGATACTATCAGGCAAGGGAACAGATGGTGCCATACAATAGTAAATCCATTTTCCATCGGCCGAAAAGACCGGAAAAGTCTCAAAAGCAGTGGTGTCGGTAAGAAAAGGTTGAGTGATCGCCTTATCATTATCAAAATCAATAACTACGAGGTCGGATGCCGTATCGTACACTTCGAGCCGCTCACTCCGGTAGGCATGTAGTTCGGGAATGATGATATTTGTTGAGAAAACGGCAAATCTTCCACTTGGGTGAAAGTTTCCATAAACGGCATTTGATAACATTCCTTTGCCCCGAGTGTTTATTTTTCGGAGTTTACCATCTTTGTTTAGAATTGTACCACCATTTTTTCCCCGCAGGTGAAACATCGAAAGCGAAGCATCTTGATTGCCATAAATATGACAGTTCATACATGTGCCGTCGGTTAAATTATTATCGGCAATTACACGTTCATCAAAGGAAGATATATTGCGTTCAACAAGTTGCACTTTATTCCACACCTCGTAACCGGGCTCAATAAGCCTGTAGCTTAAATAGGAGTTGAGGCTATCACTTTTTACATGCCAATAGAATGGCGCGTATTGTACCCATTTACCTTTAAGCCGTGCCGTAACAGTTACTATCAGGCTTTTCCCTTGTTGCGAATTCAGGAGTGTCTTCCATTTTCCGGATGGAATATCTGTTTTTTGAGTTCCATTAACAATAATTGAATCATTAATTCCTTTAATGATTACGACCATTTTTTCAGGTTCGTTTCGCATCAGGAAATTCAGAGGTGCTATGTTTACCGGAATTGTGACGTCAGTATAGTCGGGATAAATAGGTGGAAGCGCATGAATTAACTTCACATCCGTTGGCTCGCTACATGATAAAAGAATCAGGCTTATTAATACAGAAATTATAAGTTTACTCATTTCTTTTGAATTGTAGCAAAGTGATAATAAAACCAATATGATTTGCCAAATCGTCCTTTCAAGGCATTTATATCACCTTTTGTTTGTTCATATAACTGTGTATAATCTGCAAAGTCTTTTATTTTTTTAGGAGAAAGTGAATACCCCATGGCGATTTCAGGATTTGCCTTCGAAGCAAATAATTGAATCAGCAAAGCCTCGCAATAAAGAGAAGGTACAGATCGTTCAATTTTCCGGCCATATTCATCGTAAAGTTTTTTAAAAGAGTTCAAATCCTTATTGAGCAAATGATAGCAAAGCAGGTAATCGAGCGCTATCAGGTTATCAGGATGTTGTCCGACTAAGAAATTAAGAGAGGCTAAATAAGTATTTGAGCTGCGAAGTATATCGACATTTGGAGTTTGTGCTCTTTTTTCAATCAGCCACTTATTTGATGAGGAAGAGCGATTCCTTATCAATTGACTCTCGGCCCATTGTTTATAAAACAGGGTCTTGCCTAATATCCTTAAATATTTATTTGCTGCGGCAGAATCTTCATTAACCATATTTATTTCAGCCAGACGTTTGATCATTCGCGCACTTCTTTGATAAGGCGAAAAAGTATTACCGAGCATTGCCGAATGTTGAGCAAGGTTCATATCTCCGAGCAGGAAGAACACTTCATTGCTCACAAAGATTGTTTGCCAGTTTTCGTCCGGTGTTACAGGCAAAATTAGTCCTTGTACCGCTGGTTGGTAAAAGTCTAAAAGATATTCAGGAAGCAAACCTTTTTTTGCAAGGGCCATATTGGTGAAATAAGTGGCATTCCTGGATTTCAGGTTATAATTTCGGGAAAGTGAAATGACTCGGTCAGTATTTCCAAAATAATATTCATTGTCCAATGAAAGGATTTTTTCTCGATCGAAATTGGCATTTGCCTTTATTCCAAAAACCAGTAATAAGATCAAAGAAAACGAAAGAGTGCTTGCAATCATTCGCGGATGGATTGATTCTAATCTTTTAAGTATTGAGGCTCCCCAAAGGGCAAGAATTAAAAAGGCTGGTAAAAGTATACTTTCCCATTTTACTGCCGGGAAAATATAGGACTGTAAGATAGTGAGACAATAATTATAACGAAATAAGAGCGGAATTGAAAAAACTGTAGCGGCAATTAACAGCCATTTCACCCAGCCAAATGTTCCGTTTTTTCTATCATAAACAAATATTAATAATGGGAAAATGAGAAATGAGCTTCCAATCAGCCTATAGCCATATAGGGCCATAAGCACACCAGTAATCAAGGATAACCATCGGTTTAAAATTTTACTGTAAATCAGGAAAAGGGCCAGCAGCGCAATAAATCCAACTGTAAATGAAACAGGGTGCAATAAATCGCAGCACAGAATCCAATCAATTGCAACTGGAAATAATGCCCAGATAGGCGCATTTTTTGATAACGTAATCCGCTTAATAACAAAAGAGGAGAGGAGCCATTCTAGGGAAAACAGTAAGGAAAGTGCTATTGCTCCACCACCACGGAGGTAGAAAAATTGGGTTAAGAAATCGCCTACATAACTGGCCAGGCAGGCAGGTTTACTGAAATAGGTGTAGAAATAGTCAGGTGTAAAAAGGAATAGTTGTATCTGTTCTTTGAAAAACAGGTGATAAGGATAGACGAACTGGAAAAAAAGAAAGCTGAGAAATATTAGCCCCATAGCTATAAATCCAAAGCGGTTTTTTTCGAAAGCAAGCATTTAAGAAATTTGATTAGTAATCATTGAATACTTAACTCCTTTTTTTGTTCGGGAGTGAGCGAACTACCCATCATTTTTTTAACAAATTTACCCACTACATTATCCTTGTTATTGCGAACAAAGTTAAAATGAAAATTAGTCATACGGGCATTTAGCGAGTCGGCCTTCTGCTTTATAACCAACTGATCAGTTTCGCTTGCCATTTTAAGTTGATGCATCAGATCCTCATAAAGATAATCACCCATCATTTTTTTCCCCTTCCATTCTTCAAGTGAATCATTTAAGGCAGTGCCACTAACCGAACTTTTCTTTCCTATATTCACATGCAGAATACCTTGTTCCTTCACGATAAGTAATTCCTGAAGGTTAAACCGTAATACAGGTTTCGCTCTGATAATAAAAATTTCGGAAGCCTTAATTGCTCCTTTAAAACGGAACTTGCCATCGGCAATAATAGCTGAATCAACTCTTTCTTTTACTGCACTTTCTAATGGAACCAGGTAAATCTTCTCTCCGTCGTATGTTTTATCTGGAAGTTGTCCTGATATCACAAACTGTGATTCAGTTTGGCAACCAATCAATAATAAAAGAAAAATAAATACGGTGTTTCGCATATTATTCATCATTAAAATGACGTTTGAGTATTCGTTGTCAATATTACAAATTTGTCATGAAATAAGAGGACGGACAATATGCCCGTCCTCTTCAATAGTATTTTATTTTTAATTAATCAGCTTTTCTGAACATCCAAAACCATGCTGTACCCCAAGCACCAGATCCAGGCTCAGGAAAAGCCAGAACAAGCTTAGTGTCAGTTAGCTTAAGAACATCATAAACATATACTGGTGCATTTCCTGCGTTTGGTTGTTTTCCGCAAAGAACAGAGACATTAGCTGTAGTAATCTGTGAACTTGCCCAGACTGCTCCGTTTCCGTCTTTTTTAATTTTAGATAAATCGAGTGATGCAGTACCTGTTTGTGTTTTAGTTCCATCTGCATTTGATTTTTTTAAAGTCATACCTGCAAGCGTAAACACCATATAGCCATTAGAACCATAATCAGGATCGTTGCTATCCATTGACGCTTTATTGTTTGTCCACCATCCAGGAGAAGTGTTTCCAAGATAACCGCCGTTACCCCAAACGGCACCAGCTGTTTCATCCCAAACATATTTTTTTGAAGTGACACCAGCTGAAATATCGCCAAACAGATTTTTGTATTCAATTGGCAAAGTAGTCAGGGCATCGATCTGAATGGAGAATGTTTTGGTTATCTTGGTGCCGTCAGGATTTAATCCTATAAAGGTAACATCGACAGCTCCTGTTTTAACAACCATAACCGTATCGTAGGCTTTTAAAGATGTCGAACCACCGCAATTCCAGGAAGACAATACTGGACTGTGATTTTCAAGGACAACCATATTACCGTTCTTACCATTCACTACAATAGGTGTAGCTTTGACATTCAAATCGGCAGCTGTAATTGGGCTTCCAATAGAATCTCTCGTTACGATTGGCTCACATGCATAAAAAGCGATAGCCAGGATGAATAAAGAATATAAAATCGTTTTTTTCATTTTAACTCATTTAATAAATCGTTAAACAATAATTACTTCCAACCCGTATATTCCGCCGCAGAAGTTCCCCATCCGTCATTCTGCTTCAATACACCAGCTGACAGAGAAATCTCATTTTCAGGAATCGGGAAGAACCCTTTTGTAGCATTATAACGAGCCTTGTAGCCACCACCAAATGCTTTGATTACATCTGGGGTTCCCTTATAATAACAGGCAACACCAGTTTGTTTGTCGAGTAAATCGGCAGCAAGACCCCATCGGCGGATATCGTTCCATCGGTTACCTTCAAAAGAAAGCTCCCAACGGCGCTCCTTTTGAAGAGCAGCCAAAGAATAAGCCAAACCGGGCAAACCAGCACGGTCACGAACCTTGTTCATATAGGTATTTGTCCCTGTCAACTCTGAATGCATCAGGTAAACATCCGCTAAACGAATTTCAACCTGATCCTGGGTATTATCGAGCTGAAAATTTTCAGCGGTGGAATACATCAACACACTATATGACGAAGCATATGTGCCGTCTGGATTTTTTGCTGATACAGGGCTGTACTTCTTTTGCCAGTAATCAGTTTCCTGAACGAAATCAGCCCATCCACCTTTGGCATAATTCGGAAGTTCAGTAGGAATTTCAATAATAGAAGCCTGTCGACGTAAATCTGTTGGTTCTGCAGCTTTCCAATCATTCCAAAGTGTTGGGTTCACTGGACCATGTCCCCAACCTTGACCAAATGGGTATGTTTTAGCTAAATCCTGTCCGCCACGTAACCCAAAGTAAAGGATTGTCTGGTTAGAGTAACCAATGGAGGTACTCCAACTTGGGAAGTTAGAAAATTTTATAGCAAACATTGTTTCAGGATTAACTGAACCATCGTTTTCAACCCATTTCAATCCTTTTCCTTTTGTATAGGTATAATCTTCAACTGTGTATTTGTTGGTGTATGCCCAAAGGTTACGGAAATCGGGTACAAGCTTATGACCACTATTGTTGATACAATCTTCAACATAAGTAACTACTTGTGCTTTAGTAAGAGTAGTACCACCAACAAGTGGAAGCGCATCTTTGTTATAAAACCCTGTGTAGAACAAGAAAACGCGAGCCATAAGAGCCTCTGCCGCCCATTTGGTGGCATGACCTGCTTCAACGGAGGTGTAAGGTTTAGCGGGCATCAGGTCAATAGCACTCTTTAGGTCGGATGCGATTTGCGCATAGAGTTCATCGGCGGTAGCTTTAGGAAGATTTACTGGATCTGTAGTAGTCACCAGCGGCACCTGACCAAAGAAAGAGGACATTTCGTAATAAAAATAGGCGCGCATGAAATAAGCTTCACCCTTCAGCTGGTTTTTTTGATCATCGCTCGCATAACCTTTACAATTATCAAGCGTAGCTATAGCTGTATTTGCGCGGAAAATACCTGTGTATTCAGCGGTCCAGAAACTTTCAAGCATACCTGATCCGTAGTTCATCAAAAGATCGACGGCCTGTGTAGACTTATCGTTTTCACCACCACCACCAAAGCGGTCATCAGAGGCGAGTTCTGCCACATAATAGTAAGAACTCGCAGGGCTTGCAACGGCGTAGCTAAGACTTGCATAGACACCCGTAATCATCTGTTGAGCATCAGTAGCCGTCTGTGGAAAATTTGAAGTATCCTTCTTTGTTAGATTACTCGTATCGAGAAAATTTTCACAACTAATAAATAACAGCGAAGCTGCCGTTACACATATATATATTAAATTCTTCATACTGATAAATCAATTAAAATTTGAGGTTAACACCTATCAGAATAGTTCTTGGACTTGGATAGAATCCTAAATCAATTCCTGAAGCCCATGTTTGATTACCACCACCACTATATCCAATTTCAGGATCTTGTCCGGAATAGTTCGTGAAGGTATATAAGTTCTGACCAGTTACGTATAAACGCGCCTGCGCAAATGGCATTTTGGTAATTAGTTTCTTGAAATCGTAACCAATCGTGATATTTTGAACTTTTACATAATCACCATTTTCAATATAGATATCTGAAATCTCCTGCCAGTTTGCATTACTGCCGCTTGTAAGGCGAGGCAATTTATTCGAGGTACCTTCACCATGCCAACGACTAAAAATATCGGTTGTATAGTTCTGAACTTTTGAATCTGCAAAAGAACGGTATGATTTTGCTATTTGCAAGCCAAAAGCGCCAGTTCCAGCAACGTTCAAATCGAAACCTTTGTATCCCAAATTGAAACCATAGCCTATAGAGATTTTTGGATGAGGATCACCAATTTGAACTTTATCTTTTGTATTGATTACACCGTCATTGTTTGTGTCAACAAAAATCAGATCGCCTGGCTGAGGTTTCGATTGCAAAAATGCTTTCGTACCAGCTATTTGAGCTTGATTCTGGAATACTCCGGCAGTTTTATATCCATAAAAATAACCAATTGGATATCCAACCTGAACACGAGTCATTTCAGTAGTACCCTGACTCAATACATTGGCATCACCATGAATGATTCCTTCTGTATTTGCAATACGGGTTACTTCATTTTTATTATGGGCAAGGTTAAAGTTTACTCCATAATCAACTTTGCCTATCTTGTCCTTCCAGTTTAAGGCAATTTCAATACCCTTATTATCAACATCACCACCATTAATATAGGGAGCACCAGTACCGTAAGAAGCCAATGTTGGAGCTACAACAAGCCAATCAATTGTTTTTTTGTCGTACCAGCTGAAAGCAGCACCTAAACGGGAATTCAGAAAACGTGCATCAAAACCAAGGTCGGTCGTTTGTGACGTTTCCCATTTGATGTTCTTATTTGGAAGAATATCAGCATAAGCACCTGTTGATTGAGATGTCTTATTATTTGCAAAAGAGTATGCAGCCGTTGCCCCGAAAGAGACAGTTGCTAAATATTGGAAATTGGAAATAGATGCATTACCGTTTTGTCCCCAGCTGCCACGCAGTTTCAGAAAATCGAGCCAGCTCTTTGTTCCTTCCATAAATGATTCATTGGTTGCTACCCAACCAGCCGATACTGAAGGGAAGTAACCCCAACGGTTTCCACTTGCAAAGTTTGAAGAGCCATCCGCACGTGCTACAACAGTAAGTAAATAGGTTTCATTGTAGTTGTAACTAATTCGGCCAAAGAACGATTCCAATCCTCCTGAACCCCAGGGACTACCACTAATATTTGTAGTACCCGATGTCAGACCTTTTGTATTGTCGAGCCAGGCATGTTCGAAATCGCTAAATAGTGAATATCCATTAGTGACATTCATACTTTCACCCATTCCCCATTTTTCTAACGACTGACCAATAAGTGCATTAAACGAATGGTCTTTAATACGGTATGAATAGGCGAGTGTATTTTCAAATGTCCAACTATAGCCTGAACTCATTGATTGATTAACCTTATCAATCGTATTAATAGTTGAGGTCGAAAGTGTGTACATTGGAGTGTATTGACGATAACTGCTTGCATTCATCTTATACCCAAACGTACTTTTCAGAACTAAGTTTTTAACAGGCTGAATTTCGAGAAAAGCACTTGCATTCAGATTATAGTTTTTTGACAAATTCTCGCCTCTGTTATAAACCATACTTGCAATAGGGTTGGCAATATCCGGACTGAGTTGGTCAAGACCAGTTGTAGCTTTATCTGTTTTATTAAAATATGTTCCGTCAGTGCCATACACTGGCATCAAAGGGCTTGCAACTAGCATATTATGAATATCATTCCAATATATATTACCAATACCAATACCTTGTTTTTCACCGTAACCGTATGTCAGGTTTTCACCAAATTTGATAACATCGAGTCCTGAATTACTCTTTAGAAGAACATGCTCAGAATTTAACCTTGCTGTATAGCGCGTGTTTCCTGGCTGAACCGGACTACCATAGATACCTTGCTGATCGCTGTAAGAGAAACCTAATGAGAATTTTGAGATATCATTACCACCCAATATATTAACTGCATGATTCTGAGTTACTGCATTTTTATTACGGATCTCATCAAGCCAGTTTGTACCATTCCATCCACCTTGAACTTTTGCATATAAGGTCGGAATCATAGTAGCCCAGTCATATGGAGCAATACCGTCATTAAAATTAACCTCATTCAGAAGGCTCATGTATTCTTTTGCATTGAGAAGTGGCGGCTCCTTGTACGGATTCTGAACGCCATAAAAACCGTCATATGTGATTTGCATTTTTCCGGATTTTCCACGTTTTGTTGTAACAAGAATTACACCATTAGCAGCGCGTGCTCCGTAAATAGCAGCCGAAGCAGCGTCCTTCAATACGTCAACAGATTCAATATCTGAAGGATTCAAGGAGTTAATATCGCCACCCGCGATCCCGTCAATAACATACAATGGATCAGAATTTCCAATTGTTCCTAATCCACGTATGGTAACTTTAAAACCTTCACCAGGCATACCGGATGTCTGAGTAATACTAACACCAGGGGATTGGCTTTGCATAGAACTCAATACATTTGTAGTACTCAGTTTTTGAATTTGATCACCAGTTACCTGAATAGTTGCACCTGTATTCAATTTCTTTTTCTGGACGCCATACCCAATTGCCACCACCTCTTCAAGACCTGTGGATTCCGAAATCATTTTAACCGAGATGTTGGTCTGTGATCCAACTGAAATCTCCTGCGATTTCATTCCAATAAATGAAAAAACAAGAGTTTTCGCAGAAGCTGGAATGCTTAGAGAATAATTACCATCAATATCACTGACGATGCCAGTCGTCGTTCCTTTGACGATTATTGTCGTTCCAGGAATAGCGGAACCTGATTCATCCGTTACTTTTCCAGTGATCGTCTTTTGTTGTGCGAAAGCCATCCCTGTAAACATGACCATTAAAAGAACCATGGAGAGGAAATTTCCTGCCCACTTTCTTCCCGAAGAAAAACTAAGTCTAATTTGTTTCATAAATACATAAACTTAAGATTAGAAATTAAAGAATTAAGAACGTAATTGAATTTTAATGAATTTTTGTAATCCATCGTTTGAGGAGATCTGTTTGTTTGTTCTGTCATTTTGAAGAATTAGTTCATAAACTATTGATTAATATTAGAATAATGGCAATAATAGCAAGGTAAATGATGCCTTCAATTATCATATAGATTCGTTCTCGGTTATTCATGAAACAAAGTTAAATTTAAAGGTAGTTTGGTTAAACCTTGTTAATTTGTGTTGCCAAATGTACTTTTGATAATGCCTTTTTACATATATGATTTGTGCTTATAAGTAGCTTGTTTGTGTCTGGTAGGTGGGTTGTTTGTTTCAGAATTGGGTGTCATTTGTAAATATGAGAGATTTTACTGTTTGCAATCTGTGGCTAAATGATATCTTTATCATTAAATTTAATGCTGAGAAATAATAGAATATCTCTAGTCTAATTAATAAATTAGTAAACGATTTATAATTTGAAAAAGTCAACTCCAATATTTATATTTTCTATTTTAAAAAGCTATTTGTTAAAGGATTATCCCCGAAATAACTTAAAGAAGTTTCTCTTTCTGGTTATGGGATTATTATTTATGAACATCCTATTGTCGGGCCAGGAAAATCCATATGTTTTTTCACATTTAAACGTTAACAACGGATTGTCACAGAATCTGATCAATTGCATTTTCCGTGATTCGAAGGGATTTGTCTGGTTTGGAACAAATGCCGGACTTAATCGTTTCGACGGCATAAATTTTGAGGTTTTTTCAAATTCAAATCCGGTGAACGGTTCCATTGTTGACAATAACATTAATACTATTGCCGAAGATAAAAGTGGCAATATTTGGATTGGTACAGGTCATGGAGTTAGTATTCTAAATGGCAGTACTTATGAATTTACCGATTCAAAATATGCTTCAACCCTTTTAAATGATTGTGAAGATGTTCTTTACATTAGCTCAATGTCGTCTGATAAGAAGGGAAATATTTGGATCGGAACAAATAACGGATTCTATTTTAATGACCTACAGAATGGTTCCATACACCACATTTTAATTGACAGCACAAACTGCAACTCTCCACTAAACGGTATTACGTCAATTGTTCAGGATCATGATGGAAACATGTGGATGAGTTCGAGAAACGGTTTTATCATTAAATATGATCCTATACATAAAACTAAATCGCAATTTAAAATTCCTGATAAATCCGACGAGTTGGCCAGCAGTATTACCCGATTATATATTGACAGCGATAATGATCTTTGGGTGGGTAACCTTTTTGGATTAAATCTCTTCCTGACAGATAAAGAAATATGGGATAACCAGTTTAATAATAAATTGGCTAAAATTGACGAATTAAAAAGAATTGGTACAATCTCTCAGAATATAGACGGTTTGATTTGGATTCCTACTGACGGAGGAGGAGCCTATATTATTGATAAAAAAATTGGAAGCATCAAGAATATCAAACATCAGCCATTTGATGACCAGAAACTTTCGTCCAATGGTCTTTCCTGTGCATTTTGCGATCATGATGGAATAGTTTGGCTGGGAACAACAAAGAAAGGAGTCAATTTTTATAAAAAAAATGTTAATAAATTCCACATATACAAGAACCTAGCGGGCGATATCAACAGTGTAAGTAATAATGATGTAAATGCGATCATCGAAGATCATAAAGGCAATATCTGGATAGGTACTGATGGTGGTGGTCTTAATTATCTCGACCGGAAAACTCAGCAAAACACCCGGGTCGAATTCAAAAATTCAACTACGAATACTTTAAGCAGTAACATTATCGTATCACTTTTTATTGATTTCACCAATAAAATTTGGATTGGAACATATTTTGGTGGTTTGAATATGTATGATCCCGGAACCGGAAAATTCACAGTCTACAAATATAAATCCGAAGACTCAACTTCAATATCAGATGACCGGATTTACGGAATTTGCAAAGATAACCTGAACAATCTTTGGGTTGGAACTTTGGGAAGCGGTTTGAGCTGTCTCGACCCCAAAACAAATAAATTCAGCCGTCTGAATACCCGGAATTCATCCGTGTGCTTCGACTATATTACTTCGATCTATAGCGATAAAAGCGATCATCTTTGGATTTCGACTACTAACGGCCTTTCATCCTATAATAGTACAACAAAAACTTTTAATTGCTTTAAACATCAGGATGGTAATAAAAAATCACTTAGCGATGACAACATAATAAACTGTTTCGAGGATAGCCGTGGATTTTTCTGGGTTTGTACAAAAAATGGACTAAATCTTTTTGATCGCAAAAATAATTCCTTCAGCCATTTTACAACTGAAGACGGGTTGCCATCTAATAGTGTTCAGGCTGTTGTCGAAGATAAGTCAGGCAAATTATGGATAAGTTCAAAGAACGGGATATCGAAACTTACTTTATCAAATGTGCATAGCATTGATAAATTTGATTTTAAATTTGCCAACTATAGCATTACCGATGGACTTCAAGGGAAAGAATTCAATCAATCAGCAGCACTTTGCGCCTCCGACGGAGAAATCTTCTTTGGAGGGCCAGATGGGCTCAATGCATTTTACCCCGATGAAATAAAAGAAGACACCACGGTTGCTAAAATGATCTTCCGAGATTTTCGGATTTTCAATAAAAGCGTCCCTTACGGACAGAAATACGATAACCGCATTCTATTGGATAAACCAATTTTTAACACCAATAAAATTGAATTGAAATACCACGAAAATTCTTTTACCATTGAATTTATCGCCCTTAATTACTTTAATCCCGAGAAAAATATTTACGCCTACAAATTAGATGGATTCGATAATCAATGGATTACATCAGTTGGTAATAAAAATTCCGCTACCTATACGAACCTTACTAATGGAACTTATAATTTCAGGGTGAAAGAAGTCAAGGGCAAATCTGAAGGGAAAGAGATATCACTTAAAATCGTTGTGCTTCCCCCCTTCTGGAAAAGCTGGATTGCTTATATTATCTATGCTATTTTCATTTTTTTAAACTTAATATTTCTACGATACCTGATATTATTCAGGGAAAGAATAAATGTCCGAATAGAACACGAAAGACTTGAAGCGCACCATATTCATGAGATTGATTCATTAAAAATTAAATTCTTTACCAACATCTCTCATGAATTCAGGACTCCGCTTACTTTGATTATGGCTCCCGTCGAAAAACTGCTGGTCGACCTCAAAGAAAAACCTGAAGTGAAATACCTGAAGCTTATAGAGCAGAATGCTAAACGATTACTGCAAATGGTGAATCAATTACTCGATTTCAGAAAAATGGAGATCCAGGGTTTTAGCTACAATCCCTCGTTTGGCGATATTGTGGCTTTTTTGATCGAAGCGGTTTCTTCATTCAAAAACCTGAGCGAACAAAAACAGATTCAATTGGTTTTTAGGTCAAAAGTAAAGGAATTGAATACCTATTTTGACAAGGATAAGCTTGAGAAAATAATCTTTAACCTTCTTTCGAATGCCTTTAAATTTACACCAGAGTTTGGACAAGTTACCGTCTCATTGTCGGTAGAAACCTTAAGTAATCAACTAATTAATAATGAAACAAACTCAAACCTTGTCATAAAAGTCCAAGATACAGGTATTGGTATTCCGGCGGACAAAATTGAAAAAATATTCACCCGGTTTTTTCAGGTCGATTCGACTGGACAAGTTGAAAAAGGGACTGGAATTGGTCTTTCGCTGGTCGCCGAATTTGTAAAATTACATAATGGAGAAATTTTGGTAACAAGCGAAATTGGTAAAGGAAGTTGTTTTACGCTCCATATACCGGTTAAAAACTCAGGATTGTTGGTTGAGCCCACTGACGAATATGATGAAGAGATCAGCAATTATCCTGTCCTCATTCACGAAAACTTTGAAATGTTGCCTTCTTCTGAAAGACCTGTTCTATTGATAGCCGAAGATAATGATGATCTTCGTTTTTACTTAAAAGACAACCTCCTTGAACATTATCAGATTCACGAAGCTTCAAATGGTTTGGAAGCCTTAAAAAAAATCCATAAAATTGTTCCTGATTTGATTATTAGCGATATCATGATGCCTGGCATTGATGGTATCGAATTGTGCCGACGCGTAAAATCCGACAGAACAATTTGCCATATTCCATTAATCCTTTTAACTGCCAGATCTTCGGAGCAACAAATGTTGGAAGGATTAGAGAAAGGGGCCGACGACTACATTACAAAACCATTCCACTTTCAGATACTTGAAGCTAAAATTGCTAATATTATTAATTTAAGGAAAAATTTGCGGCTGGTTTTCCGAAATAAGCTTCAGGTCGAACCCCATGAAATCACAGTTACCTCTCTTGACGAACAATTTATGCGAAGAGCGCTTGAACTGGTTGAAAAAAATATTTCGGTTGCCGATTACTCCGTTGAGACAATGAGCCGAGATCTTGGAATGAGCAGAACCTTGCTTTACAAAAAAATACTGGCATTGACAGGAAAGCCACCATTGGAATTCATTCGATCACTCAGATTGAAAAGAGCCGCAATCTTGTTGGTTAAAAGTCAAATGAATGTTTCCGAAATTGCTTTTCAGGTAGGGTTTAACGATCCAAAATATTTTAGCAAACATTTCAAAAATGAGTTTGGTGTGCTACCATCAAAATATATTGGGAATTAGTGACATGTAAGGTATTGATGAAAGCTATCTCAAATCTAGCACCCCTCTTATTTGATGTTGTTCTGTGATGCAGCTATCTTGTTTCAAAGATTTGTATGGTACGCTTTAAACTAAAGAGAAGGCCTCTTTTTGTAATCAACTACAAGTATTTTTCTTACTATGATTTAGACTGCTGAAAAATGTATTTCGATTTACCTGATAAACAATGAGAATTAATAGATGTTGTATTTTCGTCAGCAAAACCCAATGATGAATTGCAATACAATGTTCATATATTTACACAATGTTTTCCCTTCTTCACAATACTTTAAAGATACTTTCGATCTGCTAACTTCGTAGTATGTGTAAGGTATCTGTAATCTTTGTGTAATATAGCTGTAATAATTATTACAGAAACCTTATAGAAAAACTATACAAACCTTACTTAAAATGCGAGGAAAGTATTACAAAATTAATAGGAAGTTGAAATGCGACATATTTTTTGGGCAATTACTTATCCGTTATCTTCGCGCTTAAATCTTGGAATTGGCGTTCTTATAATGGCTTTCCTGTGATTTTTCTTCCTCATTTCCTTTATCGAAAAGTTACATACCCAAGTGGCGGCCTCCAAATCTTCTAATATCCTATTGTTATTTTAACCAGCCACACTTAACCATTAAAAATCACCATTCATCTATTTTTTTGACGGGTTTACCGATAAACTTTTCATCGTCGATACCCGCTTTAATACTTTTGACCAATTATTAAGAAACAATTAACATAGCGGAAACGGTTAGAGTGTAAAATGTTTCCGTTCTTTGCAGGAGAATAAATTTGATATGGATTTTGCATATGAATGATGAAATAGATTTTCAGAGTAATAAGCTCGGACCGATGATTGAACAAATCAAGGAGTTGTTTTTTGAGTTTGGGATTAAGAATCTCAATATGGATGACATCAGCCGCAAGTTGGGGATTTCAAAAAAGACACTTTACCGGTATGTCAAAAGCAAAGAGGATTTGATTGCGAAGTTATTTGAATATGAGGAAAATAAAGGAATTGAATATGCAAATGAAAATGAGAAATTGAGTGTAAATGCGATTGAAAAGCTTTTTAAGGCAAGCCTGATGGTTTATGAAGAGATGAAGCGTTTTAATCCGATGATCATGTTTGAACTTCGCAAATACTACGAGCAACTATTTAATGAATTTCATACAAGGAAATTAGCTCAGATTTCACAATCGATGCAGAGAAATCTGAAGCAGGGAATTGAAGAAGGTTTATATCGGGCAGATTTAAATATTGAGGCAGTTGTTGCTCTTTTTATCAATTACCTCATCGAGATTCACAATTCCGATATGTGTAAAACCGTAAATCTCTCGTTCGACGATCTATTCAAAGTAATGTTCGAAAATCATGTCCGCGCAATTTCAACTCCCGAAGGTGTTGCTTTTTTCGAGAAGAGAAAGAAAGAAATTACAGAAAATTTAAGCAAAAATAATAACCAATAAAAAAGGAATCATGTTATCAAGAAAATGTCAGATTATCCTGTTAGTCCTGCTCTCATTTGGTGGAGTTAAGATTATCAAAGCCCAGGATACCCTCCGTCTTTCGCTCAATGATGCGTTAAAGATTGCTCAGGAAAATAACCTGAATATCAAAAATTCGCAACTTGACCTAAAAAGTGCCCAAAAGAAAATATGGGAAACAACAGCTATCGGACTACCGCACATTGACGGAACTGCCAAGTATACCTTTAACCCAAAGGTGCCAACTTTGCCTGCTACGGCTTTCGATCCAACCGCCAAACCTGGAGATGTTATCGAATTGGGTGTCAAACAGAATATTGTTTACGACCTTACCGCTTCGCAGTTGATTTTTAACGGGGCTTACCTGATCGGACTGAAGGCATCGAGGGCTTATTATAATTTTTCGGAAGAGTCACTTGAAAAAGCAATGCTTGAAATTAACGAAACGGTTACCAATACCTATTATATGACTCTTGTAGGAGATGAAAGCCGTAAGATCTTAGTGAGCAATCTTAAGAATGTCAATTCAACATTAGCTGAAATAACCGAAATGTATAAGCAGGGTTTTGTTGAACAGACAGATGTTGATCAACTTGCCTTGACGGCAAATACGATCACCAATGCAATTTTCCAAATCGACAATAACCTCGATATGGCAAGCAAACTTTTGAAAATTCAATTGGGACTAGCTGAAACATTAAATATCAAGCTGACAGATCAACTTGGAATGGAAGAGGCGCAGGTTACCAAACTTAATGCATTAGCCCACGAACCATTTATCCTGGAGAATAGTGTTGACTTTAAACTCTTAACAACATCCGAACTGCTTGCAAAATATGATTATAAAAGGGAAATGAGCAATTCTTTGCCCGTTATTTCAAGTTATTACAACCATCAGGAAAAATGGAAAACTCCCGCATTTGATTTCGCACCCAAAGATGTGATTGGAGTCAATTTAAGTCTTCCGATTTTCAGCAGCGGACAAAGATCGGCCGCTGTTGCACAGAAAAGAATGGCTTTCGAAAAGGCAACCAATAACAAGGTATATGCCGGAAATACTTTGATAATGCAATCGTCACAATTACAAAACGATCTTCGAACCAAGCTGGATAAATACCAGATTCAGAAAAAAAGCAAGGAATTGTCGGACGTTATTTATCAGCGGACATTGGAAAAATACAAGCAGGGAATCTCTTCCAGCCAGGAACTCATGACGATTCAAAATCAATATCTTAATAATTTATCAAATTATTATCAGGGCATCTATGACGTTGTAGGTGCAAAAACCAAACTGGAAAAATTATTTAATTTCAATCAGAAAATCACAAAATAGCCATTTATATGAAAAACATTATTTACACTTTGGCAATTACTGCCATACTTGTTTCATGCAGCAATTCTACCGATAAGAAAGGAGAATTAGAAAAACTTAAAGTACAACGCGAGGAATTAAATGTACAGATTTCGCAAATTGAAACAGAGATAAATCCAGGAGGAGAATCCTCAGATATAAAATCAATGACGGTAAAAGTACTTCCGGTTGAGAGTTGTATCTTCAATCATTATGTAGAGGTACAAGGAGTTGTCGATGGCGACCAGAATGTTGCCGTCAGTCCTCAGACAAATGGAATCGTTACTGCAGTATATGTTACTGAAGGTTCGAATGTAAGGAAAGGACAGGTTCTTGCGGAACTCGATGCTGTTGTGTTGAAACAGTCGCTTGATGAATTAAAAACACAGTTAAGTCTCGTAAGCAATCTTTTTGATAAGCAAAAGGCGTTATGGGAAAAGAATATTGGAAGCGAAATTCAATTCCTTCAGGCAAAAACAAACAAGGAAGCACTAGAAAATAAGATCAAAACATTGCAAGGTCAAATCGACATGGCCCGTATTATCGCTCCAATCAGTGGGACTGTTGAAAGTGTACCGTTAAAAGTAGGACAAATGGCTGCTGCCGGACAACCTACATCTGCCATAAGGGTGATTAATATGAGTTCCGCCAAAATTAAAGCCGATGTTTCTGAAAACTTTGCATCAAGAATTCAAAATGGGAATAAAGTGATCATTCGCTTCCCGGATACCGGAAAAGAGATCGAAACAAAATTAAGCTTTACAAGTCGTTTTATAGATCCAACCAACAGAACATTCCAGGTTGAATGTAAAATTCAGTCGGGTGAGGTACAATTGAGGGCCAATATGATTGCTTATGTGAAAATCAAAGACTATACGAATGAGAAGGCATATTGTATTCCGGTGAATTTTGTCCAGACAAATAAAGACGGGAAATTCATTTTTGTTGCCATACAAAAGGATAACAAATGGATTGCTACCCGACGTTTGGTTAAACAAGGGATGGATTATAATGGAATGGCCGAAATTACGGAAGGACTTGCTTTGGGTGATAAAGTTATATCCTCAGGTTACCAAAGCATTAACGAAGGTGCCCAAATCATATTTTAATCGTAACAATACGAAGTTATGTCTAAAGAAGAAAAATTTAAAGAATTCCTCCCCACAAGTTGGGCAATTGATAATAAGACCAGTATTTACGTACTTGCGTTTTTGATATCAGTTCTGGGGATGATGAATTATTATCTCATACCAAAGGAGCAATACCCTCAGGTTGTGATTCCTTATATCATTGTAAATACCCCTTATCCTGGTACTTCACCTGAAGACATCGAAAATCTTGTAACACGCCCGATCGAGAAGCAACTGAAATCGATTGCTGATGTTAAGAAAATGACGAGCAACTCGGTTCCCGATTTTTCGTCAATTATTGTTGAATTCGATCCGAAGCTATCCATTACCGACGCTAAGCAACGTGTGCGTGATGCTGTTGATAAGTCGAAAACAGATCTTCCGAACGATTTACCCGATCAGCCACAGATTCTCGATGTCGACCTTTCAGAATTTCCTGTAATGTACATTAATATCTCCGGAAATTATAGTCTTGATAAGCTTAAGAAGTATGCTGATGTTGCTCAGGATAAGATAGAAGGAGTCAAAGAAATTACACGTGTTGATATCGTGGGTGCGCTTGAACGCGAAATTCAGATCGAAGCTGACATCTTTAAGATGCAGGCGGCGAAAGTAACCTTTAGCAATATCGAACAGGCAGTTTCTGCCGAAAACCTCACCATCTCAGGAGGAACTATTAATACGAACGGGACGAAAAATACTGTTCGTCTAAAAGGTCAGTTTCAAAAAGTTGAGGAGTTAAAAGATATTGTTGTTCACTCTTCGAGCGGCGCCTATGTGAAACTAAGCGATATTGCCGAAATCAAAGATGGTTTCAAGGAGCAGGAGAGTTTTGCACGTCTCGACGGGAAAAATGTTATCACCTTGAATGTTATTAAAAAAAGCGGAGCAAATCTTTTGGATGCATCGGATCATATAAAGGATATTGTAGATAATCAGTTGAAGGGAAAAGATTTTCCATCAGACCTTACTATGACACTTACGGGTGATCAAAGTCGTTTCACACGCAATACACTCGAAGAACTCAATAATACAATTATCATCGGCTTTATTCTTGTCACTATCGTACTGATGTTTTTCATGGGTTTCACCAACTCATTTTTCGTAGGTCTTTCAGTTCCGCTTTCAATGGCAGTGGCCTATCTGATCCTTCCAGGAATCGGATTCACGATGAATATGATTGTGATGTTCGGATTTATATTTGCCCTTGGAATTGTTGTGGATGATGCAATTGTAGTGATCGAGAATACACACCGGCTCCATCGGAAAAATCCTGACATAGAAATTGCGGCAAAAAATGCTGCAGGAGAAGTGTTTATGCCGATATTATCCGGAACGTTAACAACACTGGCACCTTTCTTTCCATTGGCATTCTGGCCTGGAATTGTCGGGCAATTTATGCACTATTTGCCAGTTACATTGATTATTACATTATTTGCCTCTCTTTTTGTCGCTTATATTTTTAACCCTGTTTTTGCTGTTTCATTTATGCAGCATGAATACGACGTCGAAACCGATGGAAAGAAGGAATGGAGAAAGCTCCGTAAATTCCTGATTGTGGTTCTTGGATTTGCATTGTCCTTCTATGTTGCCAGAATAATCGGTCTTCCTAAAGAATATGAAAGCTTCAATTCAACAATTTTAGGTCTTGCTAACTTCCTTGTTATGGTCATTTTGTTGGTGATTTCTTATCATTATGCGATTCGCTTTTGGATCAAAGGATTTCAGGAAAAGTTATGGCCTTCGATGATGGATTTATACGAGCGGTCGCTTCGTTACTCACTGAGAGGAAATCGTGCTGTCTATATGTTGGTGGGAATGATTGCTTTGTTTTTCTTTACGATATTCCTTACAGGTGTCGTAAAACCAAAAGTGTTATTTTTCCCTAACAACGACCCGAACAATGTTTTTGTCTACATTAAAATGCCGGGAGGAACTGATCAGGTAGTGACCGATAGTGTAACGCGTATTGCTGAAAAGATGGTTTACAAATCACTCAAAATGCCTAATCGTGATGTGGAATCAATAATATCAAATGTTACAATCGGTGTTGAAGAACAAGGATTTACCACAGCCGGGAAACCGTTTAACAAGGGTAAGATTTCTGTCAATTTCATTGAAAACAAACTGAGAAGTACGGGAATTACAACCACGCAATACATGGAAATGATGCGAAAAGAGGTAAAAGATATCCCAGGTGCTGTAGTCACAGTTGACAAGAACCAAAACGGTCCTCCAACAGGAAAGCCAATTAATATTGAGGTGACAAGTCAAAATCTCAACAACCTTGTTGTCGATGCAAACGCTTTCAAGGATTATATCGATTCGTTACGGATTCCGGGTATCGAAGAATTGAAAACCGACTTCGAAGTGAATTCACCGGAGATCAATATAGACATTGATCGGGACCGTGCAAATCGAGAAGGTCTATCAACTGGACAAATTGGCTTGGAGATCCGAACCGCGCTATTTGGCAAGGAGATTTCGAAATTCAAACAAGATGAAGATGAATATCCGATTACTGTACGCTACCGGAAAGTAACGCGAGACAATATCAATGCGTTGGTCAACCTGATGATAACTTATCGCGATATGAACAGCGGACAACTAAGAAGTGTTCCATTATCGACTGTGGCTAAAATAGATTATACGACTTCGTATGCAGGAATTAAACGACTTGATCAGAAGCGTGTTATTACGATTTATTCAAATGTTTTATCGGGGTATTCGGCCAACGACATTGTTCCAAAGATTAAGAAACTGGCTGCTAAATTTAACAAGCACGAAGGGACAGAGTTCAAATTGACCGGGGAACAGGATGATCAGGCAGAAACAATGGTATTCCTGATAAAGGCGATGATTATTGCACTTGGAATCATCTTCTTTATCCTAATTACTCAATTTGGGTCAATCAGTAAAACCATTATCATATTGAGTGAGGTAATCTTCAGTATTATTGGGGTTTTGCTTGGGGTAATCATCTTCAAAATGGATCTTGTGATCATGATGACCGGACTTGGAGTTGTTGCACTTGGAGGAATTGTTGTCCGAAATGGGATATTAATTGTTGAGTTCTGTGATGTAATGAAAGAGCGCGGTTTAAAAACCCGGCAGGCCATAGTTGAGGCAGGAAGAACACGTATTACTCCCGTTGTATTAACTGCTGCTGCAACCATGTTGGGTCTTATTCCACTTGCGGTAGGAATGAATATCGATTTTGTAACGCTTTTTACACAGTTAAATCCTCATATCTATTTTGGCGGCGATAATGTTGCTTTCTGGGGACCTTTAGCATGGACAATCATTTTCGGACTAAGTTTTGCAACATTTCTGACGCTTGTTTTCGTCCCTGCTTTGTACTACATGGATTACGTCATACGGTTAAAACTCAAACGAAGAAAAAATCTTAAACGGATCAAATTACTTAATCAAAAATAAATCATAAAGCGGGGCAATCGTCCCGCTTTTTTTGTGCTTTCAAAAAATATAGCCACTTTTAAACCCGTTTATCATTTAACTGTTTTTGAAAGGATGAGATATTTAATTTCTTAATTAAAATGGATATGAAAAGAGCTGTTATAACAGGATTGGGTGCTGTAACGCCAATTGGTAATAATGTAGGCGATTTTTGGGAAAATTTAATAAAAGGGAAAAGTGGTGCTTCTGCCATTACAAAATTTGATACAACACATCATAAAACAAAATTTGCCTGCGAAATAAAGGATTTTGATCCGCTTCAATACATCGAAAAACAGGAAATAAGAAAGATGGACTTATTCACTCAGTATGCTTTAGCAGCTACTGGTGAATGTATGTATGATTCAGAATTAAACCTAAACAAGTACGATCTTAATAAAGTAGGAGTTATTATGGCCACCGGAATGGGAGGTATGATCACATTTGAAGAGGAAATATTAAGCTTTGGTCAAAATGGATTAATCCCAAGATTCAGCCCTTTTTTTGCAACTAAAATCATACCTAATATCGCAGCAGGTCAAATATCGATCCGATATGGATTCCATGGCATGAGTTATTCGATTGTATCGGCTTGTGCCTCATCGAATAATGCTATAGCCAATGCCTTGGATCTTATCAGGTTTGGACGTGCAAATATTATTATTGCCGGCGGTGCCGAAGCTCCAATTACTCCTGCAGCTATCGGAGGTTTCAATTCAATGAAAGCGCTTTCCACATTCAATGACTCGCCTGAAACTGCATCGTGCCCTTTTGACCAGACGCGCGATGGCTTTGTAATTGGAGAAGGCGCCGGGGTTCTGATGGTTGAGGAACTTGAACATGCATTGAACAGAGGGGCAAAAATATATTGCGAATTGGTTGGTTATGGTGCTGCATCCGATGCTTTTCATATTGCGGCACCTCATCCCGAGGGGCTTGGTGCCAAATTGGCGATGGAAGGTGCTTTATTTGATTCGGGATTAACTCCAGACGATGTTACTTATATCAATGCTCATGCCACCTCAACGCCGGCAGGTGATATCAGCGAATGCAAGGCGATTTCAAAGGTATTTAACCATGTTTTGAATAGAATTAATATAAGCGCTACAAAATCGATGACGGGACATTTATTAGGAGCTGCAGGCGCAATAGAAGCAATTGCATGTGTAAAATCGATTGAAGTAAATACAATTCCGCCAACAATAAATTTGAATGAACCCGACCCTGAAATAAATTCCCAATTAAATCTAACGCCCAATAAAGCGCTTAAAAAAGAGATCCTTGTTGCGCTGAATAATACGTTTGGATTTGGCGGGCATACAGTAACAACTGTTTTTAAAAAATATCAGGTTTAAATGGAGCCATCAATTATATCTTTGACTCATCTTTTCTGAAAGAATCGAGATCCGCTCTTTTAAATGACTCTTGCGTTCTTCGCGTTTTGCTGACCAGGTTTTATCTTCGTGTTCGAGAAATTCGAGTAAAACCAACGATTTTTCGTAGCAAACAAGGCTGTTATTTAGCTTTTTCTGTGCATCGCTTAATGTTGCTTCGGCAAAGAAGAGTTCTGATAAAATCTCTAGATGGCCGTTTGTGTAATGATGTTCGCCGAGTAATTTGTCGGTCAGCTGCTCTTTGGGAATCAACTGGAAAAATGAAGCATCACGCCTGAGCAATTCGTAATATCCCCTTTCGAGGATCTTTTCAGCTTGTTCAAGATCACCTTTTTTGATTAATCCCAGCAATGCTGTAATCAAATCACCGATCATCTCCACCATTCTTAGGATGTAGTCTTTCTGAAACATGTGGTTATTTTTCTAATACCATTTAAAAATCTTCAACCCAATTATAAACGATATTGTACCGATTGATGTAAGTATTAGAGCCTCTCTCCAGACATCTATAAATCCTGCTCCTTCATTGAAAATACTTCTAAAACTATCGGCGATCATTGTTAAAGGCAGGTATCTTATAAACGGAATTGTCCAGTCAGGAAAATTGTGGTAGCTGAAGAAAACACCAGAAACTACCATCATAGGAGTTACCAGCGCATTGATTATACCGTTCCCAACTTCCGGATTTGAAGTATGTGAAGATATCAAAACAGAGATTCCGGAAAAGGCAATATTTCCTGCTAAAAACAAGAGTATTAAGGCAGGCCAGCTTCCCTGAACTTTTGTGCCAAAATACAACCAGGCAAATACGAAAAGCAGTATTGCTTCTGCTACGTTCATTGAAAACCGGGCAGTTATTAATGCCAGCAAAAAGTTCGACTTTTTCATGGGTGTTGCAACCATTCTTCGCAACAGTTTCTTGGATCGACGGTCAATTATCATATAGCTGATTCCCCAGCTGCATGCCATCATGATCCCCATTGCGAGCAAGCCTGGAATTAAGAAATCTACATAGCGGGTTCCTGTCAATGTTAAAGGTTCAATGGTTGATTGGTTTGCTGAATAAAACGCCGGACCATATTCAGATAGATTGGCAACGAGGCCATAAGCCGTTTTTGCTTCGGCATTCGCAGGATCAAAATGATATTTGGTATCAGTTGTTTTATCTTCCATAACCATTGAAACTGTCCCCTTTTTAAGCATCGTATAGGCATTAGACCACGAAGTCTCAAAAAAAGTAAGTCTTACATTTCCGAGTTTTTCATTTTTAAGATCGATGGTGTAGGAGCTATCTTTTTTTATTCCATTTACAGCAAGGAATCTTTCCAGTTTTGTTATATGTACCGTATCCTCGTTGGTAATCACTTTCACAAAAGCAAGTTTTGTACGTACATCAACCTTTTGAGTAAATGCAATTCCAAGACCCCAGGCCATTAGAATAGGGAAAACGACGCCCCAAAATATGACAGCCGGTTCGCGAATAATTTCTGCAAAATGAGCTGTTATTAACCTGTAAAGCTGATGATTGGTTATCTTATTCATATAAATGGCGTCCTGTAAGTGAAATAAACAATTAGTCCAAAGAGCGGTGACCACCTCCTAGGGTTAATATTTGCTGAAGTGTACCTTCTGCCAGTATTGTTCCCTGATCCATTATCACAATCCGGTCGCACAGGTATTCTGCCTCTTCCATATAATGAGAAGTTAGAATCAGGGAAGTGTTATGCTCCTTTTTCAGGTCGAGCAGAATATTCCAGATTTCACGACGTGCATTTGGGTCGAGACCTGTCGTAGGTTCGTCGAGGAGGAGGACTTTTGGTTTGTTCAGCAGCGCAACGCCCAATGCCAAACGTTGTCGCTGTCCGCCTGATAAGTTATTCACGTAAGCTTTTTTCTTTTCCTCCAGGCCAATTAATTTAAAAACTTCATCTACACGAGTGGGCCCCAATTTGTAAAAGCTCGCAAACAATCGCATGGTTTCGTAAGCGGTAAGCTTGTCCATGAACCTTGTTTCCTGCAGCGAAAGTCCGATCATCAGGTGAAGTTCGTGCTGGTGATTTTTCCATTGTTTGCCAGCGATGAAGATCTCCCCTTCGTCGGGATGCTGAATTCCCTCAATCATTTCAACCAGTGTGGTTTTCCCTGCGCCATTGGGTCCGAGTAATGCCAAAAACTCGCCTGGTTTTATTGCCAGATTTACCCCTCTGACAGCCTGTACATCCTTAAAGGATTTTTTAACTTGCCTAACATCAACAATATATTCCAAATCTGTCATCCTGCAAAAGTCGTAAGTATTAATCCGAGTATGTAAAATTATTCAAATAATTACTTGAAATTAACATGAAACTGAAATTGTTTGAATTATCATCCTTATCGATGAAATAGGGATAAACCTATACGAAAGATGGCAGACATAGAAAGTGGTTCGGATTGCGACGACAAACCTGACAAGGTCTGGTTGGGACAATCATTTCAAAACGAACGAGCCAACGAGGTCTGGCGGAACGATCATTTCAGGACGAACGAGCCAACGAGGTCTTGTGTGACAATCATTTCAATAAAAACAGCCGAAAGAGTTCAAATCATTTTTCCAGCTTCACCAGATCTTTTGCGACTTCTTTTGCAATCACCATTTGTTTGTCACCATTTGTAATCCCTGAATTCCTAAAAACTGTATTTCCGGTTCTGGAACCCGAAATACAAACAACAGGAAAGAGTTCCGGTGTAATTTGCATACCATCAATTGTGACATCTGAGCTGTTTTTTAGGTCAATTGCAGGCGTATTTTTTGTTTTAAGGGACAGGTTTTTGATATTTACATTTTTGGAATCAGAGCAAATTAATCCAAATTCGGCTTCCATCTGGATGTTTTCGAGCAGGATGTTTTCAAGCTTCATCTCGGGCAATCCCTGCAGGAAAATTCCCAGAAAAGCCCCTTTACAATTCACATTACGTATGAATATATTTTTAAACTGCGGTGTTTCTTCCGTAACCGGGAACAGCTTTTCAACTGATCCGTTTTCTCCTGAGTTCAGATCTTCGGAAGCCGATCGTCCGGAGTAATAGAGGTTGAACGAAATCGCCTGTGTTGGAATATTCATCATCTCAATATCTGAAATGTAGATATTTTCAACTACTCCGCCACGGCCGCGGTTGCTTTTAAAACGGAGACCAACCTCGGTTCCGATAAAGGTGCAGTTTGAAACATGCAGGTTACGTACGCCGCCCGACATCTCGCTTCCAACAGTAACTCCGCCATGACCATGGTAGACTATGCAGTACTTAACGATCAGGTTTTCATTTGGTGTTCCACGATCTCGACCCTCCTTATCCTTGCCGGATTTAATGCAGATGGCATCATCGCCTACATCGAAGTTGCTATCGTGTATGGTGCTGTTTTTACATGATTCGATATCTATTCCATCACCGTTCTGCGAATACCATGGATTACGAACGGTCGTGTTTTGCATGGTAAAGTCTTCGCATAATAATGGATGGATACACCATGCGGGTGAGTTCTGAAAGGATGGACCATCGATGAGTACCTTTTTGCAGGAAATTAAACTGATCATTACGGGGCGCAGGAAATCTTTGACTTGTTCAAATTCAGCTTTGGTTTTCAGGTCTCGCGGAACATTCATCTCGGCAATTTTTTCGCCATCAATAAATTGTTGTGATGGGTACCAGGTTCTGTCTTTATCGCCTACAAGGCCGCCTGAAGCAACCAGCTTTTTCCACTGCGAATCGGTTAGTTTCTCCTTTTTAACTGCGCGCCAAGCATCGCCAGAACCATCAAAGACACCTTTACCGGTGATAGCGATGTTTTCAAGGTTACGTCCGTTAACAGGCGACATGCACCTGAATGTATTAAATCCTTCAAAATTTGTTTCAACCAAAGGGTACAAACTTTTATCGGTACTAAAAACTACTACTGCCCCACTTTCAGTATAGATTTCTATGTTGCTCTTTAGCGTAATAGGCCCTGTTAACCAGATTCCGCGCGGAACTACTACCTTCCCTCCCCCTTTCATCGATACGGCTTTGATTGCATCAGCAAATGCCTGCGTGCACAGAGTCTGTCCACCATTTTGGGCGCCAAAATCGGTAATAGTGACTTTGTTGGGAGGAATGATTGGCTTCTTCACCAGTGGCATCTGAAATTCAATGCCGCTATATAAATCATCCGTATGACTATTTTTAACAATAGGTTGCGAAAATGCAGAAGTAGAAAATAATGCAACCACAAGGAGAATAAAGTTTGATTTTCGAAGGATCATAAATTATAAAGTTATGAATTATATGCAACTGGTAACCCAGTCACCCAGGATCTTTTCTGGTGTAAAAGCGGAAGCTTCATCATCGGTTAATTGATGCGACCAATTTATTCGCTTTACTGGTAAAGCTCCTGGTCCTGTATTTTTATATTCAGCAAAAAATGAGGTTTTTTCTGCATTCGGTTTGTCCCAGTTGTGCCATCCTTCAGATTTAATGAAAGAACCCATTTCACAGTTCAGGTAAGCCACTTTGGCGTAGATCCGCCATGGACGACCGAGGTATACATTTTTCACGTTTTCGGCAGCTGTTAATTTGCAATTGCGGAAAACAAATCCGAACGGTTTTCCTTCTGGAGTACTTGCAGCAGTAATATATGAATCGCCTTTGCAATGAATCGAACATTTTTCAAAAAGAACTGTTGCTTCACCGAAAATAAAGTCAGTGGTTCCTTCGATGTAACAATTTGAGAAAAACATCCGGCTAAATTTGCCAGCAGCATAAGCAGTGTCCTGATTCCCTAAAAACCGGCAATTGCGGAAAACACACTGATCGCCTTCAGCATGTATAGCAACGGCTTGACCGACTGGTCCGGCTGTATTTTCGACGGTAATATTTTCAAGGATAAAGTCGTTGGCCTCAACCTTTAAAGTGGAAGTATAGAAAGTGCTGTTTCGTCCCCGATTGATTTTGTCGAAGTAATCGTCATACGTAATGATCGTTTTATCGACGCTCTCGCCAATGATTGAAAGTTGAGTATTACACGAAGGGACCAACAGCTTTTCCATATAGGTTCCGTTTTTCACAAAGATGGTGACCCGGTTATCCGGAAATGCTTTGCAGCCATCGATGGCTTTCTGAATGGACGTAAAGTTACCGCTTCCATCGTGCGAAACCACAAAATCGTAATTTTCAGCGATTGATGATTGACCTGAAAAAACCAGAAACGACAACAGGATGGTACTGCTAATTTGGTTGAGCATCATTAAATATTTAAAATGTACTTTAAGACCAGTCAAGCTTCAATAACCAGACGGATCATATTAGATGGTGCAATTATATCATTTATATCCGGGAATTTTGCCAGAAACCTTTTAGATATGCACCATTTTTTTATTGAAAAGCGTCTATTTGTGTCTGGTAGGTCGGTAGTAACATATGGTTTGTACGAATCATCAACCGCCAAAATCTCATCCCCGATAATTCTTAAGGTGGATATTTGAATTAAAAATTAGTTGTTATTGAATTCGAGCGAAGCCATAATAAAGGGGCCAACTCCCTTTGCATCATTGGCACGAACCGGTTCATTGATATAGTATTCATAAGAACCGTCACGATAGGGATTTCCGCCAAGTCCTGCAACCGAACAGCATTTGGTCAGACTGATGGTTCCATCACCGTTGTTCTGAATAAAATTTTCGAGTATTCCATTATAGCCTTTTATTGCGATTGCTTTATAATCGACGCCAATGTATCCTTTATAGGAAGCTTTTAGCAAGGTATAGGTAAACATAGACGAAACGGTTGCTTCGAGGTAATTTCCCTCGCGATTTCCCTGATCGAGAACCTGGAACCAAAGGCCGGTTTTGGGATCCTGATATTTTTTGATACCTTCTGCAACCTGGACGAGTATATTCATGATATTGCCTCTGCCTGGATGATCAAGTGGTATAAAGTCGAGTACGTCGACGAGTGCCATCGCATACCAGCCCATCGCTCTTCCCCAATAATTAGGCGAACAACCTGTCTTAGGATCAGCCCACTTTTGTAGTTTACTTTCGTCCCAGCCATGGTAATTCAAACCATCTTTGGGATTATAGGTATGTTTGTGGATAATGACAAATTGATTCACAACATCATCGAAAAGGGCAGATTCATTCATCACCGAAGCGTATTGGGCCAGAAAGGGCGCACCCATATATAAACCATCAAGCCACATCTGATGGGGGTACCTTTGTTTATGCCAGAAACCGCCTTCCGACGTCCGCGGCTGGGTTTTTAACTGATTGCGTAAATAATTGATTGCTTTGAGATAGCGTTCATCTTTTGTTCTTTTATAAATATCGAAAAGAAACTTTCCGGAATTTACACAGTCGATGTTGTACTCATCTGCTTTTAATCCTTCAACATTACCATTAGCATCAATAAATTTATCAGCATAGGTTTTGGCATAATTGTAATAGGTTTCATTTTTATTTTCTTTCCACAATTTTATCATGGCGTGAGCAACCAGTCCTTGTGTATAGTTCCAAACTGGTTTTGGGTTAAAGTCGACCGTCCAGGGTTCAGGAAATTGTTTGATTTCTGAATCAGCCATTTTTTCAGCTGCATCAAGTCCATTAACAGTACGCTTTTTTATCTGAGAATAAGCAGGTTGGAAAGCAATGAAAAATGCGATAGGCAGAAGCCAGATTCTTTTCATATGATTCTTTTTTCGACGTTGTCAATTAATCTCATCTTCATTTTTAAAGGTATTATTTGCGGTTAATATAAAAGCCCGGATAGTTCCAGGCTTTTATGCTTTCAGTTTTTTTTATATCCCTGTTCAAAAGAGTCGTGGTTTACATCTCAACGAATTTGCATATTAGTGATTCGATTGTAAAAGGCTATTCTTTTTTATCTTTTTTAACAGTGTTTTTTGCGGATGTTTTTTTTGTTGTTCCTACCTTTACTGCTTTAATTGGTTCAACCTTTACGGGGGCGGTTACCTTGTTTTGAGTCAGTTTAGCTGCGGAAACCTCTTTTTTTGCTTTTATCAATTCTTTTTCCGTTAGATCAAGCTTTTTCGTTTTTGCATCAACAAGCTCTTTAAGATTGGATATTTCCTGATCTTTTTCGCTTTTAGGAACAATTGCATTTAGCCTGATTTTAAAATCGCTCAATACATTCATATAGTTAATAAAAGCTTCATAGGGAGTACTATATGGATTAAAATACTTATGAACTTCGCCGTCGGAAAAGAACTTGGTACACATGTAATATAAATGGTCGTTGGTCTGGAGATAATCCCAATCTTTAAGCATCGTGGCATCCGTGCAATTTCTCATCTGGTCTTTTAGCTTATAAAGCTTATCAAAAGCCTCTTTCTGAAGTTCGTTTCCTAACCATGCTGAAAGATCACGCTCTTCATCGGCCCACGACATCGGATAAGGAACATGAACTGCAGCAACCGGCTGTAAATCATTGATAACTTCTGATGGCGTCGAAAATGAAAGATTACCAGATTTTAAGATTGCTTCCGGAAGTTTCTTTAAGAAATCAAATATCCCAGTACTTTTAGGCTGAAGCTTACCAAAGGTTTCATAATTAATGAAGACAGTAACGACCTCTTCCTCTTTTGGTAGACTATTCATCCATCCGGCATATTTCTCAGCTGTCAATGGAAATTCACTCCAGCCTTTATTTGAGAACCGAAATGACAAATCGTCACTGAATCGAAAATTACGCATCAAAACTTTTAATCGGGGATTTAATGCATTGCAATATAAATAATTGGGGCTTTTCCATCCAAGTATATGTTTCGCACCCTCCGTAATCATAGCTTCGAATCCCATGCGTTGAACAAGATCACCAATTTCATCAGAGTAAATTAATTCGGTATTGCTGAATACCTTAGGGCGTAATCCAAACAACTCTTCGATAAGATCATCATGCGCTTTAACCTGTGATTCGAAAAAACGCTCATCTGCAATCGAAACTAGCGAATTAGCATAAGTTTCGGATAAAAACTCAACGCATCCGGTGGCGGCCAATTTTGCAAATGACTCGATTACTTCGGGAGCATATAATTTGAATTGATCGAGAACAACGCCAGATAAAGAATAGGATACCTTAAATTTACCCTTATATTTTAATATCTGTTCAAGTATAATTTTATTGGCAGGCAAATACGACTGATCTGCTGCCTTTCGCAGGATAGTTTCGTTTGCAAAATCGTCGTAATAGTAGGCATCGTTTCCAATGTCGAAAAATCGGTATTTCCTGTATCGGAAAGGCTGATGTAATTGAAAGTTGAGGCAAACTGTTTTCATATCTCTATCTCTTTGGTTTGTTTTAATGCGGACATATAGACTTTAAGTACGTGTTCGGCAGAATTTTTCCATTGCAGACTATCCACCTCTTCTCTTCCGAATTTTCTGAACATTGTTGATAAGGCTGGGTATTTTAGGATTCCGTAGATTGCGTCAGCCATGGCATTAATGTCCCAGAAGTCAACCTTAATCGCGTGTGTAAGAATTTCGGCTACACCCGATTGTTTCGATATAATGGTAGGAACATCCGACATCATTGCTTCGAGTGGTGAAATTCCGAAAGGTTCAGAAACTGAGGGCATCACATATACATCGCTCATTCGGAACATATCGAATACATCGTCGCCATGAAGGAAACCTGTAAAATGAAATCTGTCGGCAATTCCCAATCGAGCAGCGCGGCGAATCATCTTTTCCATTAAATCGCCGCTTCCTGCCATTACAAAATGAACATTGTCTGTTCTGCGCAATACCTGATAAGCAGCTTCGACGAAATATTCCGGTCCTTTTTGCATTGTTATCCTGCCCAGAAAGGTTACAATTTTTTCGTTAATTCCTTTAGTATAGCCTTTATTTTCAGATTTTTCAACAGGTTCAACAGCATTGTAAACCGTAGTAACTTTTGCCGGATCTATTCCATATTTTTCAATTACAATATTTCGAGTGAGATTACTAACGGTAATGATCTGATCTGCTTCTTCCATCCCTTCTCGTTCGATGGCATATACCTTTGGGTTTACACTTCCGCCGCTCCGATCAAAATCGGTTGCATGAACATGAATAACCAATGGTTTGCCACTTACTTTTTTAGCAGCGATTCCTGCAGGATAAGCCAGCCAATCGTGAGCATGGATAACGTCAAAATCGTATTCTTTACCAATTGACTCGGCAACAATAGCATAATTTGCTATTTCTTCGAGCAGGTTAGTGCCATATTTCCCGGTAAATGGAAGTTTTCCTTCCGAATCGGTCTGTATAAATCGTGTTTGTGAAGAGACGCGCTGTTCTGTTAGTTTCCAAAACTCTTCAGGAGTTGAATAGGGTACAAGATTCGATTCTACTTCGAGGTAATCGAAGTTCCGTTCAGTGGTACGAAAGAAGATTTTTTTCTGGGTGATTGAGACATCGCTAGCTCCTATAATCTGTTTTACCGCTGAATTATCTTCGTCTCCATATGCTTTTGGGACGACAAAAAGCACCTCAACATCATCTAATTGCGCCAGTCCTTTGGTTAATCCATAACTGGCTGTCCCGAGACCCCCACTAATGTGCGGGGGAAACTCCCATCCAAACATTAAAACTTTCATCCTTTAGTAGCTGAGTTGAGAAAAAATCTTTTTACTCGTTGTTCAATTTCCGTAATTATTCGTAAATGTTCCGGAATTATTATAAAAACTTTGATAACGGTCTGTATAACAAAGTTTCTGGTTGTTATTGGGCTTCTCCGAATTTTTCAAGTATCGAATTAGCATTAAGTACACCGGCAACATTCCATGCTTGTGAAATAGCCCCCCTTGCAGTATGAGGAGGATTTCCTTCATACACTTCGGAGAGTGTTCCCACACAATGTTCTGACATCTCTTCCTCGAATCCCGCCATGATTTGCTTGACAAATGATAAACCTCCGGCCTTATGTATCTCAAGATAGGCTTTGATAAATGGGTAAATCAAAAAAGGGTAAACGCTTCCCATATGTACAGCTGCTGATCTTTTACTGACATTTCCTTCGCATGATCCTTTGTAATTATAGTCTTTTGGAGCAAGTGATCTCAATCCTCGCGGCGTTAAAAGTTCATTTCTTACAGTGCTGATTATGGATTTTTTCTGTTCGCGCGACAACGGAGAATATTCAAAGCTTGCAGCAAATATCATATTTGGCCTAACCGACCAATCAAAATAATTACCATCAACATAATCAGCCAGATATCCTTTTTCTTCATTCCAGAATGTACTTAAAAATGATTGTGCAATTAGTTCTGGGTATGATGACCATTCGTTGATAAAAGCTTTATCCTTTGAGGATTCTGCAAGTTCGAGTGCAAAACAGACAGCATTATACCAGGCGGCATTGATCTCGACAGTAAGTCCTCCACGTTGAGTCACCGGTTTTCCATCAATATATGCATCCATCCAGGTAAGCGCTACCCCATCCTGTTTTGCGCTGATCAGACCATTGGGTTCCATGTGAATATTGAATCTGGTACCCTTTTTATAATTGGTCAGGATTTCTCTCATTGACGCCCCATAACTTTTCCAAAGCTCTTTTTTCTCTTTAAAAGGTTTCAATTCCTGGATCGCTTGAAATGCGAAAAGAGGTGCATCGGCAGAATCATAGTCGCTCTGTATTCCAACATATTTAGGTAATAATCCATCTTTCAATCGGTTGAGGTTTGTCTTTAAAATCTCCTCATAGGTTGAAACCTCCGATTGGGTTAGAAGCAATCCTGGCAATGCAATTAATGTTTGCAACGGAATTGATTCATGCCAGGGGAATCCGGCAATAATATCTTTGCCATCTTTCCTTTCCCAAATGAATTGTTGTGCGGAGTTGATCAGACAATTGATAAAACTATCGCGAGGAATACGTCTTGTTATCTCGAATGCATACTGTTTTTTTAGAGCTATTGGGTCACAACCATCTGTCGAAGCTGAGAAGAACACTGATTCTCCTTTTTTAATGGGCAACTCAAAGTAGCCGGGAACATATAGATCTTCCTGAAATTCATATCCCCTTGACTGCTCCTTCATATATTCTATATTTCGTGACCAATCCGGTACTGGCACAAAATCAACAGTTTTTGAGAATTGCATGTATAATTCAGGATATCCTTCATAAAGGCACATTTTAATCCCGTTTTTAACTTTAGTGTATTTCCCGTTAGCAACCATATTCGCATGAGTAAGCTGATGGACATTGCGAAATGCTAAAAATGGCTTAAATCTTAAGGTTGTCGGACTGGTGGCCTCCTCAAGAGTGTATTTAACGATTACCTGATTTTCATGTTCGACAAGCATTCGGGTTTTCGTGAGAACTACTCCACCTACCCTATAAGTCACTTTAGGTATTGTGTCGATCTCAAAATTCCGAATATACTTATGCCCTTTGGGCTCATAAAACTCACCTGGATATTTATGAATACCGAGATTGAATTGGGCATCGTGTTGAATAATTGTTTCGTCAAGCGACGAAAGAAGCAAATGTTTGCCTCCATCAAGTTCATCCAGATTTACAATCAACATCCCGTGGTATTTACGGGTATTACAACCAGCAAGAGTTGACGAAGAATATGCTCCTGAACGGTTTGTGCGCAGAAATTCGCGCTGTAAGGAGTATTCCAGATTAACCAGTTGTTCTTTGTCGAATTTTAGGTAGCTCATACGAACTTCATTATTAATATTGTTCTATTTGAATAAGGAATCTCCACTTTATAATGGATATTGTCCTTCGGCTAAAAATATGAAAAGCTTTTGTCAACTAAAAATTTAATGGGTACTTTTTTCAAGTAACTTTTTCTTTACTTTTTCAAGGTCAATAAAAGGATATTTGATTTGTAGCTGACTAATTTTTTCAATTTGATTTTCAATAAATGTGATATAACTATTATCATTGTTATTCAGTGTTTTATGCTTTAGAGCCGGGAGAAATCTCTCAATTTCTGACGAAACAGTGATTGCTTCATTATCAATATTCGATGCAACGAATTTTTCACGGATAAAATCAATTGCTATTTCGCTTGGATGGTTCATATCCGCAGCATAAAAGCGGTAATCGCGCAATTCGTCGAGCACAAGCTCGTAAGCGGGGAAATATGAAATTATGTCAGTTCCAAAATGAGCGATTAATTCATCTATTGCCAATAAAAGTGTAGCTTTGCTAAGCTGATTCTCATGAGCTCCGTCTTTCAGATGCCTGATTGGACTAACTGTGAAAATCAGGTGAAGATTAGGATTCATTTTTTTCATTTTATCAATCAATGGAATCCATGTTTCAATTATTTGAGAAACCGATAACCGGTAGCGGTCGAATGTTGATTCAGGAAGTTTATGACAGTTAGAAACCACGATTCCGCTTATCTTGTGTTTAAATACCCAAGAAGTCCCAAATGTGATAAAAAGGTGGATGCAATTTTTCAGAATAAAAGTGGCTTCAACAGCATTTTTATTGATTACTGTTAAAGCATTCACCGAATCAGAACAGGAAAATCGGCTGTGATGAGCGAAGCTGTTAAATAATCCATTGGCGTGGAACAAATCCTGTTCAGTGAAATTCTTACCTGAAAGAAGCAGATTGAGGCTGTTCGCTATTGAATCAGGATTATAAATAATGCCGAAAGGATTAACCATAATTGGAAAACAGAGTTCCTGAAGATAATTTCCCAGATTTTCTGCAAAACAAGATCCTATCATCATTGAATGATGACGGTAGCCCATCTTATTTTTGAGCTCTGGTATTATAATTTCTGTTCTGAATTTTATCATATTCCCTCTTTTATCCAATCAATCATAAAATCCATCACTTCGCCACTTCTTTCCGAATTGTGCAATTGATGTCCGGCATATTTCCATTCACGGTAGTTTATTTGCCCTGGTGAACCATCATATAATTCACGGGTTGCTGCGGCATCCATAATCAGGTCGTCTCTCCCTTGCATCAATAAGAGAGGTGTCTCTATTTCAGTAAAATGATTCATTATCCAGTGGGCCTCCTTCTCAACTTCTGAAAAAAATCGGGCTGATATTCTGTTGTGAACAAACTCGTCTTTTTCTCTATTTTCGCGAGCCTCAGTTATAGATGAAAAATCGGAGGAGCGAAGTCCGGTTTTGAAAGTGAGAAATGGTGCTACAAAATTTCCTGTTTTAATGATAGCTGAAAATAAATTCCCGGGATGTTTATTCAATTGAAGCCATGGTGAAGAAGCAATTGCTAGTTCTGGGAGCGTTTCTGATTTGAGAAGATAGCTTAAAATGATCGTTGCTCCCAAACTATGCCCATAGAGAACAATTGGTATTCCTGGGAAAATTGTTTTTGCTTTTTCATGTAGTAAGGCTACATCTTTAAGCAGCTTATCAAACCGTTTGATTACTCCCCTTCGGCCCTGTGACCTGCCATGCCCACGGTAATCGAATGCAAGAACTGCAATATTCCGGTTTGTAAGTTTCGAAAACCAATCATCGTACCTGCGGGAATGATCGCCGTGCCCGTGAACAAAGGCAACAACCGCTTCCGGTCTTCCAACTGAAGGCCATTGCAGGGCATAAAGGTCAAGCCCGTCGAACGATTTCCATTGATATTCTATTACTGACATGATGAGCGATCGTAGAAAAATTATCAATGCAAAGATATGATCAAAATCATTCTTTTAGATATCCCATATTCCGTTTGATCCTGTCATACCCTGCTCTTTCAAAGGCTGTTTGTCTGAATATTTTAGTGTAATTGTCTTTACTTAGCTCTTTCCAATCCTTTTTGTTCAGATCCAACAATCCTTCAATTGGTAAAAAATCAATGCTTTGGTTAGGTTTTACTTTTCTATTCCAGGGACAAACGTCCTGGCAAATTTCGCAACCAAATATCTGATTATGCAAGTTCTCACGGATCGGTATGGGAATCTCCTCCTTATTTTCGATGGTGTGATACGAAATGCATTTTCGTGCGTCAATAGTCCGTGGAAAAATGATCGCACCAGTAGGACATGCTTCGATGCAGCGGGTGCAGTTACCACAATAATTACCTTTGAAAGGAGAGTCGTACTTTAATTCTAAATCAACAATCAACTCACCAATAAATACATATGAACCAAATTCTTTTGAAATGAGGAGCGAGTTCTTGCCAATCCATCCTAATCCGGCAGCTTTAGCCAGGGGGCGTTCAAGCACTGGAGCTGAATCGACAAATGCCCTTCCATGGCAGGGAGAAACCTCCGATTGAATGAATATTAAGAGATTATTAAGCTTTTCTTTTACAACTAAATGATAGTCTTTTCCGTAGGCATATTTCGAGATTTTGGGTGCATCAGGATCAGTTTGTTTTTGGGTAGGATAGTAATTAATCAACACTGAAATTACGGATTTAGCACCCACTTCGATTTTACCAGGATCAAGCCGCATTTCAAAATGATTGGCCATATACGTCATCGAAGCGTTCATCCCTCGCGAAAGCCAGTCTTGGAGTCGGTCACGCTCTTCGTCAAGACACCTAACGGCTGAGATTCCACATGCCGAGAAACCAAGCTCAATCGCTTTTTCTTTGATCTGATGGCTATATGATTCAGATAGTTTTTCCATTAGCTGGAATTGGTTTTTTAGGAATTCAATTATAGCAGGAAAAGAGTTGACGAATAAAAGACACCCGAAAATAAGAATAAACTGATGCTATATTCCATAAAAACTAATCAGCTAATCAATTGCAATAAAATTTCACAAAATTTACAATTCCTCCTGCCTAGTGAAGATTTCACCCATTGATTAAAAGGTGAAGTCACATTATCAAATCCATAGTTTGTGTAAGGTTTCTGTAAGCTTTGTGTAATGTATGTGTATCATTAATTACAGAAACATTACTGCGATATTATACAAACCTTAATTAAACGAAGAAGAAAGTATAGCTAAATCACGAAGAAGGTATGGCCAAAGTAAAAGGAAATTGAAATGTGATTTTTTATCCGTGCCATTGCTTAAGTGCTTTACCAAAGCCCAATTTTATTATTTTGAAAACGGATTTATCATTGTTATTATGTAACTCCTTTACATCAGATATTGTTTACACTGGTATTTTCAGAAATTACATAAACCCTAATTCCAGCCTTGCTTCTTCTGACATCATTGATTTTTCCCATGCCGGTTCGAAGGTGATTTCAACTTTGCAGGATTCTATCCCTTCTACCTTTTTCGACATGTATTCGACATCAGCGAGAATCATATCTGCAGCAGGGCAATTCGGAGCAGTAAGCGTCATCAGGACCTTTGCTTCATCACCTTCAACATCAACACTGTATACCAATCCTAAGTCATATATATTCACCGGAATTTCAGGATCATAAACTTCTTTTAATTGTTCTATGATTAAATCTATTCTTGCATCCATTTTTATTATTTTTTTGCTGAAATTTTTTCGTACGCCAATGCATACAGTTTCATTTGTTTGACCATGGCCAATAGACCATTCGAACGGGTGGGGGAGAGATGCTGACGTAAACCGATTTCATCAATAAAGCGAGGTTCGGATTCAAGTATCTCTTTCGGTGTGCGATCGGAATAGATCCGTAGCAACAATGCAACCAGCCCTTTAACTATCAAAGCATCGCTTTCTGCCTCGAATTTAATCTTTCCATCGGTAAATTCCTGGTGTAACCAAACCCTCGACTGGCATCCGCGAATCAGATTGCTTTCAATCTTGTATTTCGCATCAATTGGTGTCATTTCATTTCCTATTTCGATAAGGTAGGCATATTTGTCCATCCAATCCTCAAATCCCGAAAACTCTTCGACAATCTCCTGTTGTATTTCGTCTATCGTCATTTAATATTTCTTTTAATTTTCAAAAGTAGCGAATTTTAAAACATCGCTTTCAACCTGACCAATGCCTTGTAAAAGGCGTTAATCTCCTCGAATGTATTGTAAAATGCGAACGACGCCCGCACCATATTTTCGACACCGTAATGATCCATCACCGGATCGGCGCACAAGCGGCCTGTTCTGACGGCAATTCCAAGTTGGTCGAGTAATGTTCCCAAATCAAAAGGGTGTATACCTTTTATATTGAAACAGATCACCCCTGCTTTCATTGGTGCTTCGCCATAAATTCTTAACCCTTCAATCTGTTTCAGTTTTTCTGTGGCAACTGTAAGAAGATCATGCTCGTAGGCATCAAGCGCCTGGTTATCCTGACTTTGCATATATTCGATTGCAGCTGCCATTCCGATTGCTCCCACATAATTAGGGGTACCGGCTTCAAATTTATAAGGAAGCTGATTGTAAGTCGTATTTTCAAAGGTAACCCTGTCAATCATTTCGCCTCCGCCAAAGTATGGTGGCATTTGATCAAGCCATTTCCGTTTTCCATAAAGAGCGCCAATACCCGTTGGCCCATACATTTTGTGTCCCGAAAAAGCATAGAAATCACATCCAAGTTCCTGTACATCAATTTTAAAGTGAGCTACAGCCTGAGCTCCATCCACTAAGACAGGCACATTTTGCAGATGCGCTTTAAGAACGATTTCTTTAATAGGGTTAATAGTTCCTAAAGTATTTGATACGTGCGCTACGGCAATAATCCTGGTTTTATTGGTTATCAGGCTATCTAACAGTTCAATTTGCAATTCTCCGTTATCATTAAAAGGCAGTACTTTGAGGATGGCGCCGCGTCGTTCGCACATCATTTGCCATGGAACAATATTTGCATGATGCTCCATTTCGGTTACGATTACCTCATCATCAGCGGAGATAAATGCCTCGCCAAAGGAATATGCAACAAGATTGATCGATTCTGTGGTGCCATGTGTAAATATAACTTCTGCCGTTTCTGCTGCGTTAATATATTGACGAACAGTCTCTCTGCTCGCTTCATATGCTTCAGTGGTTTTGTTTGCCAGATAATGGGTAGCGCGATGGATATTGGCATTCGTCAGAAGTGAAAATTCATCCATTCGTTCGATTACCTGGACAGGTCGCTGACTTGTTGCGGCATTATCGAAATAAATCAAAGGATTACCGTTTACGTTTTGATCGAGAATCGGAAAATCTTTGCGTAGTTTTGAGATATCGGGTATCATGTTATAAGTTTATAATATCTTGCATAAAACAGGATGATCAGCGAATACAATCCAATGCGCAGGAGTGGCATTTTGATACTTCTCCCCTTAACCGTTTATTTACAAGTTTGTCGATCACGTCACGTAACTTATCCACTTTTATTTCTTCAAGTACTTCGTGAGCAAAAGCAAACATCAGCATCAGACGGGCCTCTTTTTCGTTTATTCCTCTGGACTGAAGATAAAATAATGCTTCTTCGTTAATACTACCCACTGTTGCTCCATGCGAACATTTTACATCATCGTTGTCGATCACCAATTGCGGTTTGGTATTCATTTTGGCGGCATTGGTGAGCAGGACATTGTTATTTCGCTGGTATGCCTGTGTTTTTACTGCATGAGGTGCAACATGTATCCGGCCTGTGAACCCGCCCGTCGAGCTATCATCGAGAATATTCTTATAAAGCTGATTACTCGTGCAATTGGGTTTGGCATGTTCAATAAATGTGTAATTATCAACATGCTGATTCTTATCAGATAACGCAAGGCCGCAGATTTTAGCCACTGCATGTTCGCCGTCGAGCAATACGTTGAGGTTATTACGGATAATGCCGCCGTGAAGAGAAACGGCATTTGTAACTAAATGCGAATTTCGCTGTTGACGAATATATAGACCAGTAAGATTAGCAGTCTTATTGTGCTGATTTTGAATACTGTAAATATCAATCACAGCATCTTCACCAATTTCGAATTCGGTAAGGTTGTTAACGATAAAATTTTGAGGAAGTAATGTATGGTCGCAGAACATGATCTTTGCCTGACTATTTTTTCCGGCAATGATCAGGTTACGTTGCGTGACATAAAGATCGTCCTCGCTCCTCAAAATATTGATGAGCTGCAAAGGTTTGGAAATATGAGTATTATCTGGAATGTAGATGAACAATCCATCTTGCGCGAAAGCAGTATTCAAGGCGATCAATGGATCAGTATCGGTTTTCGCCAACTTCCCATAGAATTTTTCAACCAGATCGCGGTTTTCAACAACGGCCTTTTGGAAGCTTTTAATAATGACTCCTTCAGGGAAAGATTTTCCTGGATTATTCGATTCGTCGTACCAACCGTTGACAACAAGTATCAGGTGTGTATCGAATTCAGGAACGTCGCAACTAAAAACATCTTTCAGATCAACATCAAACTCGTCCGTTTTGAAAGCCCTCCTGAAATTTTCGTTTTCAAAAAGACGTGTGAGATCGGTGTATTTATAATTTTCAGTCTTGAAACCCGGGATTCCCATTCTTTGAAAGGCTTCAAGAGCAGTGCGACGGGAAATATTAAACCAATCTGGCAATTCTTTACCGATTAGTGCCAGATTCGTTTCGTAGATGTCCCGAATTCGGCGTACAGCTGTTGTTTTATCAAGTACTTCTGCCATAATTATTCTCCCTGCTCTTTTTTAATCCAATCATAACCTTTCTCTTCGAGTTCTAATGCCAGTTCCTTACCGGCAGACTTAACGATTCGACCATTGTAGAGAACATGTACAAAATCAGGTACAATATAGTCAAGCAATCGCTGGTAATGAGTAACCAGGATTGTTGCATTATTAGGTGCCTTCAACAAATTCACCCCATTTGAGACTATCCGAAGAGCATCGATATCGAGGCCGCTGTCGGTTTCGTCGAGGATGGCTAAAGTGGGTTCGAGCATAGCCATCTGGAAGATTTCATTTTTCTTTTTTTCACCACCCGAAAATCCTTCATTTACCGAACGGTTAGTCAATTGCGAATCAATCTGAACCATCGCTTTTTTCTCCCGCATCAGTTTAAGGAAATCACCTGCTGATAATGCGGGTTGATCACGGTATTTACGATGTTCATTCACAGCTGTTTTCAGAAAATTAACCATGCTAACACCTGGGATTTCGACCGGATATTGAAACCCGAGAAACAAACCCTCTTTTGCCCTAACATCTGCCGACATTTCGAGCAAATCCTTTCCGTTGAATGTGGCGGTTCCATGTGTTACTTCAAAATTGGTATTACCTGCTAAAACATTGGCAAGGGTGCTTTTACCTGAACCGTTAGGACCCATTATTACGTGAACCTCGCCTGCATTTACAATAAGGTTTATTCCTTTAAGTATGTCTTTACCTTCGACTCTGGCGTATAAATCTTTAATTACTAGCATATTCTATTGTTTTGAGCTTTTTTGTTTCTGAAAAATGGTGACCATGAAGGTTATAAATAATGGAATAGATATCCCTGTTAGAAATCCCTTTATAAAATCGTGTAGTTTAATTTCTGAAGGAAATATTTCCATTAATATCGCGATCACCAAAAAAATTAATCCTAAAGTCATGGCTAATACCGGTTTTATTTTCATTTTTTCACTTTTAATTAGCCGACACTACCTTCGAGGCTAATCTGCAATAGCTTTTGAGCCTCAACTGCAAATTCCATCGGAAGTTTATTGATTACTTCCCTTGCATATCCATTGACAATCATTCCAATGGCATCCTCGGTTGAAATTCCGCGCTGATTACAGTAAAAGATCTGATCTTCACCAATTTTAGAAGTAGTTGCTTCGTGTTCAACCACAGAACTGCTGTTGGCGACTTCGATATATGGAAATGTATGGGCGCCACAAGTATCGCCTAACAGAAGCGAATCGCATTGCGAATAGTTGCGCGCATTTTCTGCCTTAGGTGAGACCCGTACGAGGCCACGATAAGAGTTTGAACTATGTCCTGCTGAAATTCCTTTCGATACAATGGTACTCTTTGTATTTTTTCCGATATGGATCATCTTTGTTCCTGTATCAGCCTGCTGGAAATTATTAGTAAGTGCAACAGAATTAAATTCAGCCACCGAATTATCACCCATTAGAATACAACTTGGATATTTCCAGGTAATTGCCGAGCCAGTTTCAACCTGATTCCAAAGTATTTTTGACGATATTCCTTTGCAAATACCTCGTTTTGTTACAAAATTGAAGATTCCTCCTTTTCCATTTTTATCGCCGGGATACCAGTTTTGAACAGTAGAATATTTCACTTCAGCGCGGTCAAGTGCAATGATCTCTACAACTGCCGCATGAAGCTGGTTCTCGTCGCGCATTGGAGCAGTACATCCTTCAAGATAGGATACAAAGCTGTCATCATCAGCAATAATCAATGTGCGTTCGAACTGTCCGGTATTTTTGGCATTTATACGAAAATAGGTCGAAAGTTCCATTGGACAACGCGTTCCTTTCGGAATATATACAAATGATCCATCAGAGAAAACGGCTGAATTGAGAGCTGCAAAGTAGTTATCATTATAAGGTACCGCCATTCCCAGGTATTTTTGAATCAAATCAGGATGGTGTTTAACCGCTTCACTGAATGAGCAGAAAATAATGCCGCGTTCAGCTAATGTTTCTTTAAACGTTGTTTTGACCGAAACACTATCGATTACAGCATCAACTGCAACTCCGGAAAGCATTTTTTGCTCTTCGAGCGGAATCCCCAGTTTTTCGAAAGTGCGGAGCAATTCAGGATCTACTTCATTTAAACTTTCATATTTTGCTTGTTGGCTGGGAGCGGCATAAAATATGATTTCCTGGTAGTCAATTTCGGGTATTTTCAATTGCGCCCATTCGGGCATTTTCATCGTTAACCATCGTCTGTAGGCTTTGAGGCGAAATTCGAGCATAAATTCAGGCTCATCCTTTTTAGCCGAAATAATTCTAATTACCTCTTCGTTTAAACCTTTGACAATTGTATCCGTTTCTATATCTGTCACAAAACCAAAGCGATAGTCGCGTTGTGTGACTTCATGTAATAATTTATTTTGGTCTTCCATGAGTGTTTCTAAATTCAATAATTACTCCAGTAACAATCAAACACCTCAAATTCCTATTTAGCGTTTAAATAGACTGGTTATAAATTGCAAAGATACAAAATGAACACTACTTTTGGGATTGCAAAATTCTGAATTACGATATATTACATATGACAGACGTAACAAGCACAAAAACAGCACTTTCCGAACTTGGTGAATTTGGATTAATCCGTCGGCTGACCGAAAATATTGTTTTGAAAAACGACAGTACGCTGAAAGGTGTGGGAGATGACTGTGCAGTTTTGGACTTTAAAAATAAAAAGATTGTTGTTACCACCGATCTGCTTACTGAAGGAATTCATTTTAACCTGATGTACGTTCCCTTGAGGCATCTGGGTTATAAAGCTGTTACAGTAAATCTGAGCGATGTTTATGCAATGAATGCAACTCCAAAACAAATTACCGTTTCTATTGCTGTCTCGGCTAAAATGTCAGTTGAAGCACTGGATGAACTTTATTCCGGAATCTACCTGGCTTGTGAAAGATATGGTGTTGATTTGGTTGGTGGCGATACGACTTCATCACTTACTGGTCTTACGATTTCTATTACTGCAATTGGAGAGGCTGATGAAGAAGATCTTGTCTACAGAAGCGGTGCTCAAAATACCGACTTGTTGTGTGTCACGGGTGACCTGGGAGGAGCTTATATGGGATTGCAGTTGCTTGAACGCGAGAACGAAGTGTTTAAGGTAAATCCCAAAATGATACCACAATTTTCAGGTTACGATTATATTCTGGAAAGACAATTGAAACCGGAAGCCAGAAAAGATATACCTCCATTATTTAAAGAATTAGGTATAAAACCCACTTCCATGATTGATATTTCGGACGGACTCTCGTCAGAAATACTTCACCTGTGTACGCAAAGTAATGTTGGTTGCCGGCTTTATGAAGATCGGCTGCTCTTTGATAATCAAACAAAAAAAATGGCGGCAGAGCTAAATATTAATCCCCTGGTAGCTGCTTTAAATGGTGGCGAAGACTACGAATTACTTTTTACCCTACCAATCGGGGATCATGATAAGATACGGAACCATCCTGATATTTCTGTTATTGGGCATATAACCGACAAAAGTGAAGGGGTCAACCTGATCACTGCCGGAGTAGGACAAGAAATTCCATTGCAGGCGCAAGGATGGAATCCGTTAAAAAATTGATTTCTGAATCCTTCGATAATAATTAACCCTTCGATCGGTCGCAGACCCACGAAGGGTTAATTATTTAAATTGTGTCCGTTAACGAACACTAAAATGTTAAAAAGTGTACAATTTTGAACAGTTTAGTTTCTATACCCCAAAAGTCATATATATGTCAATCAGATTTATACAGATAGTGGCATGGCTATTGTTATGCTATTGCAAGCCAAATGTGGATCAAATTAAAAAAAACTGTTTTTGACTGTAACGATTTGAGAAACTTGACGTCTAATTTATTTTAAATGTCCGGGAACGGGCAGTAATTGATAAAACTTAAATAAAATGATACAGATTAGTAATCTGCATAAGTCGTATGTGATGGGCAGTAACAGCCTTCATGTTTTAAAAGGACTGGATCTGGATATTGATGAAGGCGAGTTTGTATCCATTATGGGTTCTTCAGGATCGGGTAAGTCCACTTTATTGAATATTCTTGGAATTCTTGACGATTATGATGAGGGGAGTTATTATCTGGGTGGCAGGCTAATGCAAGGATTGAATGAAACCAAAGCTGCTATGACCCGCAATGAAATGATTGGTTTTATATTTCAGTCGTTTAACCTGATTTCGTTTAAGAATGCTATGGAGAATGTAGCTTTACCGCTATATTATCAGAAAGTCAGTCGTAAAAAGCGTAATTTGATGGCGCTCGAATACCTCGATCGGCTTGGATTAAAGGAATGGGCTCATCATTTACCCAGCGAGATGTCAGGTGGACAAAAACAACGTGTTGCGATAGCCCGTGCTTTGATCTCAAAACCCAAGATCATTCTTGCTGACGAACCTACCGGAGCGCTTGATTCTGCCACCTCTTTCGAGGTCATGGATATCCTTAAAGAAATCAATGATGAGGGAAAGACGGTTATCATTGTGACTCACGAACACGATATCGCTGCATTGACCAAAAAAATTATCCGTTTAAAAGATGGGGTAATTGAGGAGGTTATAAAAAATGGAGATCTGCAGCTATTTAAAGACCGCGTACGAACCGAATAAAACCAGTTACCATGTTTGATGTTGATGTTTGGCAGGAGATTTTCTCCACCATTAAAAAGAATAAACTACGGACCTTTCTTACAGGGTTTTCTGTGGCCTGGGGTATTTTTATGCTGATGATCCTTCTTGGGTCGGGAAACGGTCTTCAAAACGGAGTTAAAGAACAATTTGCCGATAATTCCGTGAATATTATGTGGATGTGGACAGGCCAAACCTCTATGCCGTATAAGGGACTTAAAGAGGGACGCTCGATCAAATTCAAAAATGATGATTACACATTTTTGAAGGAAAAAGGTGCTGATCTTGAGCAGGTGTCGTCGAGGTTTTATTTACCCGGAAATATCATGTACACCTATAAAAATGAATATGGATCATTCGAAACTTCATCGTGTCATCCGGCATTAAAAGAGATGGAAAAAGTGAATATTGTAGCAGGTCGTTTTATCAATGACTTGGATATGACCGATTTCAGGAAAGTAATTGTCATTGGTGACAATATTAAAAAAGCATTGTTCAAAGAGGAGGATCCGATGGGTAAATATATAAAATTGAACAATGTTCCTTTTAAAGTTGTAGGTGTAGCGTTTGACAAAAAGAGGCAGAATGAACGAACTGCATACATTCCGGTTTCAACAGCACAACGTATTTTTAACGGGGCAGACACTGTACATTCGTTTGCAGTTACAACAAAAATGGTAAAAACGGCTGAAGAAGCTGATTCAATTACCGAAAAAGTTCGCCAGCAAATGGCGCTGCGTCATAATTTTGATCCAAAAGATAAACGGGCAATGGGTTCATTTAATATGCTTGCAGAGTATATCCGCACCATGAAGATATTTCAAGCCATCAAAATATTTGTCTGGATTATTGGAATTGGGACACTTATTGCAGGCATTGTAGGCGTAAGCAATATCATGTTGATTCTGGTTAAGGAACGTACCCGCGAAATAGGAATTCGCAAGGCGCTTGGAGCATCACCTGCTTCGGTAATCGGTCTTGTTCTCCTTGAGTCAGTTCTTATAACAACTGTTGCAGGTTATATCGGATTGTTGTTTGGAGTGAGTATTATGGAGACGATTAATTACTTTTTGGAGCAGGCTCTTGCCTCTGGCGGAGGTGACGGAATGTTTTTCCGTAATCCAACCGTTGATTTTGCTACTGCAATTGTTTCAACGTTGATATTGATAATTTCAGGAGCACTTGCAGGTTATTTACCTGCCCGTAGAGCAGCCAATGTTAAGCCGATAGAAGCCTTACGCGACGAAAATTAGTATTTGGAAATCGGATTCGGAATTAAAACATATAAAAATAGAAAGCAATGTTTGATATCGACAGATGGAATGAAATTTGGAATGCCCTGGCAAAGAATAAAATCCGGAGTTTGCTCACCGCATTTGGGGTCTTTTGGGGTATCTTCATGCTCATTGTTATGGCAGGAGCTGGTAAAGGTCTTGAAAATGGTATAGTTGAAGGCATTTCAAAATTTGCTACAAATTCAGCTTTCTTTTGGACAGACAGGACAAGTGAACCTTATAAGGGTTTCAAACGAGGCCGATACTGGAATATGGAAGCGGAAGATCTCGTGGCCCTAAAAAATAATGTGCCTGAAATTGAATATATAACACCGAAAAACTTCGGAGGTCGTAACAACGGTGGGCCCAATGTGATAAGAGGAAAGAAAAACGGCACTTTTAATGTCAAAGGTGATTATCCCGACTACGTTAAAATTGATCCTTGTACGGTGTTGAAAGGTCGTTGGATCAATGAGATGGATATTCGCGACAAGCGCAAGGTGTGTGTGATCGGGGAAAAGGTATTTGAGCAGATGTTCGATCCTAAAGAAAATCCGTTGGGACAATATCTTAAAATATCGGGAGTTTATTACCAGGTCGTAGGATTGATTAAGCCCGAAACCAGGATTAATATCAATGGTCGTACCGAAGAGTCTGTATCTATCCCATTCACTACAATGTTACAAACTTATAACATGGGTAATCAGGTGCATTTCCTTGCTATAACCGCAAAAAAAGGTGTTCCTGTTAGTGTAGTTGAAGACAAAGTCAAGGATTTTATTAAAAAGAAACATTCGATAGCTCCAACAGATGCTCAGGCGTTGAATAGTGTCAATATTGAAAAGGAATTTAAGCAGATGAGTGGTTTATTCCTCGGAATTCAAATATTAACCTGGATTGTTGGAGTAGGGACGCTCCTTGCAGGAGTAATCGGAGTAAGTAATATCATGCTTGTAATCATCAAAGAGCGAACCAAGGAGATTGGAGTTCAGCGTGCAATAGGTGCAACACCACGTACGATTATTTCGCAGATTATGCTTGAAAGTGTAGTTTTAACCACTTTAGCCGGTTATATCGGGTTGTCGCTCGGGGTCGGATTGCTCGAATTAGTCAGCCGTGTGTTGGATAATTCGGCTGGCAAAAGTAGCGACAATGTATTTTTTACGCATCCTGAAGTTAGCCTTACCGTGGCAATTGCTGCACTGGCCGTACTAATTGTCGCAGGATTGTTTGCAGGTTTGATTCCCGCTACCAGAGCGATCAAGATTAAACCTATAGATGCATTACGAGAAGAATAAGATATTGAATAATTTAATTAACAGAATAATAGAATTGTCATGGAAAAGAAGAGTGGAAGTATCATGAAAAAGATTTTTAAAATTTTTGGATTCACCTTGCTTGCGTTGGTTTTCGTTGGGACCTTTGTATTCCTTTATAAGAAATCGCAGGCAGTACCAGATGTTTATGAGATTCAGAAGGCTACTGTTACCAATATTATTAAGAAAACAGTTGCTACAGGTTCCGTAATTCCCCGCAAGGAGATTGAAATTAAACCTCAGGTGTCTGGAATTGTTGAGGAGATATTTATCCTTGCCGGACAGAAAATTAAGCAGGGTGATGTAATAGCGAGAGTTAAGATTATTCCTGATATGGTTAATCTTAACAATGCCGAGTCGCGTGTGAATCGTGCGAAACTAAACCTTGATGATGCACGCATCGATTTCGAAAGGCAAACGGCACTTTTTTCAAAGAATGTGACTTCGAAAGAGGAGTTTCAGAAGGCAAAACTGACTTTCAATTCAGCCAAAGAAGAATCAGAGGCTGCTGAAAACAATCTTGAACTGATCCGGAAAGGGGTAACAAAAAGTTCGGCAACAACTACTAATACATTGATTCGATCTACTATTGAAGGAATGGTTCTTGATGTTCCGGTGAAAGAAGGATTCTCAGTAATTCAGGCCAATACTTTTAACGCAGGAACAACAATCGCTATCATTGCCGATATGAACGATATGATTTTCCAGGGTAAGGTAGACGAGACCGAGGTAGGAAAGATAAAAGAAGGAATGAATATTGAACTGACAATAGGTGCAATTGAGTCGGAAAAATTCAATGCTATATTAAAATATATCGCACCTAAGGGTTTGGTTGAAAATGGGGCTATTCAGTTTGATATCAAAGCTGATGTAAAATTGAAGGAAGGTCAGTTTATCCGTTCGGGCTATAGCGCAAACGCCAATATTGTACTGGATAAGCGCGATAGTGTGCTCGCAGTTCCCGAAGGGTTGCTCAAGTTCCAAAAGGACTCGGCATTTGTTGAAGTGGAATCGCTGCCACAAAAATTCGAAAAGAAATTTGTTAAAACTGGTATTTCTGACGGGATAAATATTGAAATCATCTCCGGAATTACAAAAACAGATCGCTTAAAAGGATTATTGGTTGACCCGAAGAAAAAAGAGGGCGAAAAAAAATCATAAAACAATAAAATAACAGCAAAACGTTTAATAATTTAGCGAATTCGCTGTCACTTAAAAATTTCACTTATGATACGGACTATATTTACGATTACCTACCTTCTATTTGTGGCGGCGTTTGCCACTCTGCATGCTCAGGATGTATGGAGCCTTGAGAAGTGCGTTAACTATGCACTCGATAATAATATTAAAATAAAGCAGGGGGCAATCACAACTGAATACCAGGGAAATCAATTAAAGCAAACGAAGTTTTCGAGATTGCCTAACCTGACCGGACAAATGTCGCAGAATTTAAATTTTGGCAGGTCACTTACATACGATAATACGTATAAAGACATTAACTCGGCAGAAACTGATTTTGGATTAGGAACAAGCGTTCCCGTATTCCAAGGGTTTGTGATCTCAAATAATATCGCGAAACTAAAGTTGGATCTTCAGGCAAGCATTGAAGATCTGGCAAAAGCCAAAAGTGACATTTCCGTAAATATCGCTTCAACCTACCTATCGATACTTTTTGCAAAGGATCTTGTTAGAGTTTCGCAAAATCAGATTGCAGTTACAAATCTCCAGATTCAGCAAATCAACGAAAAAGTAGAAGCAGGAAGTTTAGCAAAGGGAAGTCTTCTCGAGATTCAGGCCCAGGTAGCAGGTGAAGAGCTTGATCTTGTTAATGCGAAAAATCAATTGCAATTGGCAAAACTTCAGCTCACTCAATTGCTGGAAATTGCTTTGACAGATAATTTCGATGTTGAAGTTCCAAACCTTCCTGAAATAAAGGCAGAGGCTTCAATCGTTACCTCAGTTGAAGTTTATAAATCGGCGCTGTTGACGAGGCCCGAAATCAAAGGCGCAGATTTGCGGTATCAAAGTTCTCAATATCAGTTGAAAATGGCTCAAGGTGCGCTTTATCCAACAATTAGTGTTTATGCAAATCTTTACGACTCCTACAATAATAAATACACCGACATCAAAGGTCAAAATATAGCATTCTCTGATCAATTAAGAAATAATCAACGGAAAGGTATTGGTGCACAGATGAATATTCCGATTTTCTCACGGTTTGCGAATAAAATTCAGATCGACAACGCAAGACTTCAGGAATTGAACTACGGACTTGAACTTGAAAATGCAAAGAAATTACTTCGTTCGGATATCGAAACCGCTCAGACAAGTGCTATTGCATCACTGAACCGGTATAATTCAAATCAGAAAGCAGTTTCGTCAATGAGGGAAGCTTTCCGTTATTCGGAAGAGAAATTTGGGGTTGGTCTTGTGAATGCGGTGGAGTATAATACTGCAAAAACAAAACTGGCAAAGGCAGAGTCCGATCTTCTTCAGGCAAAGTATGAGTTTATCTTCCGAACTAAGATTCTCGATTTCTATCGCGGTCTTCCAATTACACTTTAAGGTTTGTTTATATACGATTAGCAAGGGCTGCGGATTAATTTCGCAGCTTTTTTTGTGAATTAACCCCAAAGGTTTCCAAAACCTTTGGGGTTTTAGAATTGAAAACGACAATAGAGGTATTATTTTCTAGATGCTTGAAATTATAAAGATATAGATTAAAGTACCCGCCTTGCTAATATTTTGGTGGCAAAGGTCGCAAATGCAACCACTGTAATTGAACTGATCGGCATCAGAATGGCAGCTACCACTGGAGATAAATGCCCTGTTAGGGCAATTGACAACCCAATAAGATTATAAAAAAATGATATGGCAAAGCTTAATTTTACCACCACGAGTGATTTGCGTGCAAAACTAATATAGGCAGTCAGTCGGTGAAACTGTGACGCTTCAATGATTGCATCGCCTGCAGGAGAGAAATGGTAAATATCGTCGGCAATCGAAAGTGCAACATCGCTTTGCATAAATGCCCCTGCATCGTTGAGTCCGTCCCCAGTCATCATCACGCTCTTCCCTTTATTACGAAGATCAGCGATAAACTCCATCTTGTTTTGAGGCTCCTGATTAAAGAATATCTTTCCTTCGCCAAAGTAGGGGATTAGATTCTCCTTTTCAGCGTCATTATCGCCTGACAACAGGTACAAATCGAATTGTTTTGCGAGTTGATTGATAACCTTGTCAAATCCGGGACGATATTGATTGCTGATTTTAAAGTGTCCCCTGATGACCTGGTTAATTGAAATATAAATGCCCGAATCTTTGACTTTCATTTCATCTGACGCTCCGCAAACAAAAGCCTGCGAACCCAGCTTAACGGGTATTCCATCGACTGTGGCAAATATCCCTTTCCCCGACATCTCAACAAATCCGTTGGTTACTAATGGCTGGATATTTCCAAAATGCCTGTCCAAAGCCTGGCTTAAAGGATGCGTAGATTGCTGAACGAGTGACTTGATGGCTTGTATATCCCAATTTGTTAAAGTACTGCCCGCAAACTGAACATTGCTTTCGTCGGGTTTAGTGAGGGTACCGGTTTTATCAAAAACGATTGTGTCAATCTTCGCAAGTTTTTCAATCACGCGGATGTTCTTAAGGTACATCCCTTTGGTCCCTAAAATGCGCATGGTGGTACCAAGCGTAAACGGCAGCGACATGGCCAGCGCACATGGGCATGCAACAATTAGTACAGATGTGAGGACCAATATAGCAGTATGAAAATCACCCAATATCATCCACCCTAAAAATCCCGAAAGGGCAATGATGATAATGATTATCGTGAAGTAGATGCTGATGGAATCAATCAGACTTGTGAGCGACCGGCTGTTATACTGTTTGGGTTCCTTCTGGTTCCAGAGTTGGGTGAGATGGCTTTGTTTGACTTCACGTTCTACCTTTATAGTGATAGCACCGTTGATTTGAATGCCTCCCGCATAAACGAATTCACCGGTTTCCTTTTTGATTGGAACAGATTCTCCTGTCACAAAGCTGTAATCAATCAACGCGTTGCCATCAATTAAAATCCCGTCAGCAGGTATTAATTCTTTGCTTCTAATGAGAAGTACATCACCAACTGTTATCTCCTCCAATAAAGTACTTGTTTGAACTCCATGTACGATCTTAGTAACCGCAACGGGAAAATACGACTTATAATCCCTGTCGAACGAAAGCGACTGGTATGTTTTGCTTTGATACCATTTACCGATCAGCAGGAAAAACAGGAATCCTGAAAGGGTGTCGGAATAGCCCGGACCACTTGAAGTGAGTACTTCAAAACTGGTCACCAAAAATAACGCGAGGATACCAAGTGCAATCGGTAGATCGATGTTTACGATCCCTTTCTTCAGATTCTTCCATGCCGAAATGATATAATCGCTGCCACTGTAAAAAACAAGCGGAACTGTCAGTATAAAACTAATGTAGTAGAGGAAGGTGCCCAGAGAATCACCAAGCGGTTTACCGTTGAAATACTCGGGAAGACTGTACAACATCACATTTCCAAACACAAATCCGGCAACACCTATCTTATACATTAAGGTGCGATCGATGGAATGAATGTCTTTTTTCTCCAGCGTTTTAAGCGAAATATCGGGGATATAGTGAATGGAAACCAACAATTCGACCAACTGACGCAGTGTAATCTCTGTCGTATCGAAACTAACGGTCACCTCTTTTTTGATGAAATTAACAGATGACTGATTGACACCATTGTTCAACTTTGCCAGGTGTTCAAGTAACCATATACACGAAGCGCAATGAATGGATGGGATGTAAAAGGTGATTCGTGCAAGGTTGCCTTCCAAGAACTCGTACATCTTTAGCTTTACCTCCTCTTTATCAAGAAAAGCATACTTACCTTCGTGTGCGGGATTCTCTATCTTGACACCCGGCGTATTCTCAAGTTTATAATATTGGTATAGCTTATTTTCGTTGAGGAGTTGGTACACTTGTTTACAACCAGAACAGCAAAATCTTTGCTGGACATATATAACCGGACTTTTACCGCAATCGGCTCCACAATGTATACAGGCATTCTCTGACATCAAAAATCAATTACTAATTATTTACTCACAAGTGAATCAGTCTGACAACATGCATGTTTAATTGCCCTGGATGTTTTCCCTGGTCCGGTCATATTCATATGAATTGCAGGAGTCATCTTTTCTGCCGGAGGACTAAGGTATGGAATGCCCAGGCTCAAACCCCTTAAGATAAACAGGGCCCCTATAAAAACGACAATATATGGAACTATTTTATTCATTTTATTCCTTACCGCAACGGTGAATAAGTTTCCGATCCACGAAATAAGCAGCATCATTGGCAGCGTTCCTAATCCAAAAAGTATCATAAATGCAATCCCAAGATAAAAATTTCCGGTTCCGATCGCACCTGCAATGGCAAGGTAAACCAATCCGCAAGGTAATAATCCGTTGAGTAAACCGATCAGGAATAACCCTTTGTACGAACGCATCCTGAACAACCGCTGTATAGCCCGGCGTAAGGGTGCCGTAAAGAACTCAAAACTTCCCGGTAGGCGGTTCTTAAAAAGAAATGGAAGCGTAACGGATACAATCATGAAAGTCCCCATTAAGATGGATATCACCTGCTGGAAGCCCAGTAAGTGAAAGCCTTGCCCGATCAGTCCAAAAATGGCACCCATAGCACCATAAGTCACGGTTCGCCCGATGTTGTAAAGCAAACCACCGGCAGTTTTCTGCCAGAAGTTATTCCCACGCAAAGGCAGACTAAGCGCGATCGGGCCGCACATGCCGACACAATGAAAACTACCCATTAAACCTAAAACGAATGCTGTTATTAAGATTCCCATTAAGATTAAATTCGTCCTGTATTTTTTATCCTTTTCTTCACTTCATCTACCAATTCAGGTGTCAAAGGCTAATTGCCAGTTACCAATTAACAGCTTCCAGGTTATTCAATAAAAAATTCCTTCACAACAAGGTACCTTAGATGGCCTTGTTGCCATTTGAATTCAACTTTGTACCTGCCTTTGACAAGTTTACTCTTATCAATAGATATGGAGTCGGAATTGAGCAATGATGCCACTTCGTAATCAAATCTTTTATCTGATGGCCTGAAGAAATTGATGTGCATCGAATCGGTCATCTGATCAATTGATTTTGAAAACCGGGCTACCAGCTTACTTTCTTTATTCATTAATTGAATGCTATCGTTATAAACTGCCGACCTGCTATTTATTTCCATCTGATGGGTATAGTCTGCACCTTTCTCGTAATAGTTTTCAGTGACCAGATCGTTATTCTGCCGTAGCGAAAAAATGATGAATCCGATCCCAAGTGATACAAAGATCACAAAAAACAAAACGATGCTTTGCCCCCAATTTAGTTTCATAAAGCTGCTATTAAATAATCGTTCATTTTAAATAGTTGAAATTTACCAACGGGCTACTGGCCACTTGCAGCTGGCTTGTATCTTTGAAAAGGATTGTTACCGGCGAAGAGATGAAAGTAGCACAATTCACGACAGAAGCCAGTTGCCAACAGCGTGTTACTGATCAATTGCATCAATCATTCTCATTTACCATGTAGTTTCGCCAAAGGATCCTCATTTATCGGGCCCTATAAAATTAGTCGAATACACCTCAAGTAGTGTCTCCCCTTCATAAATACCCAACTCAACCGGGGTGCTTTTGCCCGTTAGTGCCTGGTGATTAAGATTGACAATGAGTACACTTTCAAGTGTCCCCTGGCTTTTTAAAGTCGTCTGCCCTGTCGTCAGCTGAAGTTTTCCTGACTTAGGCGTTATAAGACGGATCTGTAAATTCTTATCTGATTGTGTCTTATTGATAATCTTTACCAAGAATAGGTTCGAATAATTGACAGAATCTACCTGCTGAAAGATGGTACCCGGAACGCGAAGTATGGTTGCTTCAATCGGTTTCCGGTTCATCACCATCACCGACAGAACAATGATTAAAACTACCAAAACTGCTGAATAAGCGTAAGTCCTGCCATTCAGAATCGAACGTTTTCCGCTTTCAATGCCCTGGACCGAATCAAAACGTATCAGGTTTTCGGGCTTATTGATCTTTTTCATCACAATATTGCATTCATCGATGCAGGCAGTACAATTGATACATTCGAGCTGGCTACCGTCTTTGATGTCGATACCCGTTGGACAGACTGCTATGCACTGATGACAATTGATGCAATCGCCACCACTCTTCGGACCGCGTGGTTCTCCTCGTTTATAATCGTAGATCACTGCTATCGATCGCGAATCGAGTAAAACTCCCTGCATTCGGCCGTAAGGGCAAATCATCGTACAGACCTGCTCCCTGAAGAAGGCATAAATCCAGTAATAGAATAGCGAAATGCCAATCATGAATGTAAAGCCCAGCCAGTTCTCACTGATAGGCGCAGTAATAATCTCAAGCAGCCGCTCCGGTCCGATAAACCAGTTCAGAAATACATTGGCAATTAGTATGGAGGTAATCAGGAAGGTAATGTGTTTCGCAATTCGTAAGACAGTGACCTTTTGAGTAACCACTTTTTGATGCCTGCCATTCCTGTAATTTCCTTCGAAAAGGTATTCAATACGTCGGAAAACCATTTCCAAAAACACCGTTTGAGGACAAACCCACCCACACCACAATCTTCCATATACGACTGTAAACAGAACTACAAATACGACGATGACAACCATTATCAATGCCAATAGGTAGGAATCCTGTGCCCAGATGATTTGTCCGAAAATGGAGAACCTGCGGTTGGCAATATCAAAAAGCATCAACGGGTTGCCATTGATTTTAAGAAATGGAGCCAATACAAGGAATGCTATGGCAAACCATGCAACGATTGTCCGGCGCATGTACCATTTTCCTTTGGGTTGCTTTGCATAGATCCACTTTTGCTGACCGCTTTCGTCAATATTGACAGGGCGGTCGCGAAAAGTGGAGGGGGTTTCTAAATCCATGATATCAAGTTAAGATAACCGGAAACTGCCGGCTTAGGGTTTGCATTCTACACCCTGGGGTGCTTTTGCATTTTCCGGATTACTTCCAACCAATCCTTGCAAGACGTATAATGAAACGGTTTTAATTTGCTCAGGGGTCATCATGGTTTTAAATGGCGTCATCCCCTTTTCGGGTTTGCCTTCTGTCACCATCTTGATCACACTTTCCTGCGTACACCCGTTTAGCCAGTAATTATCAGTTAAGTTAGGACCAATTTGATTTCCCTCGCCTTTTAATCCATGACACGCAATACAACCTTTCTGCATAAAGAGTTTAGCACCTTCGGCGATGATCTCTTCTTTGGTCATCACTACGCCGCCGTTTGCTTCCGCCTGTACTTGCTTTTTCTCCTGATCAACAGCCGCCATTTTATTCTTGTATTCTGTTGCCTGATCATTTCCGTTTTCGGGATAACCAAAATAATGAATGGCGTAGAACAACGAAAACCCATAGGTCAATAAAAATACAAATATGATCCAGTTGGGTGCAGGGTTATTCAACTCCTTAATGCCATCAGAATCTGACCCATCATGGACATTTTCATCTTCAGCGTTATCGATGTTTTTGTTTTCTTCTGTCATAACAAAATAGGTTATCGTTATTTAATCTCGTTTGATTCCAACTCATTATTCTCAAGGATGGAGGTTTTAAACTTCATCAGGTCGTGCCTGGGCATTTTTACTGTCCGGTAAACTACGACTATAAAAAGTAGCATAAATAGGAGTAAACCCACAATGTAAAAGTATTGTATACCTTCCACTCCATTGAGAACATCACCTACAAAACCCATAATATTAGCTTTTTAAAGATCAATTCTTATTTCTGATTGGCGGGCGAAATATCCCTGCCCAATTTATGCAAGTAGGCTATCATCGCAACTATCTCCGCATCGGGAGCCACAACAATGCCTGATACTTTGAGCTCATCCACAATTTTCTGCGCCTGAACCTGATAATCATTCACCGCTTTTTGATCGAAGTCTTTCGAATAGGGTACACCCAACATCTGCATCACCCTGATTTTTGTTGGTATCTGACTTAAATCAACCACGTTCTTTGCCAACCAGGGATATGCTGGCATAATGGTTTGAGGATTGATTTCCTTTGGTTTCGTAAAATGGTTGTAATGCCAGATCGCTGTTTTGTAGGTCGAACTACCTACATAACCTGCCCTTGCGAGGTCGGGACCTGTACGGCGCGAACCCCACTGGAACGGATGGTCATAAACAAACTCACCAATCTTTGAATATTCACCATAACGGTCGGTCTCATACCTTAATGGCCTCACCTGTTGTGAATGACAATTATAACAACCGTTGCTCACATAGACATCTCGTCCTGCGAGTTCAAGAGGCGTATATGGTGTCACTGATGCTATTCGGGGAATGTTCGAATCGATCTTCATCATAGGGATGATCTCAACTGCGCCGCCTATCGCGAGGGCAATAAAAACAAGCACTGCAAAGGCCACACTCTTTCTTTCAATCAGGCGATGGAATGTTTCGCCGTATTTGCGTGCCGACGAATCTGTCAGAACAGGAGATTCAGCAGCTTCGTCAGCCACCATGCTTCCGGCATATACCGTCTTCATAATGTTATAGAAAAACATCAGATAGCCCACCAAAAAGAGCAAACCGCCGACAATCCGGAACTTATACATCGGAAGAATCTGTGTTGTAGTTTCGAGGAAGTTCGGGTAAGCGAGCAATCCGTCTTTTGTATATTCGCGGAGCATCAGCCATTGAGTCACACCCGCCCAGTAGAGCGGAATGGCAAACATCAGGATTCCGAGTGTAGCAATCCAGAAATGGGTATTTGCAAGTTTCTTCGAATACAATGGCGTTCTAAAGAGCTTGGGAACCAGCCAGTAAAACATACCAAATATAAGTCCGCCGTTCCATCCCATTCCGGCAATGTGCGTATGCGCAATTGTCCAGTCAGAGAAGTGACTGATCGCGTTGACGCTCTTTAACGACATCATGGGTCCCTCGAAGGTGGCCATTCCGTAAGCGGTCAATGAAATTACGATAAACTTAAGGTCAGCATTATCACGTACTTTGTCCCATGCACCCCTTAGCGTCAGTAACCCGTTGATCATTCCGCCCCACGAAGGTGCGATCAGCATGATAGAGAACGTGACACCCAAAGCCTGTACCCAATCAGGTAATGCCTGGTATAACAGATGATGTGGACCTGCCCACATATAGAGGAATATCAATGTCCAGAAGTGAACAATCGAAAGCTGATAGGAGTAAATAGGACGGTTAGCTGCTTTAGGCAGATAGTAATACATCAGTCCAAGCCATGGTGTAGTTAAAAAGAAGGCCACGGCGTTATGTCCGTACCACCACTGTACCACTGCATCCTGGGCGCCTGCATAAACAGGGTAACTTTTAAGAAATGAAACAGGAATCTCGACACTGTTGACGATGTGCAGGATGGCGATTCCCAGAAATGTTGCGAGATACCACCACACCGACACGTAAATATGCTTTACCCTTCGTTTAATGATGGTACCTATCATATTCCATCCAAAGACAACCCAAATTAAGGCAATCATAATATCGATAGGCCATTCGAGTTCCGCATACTCTTTACCAGTCGTAAACCCTGTAAGGAGTGTCAATGCGGCACACACAATAATAAATTGCCATCCCCAGAAATGGATTTTACTTAAGAGATCGTTAAATAACCGCGCCTTCAAAATCCGTTGCAGGGAGTAGTAGATCCCTGCAAACATGGCGTTCCCGATAAATGCGAAGATCACCGCATTGGTATGGAGCGGACGGGTCCGGCCAAAGGTTGTGTACTCGATTCCAAGATTAAATACCGGAAACGCCAATTGTAAAGCGATCAATAAACCAACAACAAGGGCAACTGCTCCCCATACCATTGTGGCCATTATGAAATACTTTACGATTTTGTTGTCATAATTGAATTGCTGAATTTCCATATTAACTCTGTTTGTTTAGCTTTCTACACTTTAGGTTTATCCTTATCTTCAACTGTTGGTTCCAAATCATCATCAAACAAGATCCTGACCGAAGGGGTGAACGTATCGTCATATTGCCCGCTCCTAACCGCCCAGATAAACAGGACCAGGAAGACCAATGCAACAAAAAAACTTACCCCAATAAGTAAAAACATGATGTTCATCTTCCCTGTTTTCAGGTTGCTAAGTTATCATTCTGATTCAAAATTCCGATACATCAAAATATGCTATAGAACAGCCAATAGTCCGATGTCAATTACAGGCTACAACAGAGGCAGAAAATTGTTCAGTATTCTATTGTAAGTTATCATATTTAGAGAAATTCCAAATAAAGAAATTCCGGAATCCGCCTTACCATTGTCCGTTTAGATTCAGTTTATGTAAACAATACAGCCCCGGTTTCGTTTACATTTATAACTGGTATCATCAGATGATATTCATCATCAAACAATTTATCAGATAAATAAATAATAATGGCAATTACATTTTACAATTTTACGGCAAAGACCCTTCAGGGGAAAGCAAAAAGCATGGCCGATTATAAAGGCAAGGTGGTAGTTATTGTAAATACCGCAAGCAAATGCGGATTCACACCCCAGTATGCGGGTTTGGAGGAATTGAACAGAAAATACATCGATAAAGGATTGGTCATTTTAGGTTTCCCGTGCAACCAGTTTGGCAAACAGGAACCCGGGAGTTCGAAGGAGATTTCGGAAGGATGCCTCATCAATTACGGTGTGAGTTTTCAGATGTTCGATAAGATCGAAGTTAACGGATCAGGCACTCATCCATTGTATGTTTTTCTGAAAAAGCAATTAACAGGATTTTTAGGAGGAAGGATTAAATGGAACTTCACCAAGTTCGTCATCGACCGCTCCGGTAATCCGGTAAAACGATATGCCCCCATCACGAAACCCGAAAAGATGGAAGAGTACCTTGTGAAACTGCTATCGTCAAAATAGTGCGATAATTTAATAAGCCGAGTTCGATAGGCGACAAAGCTTTAAAACAGTTGAAAACCAAAGTTGCAATAACGCTTTAGCGGCTTCTGTACAAAAATTCGCTCCTTAGGTAAGGTTTAGGGAAGAAGGTTTTAAAACCGGATACTGTTTTAAACCTAAATAGAATACACGTGAGTAAAAGCGAACTACCTTATTGCCTTATTTGTAAGATATTAGACTAATCCTTTTACCGAACTCAGTATAAAAGGATGTGCCTGCCGCGAAAATAAACCTTAAACACAAAGCGCAAAAGGAGAGCACAATGTCCACAAAGTTAAAATATCCCGTTTTCGTATATTTGTGAACCTACCGAAAAACCACTGTTTCCATAATTGCTAATGTAATTTCACTGTTGTTGCAGCTCCGTTTTCACCCATGTCAAATCCATCCTTTAAAACATTTCCTTTTTATGACCTGCATGTTTCATCTATACCTGGGCTATATCAACGCTATACCTGAACTATATTTTATGTGGGTATTTTGTGCATCTGCTGTGCATTATCTGTGCTATTTGATCACAAATAACCTATATTTGTATAACGAAAGATACTTGTTGAATTTAGTTGAGGTATAGCTTTAATATAGACTTGATATGGCGAAGGTAACAGGAGGGATTGCGCAAGGGTTATCGGGAAAGACCGGAGGAGTGGTTTTTGTACAACGCGATGGCCAGACTTATATCAGGGTTGTTCCGGTTAGGAGCAAAAGCTCATGGACTCCAAGGCAGCAACTGCACCGCACACGTTTTAAGGCGGTTAATAATTATTGTGCGATCTACAAACACACTTTGATTCCGCAGATTTGGAACCTTGCTGCAGAACACAATTATGGTTACAACCTTTTCCTGAAGACCAATATGCCTGCTTTTGCATTAGATGGTCACCTTGCCGATGTCGAAAAGCTTCATTTCTCTGCCGGAAAGCTGCCGTTGCCGCAACATTTTAAAGCAAAACGTTCGGACAACGATCCTTTTAAAGTTGAAGTCAGCTGGGTGAATGACCCGAATATGAAAAGCACGCGCGATTCGGACCAACTGTTGATGATCGTTGGGTATATGGGTCATTCAACACCACCAATCGCAATGGGCGTTAAGCGGTCGGCCGGGATGGCTATCATTGAAATACCTTCCGATCAGTTAAATATGACCGGGATCTATCTTTTTTTCACAAGCTCCACCCGCGACAGCTATTCGCCTGACCAGTATTTTGGCGTTTAAGAATGGAGAATCGGAGGGGGAAGTGATTTGCCTTTGCTTGAGCTATTTCAACTTCAGTTTAAACTGACTGATGACAAGTTGGATAATGGTCGTTTCTGATACGATTGTATTGCTTTCCATAACCTGAAATATATCCTTGTTCAGCTATTTTCTTTTCGATATTTTTATTGTTTGAAATACGAGAACAATCTTAAAATAAAGGATATGTACGGAAAAATTAAGGAACATCTTCAAAATGAGCTATCAAACATTAAGGATGCAGGTCTTTACAAGGGTGAGCGAATCATCGTTTCGCCGCAGGATGCAGTAATAAAACTTGACTCGGGGAAAGAAGTACTCAACTTCTGCGCGAACAATTACCTGGGTCTTTCGAATCACCCCGAACTAATTGCGGCAGCTAAATCGGCGCTCGATACACATGGTTATGGAATGTCGTCGGTACGATTTATTTGCGGTACGACAGATTTGCATAAAATCCTTGAGCAAAAGATAGCTGAATTCTTCGGAACTGAAGACACTATTCTGTATGCTGCCTGCTTTGATGCCAACGGTGGTGTGTTCGAACCTTTGTTTTCAGAAGAGGATGCGATTATTTCCGATTCGTTAAACCACGCTTCGATCATCGACGGCGTACGTCTGTGTAAGGCTGCCCGTTACAGGTATAACAATGCCGATATGGCCGATCTCGAAGAACAGTTAATCAAATCGCAGGACGCAAGGTTCCGGATTGTCGTTACTGATGGTGTTTTTTCGATGGATGGTAACGTGGCGCCTTTGGATGAAATTGTCAGATTGGCAAAAAAATACGATGCCCTTGTTATGGTTGACGAGTGTCATTCGGCTGGTGTTGTGGGCGAAACAGGGCGTGGTGTAACCGAAAGGTTTAATGTGAGGGGAGAGGTCGATATTATCACCGGAACACTTGGTAAAGCCTTTGGTGGCGCTGTTGGCGGATTTACAACAGGCAGAAAAGAGATTATTGAATTGTTGCGCCAGCGTTCGCGCCCTTATTTGTTCTCCAATTCTATACCTCCGGCGGTTGTCGGGGCAGGAATCAGGCTATTCGAAATGATGACTGAATCGACGGAGCTTCAGGACCGTCTGCATGAGAATACCGAATATTTTGTAGCTAAAATAAAGGAAGCAGGATTCGATATCAAGCCTACTAAATCGGCTATTTGTGCGGTGATGCTTTACGATGCCAAGCTGTCGCAGGAGTTTGCAACCCGGTTGCTTGCCGAAGGAATATATGTGATTGGATTTTATTATCCTGTTGTACCACAAGGACAAGCCCGGATCAGGGTTCAATTGTCAGCTGCTCATCGCAGGGAACACCTCGACAAAGCAGTGACGGCGTTCACTAAAATTGGGAAAGAATTAGGGGTTTTGAAATAGAAAAACGGTTGAATATTGGCCGATCATAAAAAAAGAGAGGGGAGAAGCTTAAAACTTCTCCCTTCTCTTTTATATTTTGACTTATCCGGAAAACGAATTTTATTATTCGTTTTTCGGTTGTAATCTTATTTGAAATGATTGGTTTTGAATATTTCAACCAATATTTAGTATCCGATATAGACAAATCCCTTTAATGACCGGTTTGTATCTCCTACTTTAAATATTCCTAATTTAAGTACATAATAGTAAGTGCCGGTCGGAACAAGTTGATGGCTCGACAACGAACTTTTCATAGTTGAACCATCCCAGTCGTTCAGGTATCCCACCTGGTTCTGGTAAACAAGTTGTCCGGAACGGGTGAAGACATATAGCTGCGATTTTGGATAGTTCTCAACCAGTCCTTTGAATACGAGAAGATCATTAATTCCGTCGCCATTTGGTGAAAATCCTTCAGGAACAGTGATTCCTCCATCATAGATATCGATTGTCACCGTTGCAGAGGCGCATAGATTTACTGCATCACATACCTCATACACAAACTGGTCGCGACCCGGATGCCTTTCGGTTGGTTTATAGACTATGGAACCATCAGCATTTACCTTGGTACCTCCGCGCGTAGGCTGCTCGGTAACATGAACTGAACCAGGGATAAGCGCAACTGTGGAGTGGTCGTTGGCCAATACCAAAATAGTTGTATCCTGGGCCCATGATGTTCTTGCATAGTCATTATTTGCAATGATCTGATGAATCTCCAACGGGAATTTAAAACTTTTTACAGACTTGCATCCATGATTATCTGTAACTTCAAGAGAGTAGATTCCAGGCGCGAATAATCTCACTGTTGACTCGTCATTTGGCCCAACTATTTTTCCTGATGAGGAATACCACCTGTAGCTGATTACTGTTCCTGTCGAAACTGTTCCGTCAACAATCATGCATCCGTCTTTTTCAAGTTTGCCTGATGTGAAGATTTCGGCAACAGGCAGCTGATCGACATTAATTGTAATCGTATCACTTCTTGTTTCCCCATTACGGCCAGTTACCAATAAGCGGACTTTAAAATCGGCTGGAAGTGATCCGGTATATGATGGAGAAAGAAGGAATCCGGTGGTTATCCCGGTAAGATTAGTCAATGCTCCACCTTTACTAATCATTGACCATTCGTATTTAACCAGGTCGCCCACCGATTTTGACGCGTCAAGCTTCACCTGCTGACATGCGCCGGTGAGTGTTTCGCCTGAAATAATCGCCTCGATAGTACCCGGGATGACCCTCACAATTCCCATTTTTAGGTTCATCGTGCATCCTAAAGCATCGCGCGCGGTAACCTTGAAAAAATAGATTCCCAGTTTGATCCAGTTGACCTGGACGCTTGCTCCAAGGTGGCTTCCTATAAAAACAGCTGATGTAGTTGGACAGTTACCCGGCACATTGGCAAAGTTTACCGTTGCATCGGTGTAGATTTCCCATTCGTAGGAATTACCTGGAACCTGAACTACTGATAATGTTAATGTTTTCCCTTGGGGCACAACAGTCTCTGCCAGGGCGGGCGCCGAGGCTAACAGGAGCGTTATCAGCACTTCTATTAAAAGAGGTAATATGTCCAAAGGTTTAAACTTCATCGTTTAGAGTTCATAATTCATACTCTGCTAAATGCTTCTCTATAGTGCGTAAAATTCTGACATACACTGTTATAACAGGTAAGCCAGATCTTCCCGGGGTACCTAAGTACCACGTAATGCGCTCTTTTTGAAATATTTATTCCGACGGGAGGATCATTTCTTCCATAATTGAAGTAAAGTGATGATCCACCCGGTGGACCATACCAGTGATTTCTCATGATTCATGTCTTATCAATTTTATGTTGCAGAATCAATGTCTGTTTTATAATATCCGCTGTACCGGATGCTTAATATTTAACCTTTTGGATTAGATATATTTGAACATTACATGCCTTCCCTGTCCCGTCTTTTTTCCGGTCAGGCTCGTTCCCGACCGGAAAAAATAGGGTATCATGGCAAAGCAATATTTATAGAAGCACTAACCGACAGCTGATTAATTCAACAGATTGCCAACAGTTGTACCATTATTTGTAATAGTAGGACGTGGATCAAGAGTTTGAACAGCAGTATTTGTATCTGCAAGGGCACAGTCGGTAGAAGTTACGTCACGTTGGCCTGCAGTGTTTGTACCTTTTACGTCGAGGGTGATAGGGACACCGGCAAGACCTTCCCAGGTTTTGTTTTGAATGGTCACTTTTACAAAAATAGATACACCATTTGAGGTGTCGACACTACCTGTAGTTGCATCAGTACCACTTGCTGCACCTGAAGTTACTGTAACAGGAGCTGCGAATGCAGTTGTATAATCCCATACCATTGTAGCAACCTGACCAGCCTGCAATCCCGAAAGTGTAAATGTTGGAGTCCATTTAACTGAAAAGTTAGAAGCGACAACTTCGAAAACGAGTACATTAGTCCCATAATCATATTCCATTAAACTTGTGGCTGGGTTAAATGTAGCTGAGAACACAGGTGCAAAACACTGCGATTCGGTAGCCACATAACCTAACGAAGCAAGGGTTGTATGATTGACGTTGGTGACATCAACCATAAATCCGTTTACCGGATGAATCTGGAATACTTTCAGGTTGTCAGAACAGCTTGTACCTTTTGAGTAAACGGCAACAAAAGTCGGAACCGGCGAAACTGTTTTCATCGCATCAGCAAGAACATCAGTACCCCAGGTAAGATTAATTGTACCGGTAGTTTCAGTACCATTATATGCTAACGGAACTGTAGGTACTACGGCAGGAGAAGCTAAAACATTCGTACCGGTATTTTGCAATATACCAGCTGTAATAAAACTTGGAGTCGTTGTTGCCCACCAGGTATAATTTCCTCCGGTGGCGGTACTGGTAACCTTGTAGTCATAAGGTTTACCTGCGATTGGATGTAATGCGTCAGTAGCACAGGTTAACGCAGCTTTGGGCGCTGAAACGTGAACTGCTTGTCCAAAGGACATGTTTACACTGGCGAAAGATGCCATTACTAAAATCACGAGAATGAAAATTTGCTTTTTCATGATAATAAAATTTAATTGAGTGAAAAAAATGAGTTTTGTTTTTGATCTGTTTGATAAAATATTTTAATTTTTGATATTGCTCCATTTGGAGATAAGCGGTTGAATGTCCGGACTTAGGCAATAACCTGTTTCCGGACGATCCGTGCAGCCAGGCGGACTGGTTCCCCGGGTTTTAATCAGGAATATAAGCGGCATCCTGATTGTTTGTTTAGTTTGAATAAAAGTTAAATAGGAATTGATAATTGAATCATCATTCCCATTCATACGTTGGCTCTTTGGAACTTTCGCTTTGTTGTTAATTGCTTTCATTCTGTTAATTATTAAATCAATGTTTAATTCAATTTTGTAATATTTGGCCTTGGCTTAATCGTGATATTTTGTGTTTTTGGATCAGAAACATTCCCTGCACAATCGACTATCCAGTAGGTTATTGTGTGGATTTCGCTTGTGAAGCTGACTCCATCGCCCAGGAATTGGATATCGCTTCCAAATGTTGAGGGCTGCCCTGTTAGATATTGCGTAGGAAGGGCAGGAAAGCGGGTTCCATTGTGCATATCTATCTTCCACCTGATTTCGACAACACACGATAAAGCACAATTGTCATTAAAGGTCAGTGGATTAAGGTCAAGCGCCTTATCGCCGGCGACGAAGGTGTAATATTCTGGTCTGTCGGGATTAATGTCCATATTTGATGCATTATAGACCGCAGTTGTAAGCGTTTCTACACAGTAGCTTAATGCTGCTGGTATGGCAAACGTTGGTTTGGTATGGTCAGCAATAGTGATAACCTGCGAGCATATAGCCGTTCCCGAAATATTGGTGGCAGTCCAGGTGATGGTGGTAATTCCTATGTTGAAGGTTGTTGTTCCAATTGCTCCTGTCCCCGAACCTGTAGTTGCACCAGTCATTACCCAATTAAAGGTGATGGGGTCAACACCTGAAACCTTAGCAGGAAATCCCGGGTTTAAGGATGCGCTGCACACGCCTGCATCAGTATTATGAATGATTCCTGCAGGGCAGGCGATAATTAATCTTGGTCTGACAGTAACAGTAAACTGACATGAAGCATTGTTTCCGCAACCGTCTGTTGCTGTCCAGGTAACATTGGTTAATCCTTCATTAAATGTTACACCATTCAGAGAAGAAAAAGGTCCTGATATGGTGGCTCCTGTGAGGGTAGCTGTCAGAGAGACACTGCTACATTTATCAATTGCTGTAGCATCCCATGAATTAATTGGGTGTATGTAGCCTGCAACAGAATTGTAGTCAACGCTTTGATTAGATGTTATTGAACATGTGATAACGGGGGGATTCACATCCTGCACAAAAATGGTTTGTTGGCATGTACTGATATTACCGCAGGCATCCGTAGCTTTCCATGTGCGGATAATCTGGTAATTGCCTCCGCACAAGCCGGGTACAGTGATATCAGTCCATGTCATAACCGGATTGGGATCGCAATCGCTGGTTGCAACAGCCATTCCGGTAACCGAAGGATCAAGCGGTGCTTCGCATGAAAATGCATCGCTTGAAGGGCAATAAATTATTGGTCCAAAATTATCTTCTACTGTGATTACCTGGGTGTAAACTGAGCTTTTATTTCCACAATCATCGGTTACGGTCCAGGTATTAGTATATGTACCTTCCTGTAAACAAATTGAAGAGGGTACGAACGCACCTGATGATTTAATAATATTGGATACGTCAGCATCGCAATTGTCCCATGCGATTGGGTGCAAGGCCTGCGCCGCGGCGAGATCAACTGCATTGCTGCATTCTACATTAACGTTAAGAACGCCTGGAGCAGTCATCCAAACAGGTGGAGTTGTATCGGTAATTGTGATAACCTGAGTAAATTGGTTACTTATATTTCCGCAATCGTCGGTAACTGTCCATGTATTTGTATAAGTTCCCTGGTTTCCGCAACTTCCACCAGCTACAAATGCTCCTGCCACCTTTACAATATTTGTTACATTCAGATCGCACAGGTCTGAAGCAACAGGTTTCAATGCCTGTGCAGCTGCAAGGGCTACATTATTACTGCATTCGAGGGTTCGGTTCAGTGATCCTGCCGGGGTTGTCCAAATAGGGGCAGTATTGTCGGTAATTGTGATCACCTGGCTGTATGCAACACTGGTATTTCCGCATTCATCTGTTACCCTCCAGGTGTTGGTATAAGTACCATTCTGTGAACATCCGGAAGAAGGGACAAACGAACCGGTAGTTTTTACAATATTCGAAACATCAGCGTCGCACAGGTCGGATGCAACAGGGAATAAAGCCTTTGCATTAACCAACCCAGTGGCATCACTGCATTCGATCGTTCTGTTGAGCGCACCTAAAGCAGTTGTCCATGTCGGGGCGACAATGTCTGTAACCTTGATGATTTGCTGGCAGGTAGTGCTTAGACCGCTTGCATCAAATAATTTCCAGGTTCGTGTTACATTAACAGGGCAGGTATAGACAGCTACATCCTTGTAAGTAACCGCAGTAATGGCGCAATTATCATTTGCAACTCCATGGTTGTTTGCATCACTAAATTCAGCATACGACGAATTTGCATCTATATTTGAGAAAGAAGGTCCTGAAATAACGGAGGGTGAACATCCATTAAAATTACGTGTGACGGGACATGTTGTAATAACCGGAGCAGAATTGGGGTCAGCATTTACATTCACGACTATATTCGCCGAACATCCGTTAGCATCAGTAACAGTGTAGGTAGTAGTTCCTAATAACTGCGAAAATGTTCCGGTTCCTGAATAGGGAATAGTTCCGCCCGTGGCTGTGATAGTAACTGTAGATGAACCCCCTGCGCAAGGAATAGAGGGATGGCTTTCGTGTGCTGTAAGTACTGTTGGTTCAGTAATAGTAGCGGTCAAAGTGGCACCGCAGGATTTGGCATCATTTACAACTACTGTATAAGTACCGGCAACAAGGTTCGTAAGATCCTGAAGATTGGCTTGTCCTGTTGGGATTACTCCTCCGTTCGTTGCAGTCCATAGGTAGGAGTAAACCGGTGTTCCGCCAGATACCGAAAGGTCAATTGAACCTGTGGAAGCACCGTGACACCCTACATTTACATGTGTGGAAGTTAATACTGGAAGGGGATTGATTGTAATGATTACTGAAGATGTTACAGCGGAACATGGCCCTGTTCCATCAGGATCGTTTGTTGTGAGGGAAAGTGTTACATTTCCGGCTGCAATATCAGCGGCTCCAGGGTGATAAATCGCATTCAGTGTACTGGCATTTGGGGTGAAAGTTCCGGTACCGCCACTCCATGTTCCTATAGTTGCAAAGCCGCCAACTGTGCCATTTAACTGGGCTGTATTTCCGTTACAGATTTGAATTGCACTTCCGGCATTTACTGTTGCAATGGCATTTACTGTCACCACTACATTAAATGGATTACCAGAGCATCCTCCTTTAACTGGTGTTACAATATAGGTAACTGTAGCCGGTGAATTTGTTGTATTTGTAAGTGTTTGGCTACTTAGGGTCTGCTGAAAAAATGTAATAATATTGAAATTTAGATATTTGTAGCTATCTTTGGATAACCAAGTGCAAGGAATTATGGATAGAGCCAAAAGAAAACGTGCACCTACACCAACCTAT
>Ga0118677_10000488_pt1 | contig 87133 bp, 86 predicted proteins | sample AliMusrvi5mmetaG_FD_86154 | JGI IMG/M metagenome (GOLD analysis project Ga0118677, IMG submission 86154)
CCCGGTGGCCGAAGTGTTCCACCATGGCCGGCACCGAGGCCCGGACCAGGTCGTCGTCGTCCACCAGCAGGATGTGCATGGAACCCTGGCTGGGCGCGGGCTCCTGGGCCGGCTCGGCTTCCCGCAGGTCCGGGTGGGCGGGCAGCCGGAGCAGGACGGTGGTGCCGCGCCCCGCCGCGCTCTGGATGGAGACGGTGCCGCCATGGGCCTTGACCGTCGCGTAGACCATGGCCAGGCCGAGCCCGGTGCCCTTGCCCGCGGGCTTGGTGGTGAAGAACGGCTCCATGGCCCGGGCCAGCACTGCCGGGGCCATGCCCTCGCCGCTGTCGGCCACCTCCAGTTCCACCTGGCCATCGGCCGGCCGGCGGGTGCGCAGGGTCAGGGTGCCGCCCTTCGGCATGGCGTCCACGGCATTCAGGCAGAGGTTCATGAGCGCGCTGGCCAGGATGCCCCGTTCGCCCAGGACCACCGGCAGGGGCTCCTCCAGCTCCAGTTCCAGATCCACCTTCTGCAGGGTGGTCCGGCGCAGGATCTCCAGTTCCTCCCGCAGCAGCACGTTCATGTCCAGCAGTTCCGATTCGCGCAGGTCCTTGCGGGCGAAATTGGTCAGGCTCTTCACCAGGTCCCGGCCCCGGTTCGAGGCCTTCTCGATGGTGGCCAGCGCCTGGGCCAGGCCGGCGTCCCCGGCGTGCCGCCACTGGAGGGTCTGGGTCACCGCATGGATCGCCGCCAGGATGTTGTTCATGTCATGGGCGACCCCGCCGGCCAGGCTGCCCAGGCTCTCCATCTTGTCGGCGTGCTGCAGCTCCAGCAGCAGGCGGCGCCGTTCGGCCTCGGCCTCCACCTCCCGGGTCCGGTCCCGGTTGATGCCGATGACCCGGGCCGGACGGCCCTGGGCGTCCTGGATCAGCAGGGCGTCGGACTTGACGTGGCGGACCGAGCCGTCCGGCCGGATCACCCGGAACTCGAAATCGTAGGGCCGGTTCCCGGCCAGGGCCTCCTGGATGGCCGCGTCGGTGGCCTGGCGGTCCTCGGGGTGGACGATCCGGCTGCACCAGAAGGCGTGGTCGGGGTGGCTGGACTGCGGCTCCAGGCCGTAGATCTCGTACATCCGGTCGTTCCAGATCTGGGTGCCGTCGGCCAGGTTCAGTTCCCAGACCCCCAGGCGGCCGGAACTGGTGGCCAGCTCCAGGCGCCGGGCGCCCTCGGGCGGCAAATGCAGTTGCGGCAAAAACAGGCGCACGGCAAACACCGAACCCTGGCCCGGCACGCTTGTCAGCTGCATCTCGCCGCCCATCAAATCGGTCAGCATCTTGGCAATCGTCAGGCCCAGGCCGGAACCACCCGCACCTTGGGCCGCCCCGCGCACAAAGGGCTCGTAGACCTTGTCGATTTCCGCCGCCGTCATGCCGGGGCCGGTGTCGTGGATTTCGATATGCGCCATCTCGCGGGCATAGCGCACCCGCAACGTCACACCACCGGTCTGCGTGAACTTGATGGCATTGCCCAGCAGGTTGAAGCAGATCTGGCGCACGCGCTTGTCATCGGCCTTGACCCAGTCCGGCAGAATCCCTATCACCTCGTAGCTGAAGGAAAGGCCCTTCTCCTCGGCCTGCAGCTCAAACATATCGGCCATATCGGCCATGGCCGCCTCAAACTGCAGCGGCTTCGGGCTAAGAACCAACTTGCCGGACTCGATCTGCGCCATCTCCAGAGTGCCCTCCATCAGCGAGAGCAAATGCTCGCCGCCGCGCAGGATGACGCTGACCGCCTGTTTGCGGTGCGGCGGTATGCCGGCGTCCTGCCCCATCAGCTGCGCATAACCCAGGATGCTGTTGAGAGGCGTGCGCAACTCGTGGCTGATGGCGCTGATGTAGCGGCTCTTGGCGGCATTGGCCTGATCGGCCTGCTTGCGCGCCAGTTCGGCCACCCGCTTGGCCTCCTGCAGCGCCCGGTCGGTTTGGCGGTGCAGCTCGATTTCCACCATCAGCAAATGCGTTTGCCGGTTGCTTTCCTCCTGCGCCACCTGCCGACTCTTGTGCGCCAGCACCAGCCACCAGGCGACGATGCCGGACAGCAGCAGCAGCGCCGCAAACGCCTTGCTAAAGCCCGACTGCAGGGCGCCGCGCAACAGCGCCTGGGTGTCGGCCCGGTCGGCAAAGGCATCCAGCTGCTGGCGGTAAAACATGGCAAACACCGTCATCAGCAACGGCACGATCACGCCCATCAGCAGCACGAAATGCGACAGCCCCCGGTCCAGATACGGCCAGGTGGAGCGCGGCAGCAAGCAGCGCAGGGCGCCCGACCATTGCACGGCCAGGCTGGCGTGGGGTTTGCAGGCGTCGCCACAACGCGCATCCAGCGTGCAGCACAGCGAACAGATACTCCCCTGGTAGGCCGGGCAATGCGCCATGTCCGGGCCTTCGTAATGGCGCTCACAGATCACGCAACGACTGGGCAACAGGCGCGAATAGCCGCCGGGCTCGTTTTGCGATTCTCTAGCGATGTAATAGCGGCCCCTGGTGTACCAGGCCAGCAGCGGTGATGTAATCATGGCCGTAACCAGCGCCACCACGGCTGAGAAGGCCTGGGCCATGGCACCGAACAGTCCCAGATAGCAAGCGATGGACAGGGCAGACGCCAGCGCCATCGCGCCCACACCGACCGGATTGATATCGTACAGATGGGCGCGCTTGAACTCTATGCCCTGGGGCGACAGGCCCAGCGGCTTGTTGATCACTAGGTCGGCCACCACTGCCATGATCCAGGCGATGGCGATGTTGGAGTACAGGCCCAACACATCGCCCAGCGCCTGAAACACATTCATCTCCATCAGCATGAATGCAATCAGGCTGTTGAACACCACCCACACCACCCGCCCCGGATGGCTGTGCGTCACGCGCGAGAAAAAATTGCTCCAGGCCAAAGACCCCGCATAGGCATTGGTGACATTGATCTTGAGCTGCGAGAGCACCACAAACAGCGCTGTGGCAGCCACCGCCCAGCCCAGGGTGGGAAACACATATTCGTAGGCCGCCAGGTACATCTGGTTCGGGTCCACCGCGCGGTCGGTGGGCACGCTGTGGCTGATGGCCAGATAGGCGAGGTAGGCGCCGCCCAGCATCTTCACCACACCCAGCAGCACCCAGCCCGGCCCACCCACCAGCACCGCCAGCCACCAGCGTTTGCGGTTGGCATCGGTCTGTTGCGGCATAAAGCGCAGGTAGTCGGCCTGCTCGCCCATCTGCGTGATCAGGGCAATTCCCACCGTGAGCGCCGCACCAAACAGGCGCACATCAAACCGGCCGGCGGCGCCAAATTCACCGGCATAGTGCGTAATGCCGTTAAAGGCCGAGGGATCGCGCACCAGAACGAAACAGAAGGGCACGACCAGCATCAACAGCCAAATCGGTTGCGTCCACAGTTGCAGCTGGCTGATGGTGGACACGCCATGCGTCACCAAGGGGATCACCACCAGTGCGCAGATCAGATAACCCCAGGTGGGTGGAATGTCCAGCGCCAGCTCCAGCGCATAGGCCATCACGGCCGCCTCCAGCGCGAAGAAGATGAAGGTGAAGGAAGCGTAGATCAGCGAGGTGATGGTGGAGCCGATGTAGCCAAAGCCGGCACCGCGCGTTAGCAGATCCATGTCCACGCCGTAGCGCGCGGCATAGACGCTGATCGGCAGGCCGGCCAAAAAGATCACCAGGCCGGTGACCAGAATCGCCCAGAAGGCGTTCTCAAAGCCGTATTGCACCAAGAGCGTGGCGCCCACCGCTTCGAGCACCAAAAAAGACGCCGCACCAAAGGCGGTGTTGGCCACGCGCCACTCGGACCAGCGGCGAAAGCGCTGGGGCGTGAAGCGCAGCGCGTAATCTTCCATGGTCTCGCTGGCCACCCAGTTGTTGTAGTCGCGACGGATCTTGACCACCCGCTGGCGGGCAGCGGGGTTGGCTTCGGCGGCGCTTTCAGGAACTGGGGGCGATGGGTGCACCAAGTGCGGGCAGCATGTTCTGTGCCACCACAAACAACGTGGGGCCATTGCAACAGGGCACGGCACTTGCTTAGGTAATTGCATTAATCTGTAGTCCGAACTAAAGATACGAGCATTCCATGGAACTGACACCACGAGAGAAAGACAAGCTACTGATCTTCACGGCCTCGCTGCTGGCTGAGCGCCGCAAGGCGCGTGGGCTCAAGCTGAATTACCCCGAAGCCATTGCCCTCATCAGCGCAGCGGTGATGGAGGGCGCGCGCGACGGCCAGACCGTGGCGCAACTCATGTCATTCGGTCGCACCGTGCTGACGCGAGACGACGTGATGGACGGCATTGCCGAGATGATTCCCGACATCCAGGTGGAAGCCACCTTTCCCGACGGCACCAAACTCGTCACGGTACACGAGCCCATTGTTTGACCCTGCTTTGAAAATCAACCCACGGAGGAATTGACCATGCGTACCAGCCTGAAAGCCATGACCGCCCTGATTGTTACCGCCGCCGCATCCGGCAGCGCCCTCGCCCATACCGGCTTGAACGCGCACCAGCAAATGGGCTTTATGTCCGGATTTTTGCATCCGTTCACCGGCCTGGATCATCTGGCGGTGATGCTGGCCATTGGTCTGTGGAGCGCACTGATCGCACAGAAATTTGGCCGCGAAATGTTGTGGGGTCCGCTGGCCTTTGCCAATATGCTGCTGGTGGGCGCCGCCCTGGGCCTGGGAGGCGTGAATGTTCCGGCCGTAGAGCCCCTGATTGCCGCTTCGCTGGTGGCCGCCGGGCTGCTGGTGCTGACCAAACTGCCGCTGCGCGGCGTCGGTGCGGCCATGCTGGCGGGCACCTTTGCCCTGTTTCACGGACTGGCCCACGGCTATGAGCTGGCCGACAACGTCAATGCCTTCCAGGCACTGGCCGGCATGGTCAGTGCCACGGTGCTGCTGCACACGATTGGTTTGGCGCTGGGCTGGTCGCTGCGCGGCGCCAACGTCTGGGTGCCGCGCCTGATCGGTGGCACTGTGGCGGCGCTGGGCAGCGCCCTGTTGCTGTTGCAACTGACGAACTAACTTTTGATTGGGCCGCTCTTCATGATTCCAGGCGAAATCCTCACCGACGACGGTGAACACACACTCAATGCCGGTAGGCGCACGCTCACCGTCGTGGTGCAAAACAGCTCCGACCGACCGGTGCAGGTCGGCTCGCATTACCACTTTGCCGAAACCAATGGCGCGCTTGGCTTTGACCGCGCCGCAGCGCAGGGCATGCGCCTGAACATTGCGTCGGGTTCTGCCGTGCGCTTTGAGCCGGGCCAGCAACGCACGGTGGAGTTGGTGGACTATGCCGGCGACCGCTTGGTGTATGGATTTAGAGGTTTGACGCAAGGGCCGCTGGCCGCTCCAGTCACACCGTCATTGACGAAGTAAGGACTGAGCCATGGCAACCATTGGACGCCGCGCCTACGCGGAAATTTTTGGCCCCACCACGGGCGACCGCGTGCGCCTGGCCGACACCGGCCTGATCATTGAAGTCGAGAAAGACTACACGCTCGCGGCCGGAGGCTATGGCGAGGAAGTCAAATTCGGCGGCGGCAAGACGATTCGCGATGGCATGGCGCAAAGCCAGCGCACGCGCGACGGAACCGGCACTGGGCCCGAGGCCGGTGGCGCGGTGGACTGCGTCATGACCAATGCGCTGATCATCGACCACTGGGGCATTGTGAAGGCCGACATCGGCCTCAAGGGCGGGCGCATTGTCGGCATAGGCAAGGCCGGCAACCCCGACACGCAACCGGGTGTGGACATCATCATCGGCCCGGGCACCGAAATCATTTCATGCGAAGGCAATATCGTCACCGCCGGTGGCATCGACAGCCACATCCATTTCATCTGCCCGCAGCAAATTGAAGAGGCCCTGGCAAGTGGTGTGACCACCATGATGGGCGGCGGCACGGGGCCTGCCACCGGAACCTTTGCCACCACCTGTACGCCCGGCGCCTGGAACATCGAGCGCATGCTGCAGGCCGCAGACGCCTTCCCCATGAACTTGGGGTTCCTGGGCAAGGGCAATGCGTCCCTGCCCGCTGCGCTGCACGAACAAGTGAACGCCGGTGTGATTGGTTTGAAGCTGCATGAGGACTGGGGCACCACGCCAGCGGCCATCAGCAACTGCCTGGACGTGGCCGACGAGACCGATGTGCAGGTCGCCATCCACTCCGACACCTTGAACGAATCCGGCTTTGTCGAAAACACCATTGCGGCCACCAAGGGACGCGGCCTGTGCGCCTTCCACACCGAAGGGGCAGGAGGCGGCCACGCGCCCGACATTTTGAAGGTTGTGGGCCAGGCCAACTTCTTGCCCAGCTCCACCAACCCGACCATGCCCTACACGGTGAACACGCTGGACGAGCATGTGGACATGCTGATGGTCTGCCACCATCTGGACGCGGGCATTGCGGAAGACCTGGCCTTTGCCGAGAGCCGCATCCGCAAGGAAACCATTGCCGCAGAAGACATACTGCACGACCTGGGCGCCATCAGCATGATGAGCAGCGACAGCCAGGCCATGGGCCGCGTGGGCGAGGTCATCATCCGCACCTGGCAGACGGCACACAAGATGAAGGCGCAGCGTGGATCACTGGGCGAAGACACGGCCCGCAGCGACAACTTCCGCGTCAAGCGCTATATCGCCAAATACACCATCAACCCGGCGATTGCCCATGGCATCAGCCACGAGGTGGGCAGCGTCGAGGTCGGAAAATTTGCCGATCTGGTGGTCTACAAGCCCGCCTTCTTTGGCGTGAAGCCGGCACTGATTTTGAAGGGCGGCTTTATTGCCTTTGCGGCGATGGGCGACCCCAATGCGTCGATTCCGACACCGCAGCCGGTGCATTACCGCCCCATGTTCGGCGCCTTTGGTGGCGCGCTACACCGGGGATCGCTGACCTTTGTGTCGCAGGCCGGAATGAACGCCGGCATTCAGGCCCGCTTTGGCCTGAACAAGACCTTGAGCGCGGTGAAAAATATCCGGGGTGTGCGCAAGCAACACATGATTCACAACAGCTACTTGCCGACTATGGAGATCGACGCCCAAACCTACGCCGTGCGCGCCGATGGCCTATTGCTCACCTGCGAACCGGCCACCAGCCTGCCGCTGGCGCAGCGTTACTTTTTGTTCTGATCGCGCATTGACGGGAATGTTGTCAGCGGAGCTGGATGTGGTCGCGAATCCACTGTGCAAAAGTGGATTCGTTCATGGCACCCGCAGCCACATCCATCACGGTCAAAGTGGCGTCGGCTTGGCTCGCGCGAAGCCGGTAACCGTTGGTGGCCAAAAACAAGCCGACTGCAAGAAAGGCTGCGCGTTTGTTGCCATCGACAAAGGGATGGTTCTTCGCCAACCCCACACCGTAGGAGGCAGCCAGACTGGCTACGTCCGGTTGCTCGCAAAGGGCCAGGTTGACCGGCCGTGCCAGAGCAGAGTCGAACAAGCCCTCGTCGCGCAGTCCGCTCGCGCCACCATGCTCGGCCAGACTCTCGTCATGCAGCAGGAGCAGCACCTGCCGATTCACCCACTTCCACTGCGTCATTTGGCCAACTGGTGGAAGGTGTCACGGTATTCACGCATGAATTCGCGGCCAACCTTGAGTTGCTCGTCGAGTTCCGGGTCGTATGGGGTCAGCGTCAAGCCATTGGCCGCCTCCGTCAAGAAGAGCGAATCGCCCTTTGCAACTTTCAAGCGCGCCAGCAACTCCTTGGGCAGGATCACCCCTACCGAATTGCCGATCTGGGTCAGTTTGAGTGCGGACATGGCGATGGACTCCAAGTTATAACATTTGTAATATTATCTGCGAACCAGGGCCATTACAAGAGAACACCATGATCCAAGCATCCAAACTCATCCCCCAGGGCAAGGGCCTGGCTGCGGCCCTGCTCAAGCGGGCTTCCACCATCGAGCTGGACTGGGACCTGCGGCAAAAAAGCCGCTTTGAGGCCACCGATTCGACCGGGCGCAGCATCGGCATCTTTCTGCAGCGCGGCTCGGTGTTGCGCGGCGGCGATGTGTTGGTGGCGGAAGACGGCTCGCTGGTGCAGGTGTGGGCCGCACCGCAGCAGGTGCTGCGCATCACACATTGCCAGAACCATGGCACGCCGTTTGACCTGATACGCGCGGCCTACCACTTGGGCAATCGCCATGTGCCGATTGAACTCAAGCCCGACTTTTTGCAGATCGAGCCCGACCATGTGCTGGCCGATATGCTGCGCGCCATGCACCTGATTGTGAGCGCGCTGGACGCGCCGTTTGAACCCGAGAACGGCGCCTATGCCACCGGCGGCCATGCGCTACACCATGGCCACGAGCAGCATGCGGTGGAGGCCCATGGCCACGGCCACGGCCATAGCCACGCGCCTGGGCATGATGACCATGCACACGATCGCGACCCTGACGGGCATGTGCACGGTCCCGACTGCGGTCACAAGCACTGAGACCCTTCCTGTGCACGACATGGCCTTCATGCAGCTGATGTGGCTGGCCTCACCAGCCCTGCCGATCGGCGGCTTTTCGTATTCGGAGGTGCTGGAAGCGGCAGTCGATTCCGGCCGCGTCAGCAGCGAAGGCGAAGCCTCTACCTGGCTGGTGGACCAGTTGCATCTGAGCCTGTCGCGCTCCGATTTATCTGCCGTGGCCCAGGCCATCCCCGCCTGGCGCGAGAACGACCACGCACGCATTGCCGCGCTCAACGCCTGGGTCTTGCAGACCCGCGAAAGCAGCGAGCTGCGCGCCCAGACCGAGCAAATGGGCCGCAGCCTCTTGGAGTGGCTTCGCAACCACACGACCGCGACTCCGGCGCAAATTGCGACATTGGCCGCCATGGATGCCAGCTATCCGATGGCCTTTGCCCTGGCCGCCTCCGCCACGCAGGCCACCGTGCGCGACTGCCTCTTGGCCTATGCCTTTGGCTGGGCCGAAAACATGGTGCAGGCCGCCATCAAATCCGTGCCGCTGGGCCAGAGCAGCGGCCAGCGCATTCTGTCCGCCATCACCGCGCAAATCCCCGCCGCCGTCGACCATGCCCTGGCGCTGGATGACGACACGCGCCAGGCCTTTTCTCCCCTGCTGGCGATTCTGAGCAGCCAGCACGAAGTGCAATATTCCCGTCTGTTTCGATCCTAGGAAAACCAAAATCATGTCCTCCTCCCTTCACCACATTGCCAAGCGCACCAAGAAGCTGCCGCCCCTGCGCGTCGGCATAGGCGGACCCGTAGGCTCGGGCAAAACGACGCTCTTGGAAATGCTGTGCAAGGCCATGCGCGAACAGTACGACCTGGTGGCCATCACCAACGACATCTACACAAAAGAAGACCAGCGTCTACTCACCGTCAGCGGCGCCCTGCCCGCCGAGCGCATCATGGGCGTGGAAACAGGCGGCTGCCCGCATACCGCCATCCGCGAAGACTGCTCTATCAATTTGGAGGCGATTGACCGCATGCTGGTCGAGTTCCCCAACGCCGACATCGTGTTTGTGGAAAGCGGTGGCGACAACCTGGCCGCCACCTTCAGCCCGGAACTGAGCGACCTGACCATTTACGTCATCGACGTGGCGGCTGGCGAAAAAATCCCGCGCAAGGGCGGCCCCGGCATCACCAAGAGCGATCTGTTTGTCATCAACAAAATCGACCTGGCACCTCATGTGGGCGCCAATCTGGATGTGATGGAGGCCGACACCATCCGCATGCGCACCACACCCAAGGGCCTCAAGCCCTTTGTCATGACCAACCTGAAGACACTGAGCGGTGTGGCCGACATCGTGCGCTTTATTGAGACCCGGGGCATGCTGCAGGCCGGTTAGAATAGGCGCCACAGGAAGCTTGGCCGAGCGGTTTAAGGCACCGGTCTTGAAAACCGGCGAGGATGTGAGTCCTCCTAGGGTTCGAATCCCTAAGCTTCCGCCACCAGCCCCGTTCCAGGGGCTTTTTTACGCCCGCATAAAACGCTGCCCACTCCCGTCCGGCCCCGCATGTGGCACGTCTTTTGCAGCCCCATCTTGGACACAAGATTGGATTACTCAAAATGGTGCAACATCTTCAAAACGGCTTGCCGGCAGATTCCGACGCGGCAGACCAGGCCTGGATCAGCCGCTTCGCGTCCGAGCTTTCCCTTACAGGTAAGGGTCCGTTGAACGGCCTGCGCTTTGCCATCAAGGACAACATCGACGTGCTGGGCTGGCCGACCACGGTGGTCAACCGGCTGCTCAATGCTGGTGCATCGCTGTTCGGAAAACCCAACCTTGACCGGTTCGCCTGCGGCCTGAACGGCACGCGCTCGCCCTATGGCGCGGTACCCAATTCCTTCAACGCGGCCTATGTTTCGGGCGGGTCGAGTGCCGGCTCGGGGCGGGTGCCGGCGGGGCTGAACAACATCGTCGGCCTCAAACCCAGCAAGGGGCTGATCAGTTCCCATGGCGTGCTGCCGGCGGCGCAAAGCGTGGATTACGTGTCGACTTTTGCCCGCAGCGTGGGCATGGCCGTGCGCGTGCTCGAAGCCGCCATGCAGGCCGACCCGGTGGCGCTGAACCGCAATCTGCGGGGCCTATACCAACTTCGTCAATTTGCTGGACTACGCGGCGCTGTCGGTGCCCAGCGAGATACGCGCCGACGGCCTGCTGCAGGGCGCGCTGCAAACGCCGCTGCCCGAGCCGGTGCGCATTGCCGGCCTGGTGGGCGCCCACTTGTCGGGCATGCCGCAGGCAAACTTTGGCTCCTTTGTGGCGCTGCAAGAGGCCACGGATATTTCGGCCTTGGGCGGCTGGCGCAAGTACCTGGCGTCACTGCCAGCCTAAAGGAGCAAAACGCATGAACGATGCAGACGTATTGGCCTATGTACAGGCTGCATCCCGCTTTATCGAGCTGAAGCTGGACGACCGCCGCGCCCACGCGGTAGCCCTGCAGTTAGGGCGCACCCTGCTGCTGGCAAGGCAACTGGAAGCCTTCCCGATGGCGCTGGAGGAGCAACCCTGCGCCATCTACTGCCCGGCGCCCTTCCCCGCAGAAACACAGGGCGCAGCATGAGCGCCCTGCCCGGCGCCGCGCAACTGGCCCGCGCCATTGCCAGCGGAGAGATCAGCGCCGGCGAGGCACTGGATGCCTGCCTGCAGCGCATAGAGAGCAGTGACGCAAAAATCAACGCCTTTATCGGCCGCACTTTTGCAAGAGCGCGCCAAGAGGCCGATGCCGTGGACGCATTGCGAAGCAGCGGCGCGCCGCTGCCGCCGCTGGCCGGTGTGCCCTATGCCGTAAAAAGCCTGTTTGACGTGCAGGGCGAGGTCACATTGGCCGGCTCCAAGGTCAACCAAAGGAACGCACCCGCGCAGGCCGACGCCTTTCTGGTCACGCAGATGCAGCGTGCCGGTGCCGTGCTGGTGGGCACCTTGAACATGGACGAATACGCCTACGGCTTCACCACCGAAAACACCCACTACGGCCCCACGCACAATCCGCACGAGCTGAGCCGCAGCGCAGGCGGCTCCTCCGGTGGCTCGGGCGCTGCCGTGGCAGCCGCGCAGGTGCCCATTGCACTGGCTTCGGACACCAACGGCTCCATCCGCGTGCCCGCCTCGTTTTGCGGCGTGTGGGGCCTCAAGCCCACTTTCGGGCGGCTCTCGCGCCGCGGCAGCTACCCCTTTGTGCACAGCATTGACCACCTGGGCCCGCTGGCCGATTCGGTCGAGGCGCTGGCACTGGCATACGACGCCCTGCAGAGCCCCGACTCACAAGACCCTGCCTGCCACGCCCTGCGCGTGCAAGCCATTGGCAGCGCCTGTGGGCTAGGCACAAATGGCCTGCGCATAGGGCGACTGGGCGGCTATTTTGAGGAATTCGCTACACCGTCCGCCAACGAGGCCGCAGAGACCGCAGCGCGCGTACTAGGTGCCACCGGCATGGCCCTGTGGCCCGACGCTGCCCTGGCCCGCGCTGCGGCCTTTATCACCACCGCCAGCGAGGGCGGGCGCCTGCACCTGGCCGATCTAAAAACGCAGATGGACGACTTCGAACCGCTCTCGGTGGACCGCTTTATTGCCGGTGCGCTGCAGCCAGCCTCCTGGTATTTGCGCGCCCAGCAGTTCCGCCGCGCTTATCGTGCGCGGGTCAACGCCCTGTTTCAGGATTGGGACGTTCTGATTGCACCGGCCACCCCCTTAAGTGCTCCCCTGCTGGGTGCGGAGTGGCTGGACATCAACGGCCAGAGGCTGCCCTGCAGCGCGTCGATCGGCCTGCTCACGCAGCCGATTTCCTTCTCGGGTTGCCCAGTAGTGAGCGCACCGCTGTGGCCCAGTGGCACCGGCGCCATGCCCATAGGCGTGCAGCTGATTGCCGCGCCCTGGCGCGAAGACCTGGCGCTGCGCGCCGCCCTGGTGCTGCAGCAATCCGGCGCAGCCCATCTGAAACCCGTGAGGCTTTGACATGGACATCAATATTCCCGAGGTGCTGCGGCAGGTGCAGGCCGTGAGCGACCTTTACGAGCAGGCTCTGGTCGGCAACCATGTGGCCGTGCTGGACGAACTGTTCTGGAACAGCCCGCACACCCTGCGCTACGGCGTGGGGGAAAACCTGCACGGCTATGCCGCCATCCAGGCCTTTCGCGCAGCGCGCCCCGCCACGGGCCTGGCACGCACTGTTTTGCGCACCGACATCACCACATACGGGCACGACTTCGCTACCGTCAACATTTTGTTTCAGCGCACCGGTGCCAGCCGCAGTGGCCGCCAGAGCCAGACCTGGCTGCGCACGACTGAGGGCTGGAAGGTGGTGAGCGCCCATGTCAGCCTGCTGGAACTGCCAGCTTAAGACCATTGCCGCGCTGGGCGCTGCCAGCACGCTGGCCTCCTGGAGCAGCCTGGCCCTGGAACGCAGACCTGCGGTCCGACAACACGGCGCTGATCGTGATCGACATGCATACCGACTTCTGCGGCGCGGGCAGCTATGTCGACAAAATGGACTACGGCATCAGCCTCACGCGCGCGAAGGCCACCGGCCAGATCTGCCGGACCTGCCGGACCTGCCGGCCAACAAGCGCTGGCGCTCACGCCAGACTAGCACCGACGGCGTGGGCATTGGCGAGGTCGGCCCCTGCGGGCGCATTCTGGTGCGCGGCGAGCCGGGCTGGGAGCTCATTCCCCAGCTGGCCCCACCGCACGGCGCGCAATTGCTAGCTGCGCTGGCCTGATTTTTGGACGCTGCCGGAGTGTTAGAGTTTGTGGCAATGACTACAGAAAAAAGCAAGACCTCGCCAAAAAAAACGCGCGGGACAAGGGTATCCGTGGCGGACGAGGTGTATGAAAAAGTCAAACAGGACATTGCCGAATTCCGCCTGATTCCGGGCGACCGCTTTACCGAAAATGAGCTGAGCCTGCGCCTGCACGTGTCGCGCACGCCGGTGCGCCAATCGCTCTACAGGTTGCAACAGGAAGGCTATGTGGAGGTGCTGTTTCGCAGCGGCTGGCGCGTACTGCCCTTTGACTTTGAAAAGTTCGAGCAGCTGTACGACCTGCGCATCCTGCTGGAATCGGCGGCGGTTGCCAAGCTCTGCGACGCCACCGTGGTGCGCACGCCCCAAGGGCAGGCGCTGGTCGACGCACTGGCCGCGATCTGGCTGGTGGCGCCGGACCAGCGCAGTGCCGACACCGCGCAGGTCAGCCAGTGGGACGAGCAGTTTCACTGCGCGCTGGTCCAGGCCTGCGGCAACATGGAAATCGCCCGCGTGCACAAGGAGGTGACCGACCGCATCCGCATCATCCGCCGGCTGGACTTCACCAAGCAGGCACGCATAGACGCCACCTACGACGAGCACGCCAAGATTCTCAAGGCCATCCAGAAAAAGCGCGCCGACCAGGCCATCCTGCTGCTGCGCGCCCATATAGCGACCAGCCAGGCCGAGGTCCGCAAGATCACGCTGCACCAGGTGTTCATGGCCAGGCAGGGCCAGTGATCCGGCTCTCTTGCCGAATCGCTTGAATCAGGCCAATAGCAAGCCGCTGTGCGCCGCCGCGTGGCGCAGCCAGGCACCATCCTGCGCAAGGGCCAGGCCGGCCTCGAGCGCGCGCGACGGCCTGGCCTGGGCGTGGGAGATAAAACCGATGCGCGTCTTTACCTCCGGGCCGGTCAGGGGCGAGGCCTCCAGTTCCCGGTAACCGCGCAGTGTGCCCAGCAGTGCGCCGGGCAGCACGCTGCAGACATTACCATCGACCACGCTGAGCATCACGGTCATGATGGAATTGGTTTCTATGGACGGCGTCACCCGCACACCGGCAGTGGTAAAGGCCGCATCCACAATCGTGCGGTTGTGCATCTCGGGGGTCAGCAGGCACAGCGGCAGCCCGGCCGCTTCTTTCCAAGACATAGACTTGGCAATTTGCAATCCCTTGTCGTTTGGCTCGGCAGCACGGCGCAGCAAAAAATAGTGTTCGGTGTATTGCGGCCAGACCCTTAGGCGGCGCTCCTGCACCCGCATGCGGTCGCTGTAACCCAGCGCCAGATCCAACGTCAGTTCTTCCAGTCCGCGCTCCAGTTCGGATGAACTGAGCGACAACACCACCGGCTGTATACCGCTGTTGCGTGCCTGCAGCATGGCGGCAAAGCGCGCTGCAATCGGCACCGCCGTCGGCACGGCGCCAATGCGGATGGGGCCGCGCGGAGCCAGCGTCTCGCTCTGCAGTTCCTGCTGCAAATTGGCGTGTTCATGCAGCATCAGTTTGGCCGAGGCCAGCACTCGCTCGCCCTGGGGTGTGAGACCGGCAAAGTTGCGGTCGCGCTTGACAATCACCACGTCAAACTCGCGCTCCAGCGCGCGAATGGCGTTGGAAAGCGCAGGTTGTGTGATGTGACAGGCCTGGGCCGCGCGCCCAAAGTGCTTGTGCTCCTGCAGCGCCACCAGGTAGCGCAATGATGGCAAGAGGTTCATGGCGCGACCAGGACTTTCAAAACAACAGCCTCAGGTGTTCTTGCTGATGGTGATGCTGGGGAACTTGCTGGAAAAGTCCTTGTTCTTGGCGGCAATCGCCAGCGCCACCTTGCGCGCCACGGCCTTGTAGAGGCCGGCCAGTTCGCCCTCGGGCTCGGCCACCACGGTGGGTTTACCGCCATCGGCCTGCACGCGAATCTGCATCGCCAGGGGCAAGGCGCCCAGGTAGTCCATGCCATATTGCGCGGCCATGTTCTTGCCGCCATCCACACCAAAAATGTGTTCGACGTGGCCGCAGTTGCTGCACACGTGCACCGCCATGTTTTCCACAATGCCCAAAATCGGCACTCCGACCTTCTCGAACATCTTGATACCCTTTTTGGCATCCAGCAGGGCGATGTCCTGCGGCGTGGTCACCACCACGGCGCCAGTCAGGGGCACGCGCTGGCTTAAGGTGAGCTGGATGTCGCCGGTGCCGGGGGGCATGTCCACAATCAGATAGTCCAGGTCCTTCCAGGCGGTCTGGCGCAACAGTTGCTCCAGCGCCTGGGTGGCCATGGGGCCGCGCCAGATCATGGCTTCGTCCTGCGCTACCAAAAAGCCGATCGACATCACCTGGATGCCGTAGTTCTCCATCGGCTCCATGGTCTTGCCGTCCGCGGAATCGGGGCGACCTTCGATACCCATCATCATGGGTTGGCTGGGACCGTAGATATCGGCGTCCAACAGGCCCACGCGGGCGCCTTCGGCAGCCAGGGCCAGTGCCAGATTGGCGGCGGTGGTGCTTTTGCCGACGCCGCCCTTACCAGAGGCCACGGCCACGATATTCTTCACGCCCGGCAGCAGTTGCACGCCGCGCTGCACGGCGTGCGCTGTGATGTTGAGGCTGGGCGTGACTTGCACGTCCTGCACGCCGTCTAGCGTCTTGGCGGCGGCGGCCAGAGCATCGGCAAAGGCCTGGTGCTGGCTTTTAGCCGGATAGCCCAATTCGAGAGTGAAGACGACCCGTCCGCCCTCCACTGTGAGGCCCTTGATGCACTTGCTGGAAACGAAATCGCGTCCGGTGTTGGGGTCGATGACGCTTTGCAAAGCGCCCATGATTGCTTGTTCGGTCACTGCCATTGCTAACTCCTGAATTGTGCGTAGTCTAGCGAAGCGCGCCATCCCCTTGGCGGCAAGGGTGCATCTTGCCGCTGTTCGGCCATGGGCCTGCGGGTTTACCCGGCCTCATTCATGCCGTGGAGCACAAGGCGGCGTTTCATAATGTGATCCATGGGAAGTCCACCAGACACATTCACCGCAACTATGTCCGCTGCGCGCGGCCCCGCCGGGCTGATGCTGTCCGGCGGCGGTGCCCGCGCCGCCTACCAGGTGGGCGTGCTCGAGGCCATTGCCGATATTCGCCTGGCCTGTGGCGCTGGCGACCAGCCCAATCCCTTTGCCATCATCACCGGCACCTCGGCCGGCGCCATCAATGCCGCGGCCCTGGCCTGCGGCAGCGACGATTTTGACGCCGTGGTGCGCCTGATTGCCAGCACTTGGCGTCACCTCCACGCCAACGATGTGTACCTGGCCGACCACCTCAGCATGCTGCGCTCAGGCGCCAAATGGATGACCCTGCTGTCGGCCGGCTGGTTGCTGGCCAAGTGGCGACGCATCAAACCGCGCTCCCTGCTGGACAACGCGCCCCTGAGCGGCTTGCTGGAGCGGCTGGTGCCGCTGGAACGCCTGCCCGAGCTGATACGCCTGGGCCATATCCAGGCGCTGGCCGTCACCGCGTCCAGCTACGGTTCTGGCGAACACGTCACCTTTTTTGAGGGCGATAAGCGCCTCATGCCCTGGGTGCGCTCCCAGCGCCTGTCGGTGCGTGACCGCATCACCCATGCACATCTGCTGGCGTCCAGCGCCATCCCGTTTGTGTTTCCGGCCACCGAGCTGCACATCAACGGCCACACCGAATACTTTGGCGATGGCTCCATGCGCCAGAGCGCGCCGGTGGCGCCCGCCATCCACCTGGGTGCCGAGCGTCTGCTGGTGGTGGGGGCCGGGCGCATGAGCGAGCCCAAGGGCGCCGCGCCCTGGACCAATGGCAATAGCTACCCCAGCATTGCGCAGATAGCAGGTCACGCCCTGTCCAATATTTTTTTGGACGCCTTGGCGGTGGATGTGGAGCGGGTGCGCCGCATCAACCACACGCTGCAGTTGGTGCCACCTGAGCTGCGCCAGCAAAGCGCGCTGCGCCCCATAGACCTGCTGGTCATTGCGCCCAGCCAGCGCCTGGATGTGATTGCGTCTCGCCATATCGGCGACCTGCCGCACGCCGTGCGCGTCATGCTGGGCGGCGTGGGCATCTCTTCTGCCAAGGCCGACGTCAAGGGTTCGGCCTTGGCCAGCTACCTGCTGTTCGAAGCCAATTACACGCAGGAGCTGATGAGCCTAGGTTATGCCGACGCGCAAAAGCAGCGCACTGAGGTCTGCACCTTTTTCGGCTGGACCGATCCGCAAGCCGCCGCGCCAGTCAAACCCTTTGTGGAGCGTCGCTCCGACCCCTTGCGGGTGCGCAGCAGGGCCTAGGTCAAGCGGGACCGCAGGCTCACAGATAGCGTGGCATGGAGACGGATGGCCTAAATACGATGGCGCCCGCAGGGTCTACTGCTATGCCAAGGTAGGGTGTGATCACAGCATCTACATCCACGCTGGCCGGCAGCCCACCCGGCTCAACCCATACCTTTACTTGCGCAAGCCCGGGCGCCACCTCGGTGTCAAAGGCGGCAGCACGCGAAATCCGCAGATCGGTGCGCAGACTGGACTGCTGGTAGACCGTCAGCGCGCCAACGGCAATGCTGACGGTCTGACCGTGGAAACCTTCTTCCAAGGTGATGTGCAATGTGGTCACGTAGCCTCCGGGCATAGCTTAAGGGAAGAACCCCGATGGCACCGCCGTAGCAAAGTAAGTGGGCATGTTGCGATCGGGGTTCGACGCTCTTTCACTTACTTGGCAGCCCGCAGGGCAGCGATGTCCTGTGCCAGTTTCAGGCTGGACTTGGCGGACTTCTCGTCGCCTTTTTCATGGTGCAGCGCTGCCAACTTGTTCAGGCCCCGCATTCGGGTCAGGTCGTCAATGGTGCCCTTGCCCGTGGCCGCTGCCATCATCAGGCTGTGGGCCTCGCTCAAATTGGCGGCTCGCACCCGCATGCCGCCGGGCTGCTCTTTGTGGATGGTCTTGAAGCTGCGCGCCGCATTCACGCCCTTGGCAAACCGCACGTAGTCGGCCAGGCGGTGGCTGCCGTGCTTTTCGAGCAGGGTGTCAAAGGCGTCATTGCCCGCGCGCAGGGCCTCCGAGTCCGAGCCCTGCAGGTAAAACAGGGCGCCTTGCTCTTCGCCCAACAACAAATGCGCCAGCTCGTCGTTCTCGGCCGTCGCCGGATTGCGCACGCGCAGCTTGAGCACGTTGGACAAGACCCGTGAGCCATCCAGCGCGTGGTACACCGCACGCAGGGTGTAGCTGCCGGGCTGCTCGAAGTACAAGCCCCCCTTACCAAAGCCGATATAGGCGACGTCCTCGATCGATTGCCCCGCAGCCAGGAACTCGGTCTTGCCCGACATCAGATGATCGATATAGGGTTCATAGACCACCACCTGCCCATTGGGTTTGGCAATCACCACGCTCACCATGGCCTGGCTGGGATGTACATGCGGGTACACCGTCTTGCCACGCAGATCGCTGGGCGAGAGCGAGAGATGGATGGACACCGGTTCGCCCAGTGCAAAATTGTCATGCGCTCCTGCAATCCGGAATTGCAGGCCCGACCGGTCGCTGACAGGGTCGGCCATGATTTCCGGGTTGCTCATCGATGAGCCTGTCGCAAACGGGCTGCCGCCCATGATGATGTTGTTGCGAAAGGCATGGCGCAGGTGGATCAACTCCGGATCATCAAAGACAAAGCCAAAGGCGGCCCAGAACGCCGCTTCGCCGCCCGGATAGCGCCAGGGGTAGTTCATATAGGACCTGGCCGATGGCCGGTCCACACCCGGCGGGTTGCCCAGGGACTTTTGCCAGGAGTGCAAGAGATTGAAGCAATGGCCCAACTCGTGAACATAGCAATACAGTTGTTCGCGCAGCTGCGTGGGGCCCGTGCCGCCCATGCCCGCATGGAACACGGCACAGCCTTGGCGCTGCAGGCCCTGCTGATCAAACATGATGCCCAGCAGGCCATCGCCCAGCTCGTGGTGTTGGCAGACCACCTGCCAGACCGCCCATTGCGGAGCCTCATGCCAGACACTGAAGTGGTGCACCATGGAGGCGTGCAGCTCTGCATCTGACCATTTGGCGTTGCTTCCCGCCTCGCTGATATTGATCACGTCCGACCCAGAGGTGACCAGCATCTGGATGCTGGCTTCCGCATAGGCCGCTACCACCGACAGGGTGCGTGCCGCGCCGCCCGATGGCAGAGTGCCGGTGTTGTAGCTAGTAAAAACCGGCGTGGTCACATCCGACACACGGTCGGTCTCGATCTGGACGGTACGCAAATAGCGCGAACCAAACGGACAGACATAGCTGGCGCCGGGCGCGCCACCGGTGCTGAAGAAGCTCACCGTGGCCGCAGCCGCCGGTTGGAAAATGGTGCGCTTGGGGATGGTCACCTGCACCACGGAGGCACCGGCGCTCCAGGTAAAGCGCCCCGGTCCCCGAATGACAATGGCGCTGCTGGTGGTGGTAATCACCGGGCTATCCACGACAAAGGAGCCAAAGTAACTCAAGGTCGCCCCCGACAAGGAAAAGAAGTCGGCACTGAGCTTGCGCAAAGGGTGCGCGCCGTCCACGTCCACCCGTAGTTCGAGCTGAAATCCGGGGGTATTGGGGCTGCGGTAGCTGCCACTGAATGTTCGCAAGAGCACCGGGGTCGGAATGGGCGTGGGCAAGGGCGGCACGGTCGTGGCGCCTCCTTGCAGGCTGGTAGGTTCGGCGGCGGGACTCAGATCGGTGTCAACCGGGTATGCAGCCACCTCCTGCATGCCCGACACGGACTCATCACGGCTCTCATCCATCGCGGTGTCGGACGCCAGGTTGGTGGGATCTTCAAAGGCCATTCAGTACTCCTTCATCAACAGATTGCTAACGACTGGCACAGGCGCAGGGCCTGAACGCTCAGCCAAGGGCGCACTGTGTAGCGGAGTCAGTACGCCCACACAGCACGGGCAAATGATCCAAGGCGTGGCCCTATCCCGGCTTGCGAATCCGCAAGCTCCACCCCCAGACTAAAATCGCCGTCTGTCTCCGAAAGCCAAAGCCCCTCATGTCCGCACACCGTCAGCTCTTCGTCACCACCGCCCTGCCCTACGCCAACGGCAACTTCCACATCGGCCACATCATGGAATACATCCAGGCCGATATCTGGGTGCGCTTCCAGCGCATGCAGGGCCATGCGGTGAACTTCGTAGGCGCGGACGACACCCATGGCGCGCCCATCATGATTGCCGCCGAGAAGGCCGGCAAGACGCCGCAGCAGTTTGTGGCCGACATTGCAGCCGGGCGCAAGCAGTACCTGGACGGCTTCCACATCGGCTTTGACAACTGGCACAGCACCGACGCCCCGGAGAACCACGAGCTGGCGCGCCAGATCTACCGCGACCTGCGCGACCTGCCGGAGGAAGCAGGCGGCACGCTTATAGAGCGCAAGACCATCGAGCAGTTCTTCGACCCCGAAAAGAACATGTTCCTGCCCGACCGCTACATCAAGGGCGAATGCCCCAAGTGCCACGCGAAAGACCAGTACGGCGACAACTGCGAAGTCTGCGGCAGCGTCTACGCGCCGACCGACCTGATCAACCCGTTCTCGGTGCTCTCGGGTGCCCGACCCCAGCTCAAGCATTCCGAGCATTTCTTCTTCAAGCTGTCGGATCCGCGCTGTGTCGCCTACCTGGAAAAATGGACGCAGGACGGCCGGCTGCAACCCGAGGTGGCGAACAAGATCAAGGAATGGTTTTCGGTGCGCACCAACCCGGATGGCTCCAAGAGCGAAGGCCTGGGCGACTGGGACATCAGCCGGGACGCGCCCTACTTCGGCATCGAGATTCCGGACGCGCCGGGCAAGTACTTCTATGTCTGGCTGGACGCGCCCATCGGCTACCTGGCCTCTTTGAAGAACCTGCTGGACAAGCGCGGCCAGGATTACGCCGCCTATATGGCGAACCCGAAGCTGGAGCAGTACCACTTCATCGGCAAGGACATCGTCACCTTCCACACCCTGTTCTGGCCGGCCATCCTGCATTTCAGCGGCCGCAAGGCGCCGGACAACGTGTTTGTGCACGGTTTCCTGACCGTGAACAACGGCGAGAAAATGAGCAAGAGCCGCGGCACGGGCCTGGACCCGCTCAAGTACCTGAACCTGGGCATGAACCCGGAGTGGCTGCGCTACTACCTGGCGGCCAAGCTCTCAAGCAGGAACGAGGACATTGACTTCAATGCCGACGACTTCATGGCCCGCGTCAACAGCGACCTGATCGGCAAGTTCGTCAACATCGCCAGCCGCGCCGCCGGTTTTTTAAGCAAGCGCTTTGACGGCCAACTGACCACCGAGTTTGGCGCCCTGGGCGCGGCCATGCTGGCCGACATCCGCTCCGAGTCGGACGCGATTGCCAAGCTCTACGACACACGTGAAATGGCTAAGGCCACGCGCGAAATCATGCTGCTGGCCGACCGCGTCAATTCCTATGTGGATCAGAACAAGCCCTGGGACCTGGCCAAAGACCCGGCCAACAACGAGGCGCTGCACCAGGTCTGCTCGGTGCTGATCAACTGCTTTGCGGTGCTGACGCGTTATCTGGCGCCGATCCTGCCGTCGCTGGCCGAATCGGTGCAGGGCTTTATCGGCCTGGACATGACGAAGTGGAATGTGGACACCAATGTGGCGGCCATCCAGCCCTACCAACATTTGATGCAACGCGTGGACGTGAAGCAACTCGACGCCCTATTCGAAGTGCCAGATGTGGCCCCCACGCTCCCGGCTGCGCCTGGTTCGCTGCCCCCCAAGGGGGCCGACCTCGCCTTGGGGCGGCCCGGCGGCGAGGTCATCGCCCCCACCATCACCATCGACGACTTTGCCAAGATCGACCTGCGCATCGCCAAAATCGTCGCCTGCGCCGCTGTCGAAGGCTCGACCAAGCTCTTGCGCCTGACGCTGGACGCCGGTGAGCAGGACGCCACCGGCGCACCGCGCCTGCGCAATGTCTTCAGCGGCATTGCCAGCATGTACCAGCCCGAACAACTCACCGGCCAACTCACCGTGTTGGTGGCAAACCTGGCACCGCGCAAGATGAAGTTCGGCATCAGCGAAGGCATGGTCATGGCCGCCAGCCATGGCGATGAGAAGGCCAACCCCGGCATCTACATCCTGAACCCCTGGCCCGGTGCTGCGCCCGGCATGCGCATTCACTAGCGCGGCCATGTCCGACGTAAAATAAAGCAAAGAGGTTCCAATGAACATATTCCGCCGCCCCGATTACACATCCGAAGCTACCCAGTTTCTGGATCAGCTCAAAACGCAGAAGCCCATGCTCGAAGCCGAGCAACTCAAGGGGCGCTCCCTGCTATGGGACAAGGTCATTGATCGCCTGGCCCTAAAGGGCTTTCGCAGTGCGAAGGTGAAGCAGCAGGCCTACGTCTACCAGACCCAGCACGAATAAACCGCGTTGGCTGACATGCCCGAGGTGGTGGACCAGGTAGCGCTGGCCCGCTTGTATGGTGAGCCGCTGTTTGCGCTGCCAACCGACCTCTACATACCGCCCGATGCGCTGGAAGTCTTTCTGGAGGCCTTTGAGGGGCCGCTGGATCTGCTGCTGTACCTGATTCGCAAGCAGAACTTCAACATCCTCGACATCCCCATGCTGAGCGTGACCAAGCAATACCTGGTCTACGTGGAGCAGATCCGCAAGCGCAATCTGGAACTGGCGGCCGAGTACCTGTTGATGGCTGCCATGCTGATCGAGATCAAGTCGCGCATGCTGCTGCCGCCCAAAAAGGTGGCCGAAGGCGAAGAGGCCGAAGATCCGCGCGCAGAGCTGGTGCGCCGCCTGCTGGAATACGAGCAGATGAAGCTGGCCGCCGCCGGCTTGAATGCGATCCCGCAATACGGGCGCGACTATCTCAAGGCCAGCATCTTTATCGAGCAAAGCCTGGTACCGCGCTTTCCGGATGTGCAGCTGGTCGACCTGCAAGAGGCCTGGCGCGACATCTTGAAGCGCGCCAAGTTGGTGCAGCACCACAAGATTAGCCGCGCCGAGCTGTCGGTACGCGAGCACATGAGCATTGTCTTGCGCAAGCTGCAGGGCAAGCGCTTTGTTGGTTTTGAAGACCTGTTTGATGCCGAACTGGGAACGCCGGTGCTGGTGGTGACCTTTATCGCCATGCTGGAGCTGGCCAAGGAAACCCTGATCGAAATTACCCAGGCCGAGGCCTTTGCGCCCATCTATGTGCGTCTGGCCTACTCGCTCACCTGAAGCAGCCGCTTTAAGGTTTAGTATTCGCCCCAATTCGATTGCATCCTGAAGCCCATGCTCAGTCCACATTCAGCCCACGCCATGACCGAAGTCACGCTAGACCAAGTAGCCGCCCTGCATGCCACGCCCTACGGCACCCTGCCACCGGCCTCTCCCATGCCCAGCCGCAGGCCCATGAGCCTGCCGCGCCTGCAAGAGATGCGAACCCGCGGTGAAAAAATCACCATGCTCACCGCCTACGACGCCACCTTTGCCGCCGTTGCCGATGCCGCCGGCGTGGAAAGTATTCTGATTGGCGACTCGCTGGGCATGGTCTGCCAGGGCTTGTCCAGCACCGTGGGCGTGAGCCTGGAAACCATGCGTTACCACACCGAATCGGTGACGCGTGGCCTCAACCGATCCCAGGCCACGGCCTGGGTGATTGCCGACCTGCCCTTTGGCAGCTACCACGAGTCCAAGGAACAGGCGATCCGCAGCGCGTCCGTCTTGATGCAGGCCGGCGCCCACATGGTCAAGCTCGAAGGCGGCGGCTGGACCACCGAGACCGTGCACTTTCTGGTGGAGCGCGGCATTCCGGTCTGCGCCCATTTGGGCCTCACCCCCCAAACCGTGCACGCCCTAGGCGGCTACCGGGTGCAGGGCAAGACCGAGGCCAGCGCCGAACTGTTGCGCCGCCATTCGCACGAGCTGCAGGACGCCGGTGCCAGCATGCTGGTGCTGGAAATGGTGCCGCAGCAAATTGCCACCGAGCTGACCAACGAACTGCTGCACTGCGCCACCATCGGCATAGGTGCGGGCAATGGCACGGCCGGTCAGGTGCTGGTCTTGCACGACATGTTAGGGCTTAACCTGGGCAAGATGCCCAAGTTTGTGCGCAACTTCATGACCGATGCGGGCTCGGTGCGCGGCGCCATCGAGGCCTATGTGGCAGCCGTCAAAAACGGCAACTTTCCTGACAACACGGTGCATGCCTGGTAATGAAAATCGTCCACACGCTCGCTGAACTGCGCTCCGCCTTAAGCGCCTACCGCCACCCTGCGGTGGTGCCCACCATGGGCAATCTGCATGCCGGCCATATCGCGCTAATCAAGGCGGCCAAGCCGCTGGGCGATGTGACTGTAGCCACCATCTTTGTGAACCGCCTGCAGTTCGGCCCCAAGGAAGACTTCTCCACCTACCCGCGCACGCTGGAGGCCGACTGTGCCCAGCTCGAAGCGGCCGGTTGTGACATCGTTTTCGCCCCGTCAGAAGCCGAGCTGTACCCCGAGCCACAAAGCTTTTTGATCCAGCCGCCACCTGATTTGGCCAACATTCTCGAAGGTGAATTCCGCCCCGGCTTTTTCACCGGCGTGGCCACCATCGTGATGAAGCTATTGAGCTGCACCCAGGCGCGCAGCGCGGTGTTTGGCAAGAAGGACTACCAGCAGCTGATGGTGGTGCGCCGCATGGTGCAGCAGTTCAATATGCCGATCGACATCGTCGGCGTGGACACCTTGCGCGCCGACGACGGCCTGGCCATGTCCTCGCGCAACGGCTACCTGAGCGCCACAGAGCGCCAGGAAGCCGTGCTCTTGTCGCAAACCCTCAAGGCCCTGGCCGATGCCATGCGTGGCGGGCGCTGTGACTATGCCGCGCTGGAAGCCCAGGCCATGTCGTCTTTAAGCGCCGCCGGCTGGAAGCCCGACTATGTCGTCGCGCGCCGTCGTGTCGATCTGCAAGCGCCACAGCCCGGTGATGCGCTGGTGGTGCTGGCCGCAGCCAAGCTGGGGACGACGCGGCTGATTGACAACCTGGAAGTTTGAAGTCCATTTAGCACGCAGGCCTCTCGAACGCACCTTAGGTTGGTTTTACAGGCCTTTGCCACTTCCAAAGTGCACGCAGATTCATGGTGAAAAAAACCGCATTTGCCAAGACCATGGCCAGACTCTGTGTCAACACGCCAATGCTGATCCAGCAAAGATTGCCGCCCATCATGATCACAAAACCAATCTTGTTCTTGTTGCCAATGTGCCAGAGCGCAAAGAACGTCAGCACCATGGCCAGCCAGTCAATTCCGTAATACTTCAGTGCGAACATAGACACCTTCATCCAAGTTGGTAAACAAATCTACCACTTCAGGCAGGCGGATCGGGTGTACCTTCGCAGGCCCCCATTCGCGGTTGCCACAGAGCCAGCGCGCCAACCATGGCGTTGACAAAACGGTGTATGCGAACCAAAGGCAGACGTCCGCGAGCAGGGCTGGAGAAGGGATACCCGGTTCGCCTGCCCCACCACAAAAGCAGACGAGAAGGGTCTTTACAAGAACCGGTCCAGAATCTTCTTGCTGGCCGTGTTCAAAGCAAACTGATCCCGCACTAGGTACTGAATGCCATGGGTGTCGGCAATCAAGAGCGCGTTGTCCTTGCCGATGCGGCGTATGTCCTCGTCGCCGCGCAAGACAAATTCCGTGCGACCCCGGTCGGTGTCCACCGTCCAGGTGCAGGGCGTGGAAAAGCTGCTGACCGACACGATTTGCACAATCACCGGAATGAACTCGCGCGCCTCCAGCTCCTGGCGAATCAGGCTTTGCGCGGGCTCGGGGTAATCGGCCAGCCGGTCGATCCAGCCCACCTCTTCGCTGTCGGTATTCACCATCGAAATTCCGACCTCGGGCGACTGGATCGGGAAGGCCCGCACCGGCACCACGGCCTCAAAACGCACACCGCTTGGGGTGGTCAGGATCAACTTGCCAAAGGCATTGCGCTCCAGCATGAACTGCTGGTGCTCAGGGGTCATGGGACTGCTCATCATGCGCCCTCCGCGTTATCGGAGCCGCGCGCGGCGTCCATGTCCACATCCACATTGCGCGCCTGCGCCTGGTAGAGGTTGTAGTAAGCACCTTGCTGCGCCATCAGCACATCGTGCGTGCCCTCCTCCACGACGCGCCCCCGATCCAGCACCACCAGACGGTCGGCCCGGTGCAGGGTGGACAGGCGGTGGGCGATGGCAATGGTGGTGCGGCCCTTTACCAGGTTCTCCAGCGCCTTCTGGATTTCTTTTTCGGTCTCGGAGTCCACCGACGAGGTGGCTTCATCCAGGATCAGAATGCGCGGGTCGATCAGCAGTGCGCGCGCAATCGAGATGCGCTGGCGCTCGCCGCCCGACAGGCCCTGGCCGCGCTCGCCGACCATGGAGTCGTAGCCCTGGGGCAGACGCAGGATGAACTCATGGGCGTGGGCGGCGCGGGCCGAGGCGATGATTTCCTCGCGCGTGGCATCCGGCTTGCCATAGGCAATGTTCTCGGCAATCGTGCCGAAGAACAAAAAGGGTTCCTGCAGCACCAGACCGATGTTCTGGCGGAAGTCGGCAATCGCATACGACCGAATGTCCACGCCGTCCACCAAAATCGCGCCCTCGGACACGTCGTAGAAGCGGCAGATCAGATTCACCAGCGTGCTTTTGCCCGAGCCGCTGTGGCCCACCAGGCCGATCATCTCGCCCGGCGCGATGTTGAGCGTGATGCCCTTGTTGACCTCGCGGTTGCCGTAGCGGAAGCCCACGTCGCGCACCGCTATGCGCCCTTCCATCTTGCCCACATGCACCGGGTTGGCGGGCTCGGGCACGCTGGAGACATGGTCCAGAATGTCGAAGATGCGCTTGGCCGCCGAGGCCGACTTCTGCGTCACCGACACGATTCGGCTCATGGAATCGAGCCGACCGTAAAAGCGGCCGATGTAGGCAATCGCCGCCAGCAGCATACCCACGGTGATCTCCCCCTTCGACACCTGCCAGATGCCAAAGCCCCAGACCACCAGCAGGCCGATTTCGGTCATCAGCGAGACGCTGGGCGAGAACAGCGACCAGATGCGGTTGATGCGGTCGTTGACGATCAGGTTGTGGCGATTCGCCTCACGAAAGCGTTTGGCCTCGCGCTGCTCCTGGGCAAAGGCCTTGACCACGCGGATGCCGGGAATGGTATCGGCCAGCACATTGGTCACCTCGCCCCAGACCCGGTCGATTTTCTCGAAACCGGTGCGCAGGCGGTAGCGCACAAAGTGGATCATCCAGCCGATAAAGGGCAGCGGCACCAGGGTGATCAGCGCCAGGTACGGATTCATGGAAAACAGGATGACAGCGGTCATCACGATCATGATGACGTCGCTGGCAAAGTCGGTCAGGTGCAGCGACAGGTAAACGGCGATGCGGTCGCTCTCGCTGCCCACGCGCGACAGCAGGTCGCCGGTGCGTTTGCCGCCAAAATATTCCAAGGAGAGGCGCAGTAAATGCTCGTAGGTGGTGGTGCGCAGGTCGGCGGCAATCCGCTCGGAAGCCAGTGCCAGGATATAGGTCTTGGCCCAGCTTAAGGCCCAGGCCAAAATGCCGGAACCCAAGAGGCCGGACAGATACCAGGCGATGGTGCTGGGTGCGATGTGCTGGCCGTTCTGAAACGGAATCAGCACCTTGTCCACCAGCGGAATGGTCAGATAGGGCGGCACCTGACTGGCGGCCGTTCCCATGAGCATCAGAAAAAAGCCCAAGAACAACTGGCCGCGATACGGCTTGGCGAAGCGCCAAAGCCGAAACAGGGTCCAGGTGGAGGGCGGGGTATGGACCACCTTGGTGCAGATCGGACACTCCTCCTGGTCCGGCTCCAGGGGCGCCTTGCAGCTCGGGCAGATGTTTTTGAGCGCCTGTTGCAGGGGCTTGCCGGAAATCACGCTTTCACGCTGCGCGGCGAATTGGTCCACCAGGCGGATAGCATGCAGGTTCTGGCCCAGGGTAAAGCGCCAGCTGGCCAAGAGGCCGCTGGCGTCCAACAACTCCAGATGGCCGACGCCGGCGTGGTCATGGTGCTGCAAGCTAAGGCCCGCAGAATAGCCCCACTCTTGCCAGCCGGAGGCTCCACCCTCGCGGCTCAGAATGCGTTGATTGGTGACGAGCAGCAAGGCCTTGACGAAGTGCAGGCGCGCATCCAGGTCAACCTCCAGGGCGGCCAGAACGTTTTCTTCTGAGTGCAGAGCTGCCTGAACAACAGATCGCCATGGGGCGGCAAGCTCGCCGGGCGCGGAGTGTACAAGGGAAATTTCAGTGGTCATTACGAGCAGGATTCATGTTTTATTCGGTTCCGCCAACAAGCCAAAAGCAGTCCCCACGCGGGGCATGCTTGACGATACCACCCCACAGGGTATGGCCTCAGTGCGCCTAGCACCACAGTGAGCGAGAATACACAACGCGGACAGCGCCATGTTGGTGGACTGCCCAAGCCACAAAGCCCCATGCAAGACAAGATCAATATAGAGATTCTTCGCGTTACCCATTTGCGCGGCCCCAATATTTGGACCTATAGGCCGGTGATAGAGGCCTGGGTCGACATTGGCGATCTGGAGAACCACCCCTCCAACACCATCCCCGGCTTTTATGAACGGCTGACCACTCTGCTGCCCGGCCTGATCGAGCATGAATGCAGCCCCGGCGTGCGCGGCGGCTTTCTGCAGCGACTGCAGGAAGGCACCTGGGCCGCGCATATTCTGGAGCATGTCTGTCTGGAGATGCAAAACCTGGCGGGCATGCGCACCGGCTTTGGCAAGGCGCGCAGCACCTCCACGCCGGGCATTTACAAGATTGCCTTTCGCACCCGCCACGAAAAGGTAGGCCGCGCCGCGCTGCAAGCCGGTCGGGCCCTGCTGCTGTCGGCCATCATGGACACGCCGTTTGACATGGCCCAGACGGTGGAAGACCTGACCGAGATGGTGGATGATCTTTGCCTGGGACCGAGCACGGCGCACATTGTGGATGCCGCCACAGCACGCCGCATACCCAATATACGCCTGACCAGTGGCAATCTGGTGCAGCTCGGCTATGGCAAGGCGCAGCGCCGCATCTGGACGGCCGAGACCGACCAGACCAGCGCGATTGCCGAAGAAATCGCCAGCGACAAGGACCTGACCAAGGCCCTGCTCAAGTCCTGCGGTGTACCGGTGCCCGAGGGCGAACTGGTGCGCAGCGCCGAGGCCGCCTGGGAGGCGGCTCAGGAAATTGGCGTGCCCGTGGTGCTCAAGCCCTATGACGGCAACCACGGCCGTGGCGTGTCGCTGGACCTGCGCACCGAGGCCGATGTCAATGCGGCCTTTGAGCTGGCCTTCCGCAAGGGCGAGGGCAGCGCCGTCATTGTGGAAAAGTACATCCCCGGCAACGAGCACCGCTTGTTGATTGTGGGCAAAAAAATGGTGGCAGCCGCTGCCGGCGAATCGCTCTGGGTGACCGGTGACGGCAAGCACAACATCGACGAGCTGACCGACCTGCAGATCAACACCGACCCGCGCCGTGGTTCGGGGGAAGACTCGCCACTCAACGCGCTGATGCCCAGCAAGAGCGGCGAAATCATTCTGGAGCTCGAACGCGCCGGCTTCAAGCCCGGGTCGGTGCCCGAGGACGGCCGCAAGGTGCTGATCCAGCGCAATGGCAACGTCAAATTCGACATCACCGACAAGGTGCACCCCACGATTGCCGCCGCCGCCGCCCTGGCCGCCCGCGTGGTCGGCCTGGACATTGCCGGTGTGGATATGGTGCTGGAAGACTACACCCAGCCACTGCAAAGCCAGCAGGGCTGTGTCATCGAGGTCAATGCCAGCCCCGGCCTGCTGGCCCACATCAAACCCGTCAACGGCAGCGGGCAGCCGGTGGGGCGCGCCATCATCGACCACCTGTTTGGCGAAGGACAAGACGGCCGCATCCCGATTGTCGGCATCACCGGCACCCAGCACAACGGCCGCATTGCGCGGCTGGTGGCCTGGCTGGTGCATATCAGCGGCAAGCAGGTCGGTCTGGCCTGCAGCGAAGGCCTGTACCTGGATGGCCGCCAAATCGACGCGTCCAACTGCGCCCATTGGGAGGCCGGTCAGCGCGTATTGATCAACCGTTCGGTACAGGCAGCGGTATTTGAAAACCCCGGCACCATGATCCTGGGCGAGGGCCTGGCCTATGACAAATGCACGGTCGGCGTGGTCACCGATGTGGCCTGGCACGAGGGTCTGAAACACTACGACATCCAGGATGCCGAGCAAACCTACAAGGTAGCGCGCACCCAGGTCGACGTGGTGCTGCCCAGCGGCACCGCCGTGCTCAATGCAGACGACCACCAGGCCGTGGAGATGGCCGAGCTGTGTGATGGCAAGGTCATTTTCTACAGCCTCAACGCCGACAGCCCGGCACTGGCAGCGCACCGCGAGGGTGGCGAACGCGTGGTGTTTTTACAGGGCAAGGTGATCGTGCTGGCGCAGGGCGCGCAGATTGCCGCCAGCCTGCCGCTGGCCCACCTGACGCCGGCCAAATCCTCCAAGCCGGAAATGGTGATGGCCGCTGTGGCCGCCGCCTGGGCGCTGAACATTCCAGTCGAACTGATTGGTGCCGGACTGCGCACCTTTGAGTCCGCACCCAAAAAGACCCCTTACTGAGCACGCCATGGAAGTTACCCGCATTCGCGCCCTGCGCGGCCCCAATCTTTGGAGCCACCACACCGCCATTCAATCCATCGTGTCCTGTGCAGCGCATGAAAACGCGATTGCCGGTCTGCCCGGCTTTGAAGCCCGGTTGCGCGAGCGTTTCCCCGAACTAGGGTCACTGCAGCCTACCGGCCACAACGACACCATTTCCATGGCCCATGTGCTGGAGATGGTGGCCTTGGGGCTGCAGGCGCAAGCCGGTTGCCCGGTCACCTTTAGCTGCACCACCGCTACGCTGGACTCCCATGTCTACCAGGTGGTAGTGGAATACAGCGAAGAGGCGGTAGGCCGCAAGGCGCTGGAAATGGCGCAGGCCCTGTGTGAGGCAGCGCAAACCGATAATGCGTTTGACCTGGCTGCGGCATTGACCGAACTGCGCGACCTAGACGAAGAGGTGCGTCTGGGGCCTAGCACCGGTTGCATCGTGGACGCGGCCGTGGCCCGTGGCATCCCGTTTTCCCGCATGACAGAGGGCAGCATGGTGCGCTTTGGCTGGGGCAGCCAGCAGCGCCGTATCCAGGCCGCCGAGATCGACTCCACCAGCGCCATTTCCGAGGCCATTGCGCAGGACAAGCAGCTCACCAAAAAGCTCTTGTCTGCCGCTGGCGTGCCGGTGCCCGCCGGGCGCGAGGTGCTTGATGCCGACGACGCCTGGAAGGCGGCCTGCGAAATCGGCCTGCCGGTGGTGATCAAGCCGCTGGACGGCAACCAGGGCAAGGGCGTTACGGTCAACATCAACAGTGAGGAGTCCTTGCGCAAGGCCTATGACGTAGCAGCCACCTTCAGCGACTCCATCCTGGTGGAACGCTTCATGCCCGGCAATGATTTCCGCCTGCTGGTGGTGGGCGACAAGCTGGTGGCTGCGGCCAGGCGCGAGCCGCCCAAGGTCGTGGGCGACGGCGTGAGCAGCGTGGCGCAGCTGGTGGAGCAGGTCAACCGGGACCCGAGGCGCGGCTCCGGCCACTCCACGTCTCTGACCAAGATCCGTTTTGATGACATCGCCAAAGAATGCCTGGCAATCCAGGGCTTTAGCGCCGAATCGGTGCCACTCAAGGGCCAGCGCGTCAATCTGCGCAACAATGCCAACCTCTCCACCGGCGGCTCGGCCACCGATGTGACCGACGATGTTCATCCGGATGTGGCGGCACGCGCCGTGGCCGCAGCCCACATGGTCGGACTGGACATCTGCGGTGTGGACGTGGTCTGCGACAGCATTCTGCGCCCGCTCGAAGAGCAAGGCGGCGGCATGGTGGAAGTGAACGCCGCACCGGGCCTGCGCATGCACCTGGCGCCCTCCTTTGGCAAGGGCCGTCCGGTGGGCGAGGCGATTATTTCCACCCTATTCAAGGGCGGCGAAACCGGTCGCATCCCGCTGGTGGCCGTTACAGGAACCAATGGCAAGACCACCACCGTGCGTCTGATTTCGCACCTGCTCAAGGCCCGCGGCCTGCGCGTGGGTATGACCAATACCGATGGAGTCTATGTCGACGGCCAATGCATTGACACGGGCGACTGCAGCGGCCCAAAAAGTGCGCGCAGCGTGCTCTTGCACCCGGACGTGGACGCTGCCGTGCTGGAGACGGCGCGTGGCGGCGTGCTGCGCGAAGGCCTGGCCTTTGACCGCTGCGATGTGGCTGTGGTTACCAATGTGGGAACGGGCGACCACCTGGGTCTGAACTACATCACCACGGTGCAGGACCTGGCGGTGCTCAAGCGTGTCATCGTGCAAAACGTGTCTGCCAAGGGCGTGGCGGTATTGAATGCCGCTGACGCTAATGTGGCCTCCATGGCCAAAAAGACCAAGGGCGCGGTCACCTTCTTTGCCCAGGACCGTCACCATCCCGTCATGGCCACCCACCGCGCCCAGGGCCATGCCGTGGTCTATGTGGAAGAAGGTAATCTGGTGGCGGCACAAGGCGACTTCAAACACCATATTCCCTTGAGCAAAATCCCAGTCACGCTGGGCGGCGCCATCGGCTTTCAGGTGGAGAACGTCATGGCCTCAGTGGCCGCCGTTTGGGCTCTGAAGGTGGAATGGGCGACGATCGAGGCCGGTCTGGCCAGCTTTTCCAACGACAACGACAACGCCGCCGGGCGCTTTAACCTGTTCCACTACCGAGGCGCCACCGTGATCGCCGACTATGGCCACAACCCGGACGCCATGGCGGCCCTGGTACAGGCGGTGGAGGCCATGCCAGCCACAAGACGCAGCGTAGTCATCAGCGGCGCCGGCGACCGGCGCGACCAGGATATACGCCAACAGACCGAAATTCTGGGTGCTGCCTTTGACGAGGTGGTGCTGTTCGAAGACCAGTGCCAGCGCGGCCGCAAGGACGGCGAGGTGATCGCCCTGCTGCGTGAAGGCCTCAAGGGCGCCACGCGCACCACCGAATCCTCGGAAATCTACGGCGAATTTTTGGCCATCGACAACGCGATGGACAAGCTCAAGGACGGCGAGCTGTGCCTGATTTTGGTGGACCAGGTGGAAGCCGCTCTGGCGCATATTGCGGCCCGCGTAGCTGCAGGCTAGGCCAATTCGCTGCCCGGCTCACGGCCCATCAGGCGCGAAACGGCCTGCTCGGGCCGTATGCGGCCGTCCAACAGATCCACCACGCACTCGGTAATCGGCATTTCAATGTCGAGGCTGCGCGAGCGCTGCAGCACGGTGCGGGCGCAGTACACGCCCTCGGCCACATGGCCCAGTTCCTCTACCGCCTGCTGCAGGCTCTTGCCTTGCGCCAGCGCCAGGCCGACGCGACGGTTGCGCGACAGGTCACCGGTGGCGGTGAGCACCAGGTCACCCAGACCGCTCAGTCCCATAAAGGTTTCGGCCTTGGCGTCCAGCGCCAAGCCCAGCCTTGTGATTTCGGAAAGGCCACGCGTGATCAAGGCGGCGCGGGCATTCAGACCCAGTTGCAGGCCATCGCACAGACCGGTGGCAATGGCCAGCACGTTTTTCACGGCGCCGCCCACCTCCACGCCGATCACATCGTCATTGGCATAGACGCGCAGGCTGCTGCTGTGAAAGGCCTCTACCATGGCCTCGCGCACATGCTCAAAAGCGCTGGCAGCCACCAGGGCCGTCGGTTTGCCCTGCGCCACTTCCTGCGCAAAGCTGGGGCCGCTCAGCACGCCGGCCTGCAAGGCCGGTGCCACCTGGGCCTGCACCTCATGGCCCAGCAGGCCGAAGTTGTCGTCGCGCTCGGCCTCAAAACCCTTGCACAACCAGACCACGGGCATTTGCGCGGCGCGCAACTGAGTCAGCATGCCGCGCAGGCCAGCCATCGGTGATGCAATCACCAGCAGGTCCTGCTGCGCAATCTGCCCCTCCAGCGACGCCAGGCTGCCGCCTAGGAGCTGCAAACCGGCAGGCAGCACGACCCCGGGCAAGTAACGCGCATTGCTGCGGCTACTGCGCATGTCCGCCGCCTGTTCCGCAGCGCGCGCCCACAGCGTGACCTGGTGGCGCCATTGCTGTGCGGCGCTTAGGGCCAGCGCCGTGCCCCAGGCACCGGCACCCAGCACAAGAATTTTCATGGCTTAAGGTCCAAGGCATGCAGGCGTTGCCCGCACACAGGCTTACTGCGTCAGAGTGCCGGCCGGTGCGGCCGAGGCTTCGCTGCGCTGCTGGTCGTACATGGCCTGGAAGTTGATTTCCGACAGGTGTACGGGCGGGAAACCGGCGCGTTGGATCAGGTCGGCCACATTGCCGCGCAGATAGGGGTAGACAATTTGTGGGCAGGCAATACCCATGATCTGCCCCAGTTGCTCTTCGCCCAGGTTGCGGATTTCAAAGATGCCGGCCTGCTTGGCTTCCACCAAAAATACGGTCTTGTCCTTGATCTTGGTGTGCACGGTAGCGGTCACTGCGACCTCGTACACACCTTCGGCCACCGGGTTGGCTTCCACGCCCAGTTGAATGTCAACGGAAGGTTGTTCCTGTTCCAGCAGAATGGCCGGCGAATTGGGTTGCTCCAGCGAAGCCTCCTTGAGGTATACGCGCTGAATCTGGAATACGGGATCTTGGTCTGCCATGGGAAAACTCTTTCAAAGGTAAGCAATGTCCGCGGTCATGCGGGCTGAAGAATAGGAACGCCGCTGATTATCTCAGGCTATCTCAGGCATTTAGTAAGGGCAACAGACCACCCTTGGCGTCCAGCGCCATCAGGTCGTCGCAGCCGCCCACATGGGTCTCGCCAATAAAGATTTGTGGCACGGTACGCCTTCCGGTGCTCTCCATCATCTTCATGCGCTCCTGCGGATGGGCGTCCACCCTAACTTCTTCAATCTGCGCTACGCCCCTGGCCTGCAACAGGCGCTTGGCCTGAACGCAGTAAGGGCAAACGGCGGTGGTGTACATCTTGACGGCTTGCATGTCTTGGTCCTTGTTGGTTCAGGCTTTTTCGACCGGCAGGTTGGCGGCCTTCCAGGCTGTCAGACCGCCACCCAGGCTTTGTGCCTGGTCATAACCCAGCTTTTTGGCAATCGCCACAGCGCGGCCGGAGCGCGCGCCGGTCTGGCAGACCAAAATCAGGGGCAGGGTCTTGTTCTTCACGGCAGCGCCCAACTTGGCTTCGAGCTCACCCAGGGGAATATTTTTGGCACCGACTATATGGCCAGAGGCAAATTCGCTGGTTTCACAGACATCCACCAACACCGCTTTTTCACGATTGATCAACTGCACAGCACCGGCCGGGGCCAGACCGGCGATGGCCGCACCCTGGATCACCGGCCATAACAGCAGGCCACCAGACACCAGAGCAATGGAGATCAGCATCCAATTATTGACAATAAAGTTCATTTGTTCCTTGTTCGTACCCTCGCACCTGCGAAAGACTTAAGGGCTTATTTTAGAATGGCGGGCCGGGCCTTGTTAAACACCGGCTAATCATTCCCTGAACAAAGTCCCCAACCATGCACAAACTCGTACTGGTTCGCCACGGCGAATCCACCTGGAACCTTGAAAACCGCTTTACCGGCTGGACCGACGTGGACCTGACGCCCGCCGGCGTGGAGCAGGCCAAGAACGCCGGGCGCCTGCTCAAGGCCGAGGGCTACGAGTTCGATGTGGCCTACACCAGCGTGCTCAAGCGCGCCACCCGCACGCTGTGGCACTGCCTGGACGAGATGGATCGCACCTGGCTGCCCGTGGTGCATTCCTGGCGCCTCAATGAACGCCATTACGGCGCACTGCAGGGGCTCAACAAGGGCGACATGGCCAAGCAATACGGCGAAGCCCAGGTGCTGCAATGGCGCCGAAGCTACGATACGCCGCCACCTGCGCTGGAAGCATCCGACCCGCGCTGCGAGCGCTCCGATCTGCGCTACGCCAAGCTGCAGCCAGACCAGGTTCCGCTGACCGAATGCCTGAAGGACACCGTGGCGCGCGTGCTGCCCTATTGGAACGAATCGGTGGCTCCTGCCATCAAGTCCGGCAAACGGGTGATGATCGCCGCCCACGGCAATTCCATCCGTGCGCTGGTGAAGTACCTGGACAACATCGCCGATGACGCCATTGTGGGCGTCAACATCCCCAACGGTATTCCGCTGGTCTACGAACTCGATGATGAGCTCAAGCCGATTCGCAACTATTACCTGGGCGACGCCGAAGCGGCTGCCAAGGCCGCAGCAGCGGTGGCATCCCAAGGCAAAGCTTAGGTAAAAATGACCCTATCAAGCACGGGCGACTGGATCGGCTGCGGCCAAATGCGTCGCCCGCGTGTATATTGAGACGAGACAGGAACATCTATGGGTCAAAAATTGAAAATTACCGGTTGGGTTGCACTGGGCGTGATCGCCGGGGCACTGACCACGGTCTCGCTACAAACCGTGGCGCGCAGTGCGCTGGCGCCCCTGCCACTGGAAGAACTCCAGCAGCTGGCTGCGGTCTTCGGCATGATCAAGAGCGATTATGTGGAGCCGGTGGACGAGAAAAAGCTGATTACCGATGCCATCTCCGGCATGGTCTCCAGCCTGGACCCCCACTCGCAGTATTTTGACAAGAAGTCCTTCAAGGAATTCAAGGAAGGCACCTCGGGCAAGTTTGTCGGCGTGGGCATAGAGATTACACAGGAAGACGGCCTGGTCAAGGTGGTGTCTCCCATCGAAGACTCTCCGGCCTTTAGAGCCGGCCTCAAGCCCAATGACCTGATCACCAAAATTGATGACACGGCAGTCAAAGGCTTGACACTGAACGAGGCGGTCAAGCGCATGCGCGGCGAGCCTGCCACCAAGGTCATGCTGACGATTTACCGCAAGGACGAGAACCGCACCTTTCCGGTCAGCATCACCCGCGAGGAGATCAAGCAGAAGTCGGTGCGTGGCAAGCTGGTGGAGCCGGGCTATGCCTGGGTGCGCCTGAACCAGTTCCAGGAGCGCACGGTCGATGACTTTGTAAAAATGGTCAACGACATGTATCGCCAGGACCCGAAGATCAAGGGCTTTGTGCTGGACCTGCGCAATGACCCCGGTGGCCTATTGAATGCAGCCGTCGCCATTTCCTCAGCCTTTCTGCCCGACAACGTGACCGTGGTGTCGACCAACGGCCAGACCGCTGAGAGCAAGCAGACCCTCAAGGCCAGCCTGGAAGACTACCGCGGTATTCCGGGTGCAGAAACCATCGCCAGCCTGCCCAAGGAGCTCAAAAAAGTGCCGCTGATTGTGCTGGTGAACGAAGGCTCGGCCTCGGCCAGCGAGATCGTCGCCGGTGCTCTCCAGGACAACAAGCGCGCCACGCTGATGGGCAGCCAGACCTTTGGCAAGGGCTCGGTGCAGACCTTTCGCGCCCTGGGGCCAGATACCGGTCTGAAGATCACCACCTCGCGCTACTACACGCCTAGTGGACGCTCAATCCAGGCCAAGGGCATAGTCCCCGACGTGCTGGTGGATGACACCGAGGAAGGCAGTCCCTATGCCGTGCTGCGCATGCGCGAAGCCGACTATGCCCAGCACCTGAGCAGCGGCCAGGGCGAGGAAAAGAAAAACCCGGAACTCGAAAAGGCCAGGGACGAGGCGCTCAAGCACCTGGAAGAAGAGTCTCGCAAACCCCCTTCGGAACGTAAGCCGCCCGAATATGGCTCAGACAAGGACTTCCAGCTGCTGCAGGCCATCAACCAGCTCAAGGGCAAACCGGTGCAAATCAGCAAGACCCAGGTAGAGCGCAAGGAAGTGCAAAAGGAAGAGTAGTCCGCCATGCATGATGAGGCGCTGCTGCGCTACTCGCGACACATCCTTCTCGATGACATTGGCATAACGGGCCAGGAACGCATTCTGGCGGGCCACGCGCTGGTGATTGGCGCCGGCGGCCTGGGCTCGCCGGTGGCCATGTATTTGGCGGCGGCCGGGCTTGGCACGATCACGGTGACCGACCACGACACGGTGGATCTGACCAATTTGCAACGCCAGATTGCACACCGCACGGCATCGGTGGGCAGCCCCAAGGTGGAGTCCCTCAAGCACACCCTGCACGAGCTAAATCCACTGATTCGGGTGAACGCCCTGCAGATCCGTGCCGATGCCCAATCCCTGGATGCCTTGGTGCAGGCTGCCGATGTGGTGCTGGACTGCAGCGACAACTTCAAAACCCGCCATGCCGTCAACGCCGCCTGTGTGCGCCATGGCAAACCGCTGGTATCGGGAGCTGCCATTCAGTTCGACGGGCAGATCAGCGTCTATGACACGCGGGACGCCCAGGCACCCTGTTACGCCTGCACCTTCCCGCCGGATGCCGACTTTGAAGAGGCTCGCTGCGCCACGATGGGCGTATTTGCACCGCTGGTGGGCATCATTGGCGCCATGCAGGCGGCGGAGGCCTTAAAGCTGGTGACCGGCGTCGGACGCGGTTTGAACGGACGCCTGCTGATGCTCGACGGCCGCGCCATGGAGTGGAATGAAATCCGCCTGCCGCGCAATCCGGACTGCCCGGTCTGCGCTGCGCGTGCGGCAAGGCCTTAAAAAGCAATGGTTTTTGGGCGTTAAATTTCCATTAGATTCAGGGCTTGCTGTTAGACTTTCCACCGAACTTCATAAATTCCATCAGTGGCATCACCAACTCCTGCATCCCTTGTTGCGATAGAGCAATTGCGTCTAGACGATGCAAGAGCGCTGCTCGACAGGGATGTGTCGCTGGCACCCACCGGTCGAGCCGAGACGGCGCTTGAATATTTGCAGCGGGTGATTGACGGCTTGTGTGAGTTGTCGCTCAAGGACCCTCTGACGGGCCTGGCAAACCGGCGTCATTTTCGCGCGGTGCTGGACCGAACCATCGACATGGTGGCGCGCTCGGGTGAGCCGGCCTTGCTGCTGATGGTGGATATCGACCATTTCAAGCATGTCAACGACACCCATGGCCATCCCGCGGGTGACCTGGTGCTGCTGGCGGTGGCACAAACCCTGGCCAAATGCGTGCGCCCTATGGATACGGTGGCGCGCTATGGCGGCGAGGAATTTGCCGTGGTGCTGCCCAATTGCCACACCTTCTTTGGTGTGACGGTGGCCGAGCGGATTCGACAGAGCATCCATAACATGGCCGTGCCGATTGCGTCGGGCCAGACCATCAACGTCACGGTCAGCATTGGTGGCGCCTACGCACCGGAGTGGGTTCGCTCCACGGAGGCGCTCTGGACAGAGCGTGCCGATGTACAACTTTATCGTGCCAAACACGAAGGCCGAAACCGGGTCATTTTGGACACACAACAGGAGATATTTGTCAGCGCAGAAGAAAAAAACATGCTGTTCGGGCATTTGGCTCAAGGCGAACCAGCCTGGATCGAGGCGGTGTCGGGTGATGCCGCAGCGCTTGCCGCTGGCCAGAGGGTTAATTGATGTCTGATGCAGTGAATCCACCGGCAGTTGATGCCAAAGTACCCGATGTTCCCTTAAAGCCCCTGGGCAAGGTGGTAGCAGTCACCAGCGGCAAGGGCGGTGTGGGCAAAACTTTTGTGTCCGCCAATCTGGCTGCGGCCCTGGCCAAGCGCGGCCTGCGCGTGCTGGTGCTGGATGCCGACCTGGGCCTGGCCAATCTGGACGTGGTGCTCAACCTCTACCCGAAGGTAACCCTGCACGACGTGTTCCAGGGCAAGGCCAAGCTGGAAGACGCCATCGTCAAGGCGCCCGGCGGCTTCTCGGTGCTGCTGGCCGGCTCGGGCATGGTCGAGTACTCGCGCCTGACGCCCGAGGTCCGCAACGAATTTCTCAACATCATGAGTGGCCTGGTGCCGCACTACGACATCGTGCTGCTCGACACCGGTGCCGGCATTTCGGATGTGGTGCTGTTTGCCGTGTCGCTGGCCTCGGAAGTGATTGTGGTGGCCACGCCGGAACCAACCTCGCTGACCGACGCCTATGCCACCATCAAGGTGCTGGTGGGCCAGCAAAAGCGCCAGGTGATCCGCATGGTCATCAACCAGACCGCCCGTCTGGGCGACGGCCGGGCCATCACCGTGCAATTGCAGCAGGTGCTGGACCGTTTTGTGGTCACCGAGCCGGGCCGCGCGATCCGGTTGATACACATGGGGGACATTCCGAGCGACCCCTCGGTGCGCCAGGCCATCATGCGCCGTCAGTTGTTGATCCAGAATGCGCCCGGTTGCCCCGCTGCACTTGCCATCACGCAACTGGCACAGAAGATCCAGGAAGTCGTCGTTCCGCGCTAAGGGAATAAGAGCCCCCACGCTTGCCACTGCGTGTGCTTCAAGCGCTAATAATCCAGCCTTCTAGGCAGTCCATGGTGGGGGGCAAGCCATAGAGTGGCGCGCCGGCTGCGTGCTGCTTTTGCGCCCAGGCCGCCTGCATCAGGCACAGCGTGGCGTCCAGGCTGTCACCGCTGGCGTCAGCCACCAGGGCATCGTGCTGGGCATGGCTGAGTTTCAGACGCAAACCCAGGCGTGTCTGACCCAGTTCCAGCGCATGAAGCAAGTCCTTGCGGGCGATCAGACGCTCCGGCGTTTGCTTGGCCCGGTCGTCGCTCTTGTAGCTGCGCGAGCCCACTATTTCGCGTGCCAGCAGGCCCGGATAGGCTTCCAGCGCCACCTTGCCCGGTGCCATGGGTGCAGGCAGCAGTCCGGGCAGATATACGCCGGCCTCCAGCAGGCGCGGCACACCCGCGTGCAGCATATAGGCCACCGGCGGATTGACCCATTTCATGGACGAACTGCTGCCGGCCGGCTTGTCGGTGGCGCGGTGGGCAAATTTTCCGCCCACCGGGCGAGCGTCACAGAAAGCGGCAAAGCAGTCACGGATTTCGGCGCGACTAAGACCCGCGTAATGGCGCATGCAGGCCTCCCATTCCATGGGCCAGCCCAGGCTCTCAAGCAGTTCCCGCGGCAGGCCAAAGGGCAGATCAAATCCACCCAGCCAGTCTCCCTCGCTTGCCAGGAGGGCGCTGAAGGCGTCCAGGGTTTCTACGCGTTCGAGCCGCTGCAATTGCACCCGGCCCAGTACCACCCTGCCCCAGGCCAGCACAATCGGTTTGCGCCGGGTCGGAGCGCTGGAAAAATCGCACCCCAGAAGCTGGGTCATGACCTGACCCGCTCCGCAAGCTCCCGAAGCAGCATTCGGCGCTTAAGCCCGACCCATGATGGACGCGGTGGCCATCAGTTCCTCGAGCAAGGCCAGGGACACACGCCCCGACACCGAGTACGGATCCAACTCGGCCTTCTCGGCGTACTTCAGCAGAATGCTGGCGTTGACCTTGGACATATTGACCTGTCCCATGGTCCAGCCACCAAAACGGCGCTCATCAATTTCTTCGTATTGCAGCAGCACCACATCCTTGTGGCGCACGTCTTTCTGGATGTGAGCATAGAGTTCGCTGACCGCCATGCGCCCACCTTCAATGGCCTGCAAAAAGATGCCGCCGCCGTAACACAGGATGCCGGTGATTCCGCTCATGGGGTTGAAGTGACGGCACTCGGCGAGTATGTCGTCCACTGCGCTGCAGGAGGGATCGACCGCGCGGCTGGCGTAGAGCAAACGTACCAACATGGGATCAGCCTTTCCGGGGAATCAGGGACAAAAACTCGCGGCGCAGATCCGGATTTTTCAGGAAAGCACCGCGCATGACCGAGTTGATCATCTTGCTGTCCATATCCTTCACGCCGCGCCAGGACATGCAAAAGTGGCTGGCTTCCATGACGATGGCCAGACCGTCGGGCTGGGTTTTTTCCTGAATCAGATCGGCCAGTTGCACCACGGCCTCTTCCTGAATCTGCGGCCGTCCCATGATCCACTCGGCCAGGCGCGCGTACTTGGAGAGGCCAATCACATTGGTGTGCTCATTGGGCAACACGCCGATCCAGATCTGGCCAATCACCGGGCAGAAGTGGTGGCTGCAAGCGCTGCGCACCGTGATCGGTCCGACAATCATCAGCTCATTCAGATGCTCGGCATTGGGAAATTCGGTGATCGTGGGTGCTGCCACATAGCGGCCCTTGAAGACCTCTTGCAGATACATCTTGGCCACTCGGCGGGCGGTGTTGTCGGTGTTGTGGTCGCGCTCGGTGTCTATCACCAGGCTGCTGAGCACGCCCTTCATTTTTTCTTCCACCTCATCGAGCAACAAGTCCAGTTCACCCGGCTCGATGAACTGCGCAATATTGTCATTGGCGTTAAAGCGCTTGCGCGCAGCGGCAATGCGCTCACGGATTTTGACGGAAACCGGAGTCCCCTCGTCGGCTTCGTTTGGGTTCATTCTGCTCTGCATTTTCATTAACATTGAATGATGGTACCAGCCTTTACGCGGTAGGGTTATAGGGTGGGAAAGCCCCAAAACACGAAGTTTTCAGCTGTCCGTTCAATAGTCGTTGCCGCTCAAAAAAAGAGTCAATCGCATCAAACTGTAGGCCAGTCTATCCTTGAGTCTTTGCCACAGCGGCCGGTGTTCAAAATGGGTCTTGTTGAGCAAGCGGCTGTGCTGCTCCATCGCAGTGCGCAGTGGCACGCTGAGCGATTGCGCAAAGACCTCGTCTTCCACCACCACATTGGCCTCCCGGGCCAAGAGCAGGCTCAAGGGGTCCAGATTGGACGAGCCCACGGTGGCCCAGCGGCCGTCGATCACAGCGACCTTGGCGTGCAAATATCCGGCCTGGTATTCGTAAATTTCCACCCCTGCATCCAGCAGCGCACCGTAAAACGGTTTGGCCGCATGAAACTGCATAAAGAACTCGTACTTGCCCTGCAGCAACAGACGCACCCGCACACCGCGCTGCACCGCGTGGATCAGGGCGCGGCGCAATTTGGCGCCCGGCAAAAAATAGGCGTTGGCAATTAGCACCTCGGTCCTGGCGTGGGCAATCGCTTGCCGATAGGCGCGCTCAATGCGGTTGCGATTTCCCACGTTGTCGCGCAGCAGCAGGGCGGCGCGCACGCCACCGCTCTGCTGCTCGGTGGTTTCGGCAACAGGCAAGGCCACCAGGCGTTCGAGTGCTAGCCTGGCCTCCTGAAACTGCCCTTGCTCGAGTTTGCGCGTCGTTTGCAAGCGGCTCCAGAACTGCTCCATGACGTTCCAGGCATCTGCCACCAGCGGGCCGCGCACCATCACCGCGAAGTCAAAGCGCGGCGTGGTCTGCCGTTCGTGCTGAAGCTCCACAAAGTCATCCAGAATATTGATGCCGCCGCAAAATGCCTGCACGCGGTCCACCACGCAGAGCTTGCGGTGCATTCGGCGCCAGCGCCCGGGAATGAGCAGTCCCAGCGAACCCAATGGCAAAAACTGCTGCCATTGCACCCCGCTGTTTTGCAGCAACTCGGTCCAACGCAGGGGTATGCGGGGGGTACCAATGCCATCAAACACCAGATACACCGCCACCCCGCGCAGGCCGGCACGGGCCAGCGCACCGACCACCGCTTCACCCGCCACGTCGTCATGCAGGATGTAGGTCTCCAGGCGCACCTCCTGTGTGGCAGCGTCCAGCGCTGCAATCAGGGCCGGAAAAAAAGCCTGTCCGTTGCGCAGCAACTGCACGCTATGACCGGCCCGAAAATTGGGCATCAGTGTTCCCCTGGCACCAGCTCACATTCCACAATCAGGGGCAAATGGTCCGACATGCGCCACCAGATGCGGCCCCTAGGCACATGCTGCGACAGCGGCCGCATACCACGCACAAAAATATGGTCAAACTGCAGCAGCGGCATACGGGAGGGAAAGGTAGCCGCCTGCACGTTGGAGCCGCTGCGCAGCCCCACGCTTTCCATCGGCTGCGCCAGCAAGGCGCCCCAGTCATTGAAGTCACCTGCCACCAGCACCGGCGCGTCGGCAGGAATTTCGCGTGCAATGAACTGCGCCAGTTGCGCCATCTGACGCACTCGGCTGGCGCGTATCAGACCCAGGTGCACCACCAACACATGGACCGCGTGTCCGTCCACCAGCACCTCGCAATGCAACAGGCCACGTTGCTCAAAACGGTGATCCGACATGTCTTCGTGCTGGTGCGCAAGCACCGGCCATCGCGTCAACATGGCGTTACCGTGTTCGCCATGGCGGGTGATGGCATTGGTGCGATAAACGACGTTATAGCCCTCCGGCGCCAAATAGTCGGCCTGCGGCTGATCCGGCCAGCGCTTGAAATGGCTGGCCTCCTGGCGGTGCATTTTGCGCACCTCTTGCAGGCAGACGATATCGGCGTCGAACTGCTCCACCGCATGGCCTAGGTTGTGAATTTCCAGCCGCCGGTTGGGCCCCAGACCCTGCACGCCCTTGTGGATGTTGTAGGTGGCCACACGCAACGCAGTCATGGTGCTACTTTCTGCACGGCATTCTTGGCGAAGCGCGGCAGCATCAGAATGGCCTCCGCATTCGAAGGTGAAAAACACAGGGCAGCTGCATCCAGATGGGGCAACCACTGGTAATGGGTGTGTTCGCGCGGGCTCAATGTGACGCGCGTGCCGACTGGCACCTGCAAACCGAACACGCGCTCGGTATTGAGCACGGTGCCGGGAGCGTAGCGGTGCAGCCAGCGGGCATAAATGTCGTACACATTTTCCAGTTGCCAGTCCTGCAGGCAGCCTTCCAACGGCGTGCCCTCTGCGCAGGCGATGCCGGTTTCTTCCTGCACCTCGCGAATGGCAGTCTCGGCAAAGCTATGCGCTTCGTCGTCCTTGCTGCCGGTGACCGACTGCCAGAAATCGGTGTCCTGGGTATCGGCACGGCGGATCAGCAGCACGTCCAGCGCCGGCGTGTAAATCACCACCAGTACCGATTGCGCAATCTTGAAGGGTTTGGTCACAGTGGGTATCCGAAAAAAAAGGGCGCCATAAAGCGCCCTTTCATTGTGCACCAGAGTTCACTTACGCGGGCTTGGCTGCCAGCTCGGTATTGCGCAGGCGAATGTGCAACTCGCGCAATTGCTTTTCGTCGACCAGGCTGGGCGCCTGCGTCAGCAGACACTGGGCGCGCTGGGTCTTGGGGAAGGCAATCACGTCACGGATCGACTCGGCGCCGGTCATCATGGTGACGATGCGATCCAGACCAAAGGCCAGGCCACCGTGCGGAGGTGCGCCATATTGCAAGGCGTCGAGCAGGAAGCCGAACTTGATCTGCGCTTCTTCGGGTGTTATTTTAAGCGCGTCAAACACCTTCTTCTGCACCTCGGCGCGGTGGATACGCACCGAGCCGCCACCCATTTCCCAGCCATTCAAGACCATGTCGTAGCCTTGGGAGATGCACTTCTCGGGGGCCGTGACCATCCAGTCTTCATGGCCTTCCTTGGGCGCGGTAAACGGGTGGTGCACGGCGCTGTAGCGGGCGTTTTCCTCATCGTATTCGAACATCGGAAAATCGACCACCCATAGTGGGCGCCAGGCGGCGGTGAACAGGCCATTCTTCTTGCCGAACTCGCTGTGACCAATCTTGATGCGCAGGGCACCAATGGCGTCGTTGACGATTTTCTCTTTGTCCGCGCCAAAAAAGATCAGGTCGCCGTTTTGCGCGCCACTGCGAGAGAGCACTTCGGCCAAGGCCTTGTCGTGCAGGTTTTTGACGATGGGACTTTGCAAACCGTCCCTACCCTTGGTGATGTCGTTGACGCGGATGTAGGCCAGGCCCTTGGCGCCGTAAATCTTGACGAACTCGGTATAGGCGTCGATCTCGCCACGGCTGATGCCGCCGCCTTCTTTGGAGCCGCCGGGCACGCGCAGTGCCACCACACGGCCGCCCTTCATGGTGGCAGCACCGGCAAAGACCTTGAAGTCCACATCGGCCATGACGTCGGTGACCTCGGTGAATTCCAGATTCACGCGCAGATCGGGCTTGTCGGAACCATACAGGCGCGCGGCGTCTTGGTAGCTCATGACCGGGAAATCGCCCAGGTCCACACCGATGGTGTTCTTAAACACGGTGGTGATCATGCCCTCGAACATTTCGCGGATGTCCTCTTCCGAGAGGAAGGATGTCTCGATATCAATCTGGGTGAATTCGGGCTGGCGATCAGCGCGCAGGTCTTCGTCGCGGAAGCACTTGGTGATCTGGTAGTAGCGATCGAAACCGGCCACCATTAGCAGCTGTTTGAACAACTGGGGCGACTGCGGCAACGCAAAGAAATGGCCGTCATGCACACGGCTGGGCACCAGGTAATCGCGCGCACCTTCGGGTGTGCTCTTGGTCAGCATCGGGGTTTCGATGTCGACAAAGCCGTTGGCATCGAGGAACTTGCGCACTTCCATGGCGACGCGGTAGCGCAACATCAGGTTGTTTTGCATGTAGGGGCGGCGCAGGTCCAGCACGCGGTGCGTCAGGCGGGTGGTTTCCGACAGGTTGTCGTCATCGAGCTGGAATGGCGGCGTGACAGACGGGTTGAGTACGGTGAACTCGTGGCACAACACCTCGATCTTGCCGCTCTTGAGGTTGTCGTTGACCGTGCCCTCGGGGCGCGCACGCACCAGGCCCTTGATCTGCACACAGAACTCGTTGCGCACCTCTTCGGCCACCTTGAACATCTCGGCGCGGTCGGGATCGCAGACCACCTGCACATAACCTTCGCGGTCGCGCAGATCGACAAAGATCACGCCACCGTGGTCGCGGCGGCGGTTGACCCAGCCGCACAAGGTAACGGTTTGGCCCAACAGGGCATCGGTCACAAGACCGCAATAGTGGGAACGCATGGCCATGGCTAGCTTTCTAAACACTGCACTGAGGGCAGCTGGATTGTTAAAGGGTTATTTGGAAACAACAGTGGGCTGTTTCGCGGACTGCGGGTGCTCGGAGGGTGACACCGAGCCCATGGAAATTACATAGGTCAGTGCCTCATCCACACTCATTTCCAGCTCGATGACCTCGGAGCGCGGCAGCATCAGGAAGAAGCCGCTGGTCGGGTTGGGTGTGGTGGGCACGTACACGCTCACCAGGTCCGCGCCAAGATGCTTTTGCACCTCGCCGCCGGGCACACCGGTCTGAAAAGCAATGGTCCAACTGCCGGCATGCGGATACTGCACCAGCATGGCGGTACGAAAGGCATTGCCATTGCTGGAAAACAGCGTGTCCGATACCTTCTTCACGCCGTTGTAAATCGTCTTGACGATGGGGATATTGGTAAACAGGCGGTCCCATTGCTTGAGCCACCAGCGTCCCGCCACATTGGCCACCAGTGCGCCCGTAATCAACAGGGCAGCGACCACCAACAGCACACCCAGACCGGGAATTTGGTGCAGGCGCTCTATCACCGGTACCAGGTCGGTAGGCGTCACCGCCGACAACAGGGACAAAACGCCAAAAAACACGGAATCCAAGGTGCCCACCAGCCACAGCAACACCCACAGGGTGATGGCCAGAGGCAGCCAGACCATCAGACCGGCAAACAGGTATTTTTTAAGGGGCACGGTGGTTCCGATGAAGCGTGGTAGGGATTAGCTGGCGGAAGCAGCGGGCGGTGCTGCCGCGGCAACGGGCGCTGCAGTTTCGGTCTTGCCACCGGATGCTGCATCGGTAGTTGCCGCAGGTGCTGAATCACCGCTAGCAGGTGCCACCGCAGTAGAAGGGGCAGCGCCCGAACCCTTGAAATCGGTGGCATACCAGCCCGAACCCTTGAGCTGAAAACCGGCAGCAGTCACCTGCTTTTGAAAACTGGACTTGCCGCACGACGGGCAATCGGTCAGCAGCGGGTCCGACATCTTTTGCAGGACGTCCTTGGCAAAGCCGCAGGACTCGCACTTGTAAGCGTATATGGGCATGGAGACTCTGACCGGTGGTTGCAAAGCCTTCAATTATAGGGCTGTGGCCAGGCGCAGCCTGGGTTGGGGGCCTTCCACTAGAAATGTCGGAGCCGCATCCACACCAGCATCAGCGCCGCTCCAATGGCGAAACCGATTCCCAGTGCAATCAGCCACTGCAGCATGCGGTTGGTGCGCCTTTGCTCCAGCAGCAACTCCTGCACCAACTTGTCGGAACCGCTCGCATGGTTGCCGCGCTTGAGGTAGTTGTGTACCAGCATGGGCAACTCCGGCAAGAGCTTGGCATAGTGTGGCGCCTGAGCCTTGAGCTGTTGAATAAACTTTTGCGGCCCTACCTGCTCCAGCATCCACTTTTCCAGGAAGGGCTTGGCGGTAGACCAGAGATCCAGCTCGGGGTCCAGCTCGCGGCCCAGGCCTTCGATATTGAGCAGCGTTTTTTGCAAGAGCACCAGCTGCGGCTGGATTTCCACATGGAAGCGGCGCGACATCTGGAACAGCCGCATCAGCAGCAGGCCCAGAGAAATCTCTTTCAGCGGCCGGTCGAAATAGGGCTCGCAAACCGCGCGCACTGCCGCTTCCAGTTCATCCACACGGGTTGAGGGCGGCACCCAACCGGACTCGATGTGCAACTCGGCCACGCGCTTGTAGTCGCGCCGAAAAAAGGCCACAAAATTTTGCGCCAGGTATTCCTTGTCGACCTCGGTCAGCGTGCCCACAATACCAAAGTCCAGCGAGATATAGCGCCCAAAGGTTTCAGGCGCAAGGCTGACCTGAATATTGCCCGGATGCATGTCTGCGTGGAAGAAGCCGTCACGGAACACTTGGGTAAAGAAGATGGTGACGCCGTCACGCGCCAGCTTCGGGATGTCCACGCCGGCCGTACGCAGACGCTCCACCTGGCTGATGGGCACACCATTCATGCGCTCCATCACCAGTACCTCGGTGGTGCAAAAGTCCCACAGCATCTCGGGGATCAGCACCATGTGCAGACCCTCCATATTGCGGCGCAATTGCGCGGCACTCGATGCCTCGCGGATCAGGTCTAGCTCGTCATGCAGGTACTTGTCAAACTCGGCCACCACCTCGCGCGGCTTCAGTCGTTTTCCGTCGCCGGACAGACCTTCCACCCAGCCGGCCATCATACGCATCAGGCTCAGGTCCTTGTCAATGGCCGACAACATGCCGGGGCGCAGCACCTTGACCGCTACGTCACGAGTAAGGCCACTGCGATCCCTGATCACGGCAAAGTGCACCTGAGCGATGGACGCGCTGGCCACCGGCTCCTGCTCGAAGGATACAAAAATGTCCTTCAGGGGTCGGCGCAAGGCGCGTTCAATGATGGCGACCGCCTGGGCGGCCGGAAACGGCGGCACCCGGTCCTGCAGGCGCGCCAGTTCATCGGCAATGTCCACCGGCATCAGGTCACGCCGGGTGGACATTACCTGGCCGAACTTGACAAAGATCGGGCCCAGTCGCTCCAGCGCCTCGCGCAGGCGCTGACCGCGCGGTTCATCGCGCCGGCCCACCGACACCACGCGGGCTATCCAGTGCAGCCAGGGCTTTTGAAAACTACTGAGAACCAGTTCGTCCAGGCCGTAGCGCAGGACGATCCAGACAATGTAGGAGCCGCGCAGCAGGCGGCTCATGCCACGCTGCCAGGGCTTGCGTCGGCGCCGGAATTTCCGGCCACTTTTTGCCCCAGGAAATCACGCAGCGCGCCAGACAGCTTGCGGCAGGCCTGCACAGCCATATGGGAAGGCGCGTCGCCGATGATGCGCGACAGATCTTCCTCCACATCCCAGCGCAGATTGTCGGCCAGCCAGTTGACCTCGGCCGCCAGCTGCACGTCACCCTCGATACGCACCGCCGGTTTGCTGCCCTGCAGCAGCTCCTGCGCCAGTGCAAACGGTGATTCTTCCGTGAGCACCAGACTCAGGTCGGGCGTGGCGAGCTCGTCCGCCAGATCCAGCAATCCGGCCGGCGTCACCAGCAACTTGAAACTAAAGCTGCGCCACTGCGCCAGCACGACCCGGCCCGATTGGCGCACCAGGCGCTGCATGGCCTGCGGTTCCTGCATCAGCACATGGTTGAGCACCAAGATGCACTTGCGATGGGCCTCCTCGATGGCCCAAGCGGGAGGGGTGGGAATCGGAAGATTTTTAAAAAAGTCTTCTACAAAAGAAAAAGGGGACTGTGTTGCCATAGTCCCCGATTATTCCCTGAAAGCGCTGCGGATTTGTGTCTATTGCAGCGCTTGCACACCGGCGACTAGCCAGCCACCGCTGCCATTTTTTGGCTTGCTCATGTTCCAGACCTCGCGGAAGGGGCTGGGGCCAGCCGACGAATCTTCGCGAATCATGCCGGAAAACTCCACGCTGGCCAGGTACTCGTCGGCCAACTCTTCAATGCCCAACAGATGCGCTTCGATCATCACCACATCGGTGCTATTGGGCGCCGTACCGGTGTGGGCCTCGCGCTCGGCCAGTTGGTTGCGAATTTCGCCCAGCATGGAGTCGGTCATCATGGCCCGCAGCGCCGCGATATCGGAGCGATCCCAGGCGGCCTGAAGCGTCACGAAATTGGCCTTGGCGGCGCGCAGAAAACCTTCGCTGTCAAAGCCAGCAGGAACACCCCAGTTCTGGGAACCAGTCAGTGCCGAGCCAATCATCGTGCCACCACCACTCTCCAGCGGAATCAGGTTACTGCGCTCAAAGGGCCGTGCCGAAGCATCATTGCCCACGTTCTCGGGGCGGTAGGTCTGGGCCGCGCGCCCCGCGCCCTGAAAGGCAAAGGGACTGGCCTGCGCAGCTGAGGAACTGTCGCTCCTGCGCTTGAAAAATCCGATCAACATCACCACGCCCAAGGCCAGCAGGGCAAACATCAGGATCTGGCCAAAGCCTTCGCCCAGACCCATCGAATGGGCCAGCCAGGCCAGGCCCACACCGGCAGCAAGTCCACCCAGCATGGCACCCCATGGGCGTCGTGCAGGCATGGGTGCAGGCATAGGGGCTGCGGGTGCCGGGGGCCTTGCCGCGTTATTCATGCCTTGACTGGGTGCAGCCGGTAGCGACTGGCGCTGCGCCACATTGCTCGATTGCTTGCCAAATGACATACCGCCACCCAGACGCTTGGCCTCGGCGTTCATGCCACCGAGCGCCATTACCAGCGTTAAAAATACAACGGACCACTTCATGACTGCTCCAAAATAGGCTTGTTCAGCACTTGATTCCAACATGCAAGGCAGCAACGCCACCGGTGAGGTTGTGATAATCCACATGGCCGAAACCACCTTTGTGCATCATGGCCTTTAGCTCCTGCTGGCTCGGGTGCATGCGGATCGACTCGGCCAGGTAGCGGTAGCTGGCGTCGTCGCCCGCCACCAGCTTGCCCAGGCGCGGAAGCACCTTGAAGGAATACCAGTCGTAGACCTTCTCCAGCGGTGCCGCCACCTTGGAGAACTCCAGCACCAGCAACTTGCCGCCGGGCTTTAGCACACGGTTCATTTCGGCCAATGCCAAGTCCTTGTGCGTCATGTTGCGCAGGCCGAAGGCCACGCTGACCAGATCGAAGGTATTGCTAGCAAAGGGCAGTTTTTCGGCATCGCAGACCAGCGTAGGCAAGGCCACACCGGCATCGATCAGGCGGTCGCGCCCGGTGCTGAGCATGGCCTCGTTGATGTCGGTGTGCACCACCTGGCCGCTGGCACCCACTTTCTTGGAAAACGCGAGTGCCAGGTCACCGGTGCCGCCGGCGATATCGAGCGCGCGGTCGCCCTCCTTGAGGTTGGCCACCATCACCGTGTAGGCCTTCCAGGCGCGGTGCAGCCCCATCGACATCAGGTCGTTCATCAGGTCGTATTTAGGGGCGACGGAGTCAAACACGCCGCGCACCTTGCGGGCTTTCTCAGCCTCGTCTACGGATTCAAAGCCGAAATGGGTAGTAGTCATCCCGCCATTTTAGGCGGACTCCTAGTGGCTGGCGCAGCTGTGTCCGGCCTTTTCCGGCATGGCTGCGTCGCGATCCACCCCTGCTGCCTTCAGGCGCAATTCGTAATCGGCCCACAGCTGCTCCTGCTGCGATCCCAGAAAGTACAAATAATCCCAGGAAAACAGACCCGTGTCGTGGCCGTCAGAGAAGCGCGGTTGCACGGCGTAATTGCCCACCGGCTCCAGCCCGGTCAGCTCCACCAGACGCTTGCCGGTCTGCAGCGTTTCCTGGCCCGGTCCGTGGCCCGCCACCTCGGCCGATGGCGAATACACGCGCATCAGCTCGAAGGGGATACGGAACGACGCCCCATCCGAAAATGTAATTTCCAGCACACGCGATTGCGCATGCACCGTCAAGGCCTGTGGAGTGGGCGAACCTGCTTGGAGACCTGCCATATATCAATCGTAAGTGTGAAAATGAAGGAGCTAGACCAGTACCCGCTCAATGCCACCGGCATTGGCCTTTTGTACATATTCGGGTAACCAGTCCTTACCCAGGATCAGGTTTGCCATTTCGACGACCACATAATCGGCCTCAAGCAAGCCGTTGTTCAAGTCGTTACCGTAGCGGGTCAGGCCTTGCAGACAGCTGGGGCAACTGGTCAGAATCTTGAGGTTGCCCTTGGAGGCAGGTGCGCCCTCCACTGCCGTCAATGCCCGCAGCGCCACCTCGTCCTTCTTCAACTCTTCTTCCTTGCGGAAACGGATTTGCGTGGAAATGTCGGGCCGGTTCACGCCCAGGGTGCCGGACTCGCCGCAGCAACGCTCGCTCTTCAACACTGCGTCGCCGACCAGCGCCCGGACGGTCTTCATCGGATCCTGCAGCTTCATGGGGCTATGGCAAGGATCATGGAACAAATATCCCGCACCAGCACCACCCTCAGGCACCAGCGTGATGCCCTTCTCCAGCAGGTACTCATGGATGTCGATGATTCGGCTGCCGGGGAAGATCTTGTCGAACTCATAACCTTGCAGCTGGTCGTAACAGGTGCCGCAACTCACCACCACGGTCTTGATGTCCAGGTAGTTGAGCGTATTGGCCACGCGGTGGAAAAGCACCCGGTTGTCGGTGATGATTTTTTCCGCCTTGTCCGACTGGCCGGAGCCGCGCTGCGGATAGCCGCAGCACAGGTAGCCGGGCGGCAACACGGTTTGCACACCGGCGTGCCAGAGCATGGCTTGCGTGGCCAGCCCCACTTGGCTGAACAGCCGCTCGGAGCCGCAACCGGGGAAGTAAAAAACCGCCTCGGTCTCGGCCGTGGTGGCCACCGGGTTGCGGATGATGGGCACGTAATCGCCATCTTCAATATCCAACAGGGCGCGCGCCGTCTTCTTGGGCAGGCCTCCGGGCATCTTCTTGTTGATGAAGTGAATCACCTGTTCCTTGATGGGCGCGGTGCCCACCGTGGCCGGCGGCTTGTGGGTCTGGGCCTTGGCCGCCAGGCGCAACACCTGATTGGCCAGGCGCTGCAGCTTGAAGCCCACCCCCACCATGGCGCCTCTCATCAGCTTGATGGTCCTCGGGTTGGTGGCGTTGAGAAACAGCATGGCGACAAAACCGCCGGGCCGGAAACTCTTTTTCCCCATCTTGCGCAAAAGGTTGCGCATGTTCATGGTGACGTCGCCAAAGTCGATCTTCACCGGGCAAGGCGATTCGCACTTGTGGCAGACCGTGCAGTGGTCGGCCACGTCCTCAAACTCTTCCCAATGGCGAATGCTGATACCCCGGCGGGTCTGCTCCTCGTATAAAAATGCCTCGACCAACAGCGAGGTGGCCAAAATCTTGTTGCGCGGGCTGTACAGCAGGTTGGCGCGCGGCACATGGGTGGCGCACACCGGTTTGCATTTGCCGCAGCGCAGGCAGTCCTTGACCGAGTCGGCAATCGCGCCGATATCGCTCTGCTGCATGATCAGCGATTCATGTCCCATCAGGCCAAAGGACGGGGTGTAGGCGTTGGTCAGGTCCGCATAGGCGTCCGTTCCCCGCAGCAACTTGCCCTTATTGAAGCGCCCTTCGGGGTCGATCTTGGCCTTGTAGGCGGTGAACGGCGCCAGTTCGGCATCGCTCAAAAATTCCAGCTTGGTGATGCCAATGCCGTGCTCGCCCGAGATCACACCATTCAGTGAGCGCGCCAGCGCCATGATGCGTTTGACCGCGCCGTGGGCCGCTTGCAGCATGTCGTAGTCATCGCTGTTGACGGGGATGTTGGTGTGCACATTGCCGTCACCGGCGTGCATGTGCAGCGCCACCCAGACGCGGCCCTTGAGCACACGCTGGTGAATGGCGGTGCATTCCTTGAGCACCGCTTCAAAGGCGCCGCCGGTAAAGATGTCTTGCAGGGGCTTGCGAATCTGCGTCTTCCAACTGGCGCGCAGGCTGTGGCCCTGCAACTGCGCAAACAGCGGTCCCACGTCGTTGAGCCAGCCCTGCCATTGCGCGCGCACCTCGGCCACCAAGGCAATCGCCTGATCCACACGCTCCTGCAAAAGTTCGGCGGCCGGTACATCGCTGGCGTCGTCCGCCTTGCCCAGCGGCAAATTGCCCTTGACAAAAAACTCGGTCAAGGCGTCGCACAGCGCCAGCTTATTTACCAGGCTGAGTTCGATGTTGATGCGCTCGATGCCGTCGGTGTACTCGGCCATGCGCGGCAAGGGAATCACCACGTCTTCGTTGATCTTGAAGGCGTTGGTGTGGCGGCTAATTGCAGCGGTCTTCTTGCGGTCCAGCCAGAATTTCTTGCGCGCCTCCGGGCTGATGGCAATAAAGCCCTCGCCACTGCGCGAATTGGCAATGCGCACCACTTCCGAGGTGGCACGGGCCACGGCGTCGGCATCGTCACCGGCAATGTCACCAAACAAGGCCATCTTGGGCAGGCCGCCGCGCTTGGACTTGGTGGCATATCCCACCGCCTTCAGGTAACGGTCGTCCAGATGTTCCAGGCCGGCCAACAGCACACCGCTGCGCGCTGCTTCAGCGAACATGAAATCGATGATTTCCACAATGCTGGGCACGGCGTCACGGGCATCGCCAAAAAACTCCAGACACACCGTGCGGGTGTGCTGCGGCATGCGGTGTACCACCCAGCGCGCGCTGGTGATCAGGCCGTCGCAGCCCTCTTTTTGAATGCCAGGCAGGCCACTCAGGAACTTGTCGGTAACGTCCTTGCCCAGGCCTTCCTTGCGAAAACTCTTGCCCGGAATGTCTAGGCGTTCGCTGCGGATCTTGGTCTTGCCGTCGGCCTTGAAATACTGCAGCTCAAAGCTGGCCACCTCCACGTCATGGATCTTGCCCATGTTGTGATTGATGCGGGTGACCTCCAGCCACTCCGCCTGCGGTGTCACCATGCGCCAGCTCGCCAGGTTGTCCAGGGCAGTGCCCCAGAGCACGGCTTTTTTACCGCCGGCATTCATGGCGATGTTGCCGCCTATGCAGCTGGCCTCGGCCGAGGTCGGGTCCACCGCAAACACAAAACCAGCGCGCTCGGCCGCATCGGCCACGCGCTGCGTCACCACACCGGCCTCACTCCAGACGGTAGCTACGTCGCGGTCCATGCCCGGCAGACGCAGCATTTGCACCTCGGTCATGGCCTCTAGTTTTTCGGTGTTGATCACCGCGCTGTTCCAGGTCAAGGGTATCGCGCCACCGGTGTAACCAGTGCCGCCGCCGCGCGGGATGATGGTCAGCCCCAGGTCGATGCAGCCCTTGACCAGTCCGGCCATTTCCTCTTCGGAGTCGGGCGTCAGCACCACAAATGGATATTCCACGCGCCAGTCGGTGGCATCGGTCACATGGCTGACGCGCGACAGGCCGTCAAACTTGATGTTGTCCTTGGCCGTGACCTTGTTGAGTTGACGCTGGGCCTTGCGGCGCAGGGCTGCCACCTCTTCAAAGCTGGCGTCAAAGCGCTCCACCGCGGAACGCGCGGCGCTGAGCAACTGACCGACCATGGCGTCGCGCTCGGCGTCGGCGTCGGGGGTGCGGCGCTTGCCAACCTCGCCCAGGCGGTGATTCAGGGCTGCCACCAACTGCGCACGGCGCTTGGGGTTGTCCAGCAGATCGTCCTGCAAATAGGGGTTGCGCTGCACCACCCAGATGTCGCCCAGCACCTCGTAGAGCATGCGGGCGGAGCGGCCGGTGCGGCGCTCTTCGCGTAACAGGTTCAACTGGTCCCAAGCCGCTGCGCCCAACAACCGAATGACGATTTCGCGGTCGGAGAACGAGGTGTAGTTGTAGGGAATCTCGCGGATGCGCTCGTGCGGATGTCCGCCCGCGGGGTTTGCAGCAGGGTCGGCGTTCGTCAGGTGCGTGAGTAGGGTCGGGGCGTTCATCGGTTCTTAAAGGGGCAACCGAGGGGGCTGAGAGGCCAGTCCACGGGGCTGATTAGGATAGTGGAGATGGTACCGCAGCGCCACAAAGCGACCGGATCTGCCCCGCAAAGGCCACACCACGGGCACAGGCAGTGCAGAGGCACTTCAGCACAATAATGCCAACGGCGGCAGCCTCCCTGCGCCCCAACCCATTCGCTTCTGGATCCATCATGAAACCCCTTCCCGCCTGGCCCTACCCGCGCTGCGTCGCCCACCGGGGTGCCGGCAAGCTGGCGCCGGAAAACACCTTGGCAGCCTTCCGCTTGGGAGCCAGCCACGGCTACCGCATGTTCGAGTGCGATGTCAAGCTAAGCGCCGATGGCATTCCGTTTTTGATGCACGACGCCGAATGGGGCCGCAGCACCAACGCGGCGCAAAAGCTGGGTGCAGGGCGCGACGGTGTCAGCGACATAGCCGGCGAGCACCCCTGGAACACGCTGTCGCAACTGGACGCAGGCAGTTGGCATTCACCTGCCTATGCCGGTGAGCCATTGCCCACTTTAGAGGCGATTGCCCGCTATTGCATCGCCAACGGCTATTTTCTGAACCTAGAAATCAAGCCCACGCCAGGCACCGAGTACCACACCGGCGAGGTGGTGGCCCAACACGCCGCCCGCCTGTGGCGCGACCAGTCCGTGCCGCCGCTGCTCACCTCGTTTGATATCGCGGCCCTCGTTGGCGCTCTGGCAACTCAGCCCGAATTGCCGCGAGGCCTGCTGATTGATGCGCTGGAAGGCAAGCCCTGGTCGCACTGGCTGGACCAGGCCCAAACCCTGCAGTGCCAGGCCCTAGTCTGCAACTACGAAATTTGGAATCTGAAAACAGTGGCGCAGGCTAAGGCCGAAGGTTTTAGAACCCTAAGCTATACCGTGAATGACGCCACAGAAGCCGACCGGCTGATGGCGCTGGGCACTGATGGCGTGATTACCGACCGAGTTGATCTGTTTAATCCGAGCTGAAGAGGCTAGCCGCGCCAGGACCTTGCTCCCAACCACTGGCTGCTGGCACATGCGATCACCAGGGCGGCGTAGGTCGCCATCTTGCCGTCGTGGCCGAAAATCAGCAGTCCGCCCACCAGCACCAGCGCGCCGGCCAGGCTATTCATGGCACTCTGGGTGAGCCAGCTATGATGGGGACGGACTTTCTTGATCAGCATCGGCGCCAGCGTGGCCACCAAAAGGCCCAGCACAACGGCCGGTGCGATGAAATTCAGCAGGTTATCTAGCAGGCCGATAAGGCTCATGGCATGGGGTTGAGGTCGATCAAAAAGTGGACCTCGTAGGAATAGGGATGAATGGGATTTTATAATCCGCTTGAAACGTATGGCAGTCTGGGCATTAGGAATCAACCACACCACCGCACCGCTGGACATGCGCGGGCGGTTTGCGTTCGCCATGGACAAGATCGAGCCGCACCTGCAGGCCCTGCGCCAGGCGATCCACCAGCACCCGGAAGCGGCCATCGTCTCCACCTGCAACCGCACCGAAATCTATTGCGCTGGCGACGAGGCGGCGATGGAACAGACCTTGGCCTGGCTGGCGCAAAGCGGCGGCGTCTCCACCCACGAACTGCGCTCCCACACCTACCACCTCGAAGGCGATGATGTCGCCCGTCACGCTTTTCGCGTGGCCAGCGGTCTGGACTCCATGGTGCTGGGCGAGCCGCAAATTCTGGGCCAAATCAAAGATGCGGTGCGGGCTGCGGAAGCGGCAGGCGCGCTGGGCACCACGCTGTCGCAACTGTTCCAGCGCTCGTTTGCCGTGGCCAAGGATGTGCGCACCTCCACCGAGATCGGCGCCCATTCCATCAGCATGGCCGCTGCCGCCGTGCGCCTCTCGAGCCAATTATTTGAAGACCTGGCCCAGGTCAAGGTGCTGTTTGTCGGCGCGGGCGAAATGATCGAGCTCTGCGCCACCCATTTTGCGGCGAAGAACCCCAAGTCCATCGCCATTGCCAACCGCACCTTCGAGCGCGGCGAAAAACTGGCCCAGCGTTTTGGCGCCGAGGTCATGCGCCTTTCCGACCTGCCCGACCGGTTGCACGAATTTGACGCGGTGATCAGCTGCACCGCCAGCACCCTGCCCATCATTGGCCTGGGTGCGGTGGAACGCGCGTTAAAGAAGCGGCGCCATCGCCCCATGTTCATGGTCGATCTGGCCGTGCCCCGCGACATCGAGCCCGAAGTGAAAGCGCTCGGCGACGTCTACCTGTACACGGTGGACGATCTGGCCAGCGTGGTGCAAACTGCACAGGCCAGCCGCCAGGCCGCCGTGGCCCAGGCCGAGGCGATTGTGGATGCCGGGGTGCAAAGCTTTATGCACTGGGTCGCGCAGCGCAACACGGTGCCCCTGATCCAGCAACTCAATGCCCAGGCCGAGCAGTGGCGCGCAGCCGAGGTGGCAAGGGCACGCAAGCTGATGGCACGCGATGGCGACATCGATGCCGCTCTGGAAGCACTGGCCCGCGGCATGACGCAAAAAATGCTGCACGGCGCCATGGCCGAGCTGCGCAACAGCGACGCCCTGGCGCGCGAGCGCGCCAGCCACGCGATTCAACACTTCTTCTTGCGTAACGAGCGTTAGCGGCCCTGCCCTGCCGCCGCACTGTCCCCATCAAGCGGACAGATTACCCGATCCCTTTGCATCCGTAGTCCCATGAAACCATTTCTGCGCCAACAACTCGCCCGCTTTGCCGACCGTCTGGGGGAGCTGGAATTCCTGCTCTCGCGCGAAGACATCATGCAGGACATGAAGCAGTTTTTGGCGCTGTCGCGCGAGCACACCGAGGTCGGAGCCGTGGCCAGCCGCTGGGCGCGCTACCAACAGCGCGAGGCCGATCTGGCGGCAGGGCAAGAGATGCTGACCACCTCCTCCGGTGACGAAGAAATGTCGGCCATGGCGCAGGAGGAAATCGACAGTGCCACGGCCGAACTGACCCAGCTGGAGCTGGAGCTGCAGCGCATGCTGCTGCCCAAAGACCCGGACGATCAGCGCCCGGCCTTTGTGGAAATCCGCGCCGGCACCGGAGGCGACGAATCGGCCGTGTTTGCCGCCGACCTGGCCCGCATGTATACGCGGTTTTGCGATGCCGCCGGCTTCAAGACCGAAATCATCAGCGCCTCCGAGAGCGAACTGGGTGGCTACAAGGATGTGGTGCTGCGGATCGAGGGCACGACCCAGACGGGCGCCGGTGCCTGTGGCGCCTATGGAATGCTGAAGTTCGAGTCGGGCGGCCACCGCGTGCAACGTGTGCCCGCCACCGAGACCCAGGGCCGCATCCACACCAGCGCTTGCACCGTGGCCGTGCTGGCCGAGCAGGACGAGGCCGAGGCCATCAAGATCAACCCGTCGGACCTGCGCATTGACACCTACCGCGCCAGCGGCGCCGGCGGCCAGCACATCAACAAGACCGACTCGGCGGTGCGCATCACCCACATCCCCACCGGCATCGTGGCCGAGTGCCAGGACGGACGCAGCCAGCACAGCAACAAGGCCCAGGCGCTCAAAGTCTTGACCGCGCGCATCCACGAAAAAGACCGCTCCGAGCGCGCCGCCAAGGACGCCGCCGAGCGCAAGAGCCTGGTCGGCAGCGGCGACCGCAGCGACCGCATCCGCACCTACAACTTCCCGCAGGGCCGCCTCTCGGACCACCGCATCAATCTGACGCTGTACAAGCTCCTGGGCATCATGGAAGGCGATCTGGGCGACGTGATCGAGGCGCTGCAGGCCTATGAAGCGGCGCAGCAGATGGCGGCGCTGGAAATGAACGCGTAAGTCTGAGCGCACAGCGACGCTACTGGCCCAGCCTGTTAATTCCCACCATGACCATTGTCCAAGCGATTCGCTACGCACAGTCCCTGGGGTTGGAGCGCCTGGACGCGCAACTGCTGGTGCTGCATGCGCTGGGCCGTAGCCAGAGCGAGCGTGCCTGGTTGCTGGCCCATGGCGACGATGCCATGCCCGACGCGGCGCAAACGCAGCTGCTGGCATTCGCCAGGCGCCGCGCCGATGCTGAACCGCTGGCTTACATCACCGGCTGCAAGGAGTTTTACGGCTTGACGCTGCAAGTGGACGCCCGTGTGCTGGACCCCCGCGCGGATACCGAGACGCTAGTGGACTGGGCGCTGGAGGCGATGGACGCATGGATATCGGCTGCAACAACGCCGCCTGCGCTTATCGACCTGGGCACCGGCAGCGGCGCCATTGCGCTGGCCCTCAAGCACAGCCGTGCGCAGTGGCAGGTGCATGCGCTGGACTTCAGCTCGGACGCGCTGGCCGTGGCGCGCGCCAATGCAGCGCGGCTGAATCTGGATGTGCAATTTCACCAGGGCAACTGGCTGCAAGGCGTGGAACAACGGTTTTCCATCATCGTCTCCAACCCGCCCTATATCGCCGCTCGGGACGAACACCTGGCAGCCCTGCGCCATGAGCCACTACCGGCACTGACCAGCGGGCCAGAGGGACTGGATGCCCTACGATGCATCATCGGCGCCGCGCGGGCGCAGCTCAAGCCGGGTGGCTGGCTGCTGCTGGAACACGGCTACGACCAGGCGCAGGCGGTGCGCCAGCTGCTGACGGATGCCGGACTGAAACAGGTGCAATCGCGCCGCGATCTGGCGGGCATTGAGCGCTGCTCGGGCGCACAAAACCCGCTGGACTGAGCGCAGCCACTCCATGGGCAGGCACCGTTTTACAGGCCCGCCAAAGTGCGTACGTCAGCGCAGAATGACTTCCACGCGGCGGTTGCGCTTCTCCCTGGTGTTGTCGGGTGTAGCCACTTCCAGGCGATTCTTGCCAAAGGAATCGATGGCCAGGGAATCGGTCTTCAGGCCCAGATTGCGCAGTTGCTGCGCCACAAAGGCGGCTCGCCGTTGGCCCAACAGGTCATTGACCTTCTGAGAACCCGTGGTATCGGTATGCCCGGTCACGCTCACATCCAGGCCGGGATGTGCCGCTGCGTGCTCCACAATTTGGGATAGCAAGGCCTTGGACTCGGCGGTCAACACATTCACACCGCGCCGAAAATGCAACACGAAGCGCTCCGGCACCACGGGCAGGGCCGCCATGGCACCACCAAAATCACGTTTGAGCTGTTCGTCGCTGACGGCAAACGCGCCGCCGCCGCCATCGGCCTTGACGCCTTTTTGCGCCTCGTCCAGCACCTGCTTGCCGCCCTTGCCTTCCACGGTGACCTTGCCCACCACGTTGTTGCGATCGGGCAAAAGCACGACATAGGAACCCAGGGGCTTGGCAGGTCGGCCGAAGTCCAGCCCGGCCAGGATGTGTTGCACCGTATCCACCGCGGTTTCGCTGCCTTCGCACAGCGTGTTGAGCTGCGCACGGTCTTCCTCGGGCGCAGCAGCAGACATGTCCGCCCGGGTCACGCCCAGTGTGCTGACCAGGCGCCCCATGGCTGCGAGTGTGCGGGCCTGCGCAATGGCCTGGTCATGGCGGACATTGCTGTAGGAACGCGAGGCCTCATAAAACTCTGTTTGCGTGTCCAGCAAGTCCAACAAGGTACGTTGACCAATGGCAAACTGCTGGCGATACGCCTCCAGGGCTTTATCGACCGCCAGCCGATGACGGTCTACGTAATCCAGCCTTTCGCTCAGGCTGCGCACATCGCTGTAGGCCACGGAGAGCAGTTCACGCACGTCGTGGCAGGCCTTGACCTGCGCATCTTGCATCTGGTCCGCATTGAAGCCGCTAAACCGGACGTCGGCCTGATCGGCCCCTCCCTTGTACAACTTGTAACGCAGCGCGAGGGCGGCGCCCTGGGACTGGTTGACACCGGCGATCAAATCGTTGTTGTTGCCATTGGCAGAGTAGGCCTGCAGATCCAATCTTGGCAGGAAGGCGGACTTGGCGCTGCCGATGGCGATCTGGCCAGAGCGGGCATTCTGCACAGCGGCCAGCAAGGTGGGGCTGCTTTGAATGCCGTCATGCATCAGGGCGGCCACACTGTCGGGCAGGGTGCCCAGGCTGAACGGTTCGGGCAGTGCGGGCAGACTTGCTGCGGGCTTTTCACCCACCACGTGCAAATAGCGCGCACCGGCGTCATGCAAATGGGTCAATTCGGTCAGCAATTTCGACTCGGCATTGGCGGTTCGTCCATTGGACTGCTCCAGATCGACGCGCCGACCTACACCGCTGTTTACGCGTTCTTCCACCAGCAACGCTGACCGTCTGTGCTCTACATAATTTTGCGTTGCCAGATCCACCAGCTCACGGTAGCGCAGTATGTCGGCATAGGCTTTGAAGGCGTCCAGTGCCACGGTTTCTGCACTCTCCACCAGTTCGTAGTAGCGGGTTTGGACGCCGGCCCCTAAGCGACTGACTTCGTTGAGCGTGAAAAATCCGTCAAACAGGATTTGATTGGCGGAGAGTTGCTCGCTGGTCACCTTGTACGTGGTGTTGGCCGCCGTAGGAATGGTCCGGCTCTCGCTGCCAGCCGATGCAGAAAAATCGAGCTTCGGAAGAAAACTGGCCCGGGCAATGTCACGCAGGCCACCGGCAGAGACCAAGTTATGCATCCTGGATTGCACCTCCGGATTGCTGTTCACTGCCATTTTTACGGCTTGAATCCAGGTATCGGGCAGTTTTTCGGGCTGGGTGGCGGCGGGAGTTGGCGCGTCGCAGGCAAGCAAAATCAGAAATGCAATCAGCGTTCGAATGTTGGTGAAGTGCATGGCACTGTTTTTTCCTTGGATGACGGTGCTGCTCCCCCCATTGGCGCCAGACACTGCTAAGCTAGACCGAATATAGTGGCAGCCCGGGTGCTTGGCAACAAACACACACATGGGCGCCGGATTGCGTGCATGCACCTTGGATGATATGAGCTTACCTACCTGCCCCCAGTGCACACTGGAAAATACCTACCCTGACGCCAGCAACTTTGTCTGCGCCGACTGTGGTTTTGAATGGCCACAAACCGCTGCGGCAGCTACCGATGATGAGCTTGACGCCATCATCAAGGACAGCAACGGCCAGGTGCTGCAGGACGGCGATGCCGTGGTGCTGATCAAGGACCTGAAGGTCAAGGGCAGCTCCACCGTGCTGAAGATGGGCACCAAGGTCAAGAGCATCCGTCTGGTCGGTGGTGACCACGAGGTGGACTGCAAGATGGACGGCGGCAGCTTTATGCTCAAGGCCTGCTTCCTCAAAAAAGCCTGAGCCTGGGCCACCGGGCCGAGCCCGGCGCCGCTCGCTACGCCGCTGCTGCTTCCGGCTCTGCGTGTTTCACTACGAGCTGCAAACCCAGGCGGTTGACGCCGCTGATCAGCGCCTGCAGGGATGCGGTGACGATATTGCTGTCCAGCCCCACACCATAGCGCTCGGCACCCTGGGAAGCGAGCTCCAAAAAGGCGCAGGCCTGGGCGTCGCCAGCCTGCTGGCTGGCCTTGGTGGAACGTTCCTCAAAGCTGCGCACCTGCACTTGGATTCCTGCGCCTTGCAGGGCGTGGACGGCGGCGTCTATCGGGCCATTGCCCCGGCCCTTGAGATGCAGCATCTTGCCAGCCACTTCGAGTTTGAGCTCAATACCCTGCACCTGGGCCTTGCCCTGCATGCCGGCATCAAACAAATGGTGGCCTACATAACGCAGGCTGGCATCGGTCGCGTGTAAATAGCTGTCGTCAAACAGTTTCCAGATGTCCTGCGCCGTCATTTCGCCACCGTGGGAGTCGGTATAGGCCTGCACCTCACCGGAAAACTCCACCTGCAAGCGCCGCGGCATCACCACGCCATATTCCATCTCCATCAAATAGGCGACGCCGCCCTTGCCGCTTTGGCTGTTGACGCGAATCACCGAGTCGTAGCTGCGGCCCAGGTCGGCCGGGTCAATCGGCATGTATGGAACGCTCCAAAGAGTGCCTTGCTGTTGCGCAGCCAGACCCTTCTTGATGGCGTCCTGGTGCGAACCGCTAAAGGCGGTAAACACCAGATCGCCCACGTAAGGGTGGCGCGGGTGAATCGGCAACTGGTTGCAATACTCCACCGTGCGGGCCACGGCGTTGATGTCTGAAAAGTCCAGGCCCGGTGCCACGCCTTGCGTATAGAGGTTCAGCGCCAGCGTCACGATATCTACATTGCCGGTGCGCTCGCCATTGCCAAACAAACAGCCCTCCACCCGGTCGGCACCGGCCAGCAGGCCGAGTTCGGCCGCCGCCACCGCGGTGCCGCGGTCGTTGTGCGGGTGCAGGCTGAGGATGATGCTGTCGCGCCGCGCCAGATTGCGGTGCATCCACTCGATCTGGTCGGCATAGACATTGGGCGTGGAACCTTCCACGGTGGCCGGCAGGTTCAGGATCAGCTTCTTTGCAGGCGTGGCGCACCATTCGGCGCTGACGGCGTCGCAAATTTCCAGGGCGAATTCGGGCTCGGTGCTACTGAAGACTTCGGGGCTGTATTCCAGCGTGAATTCGGTTTCGGGCTGCTCAGAAGCCAACTGCTTGATCAGGCGCACGCTTTGAAGGGCCATCTCCACAATCTCGGCCTTTTGCATGCCAAACACCACCTCACGGAATACCGGAGCGGTGGCGTTGTAGAAGTGGACGATGGCCTGGCGCGCGCCCTTGAGCGATTCCATGGTGCGGCGGATCAGGTGCTCGCGCGACTGCGTCAGCACCTCGATGGTGACATCGGCCGGAATGTGGCCGCCCTCAATCAGGTTGCGCACAAAGTCGAATTCGGTTTGCGAGGCGCTGGGAAAAGCCACTTCGATTTGCTTGAAGCCGACCTGGCACAGGGTGCGGAACATGCGCATCTTGCGCTCGCCGTTCATGGGCTCAAACAGCGACTGGTTGCCATCGCGCAGATCGCTGCTCATCCACAGGGGCGCAACCGTCAGGGTCTTGGAGGGCCACTGGCGATCGGGAAGGGAAATGCCTGAGAAGGCGCGGTATTTGGTGGCGGGCTGGGCTAACAAGAGGGGACTCCTTGTGGTTTCATACTTAACCGTACTACAACTGGGTAGAACTATGGTATGCCTTCAAGTCGCGCAGACTATTGCCAATAAGCCTAAAAAAAATCTATTTTTGGCAGAATATGGCTCAAATATAGAAATATGAGCAATCCTAAAACTTGCTACGCCATGCCTGCAGCAGCGTATCTCTGTACGATGCCGCGCAATTGCTCCACATTTAGCGGTTTGCTGATGAAGTCGTTGGCACCTGCCAGCAGCGCATGGTCCCGGGCCTCGTTCATGACATCGGCGGTCACGACCACAATAGGCGTGCGCGCCACGGTGCCCGGCAAGGCGCGAATCAAACGGGTAGCAGTCAGACCGTCCATGACCGGCATGTTGACGTCCATCAGGATCAGATGGAACACCTCCTGCTGCACGCGCTCCACGGCCAGTTGTCCGTTTTCACAAAAGTCGATCTGGCAGTCCATGCGCGCCAGCAACAAGCCCACCAGCTTCTGGTTGATCGGATGGTCTTCCACCACCAGAACACGCATGCCCTGCGTTGCCCCGCTGGTCGGCGCAGGTGGCGCGGGCGCTGCGGCTGCGGCCGGAACTTGCGCCTCGGCCACCATCGGCAGTTGCAGCGTGGCCGTGAAGGTTGAACCCTTGCCCACCACACTCTCGACGGTGATGGCACCGTGCATCAGTTGGGCAATCGACTGCGAAATCTCCAAACCCAGACCGGTACCGCCAAAACGTCGGGTAGCGCTGCCCTCGACCTGGTAAAAACGTTGAAACAAACGCAACTGCGCCTGGGGCTCAATGCCAATACCGGTGTCCCTAACAGCAAACACCACTTCGAGCGTATGCGCGTCCAGCATCCGTTGGCAAAGCGTCAGCACAACCTGACCCGCCGCGGTGAATTTGATCGCATTGCTGATCAGGTTGAACAGAATTTGCTTGAGGCGCGTTTCGTCTACGCTGACCTGCGGCAAGGGGGCATCCGGCAAACGCATGTGAAAGTCCAGGCCCTTGCCTTTTGCCAGCGGCGACATCAGCGCATTCACCTCGGCCAGCAGGCGTGGCAGGTGTGCGGCCATGGGCTTGAGCGCCAGTTTGCCGGTCTCCAGCGCCGACATGTCCAGCACATCATTCAACAAGGTCAGCAGATGGCCGGCCGACTCTTGGGCAGTCTGGATGTATTCGCCCTGCGTGGCTGTGATTTGCGTGCCTTTCAAAAGACCCAGCATTCCCATGAGGCCGTTGAAGGGCGTGCGCAGCTCATGACTCATATTGGCCAGAAACTGACTTTTTCCACGGCTTGCCGCCTCCGCCCGAAATTGTGCTTCGCGCAGCTCATCGGTCAACTGCTCCAGGGCCAGCCGCTCCGCCTCCTGGCGCCGCTGTCGCACCACCAGCGAAGCGGAGGCAATCATCAGCAAGGCCAGCTGCGCCAAGGTCAGCCATACGATCAACCGGTTCTGCTGGCCCATGACGTCGGCCTGTTGCTCCAACAGCCGTGCCTCCTCGGAATTGGCTGCCTGAGTCAAGGCCTGAACATCAGCCCCCAGCCGATTGAGCTCAGCCAGCACATCGGCCAATGCCCTGCGGTTGATAAACTTTGCGCCCAGGGCCTGATCCAACTCGGCGACCATTGGCCTCAGGTCCAGTACGCCCTTGCGATACTCCTCGCGCGACTTTAGCACCGCCACGCTAGGGCTTTCCAGCAACAGCGTCAGACGGCTCTGGAAGATGTCATTGCGCATAGCGAGTGCGCCCATATCGCTTGCATCACCTTTCGCCACCGCCTCGCTCAGGACTTGGCGCAAGCGCAAAAATTCACGCTCAAACTGAAAGGTCAGCGCAGTCAACGAGTCTGAACCAATGGCGCTGCTGCGCTCGATGGCACGCTTTTGCGCCAGCTCAAATACCAACAGGGATGCCATGGCCAAAGCCATGGTGGCCGTACCCACCGCAAGCCACAGCAGGTAGCGCCTGTTATTGGTGCGCCCAGCCATCCGCAACTTACTCTATCGTCATCGACTTGAGTTGCCAGGCTGAGCGTTCGTAATAGACGGTGGAACGCAATTCAGACTTGGTGTCGTAGGGGTAAACAATAAACAGCGGCCCCTTGGTGCGCACCGGAATGTCGGCGTCGTTCATCTTGTAGGCCAGGATGACATCAAATTTTTGGGCATCATCGGCCGGGATGCTGGTCTGGTAATCGTTGAGCGCCATGGCCTTGATCGTTGTGCCGGAAGCCTTTACCGCTGCCAGTACGTCGCGCAAAAAGGGGCCGGTGAACTTGATGGGCTGCTTATCCCAAGGCGTCAGTGTGGTAAAGCTGTGCTGCGGCAACTTTTGCAGCATCTCCATGTCGAACAGCGCCGCCGTTGCGCTGTTTTTCTCGCCCACGTTACCGGCAATGGACAGAACGACCTTGCCTGTGGCCGGCTGCAAGGCCGCCGCAGGCAATGACACGCAGGCCGCCATGAATATTCCAACGAAAATGCTACGTATTCCGTAAAACATAGTAAGTCCTATTTTGATAAATGCAGCAATTATCAACCCAAAGCCTGGCTTTTTACTGGGTCAATGCTGATGTCCGTGGGCTCCGTGCACATGGCCATGCGCGATTTCTTCTTCTGAGGCCGAGCGCACTTCCAGCACCTGGAGAGCAAAACGCAGTGTTTTACCCGCCAGTGCATGGTTGCCATCCAGATACACCGTGTCGCCCTTGATCTTGAGCACAGTGAAGACGATGGATTGTCCGGAATCGTCGCGGCCTTCGAGTTGACCGCCGACCTTGACGCCGGGCGGAAACTGCGTTTTGGGGATGGTTTGCAACAACGCCTCGTCGCGCAGCCCGAAGGAATCTTGCGGCGCCAGTTCCAGCGTGGTCTTAAAAAGCGCTTGCTGACCTTCCAGCGCCTCTTCAATCTTGGCAAAGGTGTTGCCATATCCCCCATGTAGGTAACACATCGGCTCCTTGCTTTCCTCCAGCAGCTTGCCAGTGGTGTCGGAGACGGTGTAGCGCAGGGTAACGGCGGTGTTTTTTTCGATTTTCATGGTGAGGATGTGAGCTTGAGCCCCGATTATCGGCAAAAAAACCCCACGGTCGTGGCGGCCAGCATCCGTTCGATCCGGCGGCCGGGCACGAAGGTGAAATAATCGGGGCATTATTCACTTAAGGCCTATGACATGAGCGACGCGCAACAACGTATTGACGAACTGGTGAAATCCAACGAGGTTCTGCTTTTCATGAAGGGCACGGCCAGCTTTCCGCAGTGCGGCTTCTCCGGACGTGCCATCCAGATCCTCAAGGCCTGCGGCGTGGACCCCAAGGCGGTGAAGACCGTCAATGTGCTGGAAGACGACGGCATCCGCCAAGGCATCAAGGAATACAGCCAATGGCCTACCATTCCTCAGCTCTATGTCAAGGGCGAATTCATTGGCGGCTCGGACATCATGATGGAAATGTATGAGTCCGGCGAGCTGGCAAAAGCGCTGGCATAACTTTTACCCACTGAATTCCCAGTTGCGACTGGCGCCCTGCACCGCGTCGGGGTATTGGGGTTTGCCGCGTGAACCGTTGTAACGGCCCAGCGCCAGAAACAGGTCACCCTGCTCCAAGTCCAGGTAGTGGCGCAGGATCACGCAGCCAAAGCGCAGGTTGGTTTGCATGTGAAACAGGGTGGCGGGGTCGCCATCGCCAATTTGGCGAGACCAGAACGGCATGACCTGCATATAGCCTCGTGCCCCCGCGCTGCTCACCGCATATTTGCGGAAATTGCTTTCCACGTGGACCAGACCAAGCACCAGGGAAAGGTCCAATCGAGACAGCTTGCTTTCCCACCACAGGGTCTGCAAAAAATCGTCCCGCTCCTGCACTGTCCGAAGCTCCGATTTGCGCTTACTCAGGCGCTGGCTCATCTCCATTTTCCAGCGGATGAATGCCAGCCGGTCCTCTGTCGTGGCAAAGTCTTCGTAGTCCACCTGGGGCGGTGCATCGGTAGCCACTGCCTGGCGCAACACCCGCTGTACCGATTCGGCAAGCGCCTCCTCCCGCTGTCCGCCAGCCAGCGCCTTGGCGCTAGGCGTCAGCAGCGCGGGCGCAGCCAGCAGGCTCAGAATGCTGCGCCGTTGGACCAGGCCCAATGCGGACGCAGCGTCGCTCATGCTGTCAGGCGCGCCCGGATCAGCGCCGCAATCTCGGCCACAGCCACGCTGGTGGCGGCCTTGTCGCGGCGGTGCTGATACTCGACCATGCCTTCCTTGAGACCGCGGTCGCCCAGGGTGACGCGGTGCGGCACGCCTATGAGTTCCCAGTCGGCAAACATGGCGCCAGGGCGCTCGTTGCGGTCATCCAGAATCACGTCCACGCCGGCTGCCATCAACTCCTCATAAAGCTTGTCGGCAGCGGCCTTCACGTCCGGGAAACGGTCCGGACTGATCGGGCACAGCACCACGGTAAACGGTGCCAGCGAGTCCGGCCAGATGATGCCGCGCTCGTCGTGGTTTTGCTCGATAGCAGCGGCCGGCAGACGCGTGATGCCAATGCCGTAGCAGCCCATTTCCATGAACTGTGGTTTTCCGTTCACATCCAGAAACGTGGCGTTCATGGCGCGGCTGTACTTGGTGCCCAGATAGAACACATGGCCGACCTCGATGCCGCGCTCAATCGCCAGCGGGCCTTTGCCGTCCGGAGACTGGTCGCCCTCGACCACATTGCGCAGATCGGCAACCAGTGCTGGTTCCGGCAGGTCGCGTCCCCAGTTCACGCCGCTGAGGTGGTAGTCCACCACATTGGCGCCGCAAATCCAGTCCGACATCAGCGCCACCTCGCGGTCCACCACCACGCTCAGCGGCTTCTTCAAACCGACCGGGCCCAGGTAACCTGGCTCGCAGCCAAAGTGTTCGTCGATCTCGGACAGGCTGGCAAAACGGAAACCGGCCAGTCCCGGCACCTTGCCGACCTTGACCTCGTTCATGCTGCGGTCACCGCGAATCAAGAGCAGCCAGACCCGGCTCTTGACGATTTCACCCTTGTCGTTGCGCTCGTCGGTTGCCACCACCAGGGACTTGAGCGAGTTCTCGATCGGCAGCTTCAGGTAACTGGCCACGTCCTCACAGGTGCTCATGCCGGGGGTTGAAACTTTCTCCAAGGCGTGTGTGGGTTCGGCACGTGGACCGGCCGGCTCCAGCGCCTCGGCCTTCTCCATATTGGCTGCGTAGTCGCTGTCCGGGCAATAGACGATGGCGTCTTCGCCGGTAGCGGCAATCACCTGAAATTCCTCCGACAGATCGCCGCCGATGGCGCCGCTGTCGGCTGCCACGGCACGGTAGACCAGACCAAAGCGGTCAAAAATTCGGCGGTAGGCCTTTGCCATCACCTGGTAGCTGAGCTTGGCCGCGTCCTGGTCGCGGTCAAAGCTATAGGCATCCTTCATGGTGAACTCGCGGCCGCGCATCAGGCCAAAGCGGGGGCGGCGCTCGTCGCGGAACTTGGTCTGGATCTGGTAGAAGTTCTTGGGCAGCTGCTTGTAGCTCTTGATCTCTTGGCGCGCAATGTCGGTCACCACCTCTTCGCTGGTGGGCTGCACCACGTAGTCGCGCGCATGCCGGTCCTTGATGCGCAAGAGTTCGGGGCCCATGGCCTCAAAGCGGCCGGTCTCCTGCCATAGTTCGGCCGGTTGCACCACCGGCATGGACAGCTCAACGGCGCCGGCCCGGTTCATCTCCTCGCGCACGATAGCTTCGACCTTGCGGATCACGCGCAAGCCCATGGGCATATAGCTGTAGATGCCAGCGCCCAGTTTTTTGATCATCCCCGCGCGCATCATCAGCTTGTGGCTGACCACCTCGGCATCGGCCGGTGCTTCTTTGAGGGTGGAAATAAGGAATTGTGAGGCTTTCATCGGTACTACTTGGTGTTCTTCAATGGCTGCGAGGGCTTCGTTGCCAGATGCACCCAGTTGCTGTGCATAATGAACGAAGTTTAAGAATTGGGATTTGATTATGCTTGACCGGGACGGCTTTCGCCCCAACGTCGGCATCATCCTGCTCAACCAGAAAAATCAGGTATTTTGGGGCAAACGCATACGTACGCACTCCTGGCAGTTTCCGCAGGGTGGCATTGACCGGGGTGAAACCCCCGAGCAGGCCATGTTTCGGGAATTGCATGAAGAGGTGGGCCTCCATCCGGAGCATGTCGGTATTGTTGCCCGTACCCGAGACTGGTTGCGCTATGAGGTGCCAGACAGGTACATACGACGCGATGCGCGTGGCCATTACAAGGGCCAAAAGCAAATTTGGTATTTGCTTCAACTCACCGGCCACGACTGGGATTTGAACCTGCGCGCTACGGACCATCCGGAGTTCGACGCCTGGCGCTGGAACGACTACTGGGTGCCGCTGGAGGCCGTGGTCGAATTCAAACGCGGCGTCTATGAAATGGCGCTGACCGAGCTCGCCCGTTTTTTGCCGCGCAACGAAACACGCAACCGCTATTTGCGCCAGGGCGGTCGTGCGCGCGAATTGGAGCCGACACTACACAGCCACGGCACAGGGCAGCCTGCTCCACCCGACGTCACCACTGCACAAAACCCAAGCGCTGGCAACTCTGACACTTATGAAATTTAAATATGCTGCGATGCTGGCCTTAGCCAGCGCTATGACATTGTCTGGCAACACCGGACTGGCGCAGGTGAACTACCTGCTGGACAGCCCGGAATGGGTGGAAGCAGCCACCCCTGCGCCACCGCAGTTCTCCGTCAACAGCGTGCTGCCACTGGACATGCCCCCCTATGTGAGCGTCAAGGTCGGTGTCGATCCACAAACCATTGCGGTGGGTGAGGACGGCGTGGTGCGCTACGTGGTCGTCATGCGCAACACCAGCGGCAACACCAGCGCTTCCTACGAAGGCATACGCTGCTCCAGCGATGAGGTCAAGACCTATGCGCGATGGAGTGCATCCGGACAATGGAATCTGCTGGCCCATCCGGAATGGAAGGCGGTCAGCGACAACATGCCCTCGCACCACGCCCAAGTGTTTGCCCGGCAGGCTGCCTGTGTCAACCATGCTACGACCAGCAAACAGGAAGTCATAGACGCACTAAAGGCGCGACAAATAACGCCCCCCACTTGGAAGGGCAACTGAGAGCCCTGGTACGCCAGCCGGCTAGTGGCTGATGATCAGGTTGTCGCGGTGCAGCATCTCTGACTCGGCCGCATAGCCTAGCAGGCGTTCGATTTCGCTGGACGGTTTGCGGCAGATCAGGCGCGCCTCGGCACTGGAGTAGTTGGCCAGACCGCGGGCGATCTCCAGCCCCGTGTCATCGCGCACCGCAATCACATCGCCGCGCGAAAAGTCACCGTCCACCTGCAGCATGCCGATGGGCAACAGGCTTTTGCCTTCGTCGCGCAGCTTGGCGACAGCACCAGCGTCTACTACCACGGAACCACGCAGTTGCAGATGATCGGCAATCCACTGCTTGCGCGCCTGGGTCTTTTGCGTCTGCGCCACCAGCAGCGTGCCTATGGCCTCACCAGCGCTCAGGCGGATCAGCGCATCGGGCTCCCGGCCCCAGGCAATCACGGTGGACGCGCCCGATCCGGCAGCGCGTTTGGCGGCCAAAATTTTAGTAATCATGCCGCCGCGCCCAATGCTGGAGCCCGCACCTCCGGCCATGCGCTCCAGTTCCGGGTCGCCGGCATGGGCCTCGGTTACAAATTGCGCTTGCGGGTCTTTGCGCGGATCGGCCGTGTACAGGCCTTTCTGGTCGGTCAGGATGATCAGCGCGTCGGCCTCCACCAGATTGGCCACCAGCGCACCCAGGGTGTCGTTGTCACCAAACTTGATTTCGTCGTTGACCACCGTGTCGTTTTCGTTGATCACCGGCACCACGCCCAGCTTCAACAGCGTCAGCAAGGTGGAGCGGGCGTTCAGATAACGTTCGCGATCGGCCAGGTCGGCGTGCGTCAGCAACACCTGGGCGCTGCCCAATGCGTTGAGGCGCAGCTTGGTCTCATACATCTGGGCCAAGCCCATTTGCCCGACAGCGGCAGCTGCCTGCAGCTCCTGAATCGCCTTGGGCCTGGTCGTCCAACCCAGGCGTTTCATGCCCTCGGCAATCGCGCCGCTGGAGACCATGATGACCTCGCGCCCGTCCTGCATCAGGTGCGCAATCTGGCGACACCATTCGCCGATGGCCTGCTCGTCCAGCCCGCGACCCTCATTGGTCACCAGGCTGGAGCCGACTTTGATCACGACGCGTTTGGCCCTGCGCAGCAAGGAAGGTGTTTCTTGGGTCATCTCACGCAAAAGCTTAGGGAGCGACAGGGTCGGCGGCCTCGCCGGTAAAGCGCGGATCGACTTCCACATGCGGCTGCTCGGCCACCTGCTGGGCCTTCACATGCTTGTAAATGGCCTTGATCAGGGGCTCACAACCTTCGCGCGTCAAGGCCGAGATCTGGAACACCGGACCCTTGAACTTGTAGCGCTTGATGAAGTCCTGAATGATCGCGTCGCGCTCGTCCAGGGGCAGCATGTCCACCTTGTTCAGCACCAACCAGCGCGGCTTGGTGAAGAGATTGGCGTCGTATTTTTTCAACTCATTGACAATGGCCTTGGCCTGCTTGACGGTGTCCACACCCTCGTCAAAGGGCGCAATGTCCACAATATGCAGCAACAAGCGGGTGCGCTGCAAATGGCGCAGAAACTGGTGACCCAGGCCTGCACCTTCAGCGGCGCCTTCGATCAGACCGGGCAAATCCGCCACCACAAAGCTTTGCTCGGGCGCCACGCGCACCACACCCAGATTCGGGTGCAAGGTGGTAAACGGATAGTCGGCAATGCGGGGACGCGCATTCGACACGGCGGTGATGAAGGTGGATTTACCCGCATTGGGCATGCCCAAGAGGCCGACGTCGGCCAAAACTTTCAACTCGAGCTTGAGCTCGCGCTTTTCGCCGGGCCAGCCGGGCGTCTTCTGGCGCGGCGCGCGGTTGATCGCGCTCTTGAAGCGCAGATTACCAAAACCGCCGTCGCCGCCCTTGGCAATGGTGATCACCTCGCCAGGAACCAGCAGTTCAAACAGCACTTCGCCGGTCTCGGCGTCGGTGATGATGGTGCCCACCGGCATCTTCAGGGTGATGTCGTCACCAGCGGCGCCGAACATGTCGGAGCCCATGCCGTGCTCACCGCGCTTGGCCTCATGGCGGCGCGAAAAACGGAAGTCGACCAGGGTATTCAGGTTGGAATCGGCCACTGCAAACACATGACCACCACGGCCACCGTCGCCACCATTGGGCCCGCCAAATTCCTTGTATTTCTCATGCCGGAACGAGACGCAGCCCGCCCCGCCGTCTCCAGCAGAGATGTCGATATAGGCTTCGTCAACGAACTTCATGGTGTGGCCTTTTCATAAGTAAAAAACCCCGCGCTTGGCAAGCGCAGGGTTCTTAGTGGAGCATGCTGCAGATTACGCTGCAGTAACGCTCACCGTGTGCTTGTTCAGAGCACCCTTGACTGCGAAGGACACAATGCCTTCGGTCAGGGCAAACAAGGTGTGATCCTTGCCAATGCCGACATTGGTTCCGGGGTGGAACTTGGTGCCGCGCTGACGAACAATGATCGCGCCTGCGCTGATCAACTGTCCGCCGTACATCTTCACGCCGAGCATTTTGGGCTTGGAATCGCGCCCATTTCGCGTAGAGCCGCCGCCTTTTTTCTGTGCCATGACTCTTGCCCTTTAAGCAACAATAGCGCCGATTTGCAGTTCAGTGAACTGCTGGCGGTGCCCTTGACGTTTCTGATAGTGCTTGCGCCTACGCATCTTGAAGATGCGCACTTTGTCGTGCTTGCCGTGTGCGATTACCGTGACGGTAACCGTTGCGCCGGACACCAAGGGAGTGCCAACCTTGAGTTCGGTGCCGTTGCCGACAGCCAGAACCTGGTCAAACACAATCTCTTGGCCTACGTCCGCAGCAATCTGTTCTACTTTAATTTTTTCGCCGGCTGCAACCCGATATTGCTTGCCGCCGGTTTTTATGACCGCGTACATGATGACCTCTTTGTCTAACTCCGCAAACGAATTTTCACAGAGCCTTGGATTATAACCAGAATACGGAAAAAGTCCAAATGAGCCGCAAAGCCCCGGATTGGGCAGGCTTAAGTTTCTATAATCGCAGGTACAACCAACCGGTCAAAAGCCTTGCAAGACACAACCACCGGCTCTTCCACAGGGCTCCCCCTCATAGCTGCCGACATGCTTCAGGTGGACGCAGTCATCGCGCAACGCCTGGACTCCGGTGTGCCCCTGGTAGGCAACGTTTCCCACTACATCATCACGGCCGGTGGCAAACGCTTGCGACCCGCGCTGCTGTTGCTGTGCTGCGGCGCCCTGGGCTACGACAACAGCCAGCGCTTCAATATGGCAGCGGTGGTGGAGTTCATTCATACCGCTACGCTGTTGCACGACGACGTGGTCGACGACTCTGCCCTGCGCCGAGGCCGCGCCACGGCCAATGCCACCTTCGGCAATCCGGCCAGCGTGCTGGTAGGGGATTTTCTCTATTCGCGCGCCTTCCAGATGATGGTGGACGCGCAAAGCATGCGCATCATGCAGGTGCTGGCCGACGCCACCAATGTCATCGCCGAGGGCGAGGTCATGCAACTGATGAACATGCACAACGCCGAGCTCGACGAAGCCGGCTACCTGCAAGTGATTCGCTCCAAAACCGCCAAACTGTTCGAAGCCAGCGCCCGTGTCGGTGCCATTCTGGCGCAGGCCTCACCCGAGCTGGAACAGGCTTGTGCCGAATACGGCCAGGCCCTGGGAACTGCCTTTCAGGTCATAGACGATGTGCTGGACTATGCAGGAGACGCCGCCGTGATGGGCAAGAGTCTGGGTGACGACCTGCGCGAAGGCAAGGCCACCCTGCCCCTGATCGCCGCCATGCAGCGCGGAAGCGCAGAGCAAGCGGCCACCATTCGCAAAGCGATTGAAACCGGCGACCTGAGCATGTTGGAAGAAATCGTGGCGATTGTGAAAAGCACCGGCGCCCTGGACACGGCGCGTGACGCGGCGCGCCAGGAGGCGTTGCGCGCCATAGCCGCTGCCAAGCGCCTTCCTGCAGGAAACCATACCGACTGTTTGATACAATTAGCCTCCCAATTGTTGGAGCGCAATCACTGATTGCGTCGCTAACATGTCAAGCACCGCGGGGTGTGGCCTAGTCCGGTAAGGCGCTTCGTTCGGGACGAAGAGATCGGAGGTTCGAATCCTCTCACCCCGACCACACCATCAATGCCTGTGTCCTGGTGGCAAGGCACCATGGCCAGAGTGGGCGCCATGCACATGACCCGCACTTCCATGGGTGATGGCCGGCTTTTTGGAAATCACGGTCAGCTCGTTCAGGATTCCACAGTGTTGGGCCTCCTGGGCGCAAAAGCAGGCTTCACGCAGGCTTTTAAGCTGCTTTTCAAGCTGCCGCAATTCCCGCACGCGGGCGGCAACGTGGCCGATGTGCTGGTCCAGCAGCTCATTGACGACGCTGCAGTTCTCGGTAGGAGCGTCCTTGAAACGAAGCAGCACCCGTATTTCATCAAGTGTCATGTCCAAGCCACGGCAATGCCGAATGAACAACAGCCGCTCGCCATGTTCCTCGCCGTAGATGCGGTAGTTGCCGCCGCTGCGCCCAGGCTCAGGCAGCAGGCCCTCGCGCTCGTAAAAACGGATGGTTTCAACCTGGGTATTGGTCTGGTGCGCCAGTTCTCCGATTTTCATAGGTGTCTCCAGAATGCTGCACAGCCTGCGCCCGATTACGCTTGACTCTGTAGTGGGTATAGGGTTTCCAATATTACATCTGATCGTCATTGACGCGATCTCGTAGCCCACTTTTCAAGCCTCACCCATGCCCCCTATCGCAGAACTCATTCAACAGGGAGCCACGAACCTGTGGATCTTTATTCCCACCGCCATCCTGCTGGGTGCACTACACGGACTCGAGCCTGGCCACTCCAAGACGATGATGGCGTCGTTCATCATCGCCGTGCGGGGCACCATGGCACAGGCAGCGCTGCTGGGCCTGTGCGCCGCGCTGTCGCATTCGCTGATCGTGTGGGCGCTGGCCGCCGCCGCGCTGCAATTCGGCAATGAGCTGATTGCCGAACAGGCCGAGCCCTACTTCATGCTTTTGTCTGCCGTGGTGGTCATCGGCGTGTCGATCTGGATGTTCCTGCGCACCCGCTCCGACGTTTCCGCTGCCCATGCGCATGGACACGATCACGAGCATGACCACGGGCCACATGACCATGACCATGACCATGACCATGACCATGATCACGAGCACGAGCACGAGCACGATGATGGCGATGAAAGCTATCAGGACGCACACGAGAGGGCGCACGCCGAAGACATCAAGCGCCGCTTCGCCGGGCGCAGCGTCAGCACCGGGCAAATTGCCCTGTTCGGCCTGACCGGGGGCCTGGTGCCCTGCCCGGCCTCGGTCACCATTTTGATGATTTGCCTGCACCTGAAGCGCTTTTCGCTGGGCTTCGCGCTGGTGGCGAGCTTCAGCTTGGGCTTGGCCATTTCCCTGGTGAGCGTAGGCGTCATTGCCGCATGGGGCGCGCGCCATGTGGGCAAGCGCTTGGGCAAGGGCAAGTTCGGCGACATCGCCCGCAAGATGCCCTACTTCTCCAGCGCATTGATGGGGCTGGTGGGTGCGCTGATGGGCATCCAGGCCTTGCTGCAGATTGCCTCACACTAACTGCGCCAGACCGCCCATGAGTGCCTTAAAACAGACCGGACGCGATGTTGATGGTCAAGGCGACTAGCGTCGTGTTGAAGAAGAAGGCCAGCACGCAGTGCACGGTGCCGGTGCGGCGCATCTTGCGGCTGCTGAAGCTGACATCGGCGGTCTGGCCCGAGGTGCCTATGACGCTGGCGAAATATAAAAAGTCACCATAGTCGGGCGGGTGGCCACCGGGAAAGTCCAGCCCGCCATGCTCACCGTGGATGGCGCTGACATAGTAGTCATGGGCGTAGTGCAGCGCAAACATGGTTTGGGTGAAGGCCCAAGAGCTGGCGATGGTCAGCGCGGCCAAGGCGATATGGGCATAGCGTATGGTTCCCTTGAGATCCTTGACGACGGCCAGCTCGGCCACGATGGCACCAATGCACATCAGGGCGGCGGTAATCACCAGCAGCAGAACGACGGTGCTGCCCTCGTCATGCTGCAGCGCCCTTGTGCGCATGCGCTCATGGCTGGACCAAAACATCATCTTCATGGCCAGCACCAGGTACAGGACAGCACACACATTCCAACCGATGATGGCCCGGGTGACCGCCTGCTGGGCCACCGATTCGGGCAGCAGAAAGGCGGTGGCCGCGCCTATGGCGATGCTGGAAAAAAGCCTGGGTCTGGCCAGCAGAAGCCTGATGGCGAAGGGCCTGGAAAAATGCGCATCGGAAGCTTGGTCTGTCATGGCCACAGTATGCCTGCCAATGCGGTCTAATTTGTCAGAAGCCGTTCATGGTGGACTGGTAGGCCGCAACGCCGGTGCTGGATTGCGTGGAAGTGGAGCTCGTGGCAGCGCTCGCCGCCATGGCCTGGTTCAGGGCCTGCAGCGCTGTTTGTTGGGCCGTCAGGCTGGTGTTTTTGGCATTGAGCGTGGCAAGTGCTGCACCCACCGTTCCGCCGGTGGCGAGTTCCTTGCTGCTGACCGAATCCACCTTGCTGCCGATTTTTGCCATGGCGGCGAGCGTGCCGCTGGGGTCGGACGCCAAGGAGGCGGCAAATTTCTTGGCGTCCTGCACCAGGCTGCCGTTGGTCTGAATCGTCAGGCCCAGCTTTTTCAGCGCGGCCGAGCTGGCTGGATCAGCGCTCAGGGCAGACTTGAGGTCGCGCACCAAAAGCGTGGCACGCGCCGATTGGGAGCTGGAACCGGTGGCAGTGGCTGCCGAGTTGGCGGCACTGACCGAGGCATTGAAGGTGTTGAAGAAGTTGCCCAGCGCCGTGGTGACATCTGCTGGCTTGGTGGCGCTGGTGAGCGTCGTCATGGCCTTGGCCGCGAGCTGGCCGCTTGATAGGGCCGACTTGAGCAGGCCAAATTTGGAAATCTGTGCCGTGGTGACGGCCGCATCGGACTGTATGCGTTGCTCCGCCTGGGCCAGAAAGGGCGAGACCGTGCTGGCAGCCGTGCTGGTAGTGCTAAAAGTGCTGGCCTGGGATGCGGTGCTGCTGCTACTACCAAGAAGGCTGGAGCTGGTGCCACTGAGAAGTGAACTGATAGTCATGAAGATGTGCCCTGGGTTCGACGCTCAAGCCTAGCCCTGCGTTACGCAAACCAAGGCTTGAAAAGCGGTCAGTATGTGGGCTTTTTAGGAACATCAACAGGGCCCTTTCAATGCTGCCCCTCCACCACTTCGATTGTTCTGACCAGCAGTTGCTTTGAGCAAAGAAGAACGAACACAACGGATTCAAATGACCTATGATGTAGGTATCAATTGATACCCAATAGAGAACGCCATGATCCTTGTTTCACCCGAACGAATTGCTTCCGTTATGTCGCTTGACACGGCTCCACATTCTTTTGCGGAATTGGATGAACTGGTCTCACATGGACTACCCAAGGATGCGTTGAGATCAAGCGTCGAGCGCTTTTTCTCCAGTGCTGAAGATCGCAAAAAGCTGATTTATCGAATCATTCCTGAAGCAACGTACAAGCGTCGCAAGGTGAATTTAAACCCGGATGAGTCCGAAAAGACGGAGCGCCTTGCACGGATTTTTGCCACTGCGCAATATGTTTGGGACAGTGAAGACGATGCTCGCGTGTTCATGAATACGCCACACCCGATGCTCAAGGGAAGCACGCCCCTGGATGTATCCATGACCGAGCTGGGCGCCCGGCGTGTGGAAGAGTTGCTATGGAAGCTCTTCTACGGAATTTCCGCCTGATGCAGATCTTCCGGATTGGGGACAGCCGCCATGCACTGTGGGACGGTACGGGTGCTGCAATGGTTGGTGGGCGCTGGAACAGCCCGGGCAAGCCAGCCATTTACGGCTCGTTGAGCTACGCTTGCTGCATGCTGGAAATATTGGTGCACGCCAATATTGGGCGCGTACCTTCTACACACTGCTATGTCGTTGCCGATGTACCGGCCGATGTGGCATTAGAACGCCAAGACACAAGCTCACTGCCTGCAGGTTGGGATACCGAGGACGTCTCCATTGCCCGCAACTTCGGCGACCGGTGGCTGAAAGAGGCCAGGAGCGCGGTCTTGCTGGTGCCATCTGTTGTCGCCAAGCTCGAATGGAATGCCATAGTGAACCCCGTACATCCAGATGCCACCAGGATTTTGGTTGCTAAAAACCAGCAGGTAATTTGGGACCAACGACTGTTTGTTAGCGCCGACACGAACTTGACCCAGGCTGCCGATTACCAGTGAACCACCCCCTCGGTCAGAGAACCTGTGTTGCGCCGCGATTTCAACTGATTTGCACAGGGTCAGTCTAAGTCGGCCGCAACACCCCAGCTTTTGGAACCCCGCGTAGGTGACAATAACCGTATTTTTTGGGGAATGGAATAATGAGCATCTTGGTCACTGGCGGAGCCGGCTTTATCGGCAGCAATTTTGTTCTGGACTGGCTGGCGCAATCGGACGAGCCCGTCATCAACCTGGACAAGCTGACCTACGCTGGCAATCTGCAGAACCTGGCCTCGCTCAACGGTGACGCTCGCCACATTTTTGTGCAGGGCGACATCGGTGATGCGGCCCTGGTCGCGTCGCTCCTGGCCCAGCACCAACCCCGCGCCGTGCTGAACTTTGCCGCCGAGAGCCATGTGGACCGCAGCATCTCCGGGCCCGGTGAATTCATCCAGACGAATATCGTCGGCACCTTCAATCTGCTCGAAGCCGTGCGCGCTTATTGGGGCGGCCTGGAGTCGGGTGCAAAGACCGCCTTCCGCTTTCTGCATGTTTCCACCGACGAGGTCTATGGCTCGCTGTCCAAGACCGACCCGGCCTTTTCCGAGACCAACCGCTACGAGCCCAACAGCCCGTATTCGGCATCCAAGGCGGCCAGCGACCACCTGGTACGCGCCTACCACCACACCTACGGTCTGCCGGTGCTGACCACCAACTGCTCCAACAACTACGGCCCGTTCCACTTCCCCGAAAAGCTGATCCCGCTGATCATCGTCAACGCCCAGGCCGGCAAGAACCTGCCGGTGTATGGCGACGGCCAGCAGATCCGGGACTGGCTGTATGTGAAGGACCACTGCAGCGCCATCCGCCGCGTGCTGGGGGCGGGTGCCTTGGGTGAGACCTATAACGTGGGCGGCTGGAATGAAAAGCCCAATCTGGAAATCGTGCACACCGTGTGCGCCCTGCTCGATGAACTCAAGCCCCGCGCCGACGGCAAGCCTTATGTGGACCAGATCACCTATGTGACGGACCGCCCCGGCCACGACCGGCGCTATGCCATCGACGCATCAAAAATTGAAAAGGAACTGGGCTGGAAGCCGGCCGAGACCTTCGATACCGGCATCCGCAAGACCGTGCAGTGGTATTTGGACAACCCGGATTGGGTGGCCAATGTGCAAAGCGGTGGCTACCGCGACTGGGTCAGCCAGCAGTATGGCGAAGGCGCTGTTGCCGGTACTGCAGCATGAAGATTCTTCTTTTTGGACGTGGCGGCCAGGTCGGCTGGGAGTTGCAGCGCAGCCTGTCGGTGCTGGGCGAAGTGGTGGCGCTGGACTTTGATTCGGCCCAGAATCCGCAAGGCTTATGCGGGAGTTTCAGCGATTTGGCCGGATTGGCGGCCACGGTGCAGGCGGTCAAGCCCGACGTGATCGTGAATGCTGCGGCCCACACGGCCGTGGACAAGGCCGAGAGCGAACCCGAGTTCGCCCGCAGCCTCAATGCTCTGGCTCCGGCTGTGCTGGCGGCTGAAGCCCTCAAGCTCAACGCCTGGATGATTCACTACTCCACCGACTACGTGTTTGATGGCAGCGGCAGCACAGCTTGGCGAGAGAGCGATGCTACCGGCCCCTTGAGCGTCTATGGCCAGACCAAGCTCGAAGGCGAACAGGCCGTTGCGACCAACCCCAAACACATCACGCTGCGCACCAGCTGGGTCTATGCCGCACGCGGTGGCAACTTTGCCAAGACCATGCTGCGCCTGGCAGGTGAGCGCGAATCACTCACCGTGATTGATGACCAGTTTGGTGCACCCACATCGGCCGAGCTGCTGGCCGACGTCACGGCCCATGTCATCCGCGCGGCAACCGCCAAACCGGAACTGGCCGGGCTTTACCACTGCGTGGCCAGTGGCGAAACCAACTGGCACGGCTATGCGAAGTTTGTGCTGCAAACTGCGCAGGCTCTGGGTCACAGCCTCAAGGCCGGCCCTGAGCAGGTAGCGCCCACCAGCACAGCCAGCTATCCGACACCGGCCCAGCGGCCATTGAATTCGCGCCTGAACACAGCCAAGCTCAGAGAAGCCTTTGGTTTGACCCTGCCGCATTGGCAGAGTGGTGTGGCGCGCATGCTGACAGAAATCACAGGGAAACAATAACCATGACAACGCAAGCTAGCAACAGCGCTACACAGCGCAAGGGCATCATCCTGGCCGGGGGCTCCGGCACCCGGCTTTATCCGGCAACGCAGGTGGTCAGCAAGCAATTGCTGCCGATCTACGACAAGCCCATGATTTATTATCCCTTGAGTGTGCTGCTGCTGGCCGGCATTCGCGAGGTGCTGGTGATTTCCACGCCGCAGGACACGCCGCGCTTTGAGCAGCTGCTGGGAGATGGCAGCCAATGGGGCATACGCATTGAATACGCGGTGCAGCCCTCACCGGACGGCCTGGCCCAGGCCTTTTTGATTGGCGAGAAGTTTCTGGACGGCGCGCCCAGCGCCCTGGTGCTGGGCGACAATATTTTTTACGGCCATGACTTTGCCACGCTGCTGCAAGGTGCCAGCCAGCAGACCCATGGTGCGACGGTGTTTGCCTATGCGGTGAACGACCCCGAGCGCTATGGCGTGGTGGAGTTTGACGCCCAGGGCCGGGCCATCAGCCTGGAAGAAAAGCCCACCGCCCCAAAGAGCCGTTATGCCGTCACCGGCCTGTACTTCTATGACAGCCAGGTGGTGGAACTGGCCAAACAGGTGAAACCCAGCGCCCGTGGCGAGTTGGAGATTACCGACCTGAACCGCTTGTATTTGGAAAAGAACCAGCTCGACGTGCAGACCATGGGCCGCGGCTATGCCTGGCTGGACACCGGCACGCATGAGTCCATGCTGGAGGCCAGCCAATTCATCTACACGATTGAAAACCGCCAGGGCCTGAAGGTCGCAGCCCCGGAAGAAATCGTCTGGCGCCATGGCTGGATTGACAATGCCCAGCTCGAAGCCCTGGCCAAGCCGCTGGCCAAGTCGGGCTACGGAAAATACCTGCTGCGACTGCTGAGCGAAAAGGTCTACGGATGAAAGCCACACCCACAAAAATCGCCGATGTGATGCTGCTCGAACCCAAGGTGTTTGGCGACGAGCGCGGCTTCTTCTTTGAGAGCTTCAACCACCAGGTGTTTGAGCAAGCCACCGGTGTCAAGACGCAGTTTGTGCAGGACAACCATAGCAAGTCGTCCCAGGGCGTGCTGCGCGGCCTGCATTACCAGGTGCAGCAGCCCCAGGGCAAGCTGGTGCGGGTGACGCAGGGCATGGTGCTGGATGTGGCGGTGGACATCCGCAAGGGTTCACCAACCTTTGGTCAGTGGGTGGGCGAAATCTTGAGCGCCGAAAACAAGCGCCAGCTCTGGATTCCGGCCGGCCTGGCCCATGGCTTTGTGGTGTTGAGCGAGACCGCAGAATTTTTGTACAAGACCACCGAATACTATGCACCCGAGCATGAACGCTGCATTGCCTGGAATGACGCGACGCTGGCGATTGATTGGCAGCTGAATGGTTTGATTCCACGTCTTTCTGCCAAGGACCAGGCCGGTGCGGCCTTTGCCAGCCTGACGCGCTGATATTTTTCGCTATGCTGTAGCCCATGGCCACCCTCGTCGATTCACTGCTGCAAGATTCCAACGGGATCGCGCTGCCTGGCATTGGACGCGCCATGGTCGCGGCCGGCAAGCTGGGGCAAAAGGCTGCCGAAGACATTTACAGCAAATCCCTGGCCAACAAGACCAGCTTCATCTCGGAGTTGGTCGGCTCCGGTGTCGTATCCGCTTCAGACCTGGCCCACACCCTGTCGCAGGCCTTTGCCGCGCCCCTGGTCAATCTGGACGCCATAGATCCCCAGCGTCTGCCCAAGGGCTTGCTGGACCAAAAGACCTGCCAAGATTTCCGCCTGGTGGTGCTGAGCAAGCGCAACAACCGGCTGATGGTGGCCACGGCCGATCCCAGCGATCAGCGTGCCGCCGAGAAAATCAAATTCTCCACCCAGATGGGCGTGGACTGGATCATCGCGGAATACGACAAGCTGTCCAAAATGGTCGACGCCAACTCGGTCTCGGCCAGCGAGGCGATGGAAAGCATCATCGGTGGCGACTTCGAGTTTGATGACCACGCCTCGGACTCCATCATCGAGACCCAGCAGGCCACGGCCGAGGTGGAAGATGCGCCGGTGGTGCGCTTTCTGCAAAAGATGCTGCTGGATGCCTTTAGCATGCGCGCCTCCGACCTGCACTTTGAGCCCTACGAACACACCTACCGCGTGCGCTTTCGCATCGATGGACAGTTGCGCGAAATCGCCAGTCCGCCGGTGGCCATCAAGGAAAAGCTGGCCTCGCGCATCAAGGTGATCTCGCGTATGGACATCTCGGAAAAGCGGGTTCCGCAGGACGGGCGCATGAAGCTCAAGGTTGGGCCCGACCGGGTCATCGATTTCCGCGTCAGCACCCTGCCCACCCTGTTTGGCGAAAAGATCGTGATCCGGATTCTGGACCCGTCCAGCGCCAAGCTCGGGATTGATGCGCTGGGCTACGAGCCGGAAGAAAAGGAGCGCCTGCTCAAGGCCATTGAGCGGCCCTACGGCATGATTCTGGTGACCGGCCCCACAGGATCCGGCAAGACGGTGTCGCTTTACACCTGCCTGAACCTGCTGAACCGGCCGGGCGTCAATATCGCCACGGCCGAGGACCCGTCTGAAATCAACCTGCCCGGCGTGAACCAGGTCAATGTCAATGAAAAGGCCGGCCTGAGCTTTGCCGTGGCCCTGAAGTCCTTTCTGCGCCAGGACCCGGACATCATCATGGTCGGTGAAATCCGCGATCTGGAAACGGCCGACATTTCCATCAAGGCGGCGCAAACCGGACACCTGGTGCTGTCCACCCTGCACACCAACGATGCGCCGGCCACGTTGACGCGCATGCGCAACATGGGCATAGCGCCCTTTAACATCGCCTCCAGCGTGATCCTGATTACGGCCCAGCGCCTGGCACGCAGGTTGTGCATGAACTGCCGCCAGCCCGCCGAGATTCCACGCCAAGCGCTGCTGGATGCCGGCTTTGCGCCTGAGGCGCTGGACGGTAGCTGGAAGCCTTACCACCCGGTCGGCTGCTCGGTCTGCAATATGGGTTACAAGGGCCGCCTGGGCATTTACCAGGTGATGCCGATCACCGAGGCGATTCAGCGCATTATTTTGGCCGACGGCAGCGCACTCGACATTGCCAAGCAGTCCGAACTCGAAGGCGTGCGTTCCCTGAGGCAATCGGGCCTGCACAAGGTGCGCTTGGGACTGACCTCCCTGGAAGAAGTTCTGGCTGTCACGAATGAATAAGCAGCAACCCAAGGGAACCCATGGCCACCACTAAAACGGTAAACAACAAGGAAGTGGTTTACGAGTGGGAAGGCAAGGACCGCAACAGCAAGCAGGTGCGCGGGGAAATTCGGGCCGGCGGCGAAAACCAGGTCAAGGCTGCCCTGCGCCGCCAGGGTGTCACACCGACCAAGATCAAGAAGCGCCGCATGCGTTCGGGCAAGGCCATCAAGCCAAAGGACATGGCAATCTTTACACGCCAGTTGGCGACCATGATGAAGGCCGGTGTGCCCTTGTTGCAGGCCTTTGACATTGTCGGCCGGGGCAATCCCAATGTCAGCGTCACCAAGCTACTCAATGATATACGCGGCGACGTCGAAACCGGCACCTCGCTGAGCACCGCGTTTCGCAAGTACCCGCTGTACTTCGACAACCTGTATTGCAACCTGGTCGAGGCCGGTGAGGCCGCCGGTATTCTGGACCAGTTGTTGGATCGGCTGGCGGTCTACATGGAAAAAACCGAGGCCATCAAGTCCAAGATCAAGTCGGCCCTGATGTACCCTATCTCGGTGCTGATCGTGGCCTTTGTGGTGGTCGCCGTAATCATGATTTTTGTGGTGCCATCGTTCAAGACGGTGTTCGCCGGTTTTGGTGCCGAGTTGCCCGGACCCACGCTGGTGGTCATTGCCATCAGCGAATTTTTTGTCAGCTACTGGTATTTAATTTTTGGCGGCGTGGGCGGTGGTGTTTACTTCTTTCTGGAATCCTGGAAACGCAACGAAAAGGTCCAGGAATTCATGGACCGCCTGATGCGCAAGCTACCCATCTTCGGCGCCCTGGTGGAAAAGTCGTGCATCGCGCGCTGGACCCGCACCCTGGCCACCATGTTTGCCGCCGGTGTGCCTCTGGTCGAAGCGCTGGACTCGGTGGGCGGCGCCGCCGGCAATATCGTCTACCTGCACGCCACGCAGAAGATTCAGCAGGAGGTCTCCACCGGAACAGCCCTGACC